>Ga0316363_10001519_pt1 | contig 20124 bp, 15 predicted proteins | sample Sb_taG_3_FD_200459 | JGI IMG/M metagenome (GOLD analysis project Ga0316363, IMG submission 200459) | Peat soil microbial communities from Weissenstadt, Germany - Sb_50d_a_PC metaG (v2) (version 2) | ecosystem: Environmental > Terrestrial > Soil > Wetlands > Peat | place: Germany: Weissenstadt...
GGGGTGAAGCTTCAACCCGGCTGCGCCCAGTTTATCGAACGCCCAGGCCACCAGAGAGACCGCGTCGGACCGTCGCGGGTCCACACCGGCAAAGCCAATTAAGCGATCCTGGTGGCGGCGACAGATGCGCAGCACTGCTTCATTGATGTCCCAAACCGTGCACACAGGTTCACCCAGTTCCAGACCCCAATCAATTACATGCAAGGCCCGTTTCTCGATACCGACCTTGTCCATTACTCGGAGGCATATCGAGCCGTCCCTGTCAGATAACACCCGGTTGAGGGCGTTGAGTTTTCGCCCCACGAGTTCCTCGGCGATATGTTCCCCCCGCCGACGGAGATAGTCGATCGCGAGCTGTTTTTGGAACCGCTGCGGGTACCAATCCGGAAAGTAAAGGTGCGAATGTACATCCGTGATCCCCATGCGGCGCTCAATGCTGGGGCCGGATCAGCTTGCCGCCGATCTCCGTGCGCGGAATGACGTCGACAAAATTGATCACATGGGGGAGAAACAACCTTGGCACGCGTTCGCGGAGGAGATCAAGAATCTGATTTTGCTCGACGCTCCCCCGATCCGCAACCACGTCGAGCACGATTGTCTTGTTCCCCTGCCCATCTTGATGAAGTTGGGCGAGTGAGTCCCTCACTCCGGACAGCTGGTTCACGGGAAACTCGATCTCAGACGGGTGGAGTTTCACGCCGTGCAAGCTCATGAGGTGGTCTTTTCGTCCGAGCAGGTGGATCTCTCCGTCGTCGCCGACATAGCCCTCGTCCGCGGTCCTCACATCAGTGACCGCGGCAAAATGGATCTCCTCATTGATGATGTCCTGAAGATAACCCAACATTACGGTGGAGCCGCTGATAACGATCTCTCCGCTTTGGCCCACTGGAGCGTCCACCCAAACCTTCATCGTCGGCGACGGGTTGCCGATCGAGGTGCTAAGGCTGGAACCGTCACGGATGACGCGGTAGCACGCCCGACCGGCTTCAGTGAGGCCATAGACATTCACGATCGCCAGGCCAGGGTTGAGCGCGAAAGCGCGTCGCAGCAGTTCCGGGGAGAGTTGGTCGCTGGAGCTTGCTAGGTAGACCACCCTACGCCACGTCTCCCGGCATTCGTTGCACTTCGAATTCTGTGCATAATCCAGCAGGGCCTTCAAGGTAAAAGGGACAAGCACGATATCACTAATCGCCTGCGAATCGATCGCTTCAAACGCAGACCTGGGGAATTGTCCACTCTCTCCAAAGGTACATGCCGCCTTCGCCACCGCATGGGAGTAAAGCTGGATAACACCGTAGTAATCGTACATCGGCACCGTGATCAATGACCGTCGCGACGAATCCAATCCCAGAATGGTGCGGTTGATCCACGCCGCGCTCAGCAGATTGCTTTCACTCAGGCACACACCCTTTGGTTTGCCCGTGGTCCCCGAGGTGAAGAACACGGCCCGGACCGGTGAGCGTTGCCTCCCACAATCGCGAAGCGGTAGGGCGCATCGCACTTGCAAACTCATGGGGTTGCCACTTCCAACCAGCACCACCGCCGTTTTTCGCAGAAGGCCGGCAAATTTCGCGTGCAGCATGGGCGTCATGAACACCAAGTCGGCTTGGACTCGGTCCAGGACGTACTGAACGTGGGCTGCGGGCGCAAATGGAGAAAGTGGAACGATCGTCGCGCCTTGAGAGAAGCATTCCAGATGAAGCAGTGCCGCACTCAGACCGTCCGGCAGAAGGATGATGACACGCCGTCCGCCGAGCGGGGGCAATTGCGAAGCGATCTGGGCAAGCGCGGGGCCAACTTCTGAGAATGTGACGCAAGCGTCTCTATGCCGCAGGTACGGACTTGCTGGAAACTCCCGTGCAGCTTCTAAGAGTGCTTCACGGAGATCGAACATACCATCCTCGTACCTATGTGCTGTGAAGCAATCGAGGTCGACCACGTCGCAATATCTTTTCAATGCTGTTCAGGCCTTCTGCCAGCGATCAGGGTGGCGAGCGCTGCGATAGTCCGCATGTCTTCTTCAGAGAACTCTTGACCGCTCAGCTCCCAGCCGAATCTCTCCTCGCAGAAAGATACCAGGGAAACCACCATGAGAGAATCAAGAATACCATCGCTGAACAGATCCACATCGTCGCCCAGCAGGCTGTCGTCGGTGATGTTACTCTCGCGTACCACAAACCGCCGGATCTCAGCGGCGATTTCTGTCTTATCCATGTATGAGTGTCTTCGGGTTTCCCAATGGAGACTTCTCCCATAGAAATAGCTCGGTGCATCACAGAAAAGTTGGAATCACAGTATAGTACAGGGAAACCTGCAGGCGCACGTGTCAAAGCTGCGCATTCAGGCTCGTCCCGGATTTGCGTTCACAAGTCCCCGGACCAAAGCGAGCAGACGCTCCACGTGCGTGTCCCAGCGGAAGTCTTGCGCTCGGGTGAGACCGTTTCGTGAGAGCGTTTCCGCCAACCCAGGGGATTGATGAACTTGCACCACACGTTCCGCCAATGCATCCGGCGAAAAGCAGGGAAAGTAAGTTGCCGCATCCCGGCAAATTTCGCGATGCACCGGCAAATCGGACGCCACTACCGGCAATCCACTCGACATCGCCTCGACCAGGGGATGGGCAAACGTTTCTGTATAGGCCGGGCTTACGTAGATGTCACAGGCGCGGTAGAGGTGATGAAGCAAGTGATAAGGGACCGAGCCCAGTTCAACAATGTTGTCCCGGGCGCCAAGAATGTTCATCAACGAAGCCGCACTCTCGGCTCGATACGAGCCTGGATTCTTGGAGGAAGCCAAATGACAGGTCAGAAGCAGCTTTATTTTCTTTCCGGGTAACCGGTCGCGCAAAATTAGCAGAGCCCGAATCAACGTCTCGAAATTTCGGTAGTAATTGTAATGGCTCACAAAAAGCAACTTTAGTGCGCCGGCCGGCTGCTTCAACTGATTTTGCATGGAGTCAGGCAAGGGGGTCGAGTCGCTGGTAAACAAGTTACGATCGAAACCATGGTAAACAGACAGCACATTTTTCCCCGTCCATTTGCTGAGGTCTTCCGCAAAAGCCTTGCTCGGAGCGACCGTGACGTCGGCCCAGTGCACGGACCGCCGAGCGAACCAACCTTTGATCAATGTGTCGACCCAAAGCATGTAATCTCGCCGTTTTCGGACATCGCGGTAGAAATCGGCCGACACGTAGAGAGAGTTTCCCGACAGAAGGATCTGCGGCACCGGGGAGTCCCGGAGTGCAAAGTTCCCGGTAGAAACGAGCGCCTGCGCACCACTGCGCCGCACCAAGTCCCGAAGTTTGATCTGTTCGAAGACAAAGCGCCCCACTACCCCGCCGCTCGGGCTGGCCTCGGCATAAGAAATATTCGAAAATTCAGCGAATTCCCTGCGCAACTCGGCACTCAGCAGGACCGTCGCTTGCGCATCCGGCCGCCGCGCCAGGTGGGGAATCACATTGCGCAGATAAGTAAGGCCTGCACCCGCACTCGCGGCTAGGCCATTGATAAACAATCTGATCATCGGTGGGGCACGACCGCTCTAAAACCGGCTGGCGACGGACGCGAAGCTCGGGAAACAACGCCCGCTGCTGGGACCACAACAGCGGCAGGAACAAGATCCGCGAGGAGAAACGCAAAAACCCAAAAATACACACAGGCATATGAACCCACGGCAAACAGCCAATCCTCGAAACTTGCGTTGACAAAACCGGACAACACCACCATGGCCAGCGGAATTGAATAGTGGCGCGGGTCGCCGGTTCGCCTCATCCACGCGCAGACTTTCCATACGTTCCACGCCGTCACCGCCAGAATCGCAACGAAGGGCAACACACCCAACAGACCCACCCACTCCGCGATGGCCATGTAGCTGTTGCCGTGCTCACGAGCCGTCTCGGAGGTCGACGAGACAATCCCAAAACCCAACCCGGGATCTTCGCCCGTCGGCGCCGTGCCATATCCCGTTCCGAACCACGGATGCGCCTTGATCGAGGCCTTCGTCTTTTCCCAAGGTGCCTTCCGGGAACCCATCACCCCTTCTTCCTTGTGCCCCTTGTAAAGCACTGCATCCTTCATGCCTCCCAGCCTCTGGTTTAAGCCTCCCGGATCTAACATCCCGTTGATCGCAACCATGACCAGAACTAACGCCCCTATCTTCACCAGCAATTTGTACTGACGCAGGCAAACAGTGAAGATCAGTGTGACGACCATGAGCGAAACCATCCCAGCGCGTGCCATGCTGAAATAAACAAGGTACGTGCAAAGGAGCAGGGCCGCCAGCCTGCGGAACTTCTCCCCAGGCCGATCGCTGGTGAGCCATCCCCACAAGAGGACGGGGAACATTCCGATGCTCATCGCCGCGCCGAGGGAGTTGGGATTACCCCAAATGCTGTCGCCCAGACCGAAATAGCAGATCGCCGTGATATAGACCACGAGCTCGCATCCCCAGAGCAGACCGCGGAAAAAACGTTCCTCCCGGCCGAGAACGGCCAGGCGAGCGCCTGAAGCGCAATATGTAAAAAGAAGGAACAGGCTCAAAGCCTTCAGGGACGCCATCTGCACCCACGGAGAAACGGTGGCGGAGACAAACGCGGCGGAGACGCAAAAGAAAGCGATCAGATGTATCGATCCGAAAGGTCTCCGGGGAGTCTTCGTCCAAACAATGAAGCCCACGGCCGCACCCGCGGCCAACACGAGCCAGCGTCCACCACCTCTCCAGGCCTCCTGAAAGGGGAGACCCGTGGCAGCCCAAACAAAGGCGATAATTAGCAGAACGAAAAACCGCTCCTCATATCTCCAGATGCTGGCGATGAGAATCTCCAGCATCAAGACCCCGCCTAGCAGAGAAACGTTGCCAAAGTACGGCAAGTGTTGATAGAAAAAATACAGGACGAGGACCGCGCCCACGCTCAGCACGATGCCAGCCCACGGCAGCGGTTTCATGGAATTCATCGAGCCCCCGTACCGGCGGAGATCGCGGCCGCGGCCAGACCGTCGGCGCATGCTTCCGGCGCGTAGTTTCGAATTCGTTCCAGGCTTCGCGCGCTCATCTGCTGCTTGAGCTCAGGTCGCCGCACCAGAGAATTGATCGCCACGCTGAGCTTCTCCGAATCTCGCGGAGGCACAACGTAACCATTCCACCCCTCTTCGACCAAGTCGGACGAACATCCCGCCACACTGCTCACGATGATCGGAAGTCCGCACGCCATCGCTTCGTTCACCACCAAACCCCATGTATCGCTGTGCGTCGGTAGAACCAGGGTTTCCGCGAGCGCATACAGACCCGCCAGATCCTCGCGCTGCGCGAATCCCGGAAAACAAACCGTCCCCGGGTTGATCCGTTTCGCCTGTTGCGCCAGTTCCTCTCTGGAGACACCATCGCCGGCAAATACCAAGCCCACCTCCGATCGCAGACCGCTCTCTAGTTTGGCATAAGCTTCGAGAAGATCAAAAACACCTTTTTCCGGAATCAACCTTCCCACAAACAAAATGAACCGCCGCGGAAGCCTGAACTTTTCTCGAAATGCGGCCGGATGGCACTTTGCGTTCTCCGCCTGCGTCGCAAAGAAGGTGTTATCGACCGCGTTGGGTGCTGTGAAGATGACCTGCTCGCTGACTCCGAGGGTTCGGAGGTAGGCAAACGAGGATTTCCCTGGCACGACAAAGGCATTACAAGACTTCACAAAATGTCGCTTCAGCCGTTCCACACCGGCATGTCCAGATCTCTGATCTCGCTGGTTACTCTCTGTCCACAGGACAAAACGCACGTTGCGCCGGCGAGCCCACCAGAGCGATCGCCAAGACGCGGGATAGTTGTAGCCGCCACAAACGATGGCCTGGGGACACGCTGCATCCAGTGCCGCCCGCAACCCGCGATTCACCAGGAGACTGTGCTTCCCCGCGCGCCAGCGCCAGGAGGGCAGAACTTCATATGAAAAACGGATCTCATCGGTATAGATGTCCCACTGTCGAAGCGCCTTGTCGGTCTCGGCCAGAAAAATGACGTGCAGATCCATCCCGTCCCGACGCGCGAGAGCGTTGAAAACAGGGATACGGTAAGGGGCGATGATCTCTGTAATCAGAACAAGCCGCCGGCTCATTTTCGACATTGTACGTCGAGGTCGACCCCGACTTTCGCCTGACGCATACTGGTAGGTCTCCAAAATGCTACCGCGGCTATTGTGTTCCCACCTTCGCGTCCTGAACACTCGCGGCCCCTACGGCTTCTCTAAGCGGCGCGGACCTCCACGTCTGCACCACCCATCGCACGCAAGCAGACATTGATGCCATACAATTATGCGGAATGGAATTGTCCCGCGTGCGTAGCCGCCTGCGTTTGTCGGCCCTCTGCTTATTAACTTGCCTGGCTGTCTTGGAATTTTCGGCACGAGGCCCAGTTCGCGCATTGGGACGGTCGGGGCGCGATATCAACGACTTTATCTCACCTTATGCGCAAACTCGTGTCTGGCTTTCCGGCCATGATCCTTATGCTCCCTCGAACCTGAGGGAACTTTGGCCCGTATTCCCGGGCCCGAATTTTCTTCTCAAGGAAAGTGTCGACGGAACGCTGCCTGCAAAACATGGCCTCCCCTCTCCCTATTTGGACATCGCCTTTCCTCTGCTTCTGCCGATAGCCGAATTGCCCTGGAGAATCGCAATCTCTGTGTGGGTTTTGATGTGCGTTCTAGCGGTCTTCGTAGTCGCCTCGATACTCATCCACCTTGCCGGAGTTCGAAGGCGCAGTCAGCTGGCGCTGATGATCTTCGTGTCGGCATTGCTCCTGGCTCCCATGCAGACCGCGATTGCCACCTCTAATATTGTCACTGGTGTTCTTGCCCTGGGCATGGTTGCCGTGTTCTGCCTAACAAAGAACCAGGCGGGAATGGCGGGGGTTTTGCTAACCGTCGCCATAGCCCTAAAACCCACGGTTGCCTTGCCGTTTGCGATCTACGCGCTCGCAAGCCGGAACCGCATTAAAGTGATAACTCCCGCGATAGTAACGGCCATCCTGCTGTTGTTCTTAACCATCATTCCCCAGCATGGTAGGACTCTGTGGTGGAAGAGTTTCCTGGCAAACAACCAGAGCATGTTCGCTCCCGGTGCAATTGACGATTTCAGCACAGCCAATCCGCTTCATTTTCATCTGGTCAATTTGCAGGCGGCGCTCTTCCCGATCTTGCAGAACCGAGCCCTTACTCAGATCGGGGCCGGGCTGGTATTCGTTGTCCTACTCGCCTTCTGGTTTCGGGCGGTGCGCCGCGATGGGCAGCTCGGTCTTCTGGACCTGGCTATTCTTGCCTCGGCGGCGCTGCTACCCGTCTACCATCGTTTCACGGATGCGGGTCTGCTGCTAGTTCCGGTGGCCTGGGCGCTGCGTGAAATGCAGGGAGAGCGGCGAGGTTTTGCGGCCGGATGCCTGCTTCTGGCAAGCCCATTCCTTTTACCGGGCGCCGCGATGCTCCACGAATTTTCGGGTAGATCTGAAATGCTTCAAAGCCTTAGTCGCAGTCGCTTGTGGGATTGGTTCATTCTTCCGCACGAGTGCTGGTTGATTCTCATGCTTTGTGTAGTCCTGCTCACGGTCCGTTGCCTTCCTCGGGAACGCAAACTAGTTCGATCAGGACACGTGGCTTGACCTGCTTTCGATCATCGCGCGCTTGTGTCACCGCGATCTAACACGCTTTTGGGGACGGTGCGTCATGCAATACCTTCGACTTCCCTTTTCAGCAGATTCCGGCCGATGCCCGCCCAACTGATCGCATATACCGCGCACCCCAGACCGATCAAGACCAATGGGGGCAAGTGCTTTGGAAGCGCAACCCATAAGACAGCCCCCATGATCAGACTGGCGATCACGGCAACGCTCAGCAGCGGAGTCTTCGCGGCAGCCCGCACCTGCGGCGGACAGAGCAAGAAGGCACAAAGCGCAACCCCGAACTCGCCCAGCACAAAAGCCACACAGGCACCGGCGACCCCGAATAGCGGCGGCAGGATAAGACAAAGAACTACGGCGGTGACGGCGCCAGCCAATGTGGAAACGAAATAAGCCCGATGACGGCCCATCGCGTAAATAATTGTTCCCGCGAATAACGTCGCTGCCGGCGCCGTAATCACATACAGCGCGACCCATTGGAAAGCATGCACCGCCTCGTGAAATTGAGTGCCGAGTAGCCACGGGACAACCACTGGGGCCGTCACAATGCCGCCCACCGTCAACGGAACGCCGAACCAAACCAGGACTGAAGCGGCAATCCTGGTAAGTCGGGGAAGCCCATCGGCGGAATTCGCGCGCAACGCCATTCTTGGCATCAAAACCGTCTGGGGAACCGCAAGAAAGTTGCGCAGCACATCGGCCAACCGCGCCGCAGCCGCATACAAGCCAAGGGCGTGCTCACCTAGATACCATCGCACTGCCAAAGTTCCGCTGCGATGATAGAGATTTGACATGAGTGAAGATCCCGCATAGTGCAAGCTAGGTGCCAGGATCACGGCCCAGCGCCGTGGTGCCATCGAAAACCGGAATCGATACCCCTCCCGCCACAGAAACGTCCAGCCAATCACGCTGGTCAACAACGAAGAAGCCACGATACTGACTGGCACCCAAATCACATCCTTGGGAGATCGAATCATCGTGAAAATGCCGACAGCATAAAGACTTTGCTGCGCAATCGAAGCGAATGATTGCACATGGAACAGCTCCAGCGAAGACAACAGATAGTCCAACGACAGACCGCCGGTTAACACCGAGGCCACTCCGTAGAACTTAAGCAGGAAGCGGACATCCTGCCGAACTTCAAAACTTGCCACCACCAGAACCGCAACCGCCGCAACTCCACCCGCCAGAGCGCGCAGCACCAAGACATCGGAAACGGTCTCAAAAGCTGCCTCGCGCCGAGCCGCCACCTGCTGGGCGGCATACGTGCTGAGCCCTGGATTCGCCAGGAGTCCCGTGAAGCCACACACCGCAACCACGTAGCTCCACAGCCCGTAAATATCGACACCGAGGCGCCGCACCAGGAAAGGAAAAGTGGCGGCCGTGAGTATGGTGCCCACGACGCGGGCAGTGGTGACAGAGAGTGCAAACCCTCCGTAACGCAACAGAGACTTAGAAACGCTCAATAACCCATCCTATGCCCCAAGGTTCAAGGGCATGGCTTATTTTCTGCGCCGTTTGCTGGCCGCTTCCACAAACACACTTTCCCAATCTCGCGCAACTTTGTCCCAGTCGAACTGCAAGGCATGCCGAGCGGCAGCGGCAGACATCTTAAGCCGCAAGTCCTGGTCCGCCAGCAGCAAACCCAGTTTATGTGAGAGTTCGCTCTCCGATTTTACCAAGTACCCCGTTTCACCGTGGACAACGTAGTCCGGCCGATACTTCTCCATGGCCACCGCCGGCAGTCCGCAGGATGCCGCCTGCCCAAGAACTTGCGGATGGCCTTCCAACACACTGGGGAAAAGGAATACGTCGGCCTTTCGCATTTCATCGGCTACCCCTTGCTGCGAAAGATGGCCAACGAAGGTTACATTGCGACACCCCAATTCGCTCACCAGAGACCGGCACTTCTCTTCCTCTTCGCCCTTCCCCGCGAGTCGAAATTCAACGGAAGGCCAGTTTGCCGCCTCGCGAATGACGACATCCACTCTCTTCCGAGCCTGGAATGAACCGGCATAGAGCACCGTGAGCTTCGATCCAGTCCGGCGAGCCTCCGTCGGTGGATAAAACAACTCCCGTTCGAACCCGTCGTAAATTGTCCCGGTCGCAACTCCGAAGCGATCTTTGACCGTCTGCGACACATATCGCGAGTTCCCAAGAACGCAATCGGCCTCGCAAATCGATCTTGTCATCGTTGGCCCGACAGCTATTTCGTCGAGAGCCATCACGATATAAGTCACCAGCGCAACCGGTAGCCCCAGAGAACGCCTGAAAAACAGAAACAGTGTATCCAGCGGCCCCTCGCGCGGGAAAAAGTAGACGTCGATTTTCGAGAGCAGCACTCGGCTAAGCCATCGCGCCGTATTTCCATGCCGGGACCACGGCAAGATTTGTGTGTTTTCGCGGGCGAGAATCCGCGGATCGGGAGGTCCGTCGCCAAGCATCACGACCCTGAACCGATCCGCCGGAAGACGGCTTACGACCTCTTTCACGGTCAGGTTCTGCGCGTTCGTGTTTGCGTCATCGGCGAACGATGGAGTGAATACCGTGATCATAGAGATGGTGTGTTACGCACCCGTCTCGCCACTGTCGCACATTGACCGCAAACCGCTCCGCGCTGGCGGGCAGAGAACTTCCGACAGCGCCTCCGGAGAAATCGCCTGCACCAGCCGGCGCGCGCTGTTCGGCCCAGGCATGGCCGCGCCCAACATATCTGAAATTCGCAGCAGGCCATCCGGACTTTCGAGCATCCGCCCTGCCCCGAAGCGGACATATTGCGGAGCATATCCGGCGTAAGCGTGCCGCAACCATCCGCAGAGAAAAGCTGGGATTCCATGCGACGCGCATTCGAAAGCCACCGTCGATTCCACCGTCACCGCGCACCATGTGTTACGCAGAATCTCCCCCGACAACGGCGCATCCGTCACGCTCACCAACTTCCGGTCGCGCTCGTTCAAGGTCCGTTTCACTAACCGCCGCCGCTGCCGCGCGCTCTCAAACGGATGCAGCTTTAAAATCACGGCCTTGCCCGACCCGCGGGCAGCCGCACAGAGACGCGGCAACACCTCGCGATAAATCGCCTCCGCCCGCCAGAAATCCGTCTCATACGGCTCGGTGAAAAACGTGATCCAGGGAGCGTCTTCACTCCACAGCGAAGCATTCTCTTGCCCCGGCGCTGCCGCCGCGCCGATCCGAATCCGGTCGCCATCGACTCCGCAGGCGCGTTCCAGATAGTCGCGCTCCATCTCGCCTTTGGCCAGATAAGTCGAAAACCGCGGATTCTTGAATGCCATGCGGCAATCGAGCGCTCCGTGATGGCACGCCACTGCCGGAATTCCCCGCTGATCGGCCAGCAGCAGAGGAATCCGCGTGTACGGATTCGAATCGTCGGCGCTCAGGCAGCCGGCCGCCGAGCGCGTCTCAAACACCTGGACCCACGCATCGCGAACCGCGAGTCCCCAGCGCAACCAACGCGGCCCCTTTTTCAAGATCCCAATCTGAACGGGCAACCGGAATGCCGGATGTTCCTGCAGCGACTGCTCCATCTTCTTCCAGCAGCTTTCCAGTTTCTGCAATTCATTCCCGTCGCACCTCTTAGTTGCAAAGCCAGCCAGACTGGTCGTCTCAACATTCGCCGGAACCGGCGAGACTGCTCCGGACTCGCGGGCGAGAACCAGAAGGAATTTCTGCTCGGGCAAGATTCCGGCGTAACTGAGTGCGGTTTTCGTGACATTCGAATAGGCCGACGGAAGCAGCACAACCGGCTCTGATTCTGATTCTGATTCTGATTTCGATTTCCATTCCGATTTCCATTTCGACGACTGCGCCGTTGACCCCGCAAGCTTCCTTCGCCAGACGTAGTGCGGATCGTACTTGTCGTACACCACCTGCCGCAATTGCTCAAGGCTCAGGTTCGCCACCGCGCTGCCGCGACGCAAAACGCTGCGCACCAGCCGCTTCCGCAGTCCCCCATGGAGCACTTGCAGCGGTATTTCCAACTGGAGTCGCAAAGCTTCCGCCGTCACCGACGGCCGGCTTACCGCCAGCGTGCGGCATCCGCTGAGCTTCTCGGCCAGCCGAAGCGCGAGCCGCACGTCCTGCAATTCCGGCTGCAGCATATGACTGATCACGTCCCACCAGTCGATGCCAAAGCGGTCCACAACCCGTCCCATGCCTGTTTCAAGCAGGTGACGCCAAATCTTCAGGTCCGCAACTTCGACGGCAAGGTCGAAAACGCTGAAAACCGGACAGCCCAGCGCGGCACTCCGTTCGTCGTAAAAAGATTTTGGGGCTCGTCCCAGGTCGATCACCGAATCCCAATGCTGACGTGTCCACGAACCGTGGAAGTCATCGTCGGGATGTAAGAGGAGAACTCGCATAAAAGCGGGTACCAGGTCTTAGGTCTTAGAGGTTTGCGAATTTCCTGAGACCTAAGACCTGACACCTGAGACCTAATCTGCCACCAGCGCCCAACTCAGCGGCGTTCCCCGCTCCACATCGCAGGCCGCGCGTTTTCCTAGAACTTCGTTGAAGTGCCGCGGGTGCAATCCGTCCGCTGGACGAATCGAACGCACGTTCTGTTTCGTAAACAACTCGCCCTTCTTTAGATCTTCGACCACAAACAGGGAGCGCCGAAACTTGCGGCTGCCGGCTTCGCGCGGCCCCGAGGCGAACTGGATCGAGCCGAGTGCTTTCTCGGCTGTGCGCACCGCTTCCACCATCGCCTTGAATTCCTGGGGTTCGAGCGAGAACGCGCCGTCCGGTCCGCCATCCGCCCGTCGCAGGCAAAGATGTTTCTCAATGATGCATGCTCCCAGCGCCACGGCGACGACTGGAACCGCGATCCCCATCGTGTGATCGGAAAGTCCCACGGGACAACCGAAACGGCGCCCCAGTTCCGGAATCGTGAGCAGGTTCGCCTCCTCCGGCGGCGCCGGGTAGGCGCTCGTACACTTCAACAGCGCAATCTGAGTCGCACCCGCCCCGCGCGCCGCCTCGACCGCTTCGGAGATTTCCTCTTCGCTGGCCATGCCTGTGGACATAATCAGCGGCTTCCCGGTGCGAGCCATTTTCTGGATCAGGCCGATGTCCACCAGTTCAAACGACGCTACCTTGTGCGCGGGAACATTCATCTGCTCGAGGAAGTCGACGGCAGCATCGTCGAACGCACTCGAAAACAAGTGCATCCCCAGTTCGTCCGCGATCTCTTTCAGTTTCGGCTGCCACTCCCAGGGCGTAAATGCCTCCTGGTAGAGGTCGTGAAGAATGCGCCCATCCCACAGCGTGCCGCCCGTAATCCGAAAACACTCTTTGTCGCTGCGCAGCGTGATCGTGTCTGCCGTGTAGGTCTGGAGCTTGACTGCATCCGCGCCGGCGTCCTTGGCGGCGCGAATGATGCGAACCGCCTGATCGAAGTTCTGGTTGTGATTGGCGGAAAGCTCGGCAATGATGTAAGTGGGACATCCCTTTCCGACCTCTCGCCCGGCAATGTTCACGCTTCCTGCCACCCGGTCTCCGGCATCGTCAACATTTCAGATCCTGCGGAAACAAAACCACCGCCTCGCCTTTTAGCACCACATCGCCTTTTTGGTTCTCGCAGATTGTTTCGAGCGTTGCGATCGGCTTGCCTTCCTTGATGGAAATGACTGTCAATTTTGTTGTGACTACGTCTCCGATAAACACCGGAGCGACAAATTGCAGACTCTGACTGAGGTAGATACTGCCTGGCCCGGGCAGTATATTCGCGATCGCCGCTGAAATCTGAGAAGCCGCAATCATTCCATGCGCAATCCGCCGGCCGAAGCGCGTAGTTTTGGCGAACTCTTCATCCAGATGAACCGGATTCCGGTCCCCGGTCAACTCTGAGAAGCCCCGGACAACCTCATCCGACACAGTAAACGTGTGCGTCGATCTATCCCCAATCTTCAGCATTAAGATTCCCACCTACAAGAGACCCTTCGACCGCAGCTTTTGTTCTTGTTGGGGCCGCCAGGTCTCCCACTCTTCCTTCAATATGGCGAGGCAAACGACATCGTGGAACGTGCCCCGTTTGAAGATGTGTTTGCGAAATAATCCCTCCTGCACAAAACCAAAACGGCGGTGCATCTCCACCACTCCCTCATTAAACGACAAGACCTCACAGCAAAGCTTCTCCAACTTTAATTCGTCGAACACGTAGTTCAAGACCGTGTATTCAACATAGCTACCGACGCCTTTCCCTCTGACGTTGGGACTAACGACGTAAAAGGCCCAGTAGCATCGCCGGTTCCTCGGGTCGATGGCGTATAAATTGGCCAGCCCTACGTCTTCACTGTCGCAGACAATAATCCAATATTTACAAGTCGGATCTTTAAGAACACGCGAAAACCAAACTTGATGTTCCTCTAGACCGATCACGTGGTTGGTGTACATATAGTCGGCCACTTTCGGCAGGTTGCGCCATTCGCGAATCATAGCCATGTCGTCCGGACGGACATCTCGTAGTGAGGTCACGGCTCCTCCTTGAATTTACGAAGTACTCTCGCCCATAAGTATGGACATGATCCGGCCCGCTCCTCTGCCGTCTACCAAGGTTCGCGCTGTTCGCGACAGGGCTTGCCTTTCCGAGACCGAATTCGCAAGGTGAGTGATCAGTTGCGTCATCTCGCCGATTGCGAAGCTTGATCCGCCCGCCACCAGTCCCGCGGCGCCGGCGGCGTGCAGCGCTTCAGCATTGAGCATCTGATTCTCCGCCACTGCCACCAGGACTACCGGAAGGCCCAGCGCGCAATATTCCCAGCAAGCGCCTCCAGCCGCCGAAATCGCAAGATCGGCCCATGAGATCACTTCCCGCATGTTGGTCACATTGTTCAGAATGCGGCAAGCGCGACGGGATCTGGCAACCGATCCGGCAACGGACGCCAGGTGCGGATTACTTCCTCCGGCGACCACAGCCACCTCCAGGCCGGCGACCGCAACCTTGTCGATCGCCTCCAGGACCCGGCGCGTAACGTTGTCTGGGTCGCTTCCACCCATGCTCACGAGCAGTTTGCGTCCGACGGACGAAATCTCCCGCGGTTCGCACACTGAAACAAATTCGCGCCGCAAGAGCGCATATTTTGTCCCGAGAAGAAGCTTCGTATACGATTCTCGGTCCTGATAAAGACATTCTCGCGCATGAATGTTCTGGTTCAGGACGACGTCTGCCGCATAGGTTCCAGAGCGTCCGTTGTCATCGATTAACACAACCTTGAGCCGTTCATTCTTCAGCGCCCGTTGATAACCCGGCCCAAACTCGTAGCCGTCTGCAACCACCCACGATGGACCATGGGTTCGAGCCAGCGCGATGAGTTGCTCGCTGTCGCCGTCGCTTCCGCGCACGCCGCCAATTCGAACCAGGCCGGCGCCCTCGCTGCGGAGGCGCTCCTCAATAGCCGGTGTCGACTCGGCCATCGCGAATGTCACCTCACCGCCGGCGTCCTGCCACGCCTGCGCCAACGCCAAGCAGCGCATTACGTGCCCGGTCCCGATCGCGACCGACGCATCGGCGCGAATCAAAAGCATCTCACCGCCAAGCTTCGCCACTGTCGCTCTGGTTTCTTGATCGTTAACGAACACGAAATACCGGCTCGATGATTTGTCCTTCCAGAAAACGTTCGGGACTCTTGTCGCTCAGCCATTTCGCCACTGTCTTGCACACTTCCGCATACACTCGCAGCGTCTGTTCAACCGCCAGCGGATCGTGCGCCGCTGTCATGTTGTGCGTGGCCAGCAGCAGCAATCCGCGTTTCACGCATTCTTGCGTGAACAGACTGCGCACCAGAAAACTGTCTTTGCCGTCGGCATCGAGGAACTTGATCAGCGACCAAACCGGATAACCAATGCACTTGATGCGATCCTGCAATTCCGCCTGTTTTGCCAGCACGTTCAATCCCTCTTGCAGCACGCGCCCGTTCGCATCCATGCGGGCCAGCGCATCGGTCGTTTCCAGGACGTCCAGCACCTTCATGGCCGCCGCCATCGATGCCACTTCGCCCCCGAAGGTGAAGCTGAAAAAGATATCCTCAAACACCTTCATGACGTCCGCTCTTCCCACCACGCACGAAATCGGGAATCCGTTGCCCATCGCTTTGCCAAAACAAGCCAGGTCGGGAGTCACACCAAATTTTTTCTGCGCGCCCCCCAGCCCGAAGTGAAATCCACTGCATATCTCGTCGAAGATGAGCAGCGCTCCGTGCTCATGCCCCAGGTTTCTCACGCCTTCCAGAAACCCTGCAAGTGGAGGCCAGAAGTTCACCGGCTCCATGATGACGGCGGCGAACTCGCCTTTGTGTTCGTTCAAAAGTTTCTGCAGCGATCCCAGATCGTTGTACACGAACGGATGCGTCAACTCCCGCACCGCTTGCGGAACGCCCGCATTTCGCGTTGTGCTGCCGATGTACCAATCCTGCCATCCGTGGTAACCGCAGCAGGCGATACGCTCGCGCCCGGTGAGGGCTCGCGCAGCCCGGACCGCTCCTGAAGTAGCGTCCGATCCGTTTTTGCCAAAGCGCACTTTCTCCGCACACGGGATGAGCCGGATCAGGCGCTCCGCCAGTTCCACTTCCAGAGGGTGCGGCAAAGAAAAACTGTGCCCTTGTCCCAACTGCTCCGCCACCGCCGCATTTACCTCTTCGTGCGCGTAACCGAGAATATTCGGAAGCAGTCCCTGGATGTAGTCGATATATTCATTCCCGTCCACATCCCAAACGCGGCAACCTTTGCCTTTCGCCAGGAACATCGGCGCCACCCCGCGGACGTGCTGGTTGGCTCCCTTACTGAACGTCTGCGAAGCCCCAGGGATCACCTTGCCCGCCCGCTCCAGCCAGGCTTTCGATTTTTCAATCGGCCGGCGCGGCGCCGCCGCTGCACGCGCATCTTCGAAAAGGCTCTTGTAGTACCCGCGATTGGAAATAATCTGCGAGTTGAGTTTTTCCAGTTCCGGCTGGTCGCGAAGAAGCTGCAAAACATCCTCCATGAGAAAACTCTCTCTGCCACGAAATGCCCCGTAAACGGCGCGTACGAACTCAAGGTCCTCCTGTTCGTCCACCGTCCAGCGACAGTTCAGGTGAGAACGCTCCAGGTTGTTCTCGACGTTGGCAGTTCGAAACTTTTCCGAACGCAGGTACGGAGTCACGTGCTCGCGCTCCGAAGTCTTACCCGCCTCGTGCCATGCCCGTTCCAGCGCCGAAAACGAAAATATCTCCGTATCCAGTCCATCGGGATAGCTCCGTACCATGGCATTCGAGGCGTAGTCGAGATCGCCGCGTTGAAAGCGGCGCACCACTCGATCGATCACTACCGGATCGATCAACGGGCAATCGGCCGTGATGCGCACCACCTGCGCGGCTTTCTCCGCGCGCGCCGCGTGGTAATAACGATCCAGCACGTCGTTCTCGCTGCCCCGATGACACGGAACGCCCTTCTCCCGGCACATCTTCTCGATGACGTCGTCCGCCGGAGCGGTGGAAGTGGCCACCACCACCCGATCCACCAAAGTGGCCCGTTTCACGCGCTCAATGACGTGCCACAGCATCGGCCGTTTTTCGATCTCCGCCAGGCTCTTGCCCGGCAACCGGCTCGACCCCATGCGCGCCTGGATGATCGCCACCACCGGTCCCTCGCTCGGTTCGCTCGTCCAATTCAGCGTCTGCGGCCTTCCCTCTTCCGACGACTTCTTGGCTGCTTCCACCACCCGAATAACATCCCGGCTTTGTTCGAGATCGACCATGGGCCCCGTTCCGCTCCCGAGAGATTCCAGAAAGTGAACCATCTCCGCTACATACATGTCGTTCGCTTCAAATACGTACGGAATATTTTTCCAACCCGGCTGCTCGGCTGAAAACCAGCGCACTTCCTGCACACTGAAATCCCAAAGCGCAGTCCCGGTCTCGCCCACAACTTTGCACGTGCGCGTGTATGCCCGCTGCACAAAATCCAGATGCAGTTCCGCGCGCCGCCGCTCCGGAAAACTCAAGTAGATCCACGCCGAATCTTCCACATCCACGTCCAGACTGCTGAGGTGCTCAGCCCGGCAAGTCACTTCCGTCGGACGCCCCAACAGCCAGCAAACGTAATCCAGTTCGTGAGAACCGTCGAGGATGATGCCCCCGCCCAGTTCGTGGCGCGCGCTGTAGCTGTCGCGATAGTGCTGCCACGGGCGCCAGTCGGGAAGGTATTGCCCAACTTCCGCGCTGAGCCAGAGCACGCGCCCGATCTTTCCCGAATCGATTAGCTCCTTCAATATCTGCAAGCCGGGATGAAACCGCATGTTGTAGCCGATCTGAACGTTCCGGTCGCGGCGGCGCGCCTCGGCAATCAGTGCCTGGATTCCACTCGACTCGTGCGAAAGAGGTTTCTCGATAAAAACGTGGGCTCGAGCCTGCAGCGCGCCCAGCGCCTCCTCCACGTGGTACACCGGCGGAGTGCAGATCAGTACCATATCCGGCCTGAATTTCTCGAGCGCCTCGCCATAGTCGCCGAAGACCTCCCCGTTCAGTTCCTCACGGCATTGCTTCAGCGCTTCGGGGCTGGTGTCGCAAAAACCAAGCTGCCGCACCCCAAGCGACTTAAGATTCCTGGCGTGCCGCCGTCCAATCGAGCCGCAGCCGACCACCAGAGCTCGATATCCTACCCAGTCGGAAGTTCTGGACATGACTTATTTTGATTGCCTGCTCTCGAGCAAATGCGAGCGCTCGCCTTTCCCTTCATATTTCCTTTGATAGTAGGTCACAACTTTGCCGAGCGCGCGGATCACGTCTTCCACATCCTGCGCCGTCATGGAGTGGAACATAGGCAGGCTGATCAGCCGCTCATACGCGTCTTCGGCCACCGGATAGCTCTGTTTCGACGGGAAACGCTCGCGGTAGTACGGATGCCGATGCACCGGAATGTAATGAACACTCGCGCCGATATTCTCCGCTCGCAGCGCGCGAAAGATCTCTCCTCGCCCCACCGCCAGCATTTCCAGTTTCAGCCGGACCGGATACAGGTGCCACGCCGGATCGACTCCCTCTCGCACCGTGGGGACTAATATCGCCGGCAAATCCCGGAACGCCGCCGCGTACTGCGCCGCAATTTCCCGGCGCCGTGCCAGGTTCGCTGCCAGTTTTTCCAGCTGGGAGAGTCCCAGCGCGCACGCGATATCTGTCAACCTGTAATTGAAGCCGAGCAGCACCATCTCGTAAAACCACTGCCCCGATTCCTGCCGCTGCCGCGCTTCGCTGCTGATGCCGTGATTGCGAAAGCGCCGCAGCGTCTCGGCCAGCCGCGCATCGTTGGTCGCAACCATTCCGCCCTCCCCGGTCGTGAGGTGCTTCACCGGATGAAAGCTGAACACGGTCATGTCGGCAATGCCACCGACGCGTTTCCCGCGATACTCTGCGCCCAGCGCATGGCAGGCGTCTTCAATCAGAAGCGCTCGTTGACCCTGCGCCTTCGCCAGTTGCCCCAGTTCATCAAGCGCGGCCGGATGTCCCGCATAATCGACCGCGATGATGGCCTTCACGCGAGAAGACGCGCGGGAAGAAAGCTTCCTGTCAACCTCGCCCGGATCAAGGTTCAGTGTGTCCGGCGAGACGTCGGCGAACACCGGCGTCGCGCCCTGGTACAAAATGCAGTTGGCGGTCGCGCAGAAAGTCATCGGGGTAGTGATCGCCTCATCCCCAGGCCCGAGTCCCGCGGCAAACGCCGCACCGTGCAACGCCGCCGTACCCGAACTGAAGCTGACCGCGTGCCGCGCCCAGACCCACGCTGCAAACCGTTCTTCAAACTCGGCGATCTTTGGTCCTGTGGTCAGCCAGTCCGACTTCAGAACCTCAACCACCGCCTGGACATCCGCGTCATCCAGGCTTTGCCGTCCGTACGGCAACAATTTTTCGCGCACGGGCGTACCCCCATGGATGGCAAGCGTTTCCAGCTTTGTGGGTAAGGCACTCATGCTAGCAGTCCGTGGTGCAAGTGCGATTCGTATCAGGCATGCCTTCACAGGCTGCGGAAAAGGCTTCGTATCAGGGCGTCGCTTCAGCGATGCCGCAAGCCCGACGAAATCAGCCGCCCCTTTTAGGGGCTGCGCTCGCTACGCAGAAGTCGGAACCGCTTCCGCAGCGCTGGTTTCAGGCGCCACCAGTTCTTCCAGTTCACGCCGCGTCAGCCAGCGTTCGTTGTTGTCGCTCGAATAACGAAAGCCTTCCGGAAGCGGCTTGGCGTTCACCCAGTTCTCCGATTTCCACCACGGATGCGCCGGCTGAATCACGTACATGTCTTCGGTTTCGAGCGTTTGCCGTGACTCGTCTTCAGACACCAGCACTTCGTGCAGCTTCTCTCCGGGACGAATCCCGATGTACTCCACCTGGCATCCGGGCGCGATCGTCTCCGCCAGGTCCACCAGTCGCATGCTGGGAATCTTGGGAACAAAAATCTCGCCGCCGTGCATCTGCTCCAGGCAGCGAATCA
>Ga0316363_10001520_pt1 | contig 20116 bp, 22 predicted proteins | sample Sb_taG_3_FD_200459 | JGI IMG/M metagenome (GOLD analysis project Ga0316363, IMG submission 200459) | Peat soil microbial communities from Weissenstadt, Germany - Sb_50d_a_PC metaG (v2) (version 2) | ecosystem: Environmental > Terrestrial > Soil > Wetlands > Peat | place: Germany: Weissenstadt...
GAGATCTGTGCGGCGATCCTCCCCAATCAAGGATTGGCCAGGACACTTGCCAACTGGCCCCGGATTGCCAAGGGCCTCGCGGCGTCAACACGGAAACATCCGCGAAAGCGCACGCTGCTTAAGTAAACGCTTATGTTGGGTGAACCCCTCGGCCTTTCAGCAGGCGGCCCGGCGCAGCCACGTCCCCGGCCGCAACGCGCCAGCAAGCTGGAACCGTTTCACGCAGCCATCGGGGAACTGCTGGAACAAGACCCTCACGCCAGCGCCATTGTGATTCTCCAGCGACTGCGCCAGCGCGGCTTCGACGGCGGCGTCACCATCCTGAAGGACTATCTGCACCAGGTCCGCACCGAGTCGGCCTCGCGCCGGGCTTACGTCCGCGTGGAATCCCCACCAGCGGCAGGGGCAATGGCCCAACCGCGGGCTGTGCAACTCCACGTTCCCAAACACCGTCCGAACGGTGACGTCGTGATGCCCCCGGCCGTGGCGCACTTTGCCGCAGTCCGGGCAGCATCGGAGCCGAAGCAGGCATCATTGACTTACTCCTGGACCATGCACTCCTGGACTTTCTTCAGGATCAGCTTGCCTTCCGCCAGAGTGAGGCCGAGGGTTTCTATGGCCACATCCTCCCGCTCGAGCTGGGCTACTTCCTGCACCTGCTCCTGGCCGGTGTCGCTCACCGCGACGAGTTGGAGGCGGAGCTTCATGCCGTACCTGCCTTACGCCCGGCCCGCTGATAAACGCTTGTTGGGGTGGTGGATAGAGGTTGTCTCATGCCACCAGGGTACGAAATGCTCTTCCGGTCTCGCTCCGCCGCCCCAGTTTTTAGTGGTCTCGTACATCCAGACCAACGCCGATCTGATTCCCAACTTCGGAGAGCGGCGCAACGGCGAGAGGATTTCGACGGCCACAGCGGAGTCGACGGTCAATCAGGTGATCAGCAAGAGAATGGTCAAGAAACAACAAATGAGATGGAGCCGGCGGGGTGCGCATCTGCTGTTGCAGGTGAGGACGCGAGAGTTGAATGGCGAACTACGGCACACGTTCGCTGGTTGGTATCCGGCTTTGGATCGCGAGGCGGAGCAACGCAAGGAGGCCGCGTAGCTCCCCCGGTTTTAGTCGCTCTCCCCATCCGGGCCTGCACCCAACAGTCGTGTCACCAGGGGCCATTTGGATCATTCAAGTGGCAGCCGGGCATTCATATCGAGCTCGAAACGGCCGTACTGCCATACCTCTACAATGGCATTATGGGGCTCGCTAACCGCCCGGTCTCGAATCCGCACGCGACAGAGCTAGTGGGGCAGGGAAGCCGCGCCTCTTCGGACGATCAATTGATCGCCACCTGGCTCCACGGCCGGTCGCCGCACACGCAACGCGCCTACGGTGCCGACATCGACCGGTTCCGCGGCGGGGCGGGGAAGCCGCTCGCGCAGCTGACCGTCGCCGACCTCCAGGAGTTTGCCGACTCCTTGGACCATCTGGCGCCGGCCAGCCGTTACCGCGCCCTCTCCGCGCTGAAATCCCTGCTGGCGTTCGGCCACCGCATCGGGTATCTGCCGTTCGACGTGGGACGGGTACTGCGCCTGCCGGCTGTTCGCAACCGCCTGGCCGAGCGCATTCTGCCGGAGGCGGACCTGCACCGTATCTTGAGCCTGGAACCGAAGCCGCGGGATCGGGCCCTGCTCATTTTGCTATATGCATCCGGAATCCGCGTCAGTGAATTGTGCGGGCTCTCCTGGCGGGACTTGCAGGCCAACGGGGATGGCGGGCAAGTCACGGTTTTCGGAAAGGGCGGGGTCACACGTGCGATTCAATTGCCGGCGTCCGTTTGGAAACTGCTGAACGGCCTGCGCGGTGCAAAAACCGCGCCGGATGATCCGGTCTTCCGGTCCCGCAAGGCCAAAAACGGAGGACGGCTGCGACCGTTAGCTGTGCTGCGCGTGGTCCGGAAGGCGGCCGAGCGTGCCGGCATCGAAGTCCCGGTTTCGCCGCATTGGTTCCGGCACGCACATGCTTCGCACGCGCTGGACCGCGGCGCCCCGATTCACCTGGTGCAAGCCACCCTCGGCCATGCCAGTGTGGCGACCACGGGTCGGTACCTGCACGCGCGGCCCAACGACAGCTCGAGCAGGTTTTTGCCGCTGTAGCCCAAGACCACGGTTCATCCTCCCAGGACAATCCCGATCGCCCTCACAACGTCCGCCGCCCGAAAGTCCGGCTGGCAGTTCTGCTCCGCGCCGTAGCCCGTCAGCACCAGGATGGTCCGCACACCGGCTCGCCGGCCGCATTCCACGTCCGCGGATTTATCGCCGATGAACCACGACTCCGCCAGATCCAGATCGAAATCCGCCGCGGCTTCCAGCACCATCCCGGGCTCGGGTTTGCGCCGCGCGGACGGAGCTCCCGGCGCATCCGGGCAAAAGTAGGAAGCGTCGATCGCGCCGTCTCCGATCTGGCACAGCAATTCCTCCTGGACCGCGCGGTATTGCGCTTCCGTGATCAGCCCGCGCCCGATGCCGCTCTGATTGGTTACGATGAAGGTGCGAAAGCCCGCCTGCTTCAATTTGGCGAGCGCCTCCGGAACGCCGGGATAAAGCTTCACCTTGGCCGGGTCGCCGCAATAGTGCGCCTCTTCCATAAGGGTGCCGTCGCGATCGAAGAATACGGCTTTCGAGAGGCTCATACCTGGCCCCTCATACCTGGGCAACGCTCGCTTGGAGCTCGGCCAGGGTTACGGTAGCGGTGCCCAGTTTCCCCACCACGATGCCGCTGGCGAGGTTTGCCAGCTCAGCGGCTTCGGCGGGAGAGCCTCCCGCGACAAGCCCCAGGGTGAACACCGAAATCGCCGTATCGCCTGCGCCGGACACGTCGAACACGGCTTGCGCGCGAGTGGGAGTGTGGTAGGCCGGCGACTCGCCCGCGAGAAGCAGCATGCCGTGCTCCCCCAGGGTGATCAGGAGACTGTCGCTCTTCCATCGTTCCAGCAGGCGCCTTCCCGCCTCCAGCAAGGCTTGATCGTCCAGAACCGGAAGGACCGGGTCTGGATTCGGCAGGCCCGCCGCGATGAAAGCTTCCGCCCGGTTCGGCTTGATGGCGGTTGCGCCTTGCCACGAAAGCGAAGTGGGGGGATGGGGATCCACCGCCAGAACCTTGCCGTGGGCGCGCGCCTGGCGGCAAATGTGATCCGCGAATGGTTGCGTGAGAAATCCCTTCCCGTAATCGGCCACGATGATGCCGTCCAGGCGACCGATCATCCCGTCCAGGCGCTTCATGGCGAGCGCGGTCTGTTCCGGAGTCAGCGGTGATTTCCGTTCGCGGTCCACACGCACCACCTGCTGGTTGCGCGCGATGATCCTGGTCTTGACGGTGGTCGGCAAGGCCCCACCCTGCTGCACCGTCGAAGTGTCGATGCCGGCGGCTTGCATCAGTTCCATCAGCCGCCCGCCCTGCGGGTCCGTTCCGATGAGCCCCATGACGGCGGCCCCATGAGTGAATTCCCCCACGTTCCGCGCTACATTGGCGGCTCCTCCCGGATAATACGACTCCCCGGTGACATTCACGATTGGGACCGGCGCCTCCGGTGAGATGCGCGACACCTTGCCCCAAATGAACTCATCCAGCATGAGATCGCCGATCGCCAGGATCCGCTTGCCGGCAAACCCGGCCATCACGGCGCACAAGCGGGCAGCTTCGGATTCAACCGGCATTGGGAGAAGACACCTCCGGGAGGGCTTCGCGCTGGCCGGGAGAGTCCGCCACGGCCCCTCCGCTCTTCCGCGCCACGACGATCAGGGAAAGGCCCGGCCAGGGGATCAGCCAGTCCACGCGGCTCCAGAACCAGACCGTCTTATCGAAGATTTTCAGCACCGGCTTATTGATATTGTGCGAGCCGAACAGCTTGCCGTACGCCCACCACGGCGGCGCGCCGGCCTTGTTGAAGCTGTACGCCTCCTCCACATCGAAGCCATGCGACCCCAGCAACCGTAGCGCATCGCGGGATGTATAGCGGAGCTTGTGGCCGAGGCTCCGATCGAGGCTCCCAAACAGCCGCGGGCTCTGCGGCACTAACGCCAACAGCACGCCATTGGGCTTCAGCGTGGCGCGCAGGGAATCCAACACCGCGCCCGGATCGTCCAGGTATTCCAACACGTTCAGGCAAAGGATGGTATCGAAGCAGTTCTCCAGTCCGGCTAGTTCTTCGGGAACTTCGGGGTCCATCCGCTGCACCACCACGTTGGGCGTGCGCAGGAAGCGGTTCCGCAGGGTGTGAAGGTGAAGCGGGTCCTTTTCCGCCGCCACGTAAAGCAGCCGCTTGGCCATGAGCCTGCCGGTAATGTTTCCGATCCCCGCTCCCACTTCCAGAACCGCGTCGCCCACGTGCGGGCGCAACGTACGCGCCAGCCAACTCAAATACTGCGGCGTGCCGGTGAGGTTATTGAGAACCCCTCGGCCGTACGGCGCGGCGTAGAGATCGTCGATCACCCAGAACTTGAGGATGACGGCCAATGCTTTCAACCCATCTTTCCAGCCGATCTTCTTGCCTTCCTCATAAGTGCGGCCGTGATAGCTGATGGGCACTTCGTAAATGCGGAAATTCCGCTTGGCGCTCTTCATGACGACTTCGGGCTCGAACCCGAAGCGGTCGGAGCGGATGGGAATGCTCTTCAGCAGGTCGGTGCGAAAGACCTTGTAGCAGGTTTCCATATCGGTCAGCTTCAGATTGCAGAACATGTTGGAAACCAGGGTGAGGCCTTTGTTGATCATGGAATGCCAAAACGGCAGCACACGCGTCTGTTCGCCGGCCATGTACCGCGATCCGAAGACCGCATCGGCGTGGCCGTCGAGGAGCGGCTTCAGGAGCCGCGGGTACTCCGAAGGGTCATATTCCAGGTCGGCATCCTGAATTAGGGCGAAATCGCCACACGCTTTCTCGATGGCAGTGCGGACCGCCGCGCCCTTGCCGCCGTTCTGTTCGTGCCGGTAGAGCCGGATCTGTGGAAACCCAGCAGCCAGGCGCTGGAGAATGCCGTAGGTTCCGTCGGTGGAGCAATCGTCCACAATCACCAACTCCCGTTCCATGTTCTCAGGTAGCGGCGCAGTCAGAACGAGCGATAGACAGCGCTCGACCACGGTCCGCTCGTTGTAGACCGGAATGAGGATCGACAGTTTCATCGCTACAAAACAAGAAGTTTAACGAGCCGCTGCCACCACCCGCAACGTTTACCACGCCCAATCGAGGTCGAAGCTCCCAATCACTTGGTCCAGCGTGAACGGGCAGACCTCCGGCAATTCCGGCGGCTTGATTCCCGTTTCAAACACAGCGCCTCGCACGGCCTCGCGGTAAATACTCTGCAACTCCTCCAGGAGAAATCGGCGCAGACTCGGAGAGTCCTGAATCTTTCGCCTGATCATCGGCTGGCTGGTCACAATCGACTTCCGCCAACTCGCCCCGTCTCGCTCTGGCTGGATCTTCCGTTTCACCTGGTGCAGAAGAATCCGGAACACCAACGAGTCCACGGTCGCACGATCGCGCTTTCCCAAGTCCTCGATCTCCTCAGCTACATGTTCCAGATCCACTTCAGACAGCCGGCCGGAGCGTACTAAATCCGCCGTCCGCGCGGTCCACTCCACGAAGTCGGTGTCATACAGAGTTCTCGTGGTTGTGCCCATCGCCCCATCATACCCCGGCACGCGCTTTACCAGATGGGCAAGGGGACGTCGCCGGGCGACCAGCCAAGCCCAATGCGGGCCTCGTGAACCAAGCGGTTGTAATTCGCGAAGTCCGGACTGTCATAGCGGCGGGCGGAATAAATCGCTATGAAATGTACGGACGGAAAGATCTGGCGCGACGCCGAGAGTCTTCCGCCGATATTGCTGTATGTGCCAAGAATATTACCGATTGAGGTGGACCGGCCGAAATTCACATTCGCGCCTAAGCTCCAATGGCGAACTCCGGTGTAAGTGTAGCCGCCCAATAGAGTGGTCGTGTAGGAGGTAAGAAACAGTCCGTTGCCCGGGACTACGGTATGCCCGCCCGACACGTATGCCACGCACTTTTGGAATCTCCGCGAGAGCCGGCCGCTGAGGTTGGGTACGTAATTGATCGTGTGGACCGCCTGCGTCCCCTCCGTAGTCCCCAGGAGGGCGGCAATTACCGGGTCGATCGGTGCAATTCGAATAAACTTGGACTCCACTCGTGAAAAACCTGCGTAGCCGGTGAACTCTAGCCGTCGGGTCAGTTGTATGGCAAACGTTCCAGTTGCGCCCTGGACGTCGGTGCCGCCGACGATACGGGTGAAGTCAAAATGGTAGTAATTGTAGCTCGCACCGATGGTGGTATGACGGGAGATTCGATATTGCAGGTCTCCGTGCGCGTTCGCTGCGGTGGTCCCGTCCAGTGCTGTGGAACGGCGTCGTACGATACTGCTCCCACCGCCGAAATCGAAGGAAAGGCGAGTGCTTTTCTGGAACACCAGGTCGGCCTGCGAGCTCACGTACATCGTCCGGTTATTGAAGAGGTCCGTGGTGGAGGTGTCGACCGTCGTCGAATCAAAAGGCACTGTCTGCGGCAAGCTGGCAAGCCCGAAGTCGCGGGAGAAGATGCCCGCGCTGGTGTGCAGTGCGATCATGAGATGGCGTGCCAATTGGTGGGTAATGTCTAGTAACAGGGATTGGTCGAGGGAGTCGAAAGCCGAAGATTCCGTATAGTGGTTAATGCTGCCGCGATACTCCAGACCAACCTTGGTGTGGCGCCACCTATGGGCGCCGCTGATACCCCAAGCTACTGCAATACCATAGGAGGTTTGATTCGGTAGACCACCTCGATCACTGACCAGCACTGCGGCAAGTGCCGTGTCGTAGATGCTCGTGATTTCCAGAAATGGACGAAAGTGCATCTGAGGCGCTGACATGGCTAGCGGTGCTTCACCGCGACTGAGAATTGCCGGCCCGGCATACTGTGCGCAGACTGGAAACACGAATGCCGGCAGCACCAGCAGTCGTCCTAGTTTCAGCGACATCCGACTATGCTGTATGTAGTACAGCGATTCTGCAAAAATGGGTTGCGCCACAAGTTTATCTGTTTACGATCAGGCACACCATATTGTGCGAGTCGCGTGTGAGTTTTATCGGAAAGATTGTGTGCCTGCCGGTAAGAGGGCAGTCAAAACCGTGAGATTGAGCGTAAAAACCATGGGTTTAAGCGTAAAGCCACAGCCAAAGTCGTTGAAAACACGAGTAATCGATGTTCTTTGCACTTCCGCTCAAGCACACGCGAAGCCAACAGCATGCGGCGTTTGTTTTGAATGCATTAGCCGATATTTACGATCAGACTCATGAGACTGAGCGTAAGGAACCATGGGTTTGATCGTAAAGGTTGGTGGCTAAGTACTTTGGTTTAAATGATTTATACCAGTCTGAGCGATGCTGGCATATGGTATGGTTTGTGGTGTAGCTGGTTTTGAAGAACCGAAAACCACTGGGTTTGGCGGTGGTGCTCACCAGTAGTGTGGGCTTAAGCGTAAAGTTGAGCTCTAACCATGTGTTCGCCAATAAAAAGGTAGCGGTAGCGAATTGCAGCGTTGTACAAATCAAGGAAAGCCATGCTGAATCCCGTACCTCCTTCAACCATCAAGGGGAAACCCGCATCCAGAACATCTTTGATGAACCTCTCGGTAGAAGAGGAAAATCTGGCTGCCATCCCATTTGCTGTACTCGAGCGCCGCGTGGGAAAACGAGTCGGAAAAATCGAGATTAACGGGAACAAGATATTACCGGACGGAACCAAAGCGAGAGTCGTCTGGCAGGTGCAGGGCAATAACGAACTGGGGCTGCCGACAGAGCAGGATCTGGATATTTTCGTTGCATTGGGGGTGCTGACATTCCGTAACGACTTCGCCAAGACCGTCACGTTTACAGGCAGGGAAATCGCGCGGATTCTGGACATCGGAATGGTGCATGGAAAGTTCTATAAGCGCTTGAAACTGGCCATGGATCGCTTCATCCCGCTGCGATTTCGCGCCCTTACGGAGAACGAGCAGCACGAAGAGGTGAAATGGCTGAATGTTTTCCAGGAAGCCAGCTTCTCCCTGAACCGCGCCACTGGGCGATGCACCGGCTCTGTAACGTGGACCGACAAGCTCATCCAGTCCATGGATAGCGGCTTCTTCCGGCTGCTGGATGCCAACCGCTACATGGAGCTCGATGGCATCACCGCCAAGCACCTGTACCGTTTCTTGGCTGTAGCGTTTGCCAAAACCGATGTGGTGATTGCCGACGCCCGGCAACTCTCCACCGAACACCTGGGGATTCTGAATCCGCCTAAATACCTGTCCCGTCTGATGCAGACCTTGGAGCCAGCCTTCGAGCAACTCAATCGCATTCAAGTATTAGGTTCATACCAGATCGTTGCCAGCGAGGATTGGCGAATCGCCTTGCACCGCCATCCTAACTATGTGTCTGAGCGTAAAACTCTACTGCTGCACGGTTCGCTGATGGATCCTGAAACCAGGCGGGCACAGTGTCTGGAGCAGCTCCAGCACGGTGGGATATCGCCAAAAGCGGCAGTGGCCTACTGCCAGGCTGCATCTACGGCGGTGGACTTCCACATCCTGGGCCGGTGTGCCCGGCTGTTGCATGCCATGCTTGACGAGGAGATCCTACCGCACGTGGCGGCCAGCATCGTCCGCAACGCGCTGGACGCCGGACCCACGACCCCCGAGGGCCTCGATCAACTGGACTGGTGCGAGATCGCCGTGCATGTCTGCCGCCAGAAAAAGCGGGCTGGCCAAGCTCTGCGGAACTCCGCGGGTTTGATCGTAAAAATCATCAAGGACCCGGAGACCCGCAGCCGATTGGTCAGCCGGGAGTTAGAAGCGACTCTAAGGGCGGGGTTCCGCCGCCAACAAGAAATGGCCGAACACCAGCACAAGGAAGACCTCGAACGCTCCCTGATTCTGGAGTACGAGCACTTCCGGGTTGAGATCGCCGAGAGGCTGTTTCAGGATATGCCGGATGGCAAGAAGGCCATTCTGCGCAAGCAGAAAAGCGAACTCCTGCGCCAGCAGGAACGGTTCCAGCGGATTCCGGCGGACGTTCAGGAGCGGGAAATCGACGTGGCAATCGTTCAGGAGATCGCGCGGAAAGAGGCCCCGCCCTACGAAAAGTGGCGCCTCCGCAAGCAGGCGCAGCAGGCGGTGCTGGCGTTCGCGGAGCCGGCCGGGCCGGAAACGGACGACATCGCGTAACGGAGGAGGCTGCGGATACTGGTACGGAGCTTTGGTCGCTTCGCCGATTTCCACCGGCCCGCCTTGTGCTTGGCCGTAAATCCGGCGCTGGCTCGCCCATCCGTCCTTCAGCCCCGCCTCAAAGTGCTCGTACTGCCGTTGGCGGCAGATGACCCCACCACCGGCCTCGCTTCCCTCCGGATGCGCAGAATGTCCCTGACATTACGCAAATTCCCCCGCACCAACTGAAGGCGGCTATCGCCGTCGTCGCGCCAGCGGATGGGCACCTCCTGGATCTCCAGACCCAGGCGCCGGGCGAGCAGCAGAATCTCGACATCGAACATGTAGTCATCGATCTTCTGGAGAGTGAAGAGCTGCTTCGCTACTTCGTGCTGGAAGAATTTGAAACCGCACTGCGTGTCCGAAACCTCCCACAGGCCGGTCGCATTCTGCATGAAGATGTGAAACCCTCTTGCCCCCAGCCGGCGATACCACGGTTGCGCGCGGTCGATCTGGGATTTTTCCATGGCCCGCGATCCAATCACGATCGGACAGCCGGCGCCCAACAGTGGGGCGCACTTGTCGTACTCTTCGATGGGAACTTTGTTGTCGGCGTCGGCATAACCAATCACCGAGCCGGTCGCCAGGCGAACCCCTTCGCGAATGCCGAGACCCTTTCCCCGCCGGCCGGGTCTCCCGATCACGCTCAGATGTGGATCCTCGCGTCGTAGGCCAGCCACAATTTCCCGCGTGCCGTCGTTGCCGTCGGCTGCCACAATGATCTCGTAAGTATAGTGACGGCTTTGGAAATACCGAACAGCCTCGGCAATGGTAACGGCGATCCGGCCAGCTTCATTGAAAGCCGGCAGAATGAGAGATATGTTCTGTTGCACCAGACTCACAGTGTAGCTTTGCGCGCCTTGACAAGACAGGAAGCGGCCCCCCTGCGCTTCAGGATCGCGAAGGCTGTCGCCGCCAGGTGAACACGCTGCTCACCCAGTAATTCCACACCGCGCTGACTGCCAGCCCGAAGGCGCCCGCCACATACCAGGGCCCGCCGGCGTTGCTGGTGAACCGCGCCACGGCCAGGTTGATCAGCACCCCCGCCGAACACCCGAGATAGTAGATCGCCAGGCCGCGCAATAACCGGATTCCCCGAAACCGCCGCTCCCGGAACGTGACGATATTGTTCAACCAGAAATTGATCGCGATCACCACCACGGTGGCGATGGCCTGCGATTCCATGAACTGGATTCCCAAGCCCGCGAGGAAAAACCGCAGGACCAGGAGGTGGATTCCGAGTCCCAGGCTCCCCACCACGGTATACACCACGAACTGCGGAGAAATGAAGTTTCCGACCAGCTTGTCCAGCAGAAGATAGATGTATTCGAGTCCCACCACAATGTCCAGCTTGCTCTCGCCGTGCTGCCGCGAGCGAAAGATGTACGGGATTTCCGCGAATCGCAGCTCGCCGCGCGCCGATGCCACGATGTCCAGCAGGATCTTGAACCCCACGCCCGACAGTCTCGGAGCCACCATCTCCAGGAATCGGCGGTCCAGCACAAAAAAGCCGCTCATCGGATCGCCCAGATCGCAGTGGGTGACCGCCCGGCTGATGCGCGCTCCCAGATTGCTGAGCCGGACGCGTTTCGCCGTAAACTGACCCATACTCCCACCCTCCACGTGGCGGCTGCCGATCACCAGATCGAGCGGGTCGCGCCGAAGCCGCTCCAGCATTTCGGGCAGAATCTTCTCGTCGTGCTGTAGGTCGGCATCCATCACCGCCACAAAATGCGCCGTAGTCGCGAGCATCCCTTCGATACAGGCGGACGCTAGGCCCTTCCTGCCGATGCGCCGGATCAGCCGCACCCGCGCATCCCCCAGCGCGAGATCCCGCACCACCGCCGCCGTACCGTCCGGCGAGTCGTCATCCACATACAGGACTTCCCACCGTATCCCGCCAAGAACCTGCTCGAGCCGCTCGAACAACGGAACCACGTTGTCCCGCTCTTTGTAGGTGGGCACCACCACGGCCAGATCCAGTTCGCCGCTCCGCGTTTCGGGAGACATCACGTTTAAGCTTACCAGCGCGCCTGCGAACTTCTGATACACTCAACGAATCGAACCTTGAGCCCACAGCAGACCATCATGGCGGGTCTCGACGAAGCAATCCTCTTGGCGGTCAAGTCTCATTTCGGGCAAAGGGACAAGGCCGGCGCACCTTACATCTTGCACCCGCTCCGCCTGATGTTCCGCCAAAACAGCGAGCCGGCCAGAATCGCGGCGGTCCTCCATGACCTGATCGAGGACACGCCGATGACCCTCGATCAGTTGCGCGACGCGGGGTTCGCGGAAGAGATCGTGGCCGCCGTGCAATTGCTCACGCACGATCCGATGGACACCTACGACCAATACATCGCCAGACTCAAGCCCAATCCGATCGCTCGGGCGGTCAAGCTCGCGGACCTGGAAGACAACATGCGCTTGGAGCGCAACGCCTCTCTCACCGGGAAAGACTGGGAGCGGCTGAAGCGTTATCATCGTGCGTGGAAAGATTTGTCCGCGGTTGACCCATGATCTCACGCGTCCGCTGGAAGCAGAATTAGCGGCTTGCCGTGGGCGGTCCGCACCACACGAAAATGCTGTTGGTCGACTGTCAGGATCCGCAAGATCCCCAGCCGCTCTGCGCACGCAATGATGCACGCATCCGCCAGCCCCAGTTCCAGATTGCGATAAGTTTCGATGAGTGCTGCGCACCGCGCCAGGTCTTCGGGCAGGCAAGGCTCCAGTGTGAATGCCCCGGCGCGGATATCATCGATGAAATCGATCTCAGCCCGAATGCCAAGCCTGTTTCGCAACAGGTAATCGATCTCGCTCAAGACGGGTATTGGAATGATCGCCAATCCCGGTTCGGCGTCAAAGGCCGCCCGGATCGCTTTGTGCTTTTTTTCGGAGGCATCGTACAAGCCGTAGACACCGCCTGAGTCCGCGATTAGAGCCATCCGCCCCGCTTCACCGCGGCCGACAGGATATCCTTAGCCCGCCGGGCGACGTCCGGCTCCCCGCTCCGATATTTGCCCATGCCGTTTGGGGTGGGCCGGACGGTCCGGTTGGTATAGTTATCGAGCGCATCGCGGATTAACTCGGCTTGGCTGCGGCCTTGCACCGCGGCGAGTTGGCGCAGCGCCAATGCCGTCTCTTGTTTCAGGTAAACCGTTGTTCTGACCATTGGTATATATGCCCAACATATATGTTACCAGGTCTGCCACGTTAGCCGGTTTCGCACAGAGTGCACAGCCTCAACGTCACCATGCGGCTTGACGAGAATCCGGCAAGAACCATGGCCGTTCACGGCTCGATGATGTCATGATGTTACAATCATCATGATGAGGACTACGATCAATCTTCCAGACGACGTGTACGAAGTGGCGCGCTCGATCGCTGCCGCCAAAGACATCTCGTTAGGCGATGCCGTCGCGGAATTGGTGCGGAAAGCGTTGCGTCCGGAGTTGCGAATTCGGGAAGACGGCCCCTTTCCCTGTTTCCTGATCCCGGAAGGCGCGCCGCCGATCACCCTGGAACAGACCCTGGAAGCCGAAGACCAGCCATGAAACCGTATCTGTTGGACGTCAATGTTCTCATAGCCTTGGCTTGGCCCAACCATGTTCACCACATGGAGGCGCGAGGCTGGTTCGTGCGCAGGGGTGCAACCGGTTTTCGCACGTGCCCGATCACGCAAAGCGGATTTGTCCGCATCTCATCCAACCCCGCCTTTACCAGCAACGCCGTCACTCCCGGGGAAGCGGTAGCGTTGCTCGACCATATCACCAAGTTGCCTGGACACGACTTCTGGCCGGACGACCTGTCCCTGCCCGTTGCGCTTCACTCGCGGACGCCAATCGTCGGTCACCGGCAGGTCACGGATGCATACCTGCTGGCCTTGGCCATCGGACATGGAGGTGTATTGGCCACCCTGGATAAAGGCGCCGCTTTACTGGCGAAAGGCAACCCGGAGGCCGTGGAGATCCTGTTCGCCGCCTAACCCATGCAACCCGAAATTCTCTCCGATCTTTCCCTGTCGTGCCGCCTGGAGCGCGCCGAAGCCGTGGCCAACGCCCGCTTTGTCGAGGCCCGCGCCCGTGCCGTGCCGGACTCGGGCGCGCAGTGGATCGAAGTGGCGGAAACCTACGCCATGTACGACGGCCCTCGCTCCCCATGCACCCAGACCTTCGGCCTCGGCCTCTTTCAGATGCCTGCCGCGGCGGACATGGACCGTCTCGAAGCCTTCTTCCAGGACCGCGGAGCTCCCGTTTTCCACGAGGTGAGTCCATCGGCAGGCAACGCGCTCCTGGGCGTCCTCCATGAACGAGGGTACCGGCCCGTCGAGTTGACCGGCGTTCTGTTCCTGCCCCTGGGCACGCGGGTTCCCCCTGCGTCTGTTCGCGAAAATCCCATCCACGGGCGCCTGGTGGGCCCGGACGAGCAGGACCTCTGGGCTTGCACCATGGCCGAGGGCTGGCGCGATTCCACCGATGTCGCAGACCTGCTGGCGGACCTCATGCGGATCAGCGCTCAAAGGCCGGACGCGCTGTCATTCCTGGCCGAGTGCAACGGCCAACCGGTCGCCGCCGCCAGCCTTGCCATCCACGAAGGCGTGGCCCTGCTCGCCGGCGCCAGCACCATCCCCGAATGGCGCCATCGCGGTGCGCAGCGCGCGTTGCTTGAAGAGCGCCTCGCCTGCGCCTCGCGCGCCGGCTGCGGTCTCGCCATGATCTACGCCCAGCCCGGCAGCGCCTCCCAGCGCAACGCCGAGCGCCAGGGCTTCCGCATCGCCTATACCCGCATCAAGTGGCGTTTGGGCGAGTAGCGCGGCGGGCGCGGCTCCAAAGATGCGGCACTTGCGCTCTTCGGGGAAAAAGGCTACGAGGCCGCTTCCATCGAGGTGATCGCCCGCCGCGCCGGTCTCGCCGTGGGCGGCTTCTACCAGCACTACCATTCCAAGCGTCAACTGCTGCTCGCGCTCATGGACGAACTGCTCGAAGGCCTGAGCCAACTCCATCTTCGCCCCCAGGCCGCGGGCGACGTTCGGGCGGGATTGCGCCAGTTATTGTCCGGCGCCTTTTCCCGCGACCTCCGCTATCTGGGCGCCTACCGCGCCTGGCAGGAAGCCGCGCTTTCCGATCCCGGCCTGGCCCGCAAGCAGGAAAGATCCACGCCTGGACGACCGCCCGAGTCAGGGCCGTGCTCGAGCTTCTCCAGCAACTGCCCGGCGCGCGCCCTAACGTCGACGTCCCCGGCCTCGCCTGAGTCCTCGACAGCTTCTTCTGGAGCCTGCTCGCGCAAGCCGCGCAACTCCGCAAGCCGGAGCTGAACCGTTGGATCGATTCCGCCACCCACCTCATGTACCACGCCATGTTCACCGACCCCCCCGAACACCTGACACTCTTCACCGCATCCCGGTACTACCGCGATTCACCTCCGCCCCCTCCGTTCGCTCCGGTCTTGACTCTCTCTTGATTTTCTCCGCGTCTCCGCGTCTCCGCGTCAAGTTCTTGTCTGAACAGCTACACTGAATTCAGGAGCCCCCTTTCACCCTTGCGAATTGCGCTTCTGCAGATCAATCCCACCGCCGGCGATATCACCGGCAACTCCGCGCTCATCGTCCGGGGAGTCAGGCGCGCGCAGGCCGAAGGCGCCGCCCTGGTGGTCACTTCCGAGTTGGCCCTCATGGGCTATCTCCCCCGCGATCTCCTCATGAGCCGGGGATTCATCCGCAGCAGCAATCGCGAGCTTCGCCGCATCTCCACTGAGTTGACCAACGCCCCGCCCCTGCTGGTCGGAGTCGCCACGCCCAATCCCGCCGAAATGGGCCGTCCCCTCTTCAACAGCGCCGTTCTCTTGAAAGAGGGCGCCGTAGGGCCGGCCTTCCACAAGACCCTGCTCCCCACTTATGATGTCTTCGATGAAGATCGCTACTTCGAGCCCGCCCACGGTCCGCAGATCCTCGAGCTCAACGGTTGCCGCCTCGGCATCAGCATCTGTGAAGACGTCTGGAACGACCGCGACTTTTGGAAGCGCCCCCGCTATCATGAGGACCCCGCCGAGGTCCTGGCAAACGCCGGCGCACACGCCATCCTGAACCTTTCCGCCTCGCCCTTCACCGTCGGCAAGCAGGCCCTGCGCGAACAGATGCTCAGCCACATGGCGCAGAAACACCACCTGCCCCTGGCCATCGTCAACCAGGTCGGAGGAAACGACGACCTCATCTTCGACGGCCATAGCGCCGCCTTCGACGCCCAGGGCCGCATGTTCGCGCGCGCCAGGGGCTTCGAAGAGGACTTGATCGTGGTCGACCTGCCCGCTGGCCGAGGCGGCCCGGGCGCCATCGCCGAAGAGAGTTTCGAACCCGAGGCCGAAATCTGGAGCGCCCTGGTGCTGGGCGTTTCGGATTACGTTAGGAAGACGGGCTTCAGCCAGGTGCTCCTCGGCCTCTCCGGCGGCATCGATTCGGCGCTCACCGCCGCCATCGCCGCTCGTGCCGTAGGCCCTGAAAACGTGCTCGGCGTGATGATGCCCTCTTGCTATTCCAGCCCCGGCAGCGTCGGCGATTCGGTCGACCTGGCGCGCAACCTGGGAATCAAAGCCCTCACCCTGCCCATCTCCGCCATTATGGGTACCTATCAGGAAGTGCTGGCCGGCGCTTTCCGCGGCTTCCCGCCCGACGTAACCGAGGAGAACATCCAGTCGCGCATCCGTGGCAACCTGCTCATGGCGCTGTCCAACAAATACGGCTCGCTCCTACTCACCACCGGCAACAAGTCGGAAATGGCGGTCGGGTACTGCACGCTCTACGGAGATATGAACGGCGGCCTCGCCGTGATTGCCGACCTGCCCAAGATGATGGTCTACCGCGTGGCGCGCTGGCGAAACTGCCTGCACCCCGACATCCCCGAAGCCATTTTCACCAAGGCGCCCTCGGCCGAGTTGCGGCCCGGGCAGACCGATCAGGATAGCCTGCCGCCTTACGAGCTGCTCGACCAGATCCTGGAGCTGCACATCGAGCAATGCCAGTCGGCCGAGGAAATCGTCGCCCAGGGGTTTGACGAGCAGACCGTCCGGCGTGTCCTGCGCCTCGTGCGCATGGCGGAGTTCAAACGCAAGCAGGCCGCCCCGGTGCTCAAAGTGACCTCGCGAGCCTTCGGCACCGGCTGGCGGATGCCCATTGTGCGCCGGGAATAGGCCCCCTATAATCGCACAATCTTCTCCGACCGGAAATTCTTCAACGCATTGCGCGAATCCACGATCAGCGCCGCTCGCTTCACCAGTGCCGGGTAGTCGAACCAGGAATGGTCCGTCACGATAACCACGCAGTCGGCCTCCGCCGCGTCTTCCTGCGGGGTGGAGGCCAGGTCCAGACCCTCCCCGCGCAACACCGGCACGTACGGATCGCTGTACGACACCACCGCCCCGCGCCGCTTCAGCAACAGCATCACATCCAGCGCCGGAGATTCGCGCATGTCGTCGATATCCCGCTTGTAGGCCACGCCCATCACGTGGATGCGCGATCCCTTTACCGGCTTGCCCGCGTCGTTCAGCGCGTTCTGCACTTTGTCCACCACAAAGTGCGGCATCTGGCCGTTGATGTAACCCGCCAGCTCGATGAAGCGTGCCTCGATGCCCGCCTGCCTCGTCTTCCACGAAAGATAGAACGGATCGATCGGAATGCAATGCCCCCCCAGCCCCGGTCCCGGATAGAAGGGCATGAAGCCGAAGGGCTTGGTGGCCGCAGCGTCGATCACCTCCCACACGTTGATTCCGATCCGGTCGCACATCAGCGCCATTTCGTTGGCCAGCCCGATGTTGATCATGCGGAACGTGTTCTCCAGCAGTTTCACCATCTCGGCCACCTGCGTAGAGCTCACTGGCACCACGTGCTCGAGCGCCTGCTCGTAGAACAGCCGGCCCATGTCCGTGCACGCCGCCGTGCAGCCGCCCACCACCTTCGGAATATTCGCGGTCTGATATTTCGGGTTGCCGGGATCCACCCGCTCCGGCGAGAAGCACAGAAAGAAATCGCGGCCTGCCTCCAGCCCCGGCTTCGAAAGCATCGGCAGCACCAGTTCATCCGTGGTCCCCGGATACGTGGTCGATTCCAGGATCACCAGCATCCCCGCATGCAGGTACCGGGCGATTTCCTGGCACGACGCCACGATGTAGCTCATGTCCGGGTCCTTGGTCTTGCGCAGCGGAGTGGGAACGCAGATGTTGATGGTGTCCAACTCCCCTACGGCCGAAAAGTCCGTCGTGGCACGCAACTTCCCGGCCTCTACCAGCGCCCGTAAGGTCGAGCTGGGAACGTCTCCCACGTATGAATCGCCGGCATTCACACGGCCAGTCTTGGCCTCGCTGATGTCGATGCCGGTGACCGTGAATCCCGCCTTGGCGAACTCTACCGCCAGCGGTAGGCCGACGTAGCCTAACCCCACGATTCCCACGCGGGCGCGCCTCGTCCGGATCTTCTCCTCCAGGATTTTGGCCGTCGTTTCGGTTGCCTGCTCTGGTTGCACCATGAACAGCCATTTTCGCACGGACCACGTCCGCAATGTGCTGCTTACAGAGCCGCGACGCCGTACCCTCTGGGTCGGGAGCGGGCGCCGCCCGGTGTCGCCCGGCCCGCCAACAATCGCCCTGAACCGCAATCCAGCTATAATGTGAGGCTGGCGTGACTCTGCCTCCGGTCCCTGCTGGATGATTCGTCTATTTCGAGTGTTCGTGCCCGTTGGCGCCCTTGCCCTGCTCGTCTCCGAGATCCTGCTGATCACCGGGTCGTTCATTCTCGCTGCATACTGCGTAATGCCGGTCGACCCCGCCGGCTACCTCCTGGACGACGGCGGGGATGTCAGCATTCTGCTGGTCCTGCTCAGCATCCTGATCGGCCTCTACCTCCACGATCTCTATTCCGATATCTATGTGAAATCCAGGATCGTCCTGCTGCAGCAGTTGTGTATGGTCATCGGCATCGCCTTCCTCGTGCAGGGTCTGGTCGCCTACCTCGATCGCAGCCTCAGAATGCCCATCCGCGTCATGCTTCTGGGCAGCTTTCTCGCCATGGGGTCCATCTTCCTGTGGCGAATTCTCTTCAACGCTTACGCCGCCGAAATAGTCGGCCGCGACCGTCTGCTCCTGGTGGGAGCCAGTTCCGTGCTGGCGGCAATCGCCGCGTACATCGCCCAGCACCCGGAGAAAGGCCTGACAGTCATCGGCTCCGTGAACGACTCCGGTCAGCCGGACGCCGAGCTCCCCGGAGTCAAGCTCCTGGGTCCGCTGGCATGTCTGCGCGAAATCGTCGCCGCCTCGCGTCCCACCCGCGTCGTCGTCGGAATGTTCGAGCGCCGCAGCCGCATGCCGGTCCGCGACCTGCTGGAGCTGCGTTTCGCGGGTTACGTCATCGAGGAAGCCGCCAGCGCCTACGAAAGTGTCTGCGGCAGGGTCTGCGTCAAGGAACTGCGGCCTTCCCAGTTGATCTACTCCGGTGAGCTGGGCCCGCGCCGCCAGACCCTGCTCTATCACGGCATCTCCAACCTGTTCATGGCTGGCGTCGGCATGATCGTAGCGTCACCCCTAATGCTGCTCACCGCCGTGGCCGTCCGGCTCTCCTCCCCGGGGCCCGCCCTCTACCGCCAGGTGCGCGTCGGCAGGGACGGCCAACCCTTTACCCTGTACAAGTTCCGATCCATGTGCCCTGACGCGGAGGCTGGGACCGGAGCCGTCTGGGCCGCCAGGGACGATCCGCGCGTGACCCCCGTGGGCCGGATCATTCGCAAGATCCGTTTCGACGAGCTGCCCCAGCTCTTCAATGTGCTCAAAGGCGAAATGTCGATCGTCGGTCCGCGCCCCGAGCGTCCCGAGTTTGTCGAAGCCCTTTCCGCGCAGATTCCCTACTACCGCCAGCGGCACTGCGTGCGCCCCGGAATCACCGGATGGGCCCAGATCAACTACAAATACGGCGACACCCTGGAAGATACCATCGCCAAGCTGGAATACGATCTCTTCTATATCAAGAACATGTCTGTCACTCTGGATATCTACATCATCTTCCACACCGTGAAAGCCATGCTCATGTCACGCGGCTCGCAATAGGTAACCCCGGAATTACCCCGACCGATTCCCCAGCAACCACCGGTGATCCACCAGGTACTCCACCGTCTTCATCACCGACTCGCGAATGCTGAACCGCGGCTCCCACCCCAAGGCCCGCATCTTCGAACAGTCCAGAAAGATAAATGGATTATCCCCCACCCAGCCGCGATCCCCGCCCGTATACTCCATCCTCGGCCGCACGCCCAGGTGCTCGCAAATCCAACCGATCGAGTCGTTCACTTTGCAGTACTCGTTGGTACCCAGATTCAGAATCGTCACCGGCTTCTTGGCCGTGTCCACCGCCTTCAACATCGCATCCACGCAGTCCTGAATGTATAAATAGGACTTCCGCTGGCGCCCGTCGCCCAGCACCCGCAAATAATCCGGGTGCTCCAGGAGTTGTTGGTAAAAATCGAAGACATGGCCGTGGGAATAGCGCTCTCCCAGAATGGAAACAAAGCGAAAAATCAGCCCTTCGATGCCGAACCCTTCGCAATAAGCGGCGATCATGCCTTCGGCCGCGAGTTTCGACGCCCCGTAGAGCGACGTCTGCACGGGGAAAGGGCAGTCTTCCGGCGTGGGAATCACCGGCGCCTCTCCGTAAACCGACCCCGTGGAAGAAAACGCGATCCGGCGAATGCCGCCCAACCGCATGGCTTCCAGCACGTTCCACGTGGCGATCGCGTTCTGCTCCAGATCGCGCCGCGGGTGTTCGGTCCCGAACCGGACATCGGCGTTGGCCGCCAGGTGAA
>Ga0316363_10001527_pt1 | contig 20073 bp, 15 predicted proteins | sample Sb_taG_3_FD_200459 | JGI IMG/M metagenome (GOLD analysis project Ga0316363, IMG submission 200459) | Peat soil microbial communities from Weissenstadt, Germany - Sb_50d_a_PC metaG (v2) (version 2) | ecosystem: Environmental > Terrestrial > Soil > Wetlands > Peat | place: Germany: Weissenstadt...
GGCCCCTCCCCGGCATCGAGCAGTGGGCCACGCCGCTGTCCCGGGTCAGCCTGCCCGACCCGGACGACAGCCAGCTCGCCGCCCCCCCGGGCATGGTCCGCGGGATCCGGCCCACGTCGCCCCCCGTCCCACCGCCTCGACTCCTCTTCGCGTAGCACGCGGCAGCACCGCTCTCGCTACCCCCACGGTCTCCGGGGCCCTCGTTGCGGCAGCGGGGCTCGACGGCGGTTCGTCCGCGTTGCCCTGCGCACCGATCCTCGCCCCTTCCTCGTCTGGTGAATCATGGCTCTCCCCGCGCCGTTACGGCGTCCGATCGTACACGTTCTCCTTGTCGCCGTCCTCGCCGGCGCCGGCACGGGGTTGTACTTCGTCTTGCGGAGGCCGCCGTCGCCGCCTCCGCCGTTGCCCGGCCCGGACACCCCTCAGTACCAGGACTACGTCGAGGCGTTCCAGGTCGGCGTTGCGGCGCTGGACGCGGGCGAGTTCGGCCTCGCCCTGGAGCGGCTCACACGGGCCATCGAGACGATCCCCGAAGAGCCGGCGGGCTGGGCCAACCGCGGCTTGCTCCACCTTCGCCAGAACGAGCTGAAGGAGGCGGCCGCGGACCTGCGGCGGGCGCACGAACTGGCGCCCGAGAACAGCGAGGTCGAGAACCTGCTGGGTCGGCTCGACGAGAAGCACGGGCGCTTTGCGGAGGCGGCGGCCCACTACCGAAAGGCTTTGGCGGACGACCCCGATGACCTTCAGACGCGCTTCGCCCTGGCGAAGGCCATCGAGGAGCAAGGCGGGCCGGACAGTGACGCGGAATACGAAAAACAGATGGAGGAGATCCTCCGCGCTCAGCCGAACAACCTTTTCGTGCTCAAAGAACTGGCCGGCGTGGCCGCGCGCCGGGGCGACGCGGAGGCCCTGCGGCGCGTCCTCGACCGCTTCCGCACCCTCGCCCCATCCTGGACGCCGGACACCCAGCGGCGGCTGCGCGAGCTGGAGGCGGCCGCCGCGGGTCCGCTCCCCGGCCAGGTGCCGTTCGCCCTCAACTTGTTCGACATTCTGTTGCGCAGCGAGCGGGGTTACGCCCGCAGCAAGAGCGCCGTCGAAGGGCGGAGCGACCTCAACCTGATCGGGACGTCGGTGCAGCGCTTCCTCCGCCTCCAGCCGATGCGGGCAACGCCGGCCCCGCCGGACACGGGGCTGACGTTTGACACGGAGCCGCTGCCCGGCGGCGCTCGCGGGGACACCGTCCGGACCGTGTGGCTGACGGACCTTCCCGGCGCACGCGACCCCGGCCCACCCCGGCGGGCGTGGAGCCCGATCGGGAAGGAGTGGGTGCCGGACGGCCCGGGCCCGGCCGTCCTGGTGGCGAATGGGCGCAAGGTGTTGCAGGTGGGCAATGACGCCTTCGCCCTGGAGTTTCCCGGCGGGCCGGCGGCCAAGCCGCCGGCCGCCGCCGGCGTCGTCGCCATCGACTGGAACAACGACCACCGGACCGACCTGCTCCTCGCGGGCGCCGGGGGGCTGCGCTTCTACCAACAGGGGGAGGACGGCAGTTTCCTCGACGTTACGGCCAGGACGGGCCTCGGGAAAGAGATATTACAGGGCGACTACTTCGGCGGCTGGGCCGCCGACGTCGAGATGGACGGCGACGTCGATCTCATCGTGGCCCCGCGCGAGGGGGCGCCCGTGGTCCTCCGCAACAACCGTGACGGTACGTTCACGGCCCTGCGCCTGTTCCCCGGCGTGGAAGCGGCCCGGGACTTCGTCTGGGCTGACCTCGACAACGACGGCGCCGCGGACGCCGCCTTCCTCGACGCCAAGGGGCAGGTCCACGTCTTCGCCAACGAGCGCCTCGGACAGTTCCGCAAGCGCGAGGGGCCGTCCGGGGTCGGCAAGGGACTGGCCCTGGCCGTCGCCGACGTCACGGACGACGGGGCGCTCGACCTGCTGGTGTTGCAAGCGGGCGGCGGAGTCGTGCGGATTTCGGACCGAGACAAGGGGAAATCCTGGGACGTCGCCCCCGTGGCCGCGGGGCCGGCGTTCACCCCGCCCCCGGAGCCCGGCTCGGCCGTCCTGCTGGCCGCGGACCTCGACAACAACGGCGGCCTCGACCTGGTCGCCTCCACGCCGAAGGAGACCCTGGTCTGGCTCAGCGACAGCGAGGGCAAGTTCCAGCCCCGGCCGGCCCTCCCCCCCCGCGTGGCCGCGGCCGTGGATCTGACCGACGACGGCCGCCTCGATCTGCTGGCCCTGTCCGACGACGGCAAGCCGGTGCGCCTGACCAACCGCGGCACCAAGGAGTATCACTGGCAGACGATCCGCCCTTCCGCCAGCCGCAAGGAGAAGCCCAAGCCCGACGAGCGCGTCAACTCGTACGCCGTCGGCAGCGAGATCGAAGTGCGGACCGGCCTCGTCGTCCAGAGGCAGGTGACCACCGGGCCGGTCGTCCATTTCGGGCTGGGCGAGCGGCGCCAGGCCGACGTCGTCCGCATCGTCTGGCCCCACGGCATCTTCCAGGCCGAGTTCGAGCAGCCCGGCAACGCGGTCATTGCGGCGGAACAGCGGCTGAGTGGCTCGTGCCCCTTCCTGTTCACCTGGGACGGCACGGGCATGCAGTTCGTCACCGACTTCATGTGGGGCGCCCCCCTGGGCGTCGTCATCGACGGCCAGGACACGACGACCTCGCTCCAGACGACCAGCTGGGTCAAGGTCCGCGGCGACCAACTCGTGCCGCGCGACGGCTTCTACGACGTGCGCGTCCTCGCCAACCTCTGGGAGACGCACTTCTACGACCACCTGGCGCTGCTCGTCGTCGATCACCCGCCGGGGACGGAGATTTCTGTCGATGAGCGCTCGGCCGACGCGCCGCTGGTGCCCGAGGTGATCGTGACGGCGCCTCCCCGGCCGGTCGCCCGCGCGTGGGACCAGGACGGCCGGGACGTCACCGACCTCGTGCGCTCCGCCGACGGCCGCTACCTCGACGGCTTCCGTCCCGGGCGCTTCCGGGGCATCGCTGAAGACCACTGGGTCGAGGTGGACCTGGGCGCCGACGTGCCGGCCGGGGGGCCGGTGTGGCTGCTGGCCCGCGGCTGGGTCTACCCGCCCAGCAGCACCGTCTACGCCGCCATCGCCCAGGGCAAACACGATCAGCCGCAGGGCGTCGTCCTCGAGGTGCCGGACGGCAAGGGGGGCTGGAAAGTCGGCCGGCCGGCGCTGGGCTGCCCCGCCGGCAAGAACAAGACGATCCTGATCCGGCTCGACGGTATCCCGGGCGAGGGTGTCCCGCGCCGCTTCCGACTCCGCACCAACATGGAAATCTACTGGGACTCCCTCGCCTACGCCGCCGGCCTCGACGCCAGCCGGGCCGCGCGGAAGCGACTGCTCCCCGACACGGCGGAGCTGCGCCGCCACGGCACCGTGGAGATGACACAGGCCAACGACAGCTCGCCGGAGCTGCCGCATTACGACCGGGTCGAGGCGATCGGGCAGGGCTGGCGCGACCTCATCGGTTACCACACGCGCTACGGCGACGTCCGCGAACTGCTCGCGGCCGTGGACGACCGCTACGTCATCATGACCGCGGGCGACGAGATCGCCCTGCGGTTCCGCGCCCCGGCCGACCCGCCCCCCGGCTGGAAGCGCGACTTCGTTTGGATCGCGGACGGCTGGGCCAAGGACGGCGATCTGAACACGCGCTTCTCCAAGACCGTATTGCCCTTACCGGCTCACAACCTAAAGTCCTACGTCACCCCGCCGGGCCGGCTGGAGGACGACCCGGTCTACCGGCTCTTCCCGCAGGACTGGCAGAAGTACCACACGCGCTACGTCACCCCTGAAGTATTCGAGCAGGGGCTGCGCTCCTTCCGCCGCCCTCGATTTATCGATTCGCGAAACGATGAATCCGCGCCGCTCAACGAATGAAAATGAGGTTCCCATGTCCGGTTTCGTGAAACAGGTCCTCGCCGCCCTGCTCCTCGTCGCCCTTGTCGGCGTCGTCCTCCTCCTGCGGCACCAACCCGCAGGGCCGTCCGAGAAGGACGAGGGCGTCAGCGAGGAGGAGGCGCTGAAGCGCTACGGCTTCTGCCTGCGCGAAGGGGCGAAGGAGGCCGGCATCGACTTCACGCACCAGGCGCCGACCCTCGACGCCAAGCTCGACCACATCATGCCCATCATCGCCTCGATGGGCGCCGCGGTGTCGATCGTGGACTTCGACCGCGACGGCCTGCTCGACATCTACGTCGTCAACAGCGGCGAGGGGAGCAAGAACCGCCTGTACAAGAACATGGGCGACGGCACCTTCAAGGACGTGGCCGAGGAGTTGGGCGTCGCCGACCTGAACCAGCCCGGCACCGGCGTCTGCATGGGCGCCGTCTGGGGCGACTTCGACAACGACGGCTACGAAGACCTGCTCGTCTACAAGTGGGGCCGGCCGGAATTGTTCCACAACGACCGGGGCAAGGGCTTCACGCGCGTGACCGACAAGGCCGGCCTGCCGCGGCACGTCAACGCCAACAGCGCCGTCTGGCTCGACTTCGACCGCGACGGCAAGCTGGACCTGTTCATCGCTGGCTACTGGCCGGACGACATCGACCTCTGGCACCTGCAAACGACGAAGATGATGCCGGAGAGCTTCGAGTACGCCAACAACGGCGGCCGCAAGTACCTGCTCCGCAACAAGGGCGACGGCACCTTCGAGGACGTCACCGAAAAGATGGGCATCTCCAGCACGCGCTGGACGCTGGCCGTGGCCGCGGGCGACCTGTGCGGCAGCGGCTACCCCGACCTGTTCCTGGCCAACGACTACGGCGTCTCCGAATTGTACGCCAACCAGGGCGGCAAGAAGTTCGTCGAGATCGGCAAGCCGTCCGGCGTCGCCGCGGCCCCCAAGAGCGGCATGAACGCCAGCTTCGGCGACGTCTTCAACTCGGGCCGGCTGTCCGTCTACGTCAGCAACATCACCGAGCCGAAAACGCTGCCGCAGGGCAACAACCTGTGGGTACACGAAGGCGCCCCCGCCGGCGAGAAGACGCGCTTCCTCAACCACGCGACCGCGCTGGGCATCGATCTCGGCGGCTGGAGCTGGGGGGCCCAGTTCGGCGACCTGAACAACGACGGCTGGCTCGACCTGTACCTGACCAACGGCTACATCTCCGCCGCCCGCGGTAAGGATAATTACTGGTACGATTACTCCCAGATCGCCGGCGCCAACAAGGCGATCATCTCCGACGCGCAGAACTGGCCGCCCATGAAGGGCCGCAGCCTGGCCGGCTACGAGCAGAAATGCGTCTGGCTCAACAGGGGCGGCAAGTTCGTGGACGTCGCCCCGGCGGTCGGCGTCACCGACACCTTCGACGGCCGCTCGGTCGCCCTGGCCGACCTGTGGAACCGCGGGGTCCTCGACGTCGTCGTGGCCAACCAGAAGGGGCCGCTCTTGATTTACAAGAACACCGTCGCCAGAGATCATCAGTGGATCCAGTTCGAGCTGGAGGGGACGAAGAGCAACAAGAGCGCCATCGGGGCGCGCGTGCGGCTCTTCTGGGACGGCCGCGAGCAGGTGCAGGAGGTGTCCGGCGGCAACGGCTACGCCGCGCAGAACCAGCGGCGCCTGCACTTCGGACTGGGCAAGGACCCACACGTCGAGAAAGCAATCATCGAATGGCCGTCGGGGCAGACGCAAGAGCTGATCGCCCCCGAGGCCGGCATCTGTCATAAGAAAAAGGAGCCCGAATGAGCACCTCGCCTCCCCCCACCCTCGACAGGCCGCCCGGCCCGCCGTCGGCGCCGAAGAAGAAGGGGTTGCTGAGCTTCGACAACCGCTACCTCGCCCCCGGGCTGATCACGGCGATCCTGGTGGTGGGCCAGCTGACCTACGGCATCATCGAGGTCCACTCCAGCCCGCTGCTGTCGCGGCTGACGGGCGGCCTGTTAAGCACCTACTCGCCGACGTTTGTGGCCATCCTGGTCTGCATCGTCATGGAGCTGGTCCTGGGGCGGTTGTTCGGCGGCCGCTGGCCGCACTTGGCCAGCGCCTACATCTCCGGCATCAGCGTCGGCATCCTGATCCGCTCGCCCGAGCTGTGGCCTTACATCCTGTGCGGCGCCCTCACCATCGTCTCCAAGTACGCGATCCGCTTCCGCGGCCGGCACCTGTGGAACCCGTCCAACTTCGGCGTCAGTCTGATGCTGTTCCTGGCGCCGTTGAGCGTGGCCAGTCTCAGCCAGCAGTGGGGCAGCGAAATCTGGCCGATACTCGTCATCTGGTGCCTCGGCGCGCTGATCCTGTGGCGCCTGGGCAAGCTGCACATCACGGCCACCTACGCCGTCACCTTCGTCCTGCTGGCCCTGCTGCGCAGCCAGGTCACCGGCCAGAAGTTCCTCACGGCGCTGGGGCCGATCACCGGGCCGATGTACCAGCTGTTCATTTTCTTCATGATCACCGACCCGAAAACGACGACGCGCACGAAGGCGCGGCAGTGCGTCGTGGCCGTGCTGGTGGCCGTCGCGGAAACGCTCTTCCGGCTGACGGAGGAGCTGCACGCGCCGTACTACGCCCTGTTCACGGTCGGGCCGATCACGAACCTGATCGAAATCCTCTGGGACGGCCGGCGCGGCGCCGCGAAACAACACGAGGCGCGGAAGGCCGCGGGCCCGGCCGTAGCCGAGCCCTGCGGCAACGGCACGACCGCGATGGCCGCTGCGTGTCCCGCCGTCCCCAGCGCGGCGCCGCCGGCGGACGAGTCCGCGGGAAGTCATTGCTAACATTCGCGAGACTCGAGCAGGGCGAGTGTGCCGGATCAGCTCCGTAGGAATCGGGGAAAGAAAGTTACGCCCGGGTTTGACAAGTGTGCGGGGTGAGCTAAATTTTCCACGGAAGGAAGTCGGTCCGTGACGGCCCGGCGTCCTACAGATCCCAGGGCAAAGCCGACCCCGCAACTCCTGTCCAACCGCGGGGGCGATTTTGTTCGGTCCGCACACACTTCTCTCTTGCCCGGAATCCGGCCATGATTACCGCAATCCCTGCCCTCACCGTCTCGACGATTTACCTCGCCTGGGACGTCTGTCGCCGCGAACAGGAGCGCCGCGATCGGGTGCTCCGCGAACGCGTCGCCTACATGCTCTGGGTCGCCGCCAACGGCGGAGACAGCGGAGACGACGACGACGACGAGCCGCCGGACGACGACCCGGAACCGCGGGGGATACCGCGCCCGCACTCCGACCGCAGCTAAGAGTCTGTTCGGAAAGCCGCTTGCGGCTTAGCGGAAGCCTGGAATCCGCTAAGCCGCAAGCGGCTTGCACAACAGACTCTAGGCAGGTGTCCCGGCGCCCTGCCGCGCCAGCTCGCGCAGGCACTGTTCCTCCAGCAGCGCGCGCGTCCCCGCCAGGTGGGGGTGCCGTGCCAGCACCGCTTGGCGGATCGCCTCGCGCTGGTCGTCGGGTAGCGCCTGCCACACCGGCGCCCACGCGGCCCGGAACTGCTGCTGCTCCGCGCGCCGCCGCGCCTCGTCTTCGAGCTCCTGGCGGCGGCGGGCCTGTTCGTCCTCGCGACGGGTCTGCCGCTGCTGCTCGTGCGCCAGCAGCTTCAGCGCGTCGGGCAGGTACTTCTGGGCCGCCCCGCTGAAGGAACGGCACTCCGGCCACTCCTTCCGCACCACCGCGGCCAGGTGCGGCAGCAGCGCCTGCGCCTTGTCCTCGCCGTACTCGCGCAGCAGTGCCTGCGCCTGTTCCAGGTCGCGCGCCCCCGGCAGGGCCGACCCGCCGAGCCCGCGCAGGCGGTAGAACTCCGTCACCAAACTCGTGGGGCAGGCGGCCCGCCTGCCGTCCGGCTCGACAGGCTGGCAGCTTGCCCCACGAGCCTCCGACTCCTTCTTCCCACTGGCCTTTTCAAAGTGGACCCGCCACACGCCCGCCCTCACCTTCTGGTAGCGCGCCTCGACGTCGGCCCGCTCGAGGAAGCCGATCTCCTCCAATTCGGTGATCGCGGGGGCCAAACGGCGCTTGAGGATCGCGACATTATCGCTCTCCGTCAGGCCGACGTGGCCGCAGGCGAACTCCACCAGGTCCAGCGACAGGCGCGGTGTGTTGTAGAAGCGCTTGTCGAGGAAGCGGTACATGCGCTGGGCCGTCGGCGAGCGCAGCGAGAAGAACAGCTCCAGGTCGAGGCGCTTGATGTTGCCCTTCTGCAAGGAGTCGTGAAACTGCGGCGTCCACGTCACCCAGCTTTGCAGCTCGGTGTCGTCGCGGCGCGGGCCGCTGACCTGGCGGGCGATGCGGTAGGCGGCGATGATGCCGGTCGCGACCTCCTCCTCATAGGCGCGGCCGGCGGCGTCCCACCAGGCGTTCTCGTAGCGGATGTTCAGCGACTTGAGCCGCCGCAGTACGCCGCGCAGCCGCCGGTAGCTGCGGCCGTTCGGCGACCAGCCCATGATCTCGAAGAGCTGCCCCGGCGCGAAATGCACCGTGGCGTCGGCAAAGTTGGTGCTGTGCTTGGCCACGTAGAGCAGGGCCAGGATGACGTGCTCGTCGGCCGGCGTCGGCAGCCCCTCGCGCGACGACGATTGCAGGGTAACGCGCTGGGTGACGCGCTGGCGGCTGGCGGGGTCGAGGCGGCTCGATTCGTAGACGATGGTGTCGAGCTTCTGGCCGTCGGCGTCGCTCGGCTGCTGCCGCTGGAGGACGGAGATGGGGAAGTCGGCGAGGTTCATTTCGTCGCGGCCGTCCTGGTAGCGCCGCCGTAGCTCGGGTGCCGCCATGTCGCTGTCGCCTTCGCTGTGGAAATCCTGATGACAAGCCACACACGTCTCTTCCACTGAGCCAGAAACGCCGCCTGTTCGCAAGGGCTCCCGGCCGGTTTGTGTGAAGTTGGTCTTCGAGGTTTTCGTCATGGTTTGCCGCGGACGGCAGGCGCCGGGAAGACGAATGCCGGTAAGGAGTTGCGCCTGGCGCGACTGGGGCGAATGTGCGCGGCGGCACGCGGACCGCGCGCGCGACGGCCCGTTGATTCGCGTCGAAAGGTGCGCCGTGGCACGCGGAGGATGTGCGCGGCCGCACGGAGACTTGTTGCCGAATGTGCGCCGCCGCCCGTCAATTCCGTTGCGACCGGCACGACCGGGCCGGCTCAGCTGCACTCATGCAGCTGCGCAGCTGCTAGCGCCAGCTGACGGGACGAGGGGTGGGACGATTTCCGGGTAGCGGCGCATATTTAGGCGGGGGTTGGCGTGCGGCGGCGCACAGTTTCGGCGAGCCGGCGGGCTTGTCCCCGCGGTCAGGACGGGAACAGGAGGGAAGTTGACGTGCGGCGGCGCACATTTTCGGGGCGACGGTGACGATTCGTTATCACCTGTACCCCGTCAACCGCCTGACAAATGTCCTTGCCGGCGCGTAACCTCCGCGCGACGGCGGTGTCATCAACAGGGAGGCGAGGCGCATGAGCGACGCCGCGGCCGACGACCACAATCCGTGAAGTGTGGATTCAACGGGATGCCCTGATCCTCGAGGCGATGAAGGAGAGAAGCCGTGTCGAGCCTGATCGTGGAAGTCTGCAAGATCGACCGGGTGGAGCAGCACCCGAAGGCCGATCGGATGGCCATTGCGGTCATCAAGGGCTGGCGGACGTGCATTCAGCGCGACGAGAAGACGGGGGCCACGCAATTCAACGAGGGGGATCGGTGCGTTTACATTCCCCCGGACACGGTGCTGCCGCTCCCGTTGGCCGACCGGCTGAACGTCACCCGGTATTGCTCGCCGGTCAAGGACGCGGCGGGCAACGTGCTGGGCGTGCGCGGACGCGTGGCCCGGCTGCGGGGCGAGCCGTCCTACGGCTTCCCGATGGCCGTGGAAGACCCGGCCTGGCCGGTGGGCTTCAGCGTGGTCGGGCACTACGGCCTGGGCAAGTGGGAGCCGCCGCTCGATTCGACCGACGGCGACGCCGAGCGCGACCACCCGGCCTTCCACAAGTATTTCGCGCTGGAGAACATCAACAACTTCCCCGACGTACTCAAGGACGGCGAGGAAGTGGTGTTTACGGAGAAGATTCACGGCAAGAATTGCCGGGTCGGTCTGATCCGGGACACCCGGGAGGACGGCAGCCCGGTCTGGCGGTTCATGGCCGGTTCGCACGACGTGCGCCGCAAGGAGATGCAGACGCAGCGGAAGCGCCGCCCGGTTTATCACCCGGACGGGAGGATCGCCACGGTCAAGGTCACGGACGAGCAGACCGGCGAGGAGAAGGAGAAGGACGTCGAGTGGTTCTACGAGGTCACGAAGCGCTCGCAGTTCTTCGAGGCCCTGGACAGGCCCGGCGTCCGTGAGCTGCTGCTGTCCCTGTCGAACGGCCGGCACAACGTCGTGGTCTTCGGGGAGATTTACGGCTCCGGCGTGCAGGACATGGCCTACGGCCACGCCAACGGCCAGTGGGACTTCCGGGTCTTCGACGTCACCGTGGACGGCAAGTACCTGGACGTGGATGAGAAGCTGACGGTCTGCAAGCGGCACCTGGTCGCGACCGTGCCACTGCTCTACCGCGGCCCGTTCTCCCGGGCCAGGGTCGATGAATTCGTGGGCGGTGCCACGACCGTCTGCGACCCGGAGAACGCCGGTTCCTTCAAGGAGCGTGAGGGCATCGTCATCACGACCGTGAAGGAGCGGACGGAAAGCCATCCGAGCAAGTTCTTCGAGCGCGCCGCGCTGAAGGCGATCAACTTCGCCTACCTGGAACGGAAGGGCGGGACTGAGTACCATTGAGCGGCATGCGGACGGCGTGGCTGGGCCACTCGGCGCTTCATTGCCAGCGGTCTGCGACGGCCAATAACTGGGCCAACGGCAGCTCAAACCCGGGCAGGAGGGGACTGCGGTAGGTCTCGCCTTCCCGCACGACCAGTTCTTCAGGTGCTTCCGGCGTCCCCCGACATACGGTCAGCGTCCGGCGGAATCGGTCGAGAATCCAGTATTCGGCGATGCCGAGATCCCGGTATTCCTGGCTTTTCTCCACGTAGTCCCGGCGCCAGTCGCGCTTGGACTCAGAAACCCATTCGACCACGATGCTCGGCAGATCCTGCGGGGGGTGGGGTTGGCGCCCCAGCCCGGTCCAGATGACTCGATCCGCGCGCCGGCGGTTGGTTCGGGTGACGACAGTTTGCTCGGGGAGCGTGGCGTCCAGGGCGGCGCCTTGAGGATGAGCGCGGCGATAATCGCGAAGCCAGTGGCCGAGTTCTTCGTTCGGATCACGTTCCGCTTCCAGGGGTGGCGGGGTCACGATCAGCCTCCCGTTGATGAGTTCGTACCGGTAGTCCCGATCCGCCTCTTCAATGGCATCAAACTCCTCCGGCGTGAGGAAGATCCCCGCGAGTTTCGGACCCAGCACGATGCGAGGGGGCGCGATTGTGCTCATGTGAAGCCTCCGTCTGGTACCAGGACCATTATCGTCGATTTCAGGATCGCGGGCAACGGCTGTGATCACGAGAACGGTCGATCTCATGACCCGCGTCGCCACCGACCGGCGCTAAACGCATCTCTCATCCCGTTCCCTTCTCCTGTATCGTGGAGGCCGTCCACCGTCGAGAAAAAATCTTGCCCCGGCGCGCACACGCGGCGCGGCGGCGGTGCCTGGGAGAGATAGGCGACGCGCATGACTCCCGATGGGCTCAACCTGGAGGGGTTCCGCGATTACCTGCGGCTGCTGGCGCGGGCGCGGCTCGACCCGCGCCTCCTGGCCAAGCTCGACCCGTCGGACGTGGTGCAGCAGACGCTGCTCGAAGCGCACAAGGAACGGGCCGCCTTCCGCGGCGGCACACGCGCCGAGTTGGCGGCGTGGCTGCGGCAGATCCTGGCGCGGAACCTGGCCAACGCCCTGCGCGACTTCCGCCGCGAGAAGCGCGACCTGGCCCGCGAGCGAGCGCTGGAAGCCATCGTCGAGGACTCGTCGGCCCGGGTCGAGGCGTGGCTGGCGGCGGAGCAGTCGTCGCCGAGCGACCGCGCCGAGCGCCAGGAAGAGGCGGCGCGATTGGCGGCGGCGCTGGAGGCGTTGCCGGAACCGCAGCGCGAGGTCGTGGTGCTGCGCCACCTGCACGGCTGGTCCTTGCACGACATTGCCCGGCACGTCGGCCGCAGCCGGGGAGCGGTCGCCGGGTTGCTGCATCGCGGCTTGCGGCAGGTGCGGAGCGAATTGCAACGGGAGGGCGAGCGATGAACGAGACACCGGACGATCTGCTGGGCGACGTGCTGGCCGCGTACCTGGAGGCGGTCGATGCCGGCTGGGCGCCGGAACGACGCGCGTTCCTCGATCGCTACCCCGTGTTGCGCTCCGAGTTGGAGTCGTTCTTCGCGGCGCAGGATCAGGTGCAGACGCTCAGCGCCTCGATCCGCACTGATCCGCCGTCCGCGAACGGGGCCGTGGCTGTTGCCCCATCGGCGGCACCACGTTCGTTCGGCGATTACGAATTGCTGGAGGAGATTGCCCGCGGAGGGATGGGCGTCGTCTTCCGGGCGCGGCAGGTGTCGCTCAATCGCACCGTGGCCCTCAAGATGGTCCTGGCCGGCGACCTGGCGTCGTCGAGCGACGTGCAGCGCTTCCGCAACGAGGCCGAGGCCGCCGCCCTGATGGACCACCCGAACATCGTCCCCGTCTACGACGTCGGCGAATTGGGCGGCTGGCATTACTTCAGCATGAAGCTGATCGAGGGCGGCAGCCTGGCGCAGCTGATCGGTCGCGGGGACTGGACGCTGGGGACGAAGGACGACTGCCGGCGGGCGGCGCGGCTGGTGGCGGCGGTGGCGCGGGCGGTCCACTACGCGCACCAGCGCGGCATCCTGCACCGTGATCTGAAGCCGGGCAACGTGCTGCTTGAAGCCGACGGCGCGCCGCTGGTGACCGACTTCGGCCTGGCGAAGCGGTTGGACGAGGGGCAGGCGCTGACGCAGACGGGCGCCATCGTCGGCACGCCGGGCTACATGGCCCCGGAGCAGGCGTCCGGCAAGCACCGCGAGCTGACGACCGCCGCGGACGTCTACAGCCTGGGGGCGATCCTGTACGAATTGCTGACCGGTCGGCCGCCCTTCCGGGGCGAGAACGTGCTGGACACGCTACTGCAGGTGCGCGAGGCGAAGCCGGTGCGGCCGTGGGCGCTGAACCCGCGCGTCGATGCCGACCTGGAGACTGTCTGCCTGAAGTGCCTGGAGAAGGAGCCGACGAAGCGCTATCCCAGTGCGGAGGCGTTGGCCGACGACCTGGAGCGCTGGCAGCGCGGCGAGCCGGTGCGGGCGCGGCGGGCCGGGCTGTTGGAGCGGATGTGGAAGTGGGCGCGGCGGCGGCCGGGACTGGCCCTGATGACGGGGTTGATCACGGGATTCCTACTGCTGAGCGCAGGCTACGCTACCACCTCGGCCAATCTGCACGAGGCAGAGCAACGGCGGGCAGATGCCGAGAAGGCTGAGGAGACCGAGAAGGACCTGCGGCAGAAGGCCGAGAGCGCCAATGAGAGGGCCGAGGCGGCACTGTACTTCAACCGCGTCATGCGGGCCCACTTCGAGTGGAAGGAGAACGCCGTGGCGCGGGCGGATCAACTCCTTGACGAGTGCCCGCGACATCTCCGCGCCTGGGAATGGCATTATGTCAAGCGCCTCTGCCATACTGACTTGCTCACCCTCAAGAGGCACACCAGCGCTGTCATTAGCGTCTGCTTCAGCCCCGACGGCCAGCGGTTGGCCGGTTGCGCGGGCGGGGCAGTGCTGGTATGGGACGCGGCGACGGGCCAGGAGGTGCTCACCCTCAAGGGGCACACCGCTACCGTCAACAGCGTGTGCTTCAGCCCCGACGGTAAGCGGCTGGCCAGCGCCTCCTGGGACATGACGGTCCGGATGTGGGACGCCGAGAAGGGCCAGGAGGCGCTCACCCTCAAGGGGCACACCCAGCCTGTCCACAGTGTGTGCTTCAGCCCCGACGGTAAGCGGCTGGCCAGCGCCTCCTCGGACGGGACGGTGAAGGTGTGGGGCGCCGCGACGGGTGAGGAGGTCTTCACCCTCAAGGGGCACACGAGCCGTGTCAGCAGCGTTTCCTTCAGCCCCGATGGCAAGCGGCTGGCCAGCGCCTCCTGGGATGAGACCGTAAAGGTGTGGGACGCGGTCACGGGTCAGGAGGCGCTCACCCTCAAGGGGCACACCGATCGTGTCAACAGCGTGTGCTTCAGCCCCAACGGTAAGCGCATCGCCAGCGCCTCTGACGACAACACGGCGAGAGTATGGGATACAGCGACGGGCCAGGAGGCGCTCTCCCTCAAGGGACACACCAGCGCTGTCCAGGGCGTTTGCTTCAGTCCCGATGGCAATGACCTCGCCAGCGCCGGCGTGGACAAGACGGTGAGGGTGTGGGACGTGGTGATGGAAAAGGAGGTCTTCACCCTCAGAGGGCACACCGATCGTGTCAACAGCGTGTGCTTCAGTCCCGACGGCAAGCGCATGGCCAGCGCCTCCTCGGACGGGACGGTGAAGGTGTGGGACGCGGCGGAGCAGGAGGCGCTCTCCCTCAATACCCGCGGCAGTGCTCTTGACGTGTGCTTCAGTCCCGACGGCAAGCGAATCGCAAGCGCATCTTTTTCCAAGACGGTGGAGATATGGGACGCAGCGACAGGCCAGGAGGCGCTCTCCCTCAAGGGGCACACCGCCTTTTGGGTCAATGGGGTGTGCTTCAGCCCCGACGGTAAGCGACTGGCCAGCGCCGCTGATGACAGGACGGTGAAGGTATGGGATGCGGCGACGGGCCAGGAGACGCTCTCCCTCAAGGGGCACACCGATGGTGTCAACAGCGTGTGCTTTAGCCCCGACGGTAAGCACCTAGCCAGCGCCTCCTCGGACGGGACGGTGAAGGTGTGGGGCGCCGCGACGGGTGAGGAGGTCTTCACCCTCAAGGGGCACACGAGGCGTGTCAGCAGCGTTTCCTTCAGCCCCGATGGCAAGCGGCTGGCCAGCGCCTCCTGGGATGAGACCGTAAAGGTGTGGGACGCGGTCACGGGTCAGGAGGCGCTCTCCCTCGAGTGCCAACGCCAGCCGGAGCATGATGTTGATGTGACGCTCAACCCCAAGGGGCGCACCGACATTGGCATCAATGGGGTGTGCTTCGGCCCCGACGGCAAGCGGCTGGCCAGCGCCTCCTGGGATGGGACGGTGCGGGTGTGGGACGCGGACAAGGGGCATGAGGTTCTCGTCCTCAAGGGGCACACCGGCCCCGTGGTTGGCGTGTGCTTTGGCCCCGACGGCAAGCGGCTGGCCAGCGCCTCCGATGACGGGACGGTGAAGGTGTGGGATGCGGTGACGGGTCAGGAGACGCTTTCGCTCCACGGGCACACCGCCGCTGTCACCAGCGTGTGCTTCAGCCCCGACGGTCATCGCTTCGCCACCACCTCCCTGGACGGGACGGTGAAGGTGTGGGACGCGACGCCGCTGCCCGACTCACACGCGGACAAGCCCGCGCCGCCCCGCCCGTAGCTCAAATCAGGCCGATGTCGGTACGCGACGAGCGCGGGACGCCGGCTGGCAACTGTGGTAGCATGTGAGGTGGAAAGGAGGGAAGTCATGCCCCTGGAAGATGTCCTGGCTCTGCTGCGGCGCCGGCCGTTCGTGCCGTTCGTCCTTCACCTGACGGATGGCACGTCTCACGAGGTTCGCCACCCCGAGATGTTGATGCCGGGCGCCCGATCGCTCGTCCTGGGTATCCCCGGCGACCCGGCCGTGCCCGTCTACGCCCGCACGGAAACGATCGCCCTCGTTCACGTCGTGCGACTCCAGCCCCTTGAGGAGACCCCGACCACGTCGAACGGCCAGCATTAGAGCAAGCCCGCAAGCGGAGGGCAGCGCAAGGCGAGGAAACAGCGATGAAATACTTCACCCCCGAACTGGTCAATCGTTTCCGCTCCCTGGACGACGACGTGGCCGATGCGGCCGACGATGAGTGGGAAGAGGCCATCAAGCGCTATCACCGGCGGATACGAAAGATCAAGCCGCACTTCCCCGAGGATCTGCGGCGCTTCAAAGAGCAGCACGTTTGCCTGCACGACGCCGAGATTTTCAGCATGGGCCGGCAGGGCGATCAATTCGTCATGCTCCTCGAAACCGAGCCGCCCTCCGCCAAGCCCGTCGTCCTCACCTTCATCCTGGAAGAAGCGCCCACTATCGAGACCCACCTGGTGAAGGATGCCCGCCAGGGGAAGCCGTTTTACTGGGAGTACGAGGAATGGGACCTCGATCGGCGAAAGCGGCCCACGCTGGAAGTCCTGCTCAGCGACGGCTCGGTCCTCAAACTCGTCTTCCGCGACTTTCATTACCTGGTCGCGGAGCCGTTCGTGCCGTCGGTGAACGGGCAGGCTGCCCAGCCCGCCGGGGTGGTTTCGTGTGGTTCGTAAGACACACCAGTCTTCCCCCCGGAGCGGCGGGCGAGGGAGTCGGCGTCCGTGAGGCCGCGGTGCCCGGCCTTGAGGTCGGCATCGACCTCGACCCGGGTCTCGGCCGGGGCCGCCGCCACATCTGAGCACTCGTGGGCGCAGGCGGTTGACACGAACCCGACCGGGCGGGAAGAGCGGAGTTCCCTGCGCATCGAGGGGGAATCCGGGGATTGTTACTTGTTCCCTTGCTTGGGAAGTATCACCGCGGATAGACTAATTCTCGCTGCAAGGCTCCCGACGCCGCCCGAACCCTGACCTGGCAGCCGGAGCGGCTGACTCCTTCCTTGCCCACGAACGAGGACGCGCGATGCCCTACTCCGCCCCCATCAACAGGGCTAACCCGACCGCCCTGGTCTTTCTGCTGGACCAGTCCAGCTCCATGCTCGAGCCGTTCGGCGCCCAACCGGAGAAGAGCAAGGCCGAAGGCGTGTCCGACGCGCTCAACCGCCTGCTCCAAAACCTTGTCCTGAAGTGCGCCAAGGCCGACGGGGTGCGCGACTTCTTCCACATCGGCATGGTCAGCTACGGCGGGCCCGTAGCGTCGGCCTTCCGTGGCTCCCTGGCCGGGGGCGCCCTCGTCCCCGTGAGCCGTATCGCCAATAGCCCCCTGCGCGTCGAGGTTCGCACGCGCAAGGCCAGCGACGGGGCCGGGGGGGTGATCGAGCAGCAGTTCAAGTTCCCGGTCTGGTTCGAGGCGCGGCCGGGAGGCCGGACGCCCATGTGTGGCGCCCTCCGCCTGGCCCAGGAATACTTGCGGGACTTCCTTCGCACTTACCCGAGTTGCTACCCGCCCATCGTCGTCAACATCACCGACGGCCAGCCGACCGACGGCGATCCGCACGAGCCGGCGGCGGAACTTCGCGCCCTGGCCTCGCAGGACGGCAACGTGTTGCTGTTCAACGCCCACCTCTCGGACAAGCAGAACCGGCCCATTGAATACCCGAGCCACGAGGCGGAACTGCCCGACAAGTTCGCCAGGCAGTTGTTCCAGATCTCCAGCCAGCTGCCGCCGAAGTTGGCGCAGATGGCCAAGGCGGAGGGCTTCGCGGTCGGCCCCCTGTCGCGCGGCTTCGTCTTCAACGCCGACTTGCTGGCAGTCGTCCGCTTTCTGGACATCGGCACGAAGGTAGCCCAGAAGGGGAATTGACCGATGCCGGCCACCGAGTCGCCGTGGCGCTGGCGGGCGATTCGCCTGCCCAAGCACGGGTATCCCGAGGAAGAATGCGAGGACGCCTGGGCCGCCGACCCGGCCGCCGGGCGCTTCGCCGTTGCCGACGGGGCCTCGGAGTGTGCCTTCGCGGCCCTGTGGGCCCGGCTGTTGGCAGACACTCTGGTCGCCGCCCCCTGGCCGGGCGCAGTCGCGGCCTGGCTGGACGCGCCGCGCCGCCTGTGGTTGAAGGAGGTCATGGGTCTGGAACTCCCCTGGTACGCCGAAATGAAGCGCGACGAGGGGGCTTTTGCAACGTTGCTGGGCCTGGACCTGCGTGCGCCGGTGGGGAACCGGCCCGGAGGCTGGCGCGCCGTGGCCATCGGAGACACCTGCCTGGTCCGGGTGCGGCGCCGCCACCAGGTTCAGGCCTTTCCTCTGTCCCGGGCGGCGGACTTTGACAACCAACCGTCGCTCGTCGGCTCCCACGACGTTCCGCCGCCGGAGCCGCTGCGCTGTGCCGGTTCGTTCCGCCGCGGTGACCGGCTCTTGCTGATGACCGACGCCCTGGCGCAGTGGTTCCTGGGCGACTGGGAGCGCGGCGGGAGGCCGTGGGACGCCATTGCCCGACTCCTTTCCACAGCGCGGCCGGAGGAGGCCTTCGCCGCATGGATCGAGGACTTGCGCGCCGCTGCCGAACTGCGCGACGACGACGTGACCCTGCTGAGCATTGACTCTTCCTGTGTCCCCACGGAGTGATTTTTATGGGCTGGCCCCTCTCGCACGATTATAATGAGGCCGTCCAGACCCCCGCCGCTAACTTCGCCGACCCCGACCTGAAGAGCGGGCAGGTGGCCACCCACGCACTGGGGCTGCCCATGCCCTACACGGGAACCGTCGCCGACGTCTACCAGGTTGGCTGCCCGAACGGCTTCTCCTATTCACCCAGGGAGTGACCATCATGAGCTGGCCCCTGTCGCAGGATTACAACGAGGCCGTCCAGACCCCCGCGGGTAACTTCGCCGACCCCGACCTGAAGAGCGGGCAGGTGGTCACCAACGCCCTGGGGTTGCCCATGCCCTACTCGGGCAACTTCGCCGACGTCTACCAGGTTGGCTGCCCCAACGGCGTCCGCTGGGCCGTCAAGTGCTTCACGCGTGAGGTGCCGAGCTTGCGCGAGCGCTACGAGGCGATCAGCCGCCACCTGCGTCAGGCGAAACTGCCGTTCACCGTGGACTTCACCTACCTGGAGAAGGGTATCCTGGTCGGCGGTGGGTGGTACCCGGTGCTGAAGATGGAGTGGGTCGAGGGACTGACGCTCAACCAGTTCGTCGGCCAGGCCGCCGACAAGCCGGCCACGCTGGAGGCACTGCTGCTGATGTGGGGGCGCCTGGAGAAGTACCTGCGCGGCGCGGAGGTGGCCCACGCCGACCTTCAACACGGCAATGTCCTGCTGGTGCCCGGGTCCGGCAACAACTCGCTAGCCTTGAAGCTGGTCGATTACGACGGCATGTGGGTGCCGGCGCTGGCGGGAGGTAAGTCGGGAGAAGTGGGGCACGCGTCGTACCAGCACCCGCGGCGGCTGCGCGAGGAGACGTACAGCCGGGAGGTGGACCGCTTCCCGCTGCTGCTGGCCGCGACGGCGCTGAGCGGTCTGAAAGCGAGGGGGCGGGCGCTGTGGGACAAGTACGACAACGGCGACAACCTGCTCTTCACGGAGGCCGACCTGCAGGCGCCGACGAAGTCGCACCTGTTCCGGGACCTGCTGCACTCGACCGACAAACCGACCGCGGCGCTGGCCACGCGGATGATCGATGCGCTTCAGGGCGGCCTCGAATCGGTCCCGCTGCTTGAAGAGGTAATGCCCGAGGCGCCGCGGCCCGCATCGGTCCGCCCGCCGAGCCCCAAGGCCGTGTCGCCATCGAAGGCGGTGAAGGTGACCTCCGTCGCGGTTGGGACCGCGCCTGGTGCCGCACCCTCCCCTGCCGCAGGCGAAGCCGACGCCGTGGAGGTGACCTTCGTCGCGGTTGGGACCGCGCCCCCGTCCGGGGACGAGGCGCTGAGATTCGACGAGCCGCCCGCCAACGAAGCCGCACCCGCTGCCCACTCCAAGACTACGAGGAAGAAGCGGGGAGGTGTGCCGGTCCTCGGGTGGGTGGGAGGAACCGCTACTTTGGTCATCCTTGCAGGGGTGGCCATCGCGATGTGGGCGTTTGGCGGCTGGGGAAACGGAGACGCCACAAACAAGACACCTCTACCGCCGACCGGGGTGGAGATCGACCCCAACCCGCAGATCGTCGTGTCCTTCCACGACACCCGCAAGAACCTGAACTACCCGGGCCTGCTCCCAGGGACCATGCGCTTCGGCCTGGTCTTGCGCACCGAGGCCGAAGGCGGCAATCCGAAGAGGCTCACCTTCGACCAGTACGGCTGCACCAACAACACCTGCCTGCGGGTGGACGGCAAGGACGCCCTGTTCGGGGACACCCGGGACGCCCGCTGGGT
>Ga0316363_10001529_pt1 | contig 20060 bp, 26 predicted proteins | sample Sb_taG_3_FD_200459 | JGI IMG/M metagenome (GOLD analysis project Ga0316363, IMG submission 200459) | Peat soil microbial communities from Weissenstadt, Germany - Sb_50d_a_PC metaG (v2) (version 2) | ecosystem: Environmental > Terrestrial > Soil > Wetlands > Peat | place: Germany: Weissenstadt...
CCATCTACGACAATTCCCAGGCACCGGGAACCCTTACACCCCCTAGCCCGGCGGTTACGATAGTGGGATTTCTGCAGGTGTTTATCAATCAATCTTTTCCCAGCGGGAACCTTGACGTAACCGTCCTCAACATCGCCGGCTGTGGCAACGGCTCGGGCCCAGTCACCAATGGGGTGGGCGGCATTTCTCCTGTGCCGATTCGGCTCATCACGCCGTAATAGGCTCGCGGGCACGAGTCTTCACCTCTTGTGTGGCTGATCCTGCGCGTGTAGTGCTGCAGAAAAACTACTGCGGTGCGTTTTCGTCGGGCGGTGTCTTAGGTTCCTGCGGTATTGCAGAAACCGGAGGCGGATTGTTGGTCGGCGGGGCTTTCACCTGCGCGGGCGGTGGTGTGGGCGGCTCATCGTCATCGTCATCGTTGTTCCGCGCTGCAGCCGTGGCCGCGGACGGCACAATCGGGCCCTCGGTGCGCGGGCTGAGGATCACGCGCTCCAGTTGCTGCGGATTATTCACCGCACTCAGAATCATGAAATTAAACTTCGATCCATTCAGCAACTGAGACAGAACTTCAGGCGCAGGCGCAGGCCCGAGGTCGGCGACAACTTTCTCCTGATCCGCTCCGGCGGCAATGGCGACTTCGGCGCCAGTGCGCTGCTGCACCGCGAACAGAACCTCCGCCAGCGTGGCCTTGTTAGCCTTGATCGCCAGCATTCCGCCGCGGAAGGTTACATCGAGCACGGACTTGGCCGGACCGTCCGCGTGAATGCGTTCCGCGCTCCTCGTGTAGTTGGCCACCACCAGTCCTGGGCGCGAAGTCGGCGCGGGAGAAGAATCCTCCGCCTCTTCCTGCGCCACACCCTGCGCCACAACGGAATCATCCTGCGCGCCGCCCGCGATCTTGATCATCACCGTGCGGCCGTAGGGAAATACCTGATACGATTGCGCGCTTTTCAGATCGAGCACCACGCGGGTCACGGGAGGATTGGCCTGGAACAGGCCGATACGCACATCCTTCACTTCTCCCCGGTACACAGACTGGCTGCGCAAGCGGGCGCCGGGAACGGAATTGGGAAAATCAATGACCAGGCGGTCGGGGCCGGTTAACACTTGCGTCTCGGGAACCACGCGACCGCTGGTTTCAACTTCAATTTCGACGGCGCCCCGGCTGTCGAGCACTCGGATGCCGCGAACCGCGATCTGGTCAAGCGAGGCCTGACCCTGCGAAGTCTGCCCCTGCAACCCCGGCGCACAGAGCGCCAACGGGAGCAGCAAACCCACAACGATTCCCGCTAACTTAGGCATGGACAGCTGCATGAACACCTGCGCCGGGCGCGGCTTTGAATGGCTTCGAGACGATTGTAGCAGTCAATGTTTGGGCAGGGGCTTACTTTGGGATTACGCCTTTAGTATTTAGGACCGTTCTGGCACGAGACCATCCATTCGCTCGATCGGATCGCGGGATTAGGTTCTGGCGAAGATCAGATTCTGGCGAACCTGTGGCGGGTCTTCCAGTAAATCAAGGCCAGGCCCGAGGCGACGAGCAGCCACGTGCCGGGTTCGGGAACCTCGCCGCCCGCGCCACCGCAGGGATTTCCCTTCCCTTTCTTACCTCCGCCACCGCCAGTTGGCTTCTTCCCCACGCCGCACACACTGGGTAATTCGGGCGGCGAGAACGGAACCAAGGGGTTGCCGCTGAACGGATCATACACACTCAAGGGCGGAGCCGGTCCCAGGCCGGGCATCCCCGGGCGGGTCAGGAGAGCGGACTCGAACGGAACGGGAGGACTCGCGACGGCTGTCCCCGTGGCGGGATGGACCGGTTCTTCAAACTTGGCTGCGGGAGGCTCGGACGAAGAGGTCGCCTGCTGCGGAACTTCTTCCACGCGATTGGCGCAGCGCGTTCGCGCCGTGATTTTGCCGTCGGTGATGACTTCCTCGCCCTTCTTCAGCGAAACCCGGTGACGGGTCCAGTAGACCTTGTTGCCGATGCGGTAGGAAACGTAGGCCGTCCGCGCCAGAACCAGGCGAACCACGCGCGCGTGATCGTAATCGAATCCGGCGTAGTGAGCCGCAACGACCGGATCATGCTGCGCCGCCCACTTCAGTTCCGCCACGTCCTTTACTCCGCCGGGAACCACCGAGTAGGGGTACACCGTGCGGTTCTCCAGCGATCGCAAGGCCTCTTGCTGGACTTGCACCAACCGCTCCCGGCTGGCCTCTGCCGATTGCCGGTTGGGTTCGACCGAGACGGAGGCGCGGAACAGGGATGGAACGAGGTAGCGGAGGGCCACCGCGGAAATACCGAAGCCGCAAGCAAGCAGAGTTGTGGCCAGCAAGGCACGCCGAATCAGACGATTGCGGCGATGACGGCTGGTCCGGCGACGCCGGACTACCGTCTGAACACTCCCTGCTTCCGGTTGTACAGACAAAATCTACCTACCTTTAGCGGCCAGGCCGTCCTGGGGCTCGGGACCGAAAGACACTTTGCTGCAAAATTTCGTGCAGTTGCAGTGCCATTGCCGGACGCTCAATCGCCTGAAAACGCAGGAGATTGGGGGCTCTTAATGGCAACATGCTAACAGACAGCGCAGAGATTTGCACAAAATATGTCGCAAAACGGCTCGGCGTACTCGAGTGGAAACCGTAAAGGCTCGCGGGCAACAAGCCTGAATTCTCAACGGACCCTGCTCCTTGCACCTAAGTGACTGGGGTAATGCCACGCAAGGGCCATTCCGTCGCCCGCTTTTCCGCTGGTACCATCCATGATGTTACGGGAGTCATTCCCGTACACGAGTTCCTCGCCGTCACCTTCGCGGCGCTACCAAAAGCGGGACCAAACCCCCAGGGTCTTCCGCGGAATCTCCCCCCGGTAGAAGCAAGCGCAACATGCTGCGGCAGGTGAGGAAGACAGCAGCGTAGTTTTGCTGGGAGACAAACATAATGCGTTTCAGTCGTTCTTATTCCTTCCTTTTCGTGGCGCTCATCGCGCTGGTTCTGGCAAGCCCCGTGTCCGCGACCTCGGTGAAAATGACCTACGAAGGTCATCAAGGAGCCACGGCTCAGGGCGGTTCACCCTACATCGGTTATCCCTACTACTTCTCGATTAACGGCAGTTCGACCTACACGCCGCTGATGTGCGACAGCTTTGACAACAACGTCTATCTGGGAGAGACCTGGACGGCAACCGTCTCACCCTTTCTGCAAGGTATCGCCACCAGCATGTTTGGTCCTTCCATGACGCTGGACTACAAGGCAGCGGGATTGATCTTCAAGAGCATGCTGGCGGGAAACCTCACCCGCACTCAGGCACAGTGGGCGATCTGGGGACTGTTCTCAAGCAACGCGAAGGGCAACGCCTTCTTCGGCACCATCAAGGGCGCGACGATTGACGCGACTTATCTGGCACTGGCCCAGACCGCGCCCAACAGCGCCTACAACGGGCTGCTGCTCTACACTCCGCTCGGCGCCTCGCCCGGCATGGGACCGCAGGAGTACATCGGCTATAGCGCGGTTCCCGAACCCGGCACGCTGACCCTGTTGGGTACGGGCCTGATCGGTCTGGCGCTGGCAATGCGGCGCAGGTTCGCGAAAGTTTAAGGTTTTTGTCCGGCTTCACCCTTCTGAACGCAACTCACTCTGCCGCACAGCTCACGCTGTGCGGCTTTTTTCTTTCCGCATCGGCTCGCAAGGCGCATCCAGGTCCAAGCAGCATCGGGATCCTGCGTTTCATTCGATCGCATAGTTGATCTTGATGCCGCGCTTTTCTATCTCGTCGAGAAAAAGATCGGCGGGAACGTCACACTCCTGCAGGACTCCACCGCGCTTGCTGATCGCGCCCGAGGCCAGCATCTGCACCACGATGGACGCGGGGTATGCCGTCGTGCGCATCATGGCGCTGGTGTCGGTCTTGGCGTCGTAGTGGTCCACCATGGTGAAGGAGGCCACGCGCCCTTTCAGCCGCCCGCCCAGCAGTCCCCTGACCCCGGCCCGGTTCACCGATTCGTGGGCTTCGATGCGCATCAGACAGACATCCGGTCCCTTGGAGGCAAACTTGCCCTCGAAGATTTTCGACATCACTGCGCGGGGTGCGATCTCGGCCTTGCCGATTTTCATTTTTTCGCTGGAAAACAATCCCAGTTCTTTTAATTCGCACAGCAGGTCATAGTGGCCGGGATAACGCAGGGTCTTCTCAAAACACTCCCCGACGCGCCCTTCGAAGGTCTCGGGCAAAGTCGAAGTGCCGCCGGAAGTGTGGAAGGCCACCAGCGGCGGAAATCCCGGGAGATAGAAGTCTTCGGGCTCGGTCAGCGGATCAATCGTGGTCAGCTTGCCTTTGCGCAGGATGCGCGCCGGCTCGACGTATTCGTTGATGAGTCCCTCAACGGAAAACACCAGTTGATAGTGGAACGGCGGCGTGGGTTGTTCGGGCAATCCTCCCACATAGATGCGCAGCGCGTCGGCACGGCCGCCCAGGCGGCGCACGAGTTCACCGCCCAGGATGGAGGCCATGCCGGGAGAGAGGCCGCAGTCCGGGGCCAGGGCCACACCGCGTTTCTCGGCTTTTTTCGAGAGCGCCAGTTCCTGGCGCACCACCGTGTTGTTGCCGCCCAGGTCGGCGAAGTGGCAGCGCGCCTCGACTGCGGCGCGCGCCAGTCCGAGATTCAGAAAGTACGGGACAGCGGAAAGCGCCGCGTCGTGCCCGCGCATCAGCCGGGCCGCCGCTTTTTCGTCGGCAGCATCGAGCGCAACGGCCCGAACTTTCTTTTGAGCCGTAATTCGATTCACCCGCGCCGCCACTTCGCGGGCGCGCTGGAGGTTGCTGTCGGCCAGTGTGACCGAATCTACCTGATGCGTGCGGGCCATATCGAACGCGGCCGCCGAGCCCATCATGCCGGAACCAATGACTAGGAGTTTCATAACAATTCCTTTCTTAAGCTGTTCGTGAGGAAAGCTCGCCTCAGAACAATCTCGTGCGCGAGGCACAGGAGACGTCCTGATCTGAGAAGCTGCGATGTGCCAGTAACGCCGGAGCGCGGAACCAGCAGATCTGAATGCGTGAGATTGAGCGAGAAGCGGCCTTAGAGGCCGGAGGGAGCGAGCCGCTCACAGACGTAGCGGCGAAGATCAAGCCGAAGCAGGTTCACAGAAAATGATACCACTCTTGGGCCCCTGGATTATCCTCCTAAGGTGCGCTCGCGCCTCCCGGCATCGAAGGCTCAGAAGAAGGTTCAGAAAAGCGATCAGAAGCTAATCCAGATCGTAGACGCCGCGCTGGCCGACGTGACTCGCCGGAGTGGAGAGTGGCTGGTCTGCCGCCCCGGATGCACGCAATGCTGTATCGGCGTGTTCGCCATCAATCAGCTCGATGCCTTGCGACTGCGCCGGGGGCTGGACGATCTGGAACGAAGCACCCCGGAGCGGGCGGCTCACGTGCGGCAACGCGCTCGCGACGCGGTGGCGCGCCTGTCCGCTGGGTTTCCGGGAGATCGCGCGAGCGGGGTGCTGGCCGAAGGAGAAGAAGCGGCTGAGCAGTTTGCCGGCTTTGCCAATGACGAACCGTGCCCGGCCCTCGATCCAGACACTGGGTACTGTGACCTCTACGAATCCCGCCCCATGACCTGCCGCGTCTTTGGCCCTCCGGTCCGTGCCGAGATTGGCCGAGGCGGGGATGGCTTAGGTGGCGATGGCCTCGGTGTCTGCGAACTCTGTTTTCAGGGCGCCTCGAACGAGGAAATCGCTGCCTGCGAGCTGAAGCCGGATCCGGACGACTTGGAATCCACCTTGTTGAACGAACTGGAAAAAAGCACGGGCGCGCGCGGCAATACCATCATCGCGTTTTGTCTGGCACAGTAATTCGCTCGATTCGGTCTGGTGCCTGTTCGCCGTCGTATTTGTACCGATGGCCGCGTTTTATCAGCGGCTTCTCCAGATACTCCCAACTGATCGCGGCCACCGCCGTCGCGAGGGCAAGACCGCAGACGGACCCGGCCATCGTGATCCATCCGGATTGTGCAGGGTGAATCCACGCCGCCACGTTATGCGCCACCACCAGGCAGGCGGGATGAAGCAGGTACAGTCCGTACGCGATCGTTCCCATGTAGCGGAGAAACCGCACGGAAAACACGGCCTCGAACTTGCTGCTGATCAACACGCTCAGCAAGAGCAAGAAATAGAGGAATCCCAGCAGTGAGTACTCAAGGCCGAAGACATTGTTGGTGAAAGCAGTGAATCCGCTCAGCAGCAAAACGACCACCCCGAGAAAAGTTGCGCCGAGGGCGACGTATAGGTAGCTTCTCCAACGAAGTACCCACCCCCATATATTGGGTGTTCTCTTCATCAGCGCGGCGGCCAAGCCGAAACCCAACGCATCTGCCCGGCAAGGCATCAAGACGTAGCTGGCCATGGCGCCCTGCGGGATCGAGTGAATCAACAGCATGCGCAGCAAGGGTGCTCCTGCGATCATGCCGCCGAGAACCCACCACAACCGTGATCGGGATACGTAGCGAATCGTCAGCGGCAGCGTGAGATAAAACTGCTCTTCAATGGCCAGCGACCAGGTCATACCCAGCATGTTCGAGCCGAAGCTGTCATGCTTGGCCATCCAAAAGTTCTGCAGAAAGCCGCTGTATTGCCACAGGGGAATGCCGTTCGTGACCCAGCCCGCTGCGAAGCTCCGGAATAAGTACCGGCTCAGAAACACAAATGCGACAACCGCTGCGTACAACGGCACAATTCTGTGTGCTCTGCGGATGTAGAACGGGGCAAAGTAATGTTTCGAATCAGCCGCGTCCAGCAGAATTCCACCAATCAGAAAGCCGGAGAGAACGAAGAACAGGTCCACTCCGCTCCAGCTAAGGCGGCCAAGACCGATGATGCGAGCTGCGAGCGGGTGGTTGGGAAGGTTCGACAACGGAGCGAAAAGACCATGCCACAACAGGACCAGTCCGATCGCCAGCCCTCGAACACCGTCCAGGGATGGAACTCTATTAGTCTTCTGCGCCACGCCGGGATTCTCTCATACGCTCGAAGCGGCTTGCTTATTCGATGTATTTCTTCGCGTCGCGATACCCCCGGCTGACGCCGTCCTCTATCCGGCATCGCCTGCGGCCCCGGCCCCAGCGGGCGCAGCACGCCCGCCGCTTTAGCCTTTGCCGTTTTTTCTAAAGCTGCAGCGCCGTACCCGACAGTCCAATTCACGGCTCGTGACGGTGGCAAGACGGGAGTTTCAAAGGTCCCTGGTGACTGTTCAAATCGGCAAGTGACTGAGAAGATTGGTGGAGCTAGTCGGGCTCGAACCGACGACCTCATCGTTGCGAACGATGTAGTCCGCCGTAATCATCTTGCTGATTCTTCTCGACTTCTCTCCAGCTTCAATCACTTTTCAGCCCCGTTTATTGGACCAGCAGTGGGACAGACTTTGGGACAGAGCTTTTCGCAAACTCTGTGAGCTTCTCCAGTGCGCGGCGCTGCGCTGCCGGCACGATCTGCGCATAGATGTCCATGGTGGTCGAGATGCGCGTGTGTCGCATCTGACCTTGCACCGATTTCGGGTCGGCTCCCGCCTGAACCAGCCAGGTTGCATGCGAAGTTCGCAGGCAACGCCAGTTCACCCGCAGGCCCAGCTTTTTCGCCGCGGGCTTGATGAAGCGCTTGAGAATGTTCCCGTCGCTCATCGGCTTTCCGTCTTTCACGGACTGGAATACCAGATCGTCGGGACCTTCTGCCTTGACGACTTTGAAGTGACGGACCCCACGCCCTGCCCGGACGTCCACCGTCAAGGATTTCAACCGGTGAATCCGCGCCAGGACCTGAGGCTCGACGGCAATCGGCGCCGCGCTTGCTTCCGTCTTTGGTGCTGCCCAGTCGCCGCGGCAATAGCGCTGCTCCACGCTGAGCGAGTCGGCATGGATGCAGCGCCACTTCAGGCCGAGCAGTTCACTTACCCGCAGTCCTGTCCAAACGCATACGTACACTGCGGTCGCGTAGGGTTCTGGGATCAACTCAATCAGCGAACTGAATTGCTCGGGTGAGATGAAGGGCTTGGCCCTGCGCGGCCGTTTGTCCGGCGGGAGTCTCAAGCCTTCCATTGGGTTTTTGATCAGCAGTTCATCTTCAATCGCAGCCCGCAAGATGCTCGACAGCGCATCCCGCGTCTTCACGATGCTGGGATAAGCAACTCCGTCGCCGGCCATCCCTGCGAAAAACTGCTTGAGTGTCCGGGGAGTAAGATCGCGCAGACACAGCAACCCAAAACTCGGTTCAAGGCGCTTCCGGATGGCACCCTGATAACAAGCCCGGGTCGTGCTGGCCAAGAGCGGTAGACTTCCCGTGATGTACTCGCTTTCCACGTAATCCCTGAAATTCACGGCTGAGCCGACAGTGATGAGGCCCTGATTTAGGGGCCTCAATATCTCATCGGCGATTTTCATTACCTCCCGCTGATTCATCGTTGCAGGAGCGATTTTGATGCGCTGGCGTTTTCTTGTTCTCACGCCTCCGGCGAAAACATCCTGCCAGACGCGCACGTACCAGAAATTCCCCTCCCTTTTTGGCTTCGGACGTTGATGTCTCCGCTTGGCCATAGCTTCGAAATCTCCTCGAAGCCTGCCGGCGGTGTTTGCCTCGGGCGAAACAATATCACAGTTTCCAGCCGAGACAATCGACTTATGGGGCACGGTCATTTCGCTTTCACGAAAATCCTTCGCGCGGGATCGAACACGAAGCCCTGACTTAACTTCCAGTGGAAATAGCAAACCAGTTGACGCCACGGAGCAAATTTGCAGCCCGGTTGCTTGCAGTGACTCACTATTCTCGCCTCCAGGCCTTCGGGATTACGTCGATGCCATAGCGTTCCTTCGCTTCCTGAATTTCCGATTCATGCGCATATGTCTTTATCGAGATGCTGAGGCCAGCCGCCCCCAGTAATTCGCGCATCATGGGCAATCGTTTCAAGGCGGCGCTTTGGATTCGAGTATTCGGCGGCAGCGCTGCCAGAAAATGCTTTTGATTGTTGCCGACGGATAGCGGCCGTTCCAATTTCATTGGGCGCACCCAGAGATCCCATTCTTCGGCTGGCAGCTCGCCGCGTAACTGTTCCTTGAAAGCATCAAAGGTGGGTAGTAAATTCAGCGCGGCGTCGCCGTGCTGAATCTCTATAGGGCTTGAATTATGTTTAGATCTTGAATCGGGTGCACACTGTGCACCGGTCAGACGCAAACCGTGCACCGGTACGGGTGCACACTGTGCACCGGTCTTACAGATTCCAGGGAGCCAAAGTTGATCGGTGCGGTAGGGTGTCATCCTCGGGTCTTCTGACATGCCCGGTTCATTGATCCGGTAGATCGCTGGCCGGCGTTTATTCCAACTGTTCGCCGGCGCAAGCTGACTCAGAATGCCGCGATTGCAGAGGTCGCGAAGAACGTATTGCACTTTACGCTCGCTCAGCTTGGAATAGGCTGCAAGGCGCGGGATGCCCGCCCAGATCGTTGACCCATCACTGCAGTGCTCGCACATTGCGGTCAGGACCGCAAACTCCGCAACATCGAGCAGATACCAGTGGAGGCGCGCACGCAGAGGCGGAGTCATTCGCTATACGTCCGACCTGGCGAGAGCTCGCCGAACAATGACTCCGGCTCGGCTGGGGGATCTGGCGGTCGCTGATCGACCGCGGGGGTGGAGTTGGCCGCTTGTGAGGTTGAGTGAGTGACCAGGCGAAACCAACTTCCGCCCGGTTTGTTCTCGATTCGATGCCCCAGGCCCCGCAACTCGTGGATTCGTGCCCCGTACTGCGAGCCACCTACAGCGAGGATTTGACCAAGGGGAACCCAATCCGGCGCGTGGCCCTTTAGGAGCGCGAGTAGGCGATCGCGTTTGCCGATGTGCTGGTTTTGTTGCATGCCCAAGGATAGGGGCATGCGGCGACGCGAGGCTTGCGCTGTCCGGTATCCTGTCCGGTGATTTGTCCGGTGATTTGTCCTGTGATTTACGCTAAAACCCGCTTAAATGGCGGGTTTCTAATCTGAAGCTGTCCTGTGAATTGTCCGCAGATTCCTTGCCTACTGTCCCTTGGTTGTCCGTTGACCCCATCGGGCTTTTGCAGCCTTGCGGTTCAATTCTTGACGTGTGAGTGTCGTCATTCGGTACGAGACCGGTTCCGATTGCGGAGTCTGCGAGGTGTCGGCTCGCTTACCGTATGGGCCCAAGGGCCTTCCGACCCATTCCCTTATGCGCTGAATCGTCTTCAAGCTCGGGAAGTCCTGGCCGCTGGCGAGCACCCGAGCCTTTAGGTCTGCGTTGCCGATGAAATCGCAGGAAAGAAGTTGGTCGCCTAAAGCATGCCAGTGAGGCCTTTTCTCCCAATCCGCGGGCCGCGAATTGGCTTTCACAATCTGATCCGCTTTCAGCAGTCTGGGCTCAACTGTTTTCAGGAAGGCACTGACTCTGCGGTTAAAATCCCGCGATGCCTTTCGGCCGCGTTCTTGTTTCACCTCTTCGGCGGTTGCGAGCTTTGCCTTGGCCTGCTCTATCCATTCTTCCGGCTTAATCCCAGACGACACATACTTTTCTATCCACCGGTAGGCGGTGTTTCTCGGTATCCCTACGGCTTCGTAGATGACCTGGAAACTCTTTCCCTTGCGCCCTTGATTCCGAAACTTTGCCCTCGCCGCCTGAAGCGCCCGACCCAATTTCAAGCCAAGTCCATGCCTCTGGATATATCCGCCGTTCGTCTTTCGAAATTCCCTCCACGCCAGAATCAGCACCTTCTCTTCGCGTGTCATTTACCGTCCTCTTGCGTCCTACGGGTTTGGATTTCCGCGCGGAGTTCATATTTTGCTTCTTCGTCCGACTCAGCGAGCTTCTTCAACGTATGGACAACCGATCGCAAGAACTTCTCGCGCTCGCTTCCGTCACTCACCCAGATCGTTTGGCAATTACTGCACATTGCAGGAGACTGCATCCACGTGTCGAATGGGCGCCTTACGGATGAGCCGCACGCCTTGCACCGAAACTCCAAGGCTATCAAGTCGCTGAAGATGATGAATAATTTCTGCTCAGCGGTCACGGCTTGGCCTTCTTCTGCTTCCCCCACCGGGCCTTGGCGGCCTTGCGAGCTGATGCCTTGCGCTGTTCGGGGGTAAGGTTCTTGGCGGTCGCCTTGCCACCCTTTCGGCCAAGCTGTACGGCTGCTTTGTTTTTTGCCATGACACCCTATTACAGCCTTCCGCAGCGGTGCGCAAGTAACTAGTCAGTACATGCCTTGACACATGCGCAGCGATGCGCATATAGTAGAACAATAGAACGGGCTGAGCAAGTGCGGAAACACTCACTCAGCCCTAACCAAGTTGCCTGGATTGGAGGCAAACATGGCTGACACGAACCTAGCAGTTCTGCCCTTCCCCTTTCAACGCATTCGACGGCGGACCAAGCCCGTTGCGGAACGCCGACAGATCACAGAAGCCCGCATTCGGCTCTACGAGAGATCGCAGGGCCTTTGCGAGATGCGAATCAGCCCGAAATGCTGGGGGCAAATCACCTGGCGCACGATGCACACCTGTCACGTAGTCAGCCGCGGGCGAGGCGGCCAATGGGATCTAGAAAACCTGGAAGCCGCCTGCCCCGAGTGTCATATCGGCTGGGAACACAATGGCGGGAAACCCTGCCCGCCGAAGAATGGAGGCGGCCTATGAGTCACTTCCAATTTGCGCTGAGCGTTAAGTGTCCCAAGTGCTACGCTGGCGCGGGCCGCTGGTGCCGCGAAAAAGGCAAATGTGTCCCGCCCCATCGTGAACGCGCGAAAGAGGCTCTCCGCCTTTCGTGCGCAGTGCTAACACATCTTCGCTTCGGCTCACGCAGTGAGGTGCCAAATGGAGACTAGCAACAATGATTTGATCGTTCGTTACTGCTCCTACCTGAAATCCGAACTCAACCTTGCCGGAAATACGCTGGCCAGCTACGAGCACGATGTCCGCGACTTTTCGGGTTGGCTGGAAAAGTCATTTTTGCAGACCACGCGAATTGATCTACAGAAGTACGCCAGCGATTCACTGGGCGAGGGCCTCGCCCCGAAAACAGTTGCGCGCCGTCTTTCCTGTCTGCGCCACTTCTACCGCTTCCTGATTGACGAAGAGGAGACGCAAATCGATCCGACACGCAACCTTCCCGCACCGAAGGCTTGGAACAGAATCCCCAAATCCTTGAGTCTCGCCGACCTAGAGACGATGGTTGGCTCGCTCGGTTCTTCATGGATCGGTATTCGCGACAAAGCCATACTGCTCACATTCTTCGCTTCCGGTCTGCGCGAAAGCGAGCTCGCCGCTCTAAGACTCCAAGACCTCGACCTCGACGCAGGTGCCGCAAAAGTCTGGAATGGGAAAGGCGGTAGGGATGGAATTGTGCCGCTAAGCCTGCCAGCCGTGGCTGCCTTACGTCTTTATCTCGAAGCCGTCCGCCCAAAGTTGGAGGCAGCGACAAATGAGCCAACGGATCACGTATTCATCGGAAAGCGCGGGCGCCCGCTCACGCGACAACAAATCTACTACCGCGTGCGCGCCATCGCCCTGGCCGCGCTTGGCAAGCATATCTCCCCGCATTTTCTGCGACACGGGTTTGCCACGGCTCTGGTCGAGGGGGGCGCGGACATTCGCGACGTGCAGGTCCTGATGCGGCATTCTTCGGTGGACACTACAGCGATCTACGTCCATATCGATTTGAACTCTTTAAGGAGAATGTACTATGACAGTCACCCCCGAGCCCGTATTGCTGAAGCCCAGAATTGACGAGTTCTTGACGTACTGCAAGGCCAGAAATCTAAGCCCGAACAGTGTACGTGCCTATCGCTCAGACCTGATTCAGTTCGTTGCGCTCTGCGGGAGGAGCGAGATCCTCGCCAGTCATATCAGCCGCAAACTGATTCGCCGATTTGTCCTTCAGCTCAACGAAAGCGGCGGCGCCGAGCCCTCCTCAGTGAAGAGAAAACTTGCAGCAGTCAAGAACTTCTGTAAGTGGCTGGGAGCCGAAGGTCTGATCGAGGCCGGTTTAATTGAATCCATTCCCGGACCCCGGCGCCGGGATCGCCTTCCCGACGTCCCGAAAGAAGAACAAGTAAAGAAGCTGCTCGACGGCGAGATTCCGAGCGTCAGTCCAGAGCGTGACCGCATCGTTTTGGAGTTGCTCTACGGGAGCGGGTTGCGCGCGTCCGAATTGGTCGGCATCAACCTGGACGACTTTCGGGATCGCGATGTTTTGCTGGTGCGAGGCAAGAGCAAGAAGGAACGCCTTGTGATCGTCAGCGAATACGCTCAGGCGGCAATCAAAGTATGGCTGCCGCTTCGGGCCAAATTGCTGGCAAAGTTCAAACTTGAAACCCCGGCACTCCTGTTCAGCGTAGGCCCCAATCGTTCGGTTGAGCGGCTTGAGGTGCGCTCGGTCGGTCGTATCGTCAAAGCGGTCGCCAAGGCGAAGGGCATGGACCCCGAGGTTTGGCATCCCCACTTATTGAGGCACTGCTTCGGGACCCATATGCACGATCACGGTGCGCCGCTTCAGGGAGTTGCAACGCTGTTGGGACATGCTAAACTTTCCACCGCTCAAATCTACACGCGGGTTTCCGTGGGCCGCATGATGCAAACCTACCGGGCGGCGCATCCCCATGCGCTGAGGAGCTAACTTTATGTGGAAGATTGTTGCAGCCATCGTCATCGGCGGTCTGATTCTGGCAGCGCTGCCATCCGTATTCGCTGGACTGGTGTGGATCATCACCGCGATCGCAGACCGCCGCACGAGTCGGAAGACGAGCGTATAATTCGCCGCGCTATGACAGATCACTTCATGCACGATCTCAACGATTTCATTGGCCCCAATTCTAACTCTCTGGCTTCGGCGCCGCTGTGACCTGTGCGCGCATACGCTCCTCAACCTTCGCCGTAGTCACACGATCGAGCAGGTCTAAGATGCGTTGGCGCTGTGCCGACCTCTCCTTATCGTCTATCTTCAGTTCCGCCTCGATGTCCCTCTTCTCGATGTAGTACCCGCCCAACTTGGCCGCCAGAATCAAGTATTCCCGCCGTTCCCGATAATAGGGCTCCTCTACCTCGCCTCGTTTTCCGTCCTGATGTACCCACGTTGCGTCCAAGCCTTCACGCAACCGCTTCACGATCTTTGCCGCCGGCACGGCCTTACGAGTCAATTGCTGAAAGGCCCGCCGCACGTCCTTGCTTTCAATCTTGGCTGCGGCATTCTCCGCCATCGATTCCGAGTACCCCGCCTCAATCGCGCTGGCCTTTTTCGATTTCCCCGACAGTCGTCCGGCTACGTACTTTTGCTTTCGAATATCGAGCGAGCGGAGGGAGTCCTTCGGTGCCCTTTTCCGCCGCTTCTTGGGCGATTTCGCCATTCTTAGAGCCGCCCGTTAAGTCGGTCCATCGTGTCTTCGTCAAAAATGTCCGAATTGGTTTCGAACCTGTTCTTACGTGGAAGGGGAGAAGGGGCAACAGGAACGGGGCTTCTGAATGGAGGCTGCCCCGGTGTCATCATGCGCTGATTGAATGCCGGCGACGTTGTGAGGCCAGCGGCGGCCGCCTTAGGCGCCAAACTGCGGATGGGTTTCTGTATGTCCGACATCGCACCCATGACTGCGCTGGTCCCGCTGGGATTCGTGTTGAGTCCAACCGAGCGCGCGATCGCACCCGTCTTATACAGCGCGGAAAGTTCTTGCGGGCTGAATACGGACTGAAGGAAAGCGTCCGAGTATCCCCCAAGCGTCTTCCCGCCCGACAGCCCGAAGTTTTTCTGCAGGAGATCGCCCGCAATCGTCCACTTGATCGGTCCTTTGTCGATCCCGTAGCGGTCGAGCAGTTGTGCGTTGTACGGAGAGCCACCGATTTGCCCCCGCTGGACGAGCTTCTGGGGAACCTTCGAAGGGTCCGGCTCCTGGAGGATCTGGGCGAGCGGCGACCGCGGACTATTGAAGTCCTCCTGCAATTTTGTCCAGTGATCGTTCGCCAGGCGAAAGACTGGGGTTAGACCAGGTTTAGAGTTCGCCGCATTCATCATTTCGCCATCTACGGACCCGGTAAGTTGTTTGATCCAGCCTTGCGCTTGGTTCGAGATAGCCAGATCCGGACTGCGCGAGGCATCCAGCAGCGCAGATCGAACTTGTTGTGCATCGCTGAACGTTCCGGCGTCGGGCAAATTCCCGATGTCTTGCAGAATGCTGGCCGCTCGGCGCTGATCCAGCGCAGAAGCTTTCCGGACAAAGCTCGTATCATTTAGGATTTTCGCCGCCGTTTGCTTGAGCGGCGTAAGGTCTACCTGAGTGCCCGCTGCCCGCTGATCCACGTCGGCATAATCCTGACGCGAAGCCGCAATTTCCCGGTCCAGTGCTGCGCTCACGTTTTGTTTGATGGCGCTCCCGGCTGTGGCCAGGTCAGGCGTGTTCGGCGAGAACGAATCCATGAGGTCCTGGGCGTGCTGTGTAACCGCCGCCTGCGAGGCCTTGATCTGCTGCTTTACCGCCGTACCCCCGACCGTCGCACGTTCTCCCGCCGATTGGAGGTTCCGCGGCAGATTGTGCTCTGTGGCTTGGGCTGCGTTCAGCGGGATGCTGTTCTGATCGGCGTAGGCCTGCAATTCCGCCGGGCTGGCAGATTCGGCCGGGATCGTTCCGCGCGGCTGGCTTACGGTATCCCCCAAGGGGGCCCTGAGCTTATTCAGGGCTGCGCTGCCTCTCTCCGCCAGAAATGGCAGCGCCGCCTGGGCAGTGACACCGGTAAGGCCGCCGGCCGCGCCTCTGTAGTTGCCCGCTGTCACGTCTTCGCCTGCAGTGTTGATTGCGGGCCCAAGGAACGGGATAGCGTTGATTCCGGCTCGGACTCCAGCCCCGAAGCCCTTGCCGATGAGGTTCGGTAGCACCGGTTGGCCCTCTGCGATGTTCTGTCCCCCTTCTTTCACATCTTGGTAGGCGTCCTGGAAGCCCTTGACTGTGTTCTTGCCGTAGTTCCAGAGCATCTTCCCCGCAGTGACCGCGGGGCCGCCAAGCCCCTCCGCCAGACTCGGCTGCGCAGCCTGTAATTCCTGCATCGAGGTCGGCACGCCAAGGGACTGCCCCAGCCGCTTGAAAAACCCCGGAGGCTGCTGGGCTTGCTGATCCAGAGGCTGCAGGGTTGCACCCTGCGGAATCGGCACAGTCCCGCCTTGCGGCTGGTTGAGGGGTACTAGCTGCGCGCCTTGCGGGATCGGGACTGGAGTCTGCGGAGGCAATTTACCGGCCCGCTTGGACTGGGGTCATGGTCCTTCCGTCGGACGTGTAGCCGACCGTTTGGCCGTTAATTACTACGGCATGAGAAGCGCCCGGAGGCGGTCCGCCCTGGCCGCCCAGCCTATTGAATGCCTGCTCCGCTTCGGGCGAGATGATCTTGAAGTCTGCGGGCTTGCCCATGCCGTTCTCGTATTTGAACTGCAGGGCCTTGAGGCGCCCCTGCACCAGCCCGACGTCCGCCCCAATCACATCTTTCGTGATGCCCTTACCGAGAGAGTCGCTGATGGTCGAGCCGATCGAGGCAATCTCGGGATCCGTCGCGCCGCTCTTTTTGAAAACTGAGCCCAGCTCGCCGCTCACCGCGTTCTTGATGGCGTTGAATACGACCGGCGCCGACTGTCCTGCCACTTTGACGTTGTAGGCGTTGCCGATCTGGTTGAGAAGTTGCAAGTTGCCATTCCCGAGGGCATCGTTGGCCTGGTCCAGCAGGTTCAAATGATGCGCAACCGTGTTGAGCGCTTGAACGTTCTGCGCATCTGAGCCGGACGTGAAGCTCTTGCGGAGAGCGGACTTCGTTCCGTACTGCGTCTGGTCGTAGTTCGGGTCATAGGCCGACACTGCCGAGAGCAAATCCGCGTAGGATTTCGGGTTGCGGTTGGTGCGGAACTGGGTCGGGTCAATGTCGTAGTTCGCAATCTTCTTGACCAGCGTCTGCTGCTGGGGCGTCATGCCCTTCAATGCTTCGTCTCCCGTGCCGATCGGGAAATTCATCCCGCCAAAGGGATTAGTCGCGTTGATCACAGCCATGGGAGTCGCCTGCCCCATGTCCTTGATCGTGTTTCCCTTGTTGTCCACGAGCAGCGAGCGACCGCCAGCCTGTACGGTACGAATCCCCCGATTGACCATTTCGTTGGCTGTGTTCTTGAGTTTCAGTGGAACTGTGTCGCCCGGCTGCTTCCCGAGAATCGCCGCCTCCTCAGCCGAGAGTGGCGCCATGCCCCCGGTGGTAACCGGCTGCTTGGTGCGTAGGTCAATCAACCCCAGATTCGGGTCGTCTTTGTAGAACGCGGCTTCTGTCTGCGCCTGCTCCAGTCCCGTCTTGGTCGGGATCGCTCCCGCTTCCGCCGTCGCCTTGCCCGCCTCGGCTGTGGTTCTCCCGATATCGGCCGACGTCTTCATGATCCCCAAGCGCTGCAGCAGCGGCGCGTATTGCACCTGATTTGCCAGCATCTGATTCTCCAGGCCGCCGCGTTCCACTTGCTGCTCTTGGGATGCCCTTAGGAACGGTAAACTGTATCCCGCCTGAAAGCCGGTACCGATTCCGCCCGCACGGCGGCCGCCGGTCTGGGCGATGGTCTGCTCCTGCGCCGCACGCCCGGCCAAAGCTCCCTGCAGGCCAGCCGACAGGAATGCAAGCAGCTTTCCTCCCTTGGACAGCCCAGGGGAAAGGGCGTTAGGCATTCCAGCCGGTCCAGTGCTGACCGCTTGCGCAAAAGATGGCGTGCCGATCTTCGGTAAATTCTGCCCGGCCCCGGTATCTTGCGGATTCATCACGTCGCTGCCCAGCATGGCTGTGGGGGAGGGGATCTGCTGATTGGCCCGACTCATCACCTGTGAGGGCGAACCCATAAACGTGGGCTGGCCTTGGGGAGACATCAGCGCCGAATTGGGGGTAGTTAGACCACCGCCGCTGCCGACAAGTTGTCCCATATCAAGCTCGATCTCGAATTTTCATAATCGCCGCGCCCGCGATTTGGTACTCCGCTGTCTGTTCCAATTGCGTTTCCAGTTCATCCATTGCGACGATCGCCTCCGCGGCACTCCTGAGCGCCTGGAGTTTGTGCTCCCTCGAGACTGCAAACCCGTCCAGCGCTATCAAGAGCGCCGTAGTCACCGGGTCCGCTTCGTCCCAGCTCATGGGCGGTACCTCGTTGAGCCGAAGATGCCCGGATATTGCGCACGCTGCTTCGCGCTCGGACCTTTCGCCCAATTTGCCGAGGGCTGATTGCCGCCGCCCACCGCGCGCGTCACGCCTCGCGTTGGAAAGCCCGAAATGATCGGGTTGTATCCCTTCGGCAGGCGCGGCTCACCCACCGCGGCGAGGTTTACGGTGGGCGGGTTGCGCACGCTGACACTGCGCCCCTTGGCGCCGTATTTAAGCAAATCCTTGCTGAACTGGGAATTTGCTCGGAACGATGGATGAGTAGGCGCGGGAACGTCGACCGTCCCGTTTCGACTTTGGAACGGTGTCGGAGAAGCCTTCACCAATTTCTGGCCGTCACGGGAGGTGTCGGCCGCATTCGAGAGCACATTGGGAGTCGGCCGGAACTGCCCGGCGCCCCCACTGATTGGCATTCTGTTCTTCTTGATCAAGTTTTGTCTCCCTTCATAACCGCGAGGGCATGTGTCCTTGCCACTCCGCTGGATCCTTCCAGAATCTTTCGTCGTCCGCCCGCGCTTGCTGTAACCGCGCATCCTCTTCGGGCGAGGTGTCCCGCCCTGCCAGTGAACCCCGTATCCCGTCCTCCAGCCTCTTGGTCGCGACCGGGTCAGTCCAAACGTAGTGGTACGGCAAGGCTCGACGCAGCGCTCGAATCAGCCCCTCCGGCCCATCGTCATCCATCCCAGCCGCGGTTCGCTGAGAAAAATCAACCGAGTTGTGGCTCGGGTCTCTCACAAGCGTCCATGCTCGCGCTGGTAAAGGTTCATGGTGTCGTCGTCAAAAATGTCGCCGTTGGTCTGGAACTGAGCGCTCGAGCGCTTCCCCCCTCGCGCCTGCCTTGGGCTCGCGCTTGCCGATCGGCGAGCGGGGTGTTGCGCGGGCTGGAGTTGCTGCAGCTTCTGCAGAATGCCGAGGATGTATTTCCCGCCTGCGTCCGCCAGGTGCAGCGCATATTCGCGGCTCACCGCTCGGTCGTCTCCGAAGCACTGGTGCAGCTCCTTAGCAAACCCCTCCGCCGCTTCCGGAGAGTTCAGCCGGTCCATCGTGGCATTGAGTCCATAAGTCTTCGCCGCAGAAATGAAGCTCAGCGTGCCGCCAAGGATGAGCTGCGAAAAGCGCTGAGGATCAACCTGTGCCGTGCGTGGATCAAGGCCGAAACTGCGGAGGAAGTCACTCGTAAACTGTTGTGCAGCTTCGCGCGGGACGGGCGCCAGGTTCTCCAGCTTCCCGCCAACGCTGTCGAAGATTTGCGCGGCGCTGAGTACCGCCTTCGCCATCGTTCCGCCCAGGGCCTTCGCGTCCACACTGCCCGGGTCCCCACCGAACGGTGCGGTCAGATCGTAGGCCAGTTGCTGGGCAGCGCTAGAGTCATTCAACTGATACTGTTCGACCGCCTGACTGAGGCCCTCGACTCCTTCCTGCACTTGCTGGGGCGTCGGCTCTGCTGGCGTCTGCGTCTCGTTTTGCGACTGGGACTGGTGGCGACCCTGCTCTTGCCCTTCCTGCTGAGGGCGCTGCTGCTCAAACTCGGACAGAATCTCCTGGCCCGGATCGGTCCAAGTCTCCGGGTCATGCTCCCCTCCTTCGCCCTCCTCAGCAAGGGCACCGTCTGCCCACGACCCGACAATGGGAGCGTCAAGGATGCTGTCCGCGATGTCCGCCTGCTCTACCGCTTGCGAAATGTCTGCCACGTTCGCTCTCCCTTACGTCCAGCAGTCCGGCCCACTCGCATGGGTGTGCTCGTCAATTACAACGGTGCCCCCAGGGGCGCCAGTTCCCGCTCCCATTGCCGACAAAATTGATGCGAGGTTGTTTGACACTGCGGTTTTGATCGAGGCCGCCGTATTTACGGTCTGCTGATCT
>Ga0316363_10001532_pt1 | contig 20017 bp, 16 predicted proteins | sample Sb_taG_3_FD_200459 | JGI IMG/M metagenome (GOLD analysis project Ga0316363, IMG submission 200459) | Peat soil microbial communities from Weissenstadt, Germany - Sb_50d_a_PC metaG (v2) (version 2) | ecosystem: Environmental > Terrestrial > Soil > Wetlands > Peat | place: Germany: Weissenstadt...
CTTTTGCCAGCGCGTGAGGCAATGATGGCGATGGTGTAGGCAGGCTCTCCGAGTTCCAAGAGTGACTTGAAACCCAGAGCTTCCTCAAGCGGGTGAATGTCCTCACGTTGCAGGTTCTCAACGCATTGAGCCTCGATTGCTTCGGCATCCGTCAGCTTGACCACGCGGACTGGAAGTTTTTCGAGTTCCGCCAGTTTCGCCGCTCTGAGGCGACGTGCCCCGGCGACAACCTCGTACTTGCTTTCCTCCAATTCGCGTACCAAAAGAGGGGCGAGAATCCCTTGTGTCTTGAAGCTGGCGGCCAGTTCTTCGAGGCTCTTTGCATCAAAGCGTTTGCGGGGATTGGTGGCTGACTCCGCAAGTGCGGTGATAGGAACGCTGCGATATTCATGGTTGTTGACTGCATTTAGCGTACTCGGCATAATCTTTTCTCCTCTCATGTGTCTTTGGTTAGGTGTTCGTGGACTCAGCACACACGTCGGGCCTAAAAACCAAACGGTGCAGGTGTTGGCGTGTTATGCGGCTGCGGCGAGTGCCGCTGGCTCGGGGGCAATGCCCCCGAGGATCACGGCAGCGGTTTGTTGAACGGCTTCCAAGCTCTCGCGCAGAAGATTGGCGTCTCCGTGCCAAAGCTGGATGTAGTCCTGGGATGAAGTTCCGTTTTGAAGCCCGACAGATTGGCAGACCACAAAGGCCACGGCTTCGGCCTCGGTCTCACGGACCTGTTTGGTGGTTAGTGTGCGGCGGTCGCCACGGTGGAGCATTTCGTGGGCAATCTCATGCACGAGCGTGGAGAACTCCTCGGCAGGCTGCATCCCAGATAGGAGCTTGATCTTCCCGCCATACGAGAGACCCTTCGCGGGAGCAATTCGCTCGGAGAAGCTGATCTCGACACTTTGGGATTCGACGAACTTAAACAGGCGTTCGCGGTATCCGCTCACGTCGCCGTTGACTTCGGTCAGTGTTGGGAGTTCTTTGCCTTCGGTCTGACTGATGTCAAAAATGTAGACGGCCCGGAATCCGTACAGCGTCCGCTGACCCTCCGTGGTTGCGTCTTCACTCGGCTCGTCGGTCGCTACATCCTTCGTGCTTCTTTTTCCGACCATCGGGGCGAGAATGAAAATGCCTTTTTCTCCCCGTTTAACGAAGCGGCCAAGCGAGTTCCATGTCCGAAGTCCGGCGACGTTGGTAGCGTCGGGCTTCTGACGTGCGATGAGCATGATGTTGCCGAAGCTGTAGGTGTGAAATTTCGCCATTGCTCCGAGGTATGCGGTGAGCACTTCACTTTGACCGGACTCCAATGCTGCGACGAGGAAATCCACGGCCTCTTTGGTTCGTGTGTTGACTTCTTCTAATTTCATGTTTTTTCCCTTTCTGCCGTTTCCGGCTTGTTTCTTTCTTCACTTGAGCGGCAGCGGGAAGAAACAAGGCGGAACGGTGAAAGGGACAGAACGGAGGCCGGGGGAGGGTGGCAGGGCGTGAGTGAAAGCGCGGTGAGTGCCAAACGGGGTTGGGGTTAGTTTGGCGCGAAACCGGCGCAGTCCGAAACGCCCGTCCGAGCCGCGGCCAAGCGGCGCCCACTCGGAAGAGGGCGAAGTGGGAAAAGATGGCGTAGCCTTCCGCTAGAGATCGAACGGCGATGCATAGCTTATTCGACTGGCTCTCTGGTAGTCTTTCCTTTTCCTTCCCCTGAATCATTGGTCGTCGGTACCGGTTCAAAATCGAGACCGGAAGGATTTTGTTCAATGTCGAGGCGTGCGTCTCTCGTCTGCCAGCACCTAGAAAACATTAGCCGCGATGCTCTGGAGAAATTTCAAGACGTGATTCGTGCGTACGTTAGGCATCGTCAGGGGGTCTATGCGCTATATCGGCGGAACAAACTGTACTACGTAGGCCTAGCCAAGGATCTGCGGTGGCGGCTAAAGGCTCACCTGAAGGACCATCATGGCCGGTCGTGGGACAGATTCAGCGTGTACCTGACGATCGGGGACCAGCACTTAAAGGAGTTGGAATCGCTCGTTCTGCGTATTGTTAAGCCCAAAGGTAACGAGGTGAAGGGCAAATTCGCAAAGTCTCAGGATTTGCGTCGGAAGTTCGCTAAAGACATTCGGTTGATTCAAAGGGACGAATTGGACTCCTTGCTCGGACGAGTCCGTATCATTGAAGAAATTCCGGAGCGACCTGGTAACGGAAACCGTCGTAGGCCGGTCCTGGCGGCATATTTCTCTATACCCACGCGACTTCGTGCGACTCATCTCGGCAAGTCTCTCAGGGCGCATGTTCGCCGAGATGGAACGATTCGCTTCAAAGGACAGGTATTTAACTCTCCCTCCGCTGCGGGGACGGCTGCCGTTAAGCACGCCTGTGATGGATGGAAGTTTTGGAAATTCGAGCGCGCTCCGGGTGACTGGGTTAAGCTCAACGAGTTGCGAAAGTAGCCCGGCAAGCTGAAAGCCTACGACAACCGATGAAAATCACTCAACAGCAGCTCGAAGCACACCTTTGGGGAGCCGCGAACATATTACGGGGCAAGACTGCGGGTCAAGATTACAAGAACTACATCCTTTCTCTGATGTTTTACAAGCGTCTCTGTGATCAGTGGGAGAATGAAGCCGATGAGGCCATCGCAGAACTGGAGAAGCAGCAGGGCCGCTCGTTCACAGACAAAGAGAAGGCTGTCTTTCGTGCTCGTGGTGAACATCGGTTCAGTATCCCCCAGGGAAGTCGATGGGGCGATGTGGTGGCGGTGTCGGAGAATATCGGTGAGAAGTTAACTGGTGCTATGAACTCCATTGCGAACGCGAATGAAGAGCTGCGTGGGGTGTTCACTGTGGATTGGAATCAGCCCGCTCCCGACGCAAGCGGCAAGAAGCTGATCCCGAATGAAGTAGTACACGCTCTCATCCAGCATTTCGATGCTATCGACTTATCGAATGAGAGCGTGCAACCAGATATCCTGGGCCGCGCCTATGAGTACCTGATAAAGCAGTTTGCTGATGACGCTGGAGCAAAGGCTGGCGAATTTTTTACACCGCCGGAAGTCGTAGACATTCTCGTGCGCACTCTTGAGCCGAAGCCTGCTGACACGGTTTACGATCCGACGTGCGGAAGCGGTGGCATGCTGATTCATTCGGCAGATTTCCTGCGTGAGAAAGGCCACAATGCATTAGATGCCCGGTTCTTCGGCCAAGAGATGAATTGGGGAAACTACGCTATCGGTAAGATCAATTCTGTTCTTCATGGGCTTGAAGCCGATATTCGAGGTGGCGCCAGCACGATCACTGACCCCCAGTTTGTCAGTAATGGTACGGTCAATAAGTTTTCAGTAATTCTCGCTAATTTCCCGTTCTCCGATGAGTTCTGGTGGCTGAAACCCGAGCAGCAGACGGACGACAAGAAGAAACGTGAGAAGCTCAAGAAAGAGGTCTTCGGCAAGGAAGGGTACAAGGATCCCTATGGACGCTTCGGGCGGGGAACCGGCTTTAAGTCACCACCACCAGGATACGGAGACTACGCTTTCATCCTCCACATCGTTGCGTCTCTAAGTGATGCGGGTCGCGCCGGAGTGGTTTGCCCTCAGGGGGTTCTATTCCGAGGTCAGCCGGAGGTCGAAGAGGAGACTGGCGAATTCGACGATGAGGGGATTCCCATCGTCAGGCGGCGGAAAGCGGACGACGAACACCTAATCCGGCAGGCGCTACTAGAAGCTCGCCTCATCGATGCCGTGATCGCGCTTCCGTTGAATGTTTTTTACGGTGCTGGTGTTCCTGCTTGTCTGCTGATTCTTCGCAAGGATCGGCCACCAGAACGGCACGATCAAGTATTGCTGATATATGCGGCTCGTCATTACCGCGACCTCTCGAATCAAAACGAGCTGCGCCCCCAGGACGTCATGCGGATCCTTGTCCACTATCATGCATATGGGGACCCGACTAGGGTGGGAGATCTCGTCGCCGGGCAGAGCACCCGCATCAGGGACCAAATCAATCGCCGCGAGGTCGAGGAGGTCGAATGGTTGGAAGCAGAATACCGAGAGTTTTCTGAGAAGCTGCTCAAGGTTACGGCCGAAATGGGAGTGTTGCAGTCGGCGGCCATGATCGAACAAACGAAGACACAGCGGTCGAAGATAGAGACGAATATTAGCAAACTGGAATCACAACGGCACAAGCTGGCTGCAAGAATTGACGAGAGAGACGAACGGATTGCTGAATCCCGCCGTAGAGCAGAGAGGACCGTAGGGCCATAACCGATGTCGGGACCGAGCTGGTTTCGCTGTATGTCAATCCTGATGAACTCTTGAAGCATGCTCGGGTCGTTTCCGCGGTGGAAGTTCAAGCGAACGAGTTTAACCTCAACGTGCCTCGATACGTCGATACCTTTGAGCCAGAGGCGCGAATTGGAGTCGTGGACGCAATAACCGAATTACAGGCGGCAGAAGAAGCGGTAGCGAAGTCATGGGAGTCATTGAGAGCTCTATTGAGTCAGAGCGGATATAAGTTGGAGGAGAAGTGCTGAGTCTCAAAGAAGACACGATGCTTGGCAACGTGCCTGAAGATTGGCATGTAAGGCCCTTGAGGTCGTTGCTCATCGGGAATTACCCAGGAGACTGGGGGGATGATCGCGGACCGCACATGGTTCCAGTACTCCGGTCAACTAACCTCACGAATGAAGGTCGGCTGGATCTTAGGGACGTCGAGTATCGCGCGCTTAGACCTGACAAGGCGAGTTTGCTAACACCGCAAAAGGGCGATATTTTGTTGGAACGATCTGGTGGGGGGCCAGGCCAACCGGTAGGGCGAGTGGGGTTCGTTGAGTCGGACATGCCGGGCTTTGCTTTCTCCAACTTCCTTCATCTTCTTCGCCCTGATCAGACCGCGATTGACAATCGCTTACTCGGGTGGGTTCTCTATCGGGTCAATCGAACCGGACGGATTCTACGACTTGAGCAGCAGACGACTCAGATGAGAAACCTGAACTTCCGTGACTATCTGACGATGTTGCTCCCTGTTCCGCCTCCGGACGAGCAGCATTGCATTGCCAGAATTCTCGATTTTATGAACAGCACAGTGGAGCGTACTCGGTATGCCTGGAGTTGTGCCGTGGCGCTGGTGGACTGTCTTATCGATGATCTTTTACGTTTCGGTCCTAAAAAGGAGCCGCAGCGGAAATCGAACGCTGGGCTCATTCCTGGCAGTTGGCATTGCGAAGGATTAGGAAACCATATTGTCGAGGGCCCGACCAACGGTCTCTATCGTCCTGAATCTGACTATGGCAACTGTGGAACGCCGATCGTGCGAATAGACAGCTTCGACGATGGAAAGATACATAGGCTCTCTGAATTGCGTCGAGTCGTGGTTGAAGAGGTCATTCAGGCGCGCTACTCGTTGCGGCAAGGCGATGTCGTAATCAACCGAGTGAACTCACTTTCGCACATTGGCAAGGCCGCTATTGTTCCGGTTCTTGATGAGCCAACCATTTTTGAATCCAACATGATGATGTTGCGCTGCGACTCTCAAATTCTTCCAGAATTCTTGACGATAGTGTTGCGGTCGGATTTCGCTAGAAAGCACTGGCTGTCCCGCGCGAAGCCGGCGGTAAATCAGGCCAGCATCAACCAACGTGATGTGCGCGAACTGTGGGTACCATTTCCCTTGATAGATGAGCAGAGAGAGATTCTTGAGATGGTCGCTAAGGCTGAGTCGCATGCAAACCTCCTGGGCGAGAGTTTTCGCTCCCAGCAGATGCTGAAAGCGGCGCTCATGCAGGATCTTCTAGTCGGACAATTTCAAGTGAAGACTGTCAAATCGGAAAACGCAGTAGCGTCATGAGCGAAGCAGGATACGTTGAACTTCCGGTGATTCAATGGTTATCGGGCGAAGGAAGCTCCACGCCAGGTGACAAGGGGCTTGGTTGGATATATCGTGACGAAAACGCAATGGGTGAGTTGGACCGGCCCCTCGAAGACCCGCTCGTCGAGAAATTACTAATTCAGGCAATACTCAGAATCAACGAAAATGTGCACAGTGAGGATGAGGCAAAGCTGCCCCTCGGAGCCCTTCGCAAGGCGATGTCTCATCCAGACAGGCTTACTGCTAATCGGCAAACACTTGACCTGCTACGGGATGGTGCCACGGTCGTGGTTAAGGCCGGCGAGCCGGCGAAGACAATCCGGTTCATTGAGTTCGATCCTGAGAAACAGAATTTGAATGACTTTACTGCTACGAATCAGTATCGCGTTCAGGGAGTGAAGCAGTGTCGGGAAGACACAGTTTTGCTCGTCAACGGCATTCCGCTTGTGATTGCTGAGTACAAGAGCTACATCACCAGCGGAAAGGACTGGACCGAGGCTGTCCGCCAGCTCCATCGATATCAACGACAAGCGCCCCTTATTCTCGCGACGAACGTCTTCTGCGTAGCTGCAGACGAGGATGAGTTCCGCTACGGTACAGTTCTGTTCCACGACGCCAGCAAAGAAGACATCGAGAGTCACCTTGATTGGTGGGGTCGCTGGCTTAGCTTATATCCGGAGAAAAAGGGTTGGTGGAACCAGCCAGAGGCGGACCAGTCGGATGATGCCCTCCAAGTTCAAATCCGGGGATTGCTGCGGCTGAAGCCCTGCCATATTCTCAACTTCCTGCAGCACTTTATCGCCTTCGAGACGAAAAAGGGCAAGACTCTTAAGAAAATTGCCCGATACCAGCAGTTCGAAGCTGTGAACGACATTGTTGATCGCACAGTTTCTCAAATCGGGAAGCAGGTTGAGCCACAGGACCGCACCGGCCTCATCTGGCACACCCAGGGGTCGGGGAAGTCGCTCACCATGATTTTCGCAGCGTACAAGCTTCGTCGTTTGGCTGCTCTCAATAACCCCACCGTCATGATCGTGGTGGATCGCCGCGATCTCAAGACACAACTGTCCGACGATTTCGATGCGTGCGATTACCCGAACGTCGAGAAAGCGCTCGGAGTCGAAGACCTAAAGAACAAACTGCGGAATGACTGGCGCGGGACGTTAGTGACGACCGTACAGTCATTTCAGAAAATGGGGGACCTGGCGCCGCGCGAACGAGACAATATTATCAGCTTGATTGACGAGGCTCATCGGACTCAAAAAGGTGACGGCACCGAGAGCTATGCGATGACGATGCGCGTGAAACTTCCGAAGGCTTTCCGTTACGGTCTTACGGGGACACCGATTGATCGGACGATGGTAAATACCCATCGTGATTTCGGTCCGTTGAAGGACGGAGTGCAGGAGCGCTACCTCAGCTACTACGGCATCAAGCGGTCAATTAAGGATGGCGCGACCCTGGAAGTCCACTATATTCGCGACAAGGTACCGTTCGAGGTCGATGAGGCGCAGCTAAATATCGGGTATGAACAGATGTGTCAAGAGATGGAAATAGAAGACGAGGAGGCGAAGGACTTCGTCCAAAGGAAGAAATCTCAGTGGAAAGAACTGGCGCGTCTTCCTAAACGGCTCGATATCGTTCTAGAGAAAATGGTCACTCATTTCTTGGAACATCCGGACCCCAACGGTTTCAAGGCACAGCTTGTAGCGGTGGATCGTACTGCATGCGCTCGCTACAAGGAGAAATTGGACGCGAAACTGAAAGAACGGGGACTTCCACCCGAGTGGTCTGACGTGATCATCTCGGAAGCGCAAAACGACGAGCCCGAACTCCAGAAGTTTCATTATGGAAAGCAGAGGCAAGATGAGCTGATCGACTATTTCAAGCTTACTCCGCCTGAGTGGGTGCGGTGGAATCAGGAGCGCTTTGGGGACGATCGTTCGAAATGGCATCCGCCTCTCAAAATTCTAATTGTTTGTGATCGTCTTCTCACGGGTTTTGACGCGGCCATCGAACAGGTCATGTACCTCGACAAGCCGTTGCGAGATCACAATTTGCTCCAGGCAATTGCCAGAACAAATCGGCCGCTCCCCACTATGCAGAAGCGAACGGGCCTGGTGGTGGACTATTTCGGAGTTTTTCAAAACCTGGAGAAAGCGCTGAACTTTGATGAGAACATTCGCGAAGAGTCCCTGATCGACTGGGAAGCGCTCAAAGCAACCGTTCCCGGCGAGGTTTCTCGATGCATGGAACTTTTCAAAGGCATCAAAATCGAGGATACAAGAGACTGCTTGCTTGCCGCGCTTCGCCGACTTGCGGACCCTGACGCCGCGAAGAATTTCGAGCATGCTTTTAAGAGCTTGGAACGACTCTGGGAAGCTGTGGCACCCGATCCGTGCCTCTATGAACACCGCTACGTCTACAACTGGCTCTGTGGTATCTACATCGCGCACCGACGCCGTCAGCGGGGGTCGCAAGCAACATACGGTGAGCTTGCTGCAAAGACACGACAGTTGATTGAAGAGAACACATCTTTTATCGAGGTTGCCGAGGCGCTACCTGTCTACAAGATTGATAAGGATTATGTAACGAAACTAGACCAGTTACCTACCCCCGCTGACAAGGCCGCCGCCCTGGAGGCGATCCTAACGAGAGAACTGGAAGAGGGCGAGCAGGGCTTCATATATAGACAATTAGGGGAGAGGTTGCAGCGAGTCAAGGCCAAGAAAGATGCAAGTGACCATGCGGCTGAAAAGCGTCTGAAGGATCTGCAGGAGATTGCCGCATCGGTTGCTCAGACCAAAACAGAGCCGGAACGTCTGGGACTTGTTGACGAAGCAGAGTACGGCCTCTTCACGGTTCTTCGTGCCCACGGCAGGAGTAGTGCTGAAAGCTATTTTGCCGATTGCGCTCGTCGAATGGTCGGCCATCTTCGTGCGAGAAGCCTGCTGAGTACTGGATGGAGTAATTCGAAAGGCGGACGAATGAGGGTCGAGCAATCGCTGCTAGCGGAGTCTTGGAATCCTACTTACGCGGCTCTTGGTTTCAATCCTGATGATGAACATCCTGCTTTCCTGAAGCCCGCGGTTGATGAGCTTGCAAAGGTAGATGCTTAGGGGCCTCATGAGAAGAACTCAGAACGCTCGGCTTCATGTGCGAGGAGAAGCGGTAGACTACCGCCTTGTGCATTCGTCCAAGGCCTGCAAACTTCGTGTGCGTGTTGGGCTCGCCGGAGTTGAAGTGGTCTCACCGGAAAATAGATCAAATGCTGATATTGAAACGTTTCTCAGAATCAACGAGGGCTGGATTTCCGACCAACTCCAGCGCATCGAGCGGTTCCGGCAGATCCGGCGCCCGCAGAAGCAAGGGAGGAGTGAGATTCTGTATCGGGGTACGCCAACCCCGGTGGAAGTCGAAGTATCACCGATGCGGGCAGGTCCTAGCAGAATTACGTATAAGAAGGGGTGCCTAACGATTTACACAAGTTTTGCTCCTCGCACTTCTGCGGTGCGGTCATTGGAGAATTGGCTCCGCAAACAAGCCCGCCAAGAAATCGAGATTCAACTCTCAGCACTGACCCAGCGTTTGAAGCAGTCTCCGAGACGTGTGTACATCATGGGACAGCGTACAAAGTGGGGCAATTGTTCTCGCCTGCGGAACCTTTCGTTCAACTGGAGGCTGATAATGGCTCCAGATTACGTTCTGCGCTATCTTGTGACACATGAAGCAGTGCATCTTGCAATTCCCGATCATTCTCGAAAGTTTTGGCTGACCGTCCAGAGTCTCTGCCCAGAGACGGAGCGAGCAAGACAGTGGTTGTGCGCCAATACGGGTGGGATGTTCGCAGACATCGCAATCACAATGCAGACTCGCATCGCGAGTTGAGTCCCGAATCGTTATCACTATGGGGGATTAATGCCCCCGGCAACGGTTGCCCAAACCCCAGAGGCACACTTTCCTGTGCTCGGGCGAGATGCGACCATGCTCTTCTTGCTGTACAATTTTCCACGTAACTCGTCCCCCGGATAATTCAAGGAGCAGCCATGCGGAAACTTGTGGTGTCTCTGTGCGTGCTCATTTCGCTGAATGCATTCGCCGCAAAGAACCGGAAGGACGTTCCTCCCGCGCCGCTGCCCGCAGTGGTGGTGAACGCAAAGAAGATCTTTCTCACGAATGGTGGAGGCAGTAACCTTGCGTACGATACGTTGTATTCAGAAATGAAGCAGTGGGGCAAGTATGAAATCGTTGGCTCGCCGGAGGAAGCTGATTTAATCATTGAACTCGCATACAGAGTTGAGCATGGTGGAACTCGCGTTTGGAGTTCTAGTAACACATACGACGGCACAACCCAGGTTCATAGTGCTCAGATAGTGGATCCGCAGCTCACGCTCACCATATTCGATGCCAAAACCAAGAACTCCCTTTGGTCTGAAGTGGACCACAGAAGGTTGGCACGTAGAGAGAAGAACCGGGAAAAAGAAACTATCAACTCAGCAGACAGGTTGGTGCAGGATTTGAAAGCAAGAGTGAGCATTCCCCAATAAAAGGAACACCCGTTGGCATTTTCGACCGTCAATGAAGCCTTTGAAGAAGTCCTCAGAAGAATAGAACTGAACCCGGCACGTGTGGCCGTGGCATCTCAACGTTACAACGCTGTGAAGGCAACGATCGACCGGGCCCTACCCGGTAAGACTGTTTCCCAGATTGGCTCCTTCCAGAGGAAAACCAAAATCAAACCCGCAGACCTGAGCGACGGTCTTGACATTGACGTTGTGGTCAGCTTCAAGCGTTTCGCTGAGTACGCGACCGGTGGGAACGGCGTTAGCCCAGAAGGCGCCCTTGAAACCGTCCGGCGTGCGCTGACTTCAAATGAGACGTACCGGGTGATGGCCCCTGAAAAAGACCATCCCGTCGTCACCATGAAGTATGCAGATGACATGCTCATTGAATTGATACCGGCTTTTGTAGACGGGACCGGCGCACATCCTCATCCTGGAACGGTCCACGAGTGTTACGTAATAGGAACGGCCTCCGGGGTGTGGGAACCCGCAGACTACGACTACGACGCCGCAGTGATTTCAGCACTGAACGGGATTTCCAATAAGAAGTTGATCCCATGTATAAAACTGGTGAAGGCGTATTTCCGAAACGTGAAAATGCCGCTCAAGTCTTTCCACACTGAACTCCTCGTGGCAACCATCGTGCCGCCTATCATCACGGAGTGGGACGGGAAGAAGTACAGCTATGGTTATGAATTTCTGTTGGCTCAATTTCTGCGCCATGCGTCAAAGGTGCTCACAAACCCGGTGCAACTCGTAGGTAGCTATTCTCCACCCATCAATTCCAACTTGACGCAACTTTTTCTTGCGTCACTTGGAACCTGGCTTCAAGGACGTGCGGACGAGGCGTGGAGGCTGGCGCAGCTTTCAGACAAGAGACGAGCTTTGGCGGGATGGCGTGATTTCTTTGGTGACCCGTTCCCTGCCAATTGAAGTGTGGAGGATTTTCAAATGGGTGATACCGAAGGAAGCCTGGACCACCTGATTGCGGAGTGCAAGACGGTTGCGAAAAAGTCTTTACACAACGCGCACAGCCGGAAGCGCGCGTTGCATGGTGGGTTGTGTCAGAAGGGCATGAACAACTAAGTTAGAGTCTTCGTCGAAAGCCGGGCGCCGTCAGGTGGGCCGTGAACTGGGTCAAGTAGTTGCGGTCGAGAGTGGCGAACCGCCAGAGCACTGTGTCAACTTTACTGATGTCGTCGCCCACAAATGAGGCTATGCACTGGCAGAGCTCCCCGACTTGCGCAAACCCGGCGGCGTTGCAGAGTCGCGTGAGGTGCCGATCGGGTTTAGCAATCGAAACACCTATGTTCTTCGCCAGGTGGAACGCTGTAATTGCTCCAATGTAGGAGAACCGTTGTAACTCTGCTAGTGGATTCGCAAGAACTCTTTCTCTCAGAACGTCGAACGGACGGTCGGCCACTAGCCTCGCAGCAGCAGCAATTGCGCCGATTTTTCCCTTGTGACCAAAGTGCTGCAGTGCCAACTTAACGCAAATCTCTTGGCGGGCAGAAATCTCGGCCGCCGAACTCCAGGACAGAAAGGCTTCGCTGACTGCGGCGAACTTCAACCGAACCACTCGTTCTGCCATGCCGGCAGACAGGATTACCCACGCTAATTCCCTCAAGAAATCTGACTCCGAGAGAGTCTGGAGTTGCATGCTGGGGGCCACTACCTCGGCAGCATACGCCGACCGAAGCACGGCAAGTTTTGCGGCGAGATAAGCTCGTGCCAGAGCAGCCGCACGTCGTTCGTCGATCACTCTTCCTCCTGGTTGAGGATTCGAATCCACTTGTCTTTTGAGTGGGTTGCGTTCGCATTCTTGATGCGGCGAGCTACGCGATCAAGATTTTGGGCCATCAACTTTCGACAATCACTTTTCTTCGATCCTGCATAACCATCAACATGCACTGACTGGCCAGTTCTGTCCCTGATCGGGCTGAGCACTCCATCCTTAGCAAAATCAAAGAAGTGCTCGATCATCGCTTTAGTGTTCTGTGGACCCGTGTAATCTCGGAACGCCTCGATCGCGAGTGACTCGATGTGATATCCCGTCAGCTTCTGGGCCTCAGGAAATGTATCGTTTATACCCTTCACAATTTTGATCGTAGGCACAACTTTTCTGCCGCACTGGTCATTAATCTCGGTGAGCTTTCTGAAGAAAGCCTCCGGTTGAATCTTCGACCACTCCTCGCCCGATGCCGAAGGAATGAGAAGGCTCTTGCCCTTACGGACAGCCGGAAGCAGCTGAAGATTCAGGTCGTCGCCCTCAAGGGTCACGGACATGCGGTCCCTTAGTAGATTCGCATCTTTAAACCGGCGGCCAAGCTCAGCTTCGAAGTCGTTTAGGACGTCGCTTGGGGGCACATCGGAAAGGCCGTCGCCCTTGAGCACGAGTAGGGCATCTACATCACTTATGCCGTTTACGTAGGTGTGCTTGCGCACTGATCCGCCAAAGATTGGAGTGATGGAAATGTCTTCTAGTTTCGCCGCAAGCGACTGTTTTACCTTATCTAGTAGTCGACGCACAGCGTCATCGTCACGATCATTGTATTCCGATAAAAGATCGCCAATCTGCGCGGAAACCTCTGCCTCAAAGGTCTGATTCGCGGTTGCCTGCTCTTCACGGCGCAGCGAAACCTTCACGCTCTCCGGCGATTCGTTACGAAAGTATCCGCCACCACCCGAGCCGCCCATCGCGCCTCCTATGCCGGTACCCTAGATTCCAGTTGCTGCACCGCGTGTTTGAGCTGGTCGCCAATGTGTTCGAAAGTTTCGTAGTTGCCTGAATGGACAAAATTTCTCATTTGATCCCGCAACGATTCAAGATAATAATGATTGTCCTTCCACATTGCATGCGACAGTTCTCTGGCATCTTTCAAAATTCCATTACTACCACGCATCGCTCCGTAGTTTTGTCTGTATACCGTTTGGCCTTCGTGGTATCCAAATCTGAGCCAAGTCAATCCGTCAAAAATCTCCGCGCCCGACAAGAAGTAGAGTGGTGTCGAAAACGTGTCCAGACTGCCGAAAATGTGCAGCGGTGCTGTCACGCCATCGGAATCTAGCAGCCTTCGTATGTGAGCTATCTTCTCCATCCTGCCGATCAACTTGTTGTCGATTTCCCTTTCGGTAACTCCAATCGCGGCGAACTGGCGCAGACTAGCCACGACGCGCTCAACTGCATCCACTTTAATTAGCTCATTTTTCTTTTCTGGCTTGATTAACAATTCGTGGACGAAGTTTGGGTATTTTGCCTTCAGCAGCAGAGCTGATTCAATCTGTTTCTCCATAACAGAATGACGCCTCGGGCTATCGAAGCTGATTACGATTGTGGGCCGAGGCGCCGACCAACTGTCCAACACTTGGTGGTGCTGCTTTAAAGTCCACTTGTTGGGACGGTAATCCTGTCCGTACGCCTCCGAAAGATCGTGCTCCACCCTGGCCTCGTAGCCTCCACTATCGAGGAAGATCACCGAAGGGAACGTCAATCCCTTCGATTTTATGTGGCCATAGTGCTCGTCGTAAGCGCTGACCAACGCGGACTCCGTGATGAATTCGCTCATGAGGTCGAGAATCTTTCTCAATTCAGGAAAGCCCTTGCTCGAAAATGATGGGACCAGAAGGGGAGTACGGCAGAGTATCGTATCGCCATTTCGGATCGTCCCTTCACGAGCGAGCAATGAGGGCCTCCTTGTCTTTGCAGGATAAGCACTTGCCGCACGGCCTACCGCTCCGGGTCTCGCAACTCCATGTGAGACTCAGAGGAACGTCGTTGCTCAGACAGTATTGCCATATCTCGGACTTGCTCCAGCCGAGAAACGGAGTTCCGAGCCGTATCCGACCGTCTGTATATCCGTCAAGTAGTTGCTCCCACAAGCCCACGAACGCTGACTGGCAGTCGAAGTATCTCGTGCCAGCGTGAATGCCAAGAGCAACTAGACCCGTGCGAGCGCCCATACTCATTAGCCCCGTAGAAAGTAGCAGGGCATTCCTGCCAGGGATCTCGCCGGAGATCGCAGGCTCCAGCCGAGATAGATCCACACGGAGAAGCTTCAGCTTGTAAAACTGCGCAACTGCACGTGAGCTTCGTAATTCGGATACACGTGCGCCTTGTCCGTATTGGATATGCAGCGGCTCGACGTGATATCCCTGATCGCGGTAGAAGTGCACACAGGCAGTGGAGTCAATCCCACCGCTCAGCAAAACATATACAAGGCGTCTATTGCCTTTTCTCATCAGGAGTATGCAAAGTCCCCGCGATTATTCCGCTTTTCGCTTTCTAGACCGCGCGATTGGCGGGCCCAATAGCTACAACTGGTCCTAAGACTCCGACCAAGAGTGGCACACCCAGCAATGAGGTTGCCTTCTAGGCCGTTGACGACTGACGGAATCCGGCCGTACCAGGTCGCATGACTGTCCAACATCCTAGCGGGATTCTACTTCGACGATACGGCTAAACACGATCTAAATACCACATGGTGGTCACGAACTTGACAACTTGCCGTCTAGGTAGTCGGGGCTCGCGGGCCGGGATTGCAGGTCCCAAATAGTGGCAACGTATACGAGCTTTGAGGGACTTGCTGAAAGTGTTCGGACTGTCACACTATAGATCGACCGCCGTGTCTTGCGCTTTAAGATCCCTTACACGAGGGGGCATCAGTGGCATTCGATCTTTGTCGTCAAGCCTTTTCTTTCGCATCAACGTCGTAATCGTAGTCACCAGACTTGATTTTCCTTTGGGCGAGCCTGAAACACCACTCGGGAGCTGTGTAGCTGTGTGCTCGTGCCGCTTCGAGACGGTCCATCAGTTTTTGAAAATCAGTTTCAAATTCTTCGAAAGTTTTCAGCGACGAAACCAAAGCTGCCTGCCTGAAACGGTCACGCAAATTCTTGAATTCCCCAGTCAACAGTTTGCAATGCTCAAGCTGGTCATCATACTTCAGAGCAGCGTAAATCGAGGGCAGTAACCCCGCCGATAAAGCACACACAGCGACAAGGACTTTAACCGATTGAAGATCGGAACTCGCCAGTAACTTCCAACCTGCGATCGACCCCAAAATTAGGGGCATAGCTACGAATGCGATCCGAAGATACCGTAACCAGCGAAGCCAGATGAAAAGGCTCGTTGACGTGTACAAACAATTCTCGGATTGCCTTTTGCACTCCAACGCGAGTTGTTCTTGTTTAGGATCCATTTCTCTGTCGTTCACACCGGAATGTAGGCGCAAGTCACGTCTGTGTCAAGGAACAGCCCCATAGGCTCCGGGATTGGCGTACCAACACATTCTAGCTATCGGGTTCTCCTTTTTGGGCGAAGAGTAAGCGATTCTCTCTGAGGGCGGCTGACAGGCGCCCGTTTTTCTATTTCCCGGCGAGAGCGCTCAAGTTCCTCGGCGATGAGCTTTTCGTCTGGAAGGACAGTCTGATACTCGGCGGCGAGCACCTTGTTGGGGAGATTGTCGAGTGCGTAGTGGGCCTCTGCTGCTCCCTTTTCGGCGCACAGAATGAGTCCGACTGGCGGGTTCTCGCCGGGTTTGATCCAGTGCTCGCTGGCGTAGTTTAGATAGAGGTGCATCTGCCCAGCATCCGCATAACTGAACTTGCCTACCTTGAGGTCAATAATGACTAAGCAACGCAAGCGGCGGTGAAAGAAGACCAAGTCGATACGCAACCAGGTGTCGTCGATACGAAGCCTGCGCTGGCGGCCGAGGAAGGCAAAATCATCGCCCAATTCCAAGAGGAAGTCCATGAGGTGCTTGATTAGCGCTTCCTCCAAATCTGACTCGGAGTATTCGTCTCTGAGGTCGAGGAATTCGAGAACGAAGGGGTCCTTGATGGCCGCTTCGGGTGTCACCAAATCGCTAGGTTCGGAGGTCTCGGCCTTCTCCAGCAGGGCCGATTTGTTCTTTGAGAGTGCGATCCGTTCGTAGAATTGACTGCCGATCTGTCGGTCCAATTGCCGGACAGACCACCCGGACCGAAGAACCTCGGCCTCATAAAAGGTGCGAGCCTCGGGGCTTTTGACGGAGAGGAGCCGCACATAGGCGGACCAGGGTAATGGGAACTGATTACCGAGGACGGGAACACTTGAAGCATTACCCCATATGTCATTGATCAATATGGGAGTTAAAGATTTTTCAGACGGTGTCTGAAAAATTCCTTTCTGGGGCCATGCGAGGAAGAATCGCCGCATTTGGCTGAGGTTCACAACCCCAAATCCGCGTCCAAATTGGGCGGACAGATCATTCGCCAGTTGCTTAATCAACTCGTCGCCGTAATTGGCGCGAAGCGTGCCAGCTTGTTCGGTTTCAACGATGCGCCGCCCAATGTCCCAGTAAACCGCGGTCATGATCGAGTTGACATTCCGGGCGGTAGCAGAGCGAGCGGCTTTGAGCAGTTCGACGATTCCGGCACGGATGTTGTTGTAAGTCTCCGGAATGGTGGTCATCTTCGTCATCGCGATTTCTCCATCTTGATGCTTAAGCACCAGTCAGATCCTTATCCCGATTCCCTGGGAGATGGATGAAGCTTGATTGATTTCCAGAGCGGATGTCTTGGAGACCTCAGCTCCTAATTGTGGACCGAGTTTCGCCACGTCGTCAGTAAAGAGCGTGGCCTCGTGGCTGGCGCGAGAGATGGAGACGTAGGCGAAGCGGGAGTTGAGCAGGTCCGGGTGGACGCTGGTATCGGCGTGAACGAGGACGCGTTCGGCGGTAATGCCCTGGGAGCTGTGACTGGTAACGGCGTAGCCGTGGTCGAGATGACGATGCTCGTTGGGGCTGAATTCGATCTGGCGGTTGTTGTCGAGGCGGACGGACAGGCGACCATCAGGGTGGATTGCCTCGATCGCGGCCATGTCGCGATTCGCAACGCCGAGTGATTGGTCGGGGGCAGTAAACTGGATGCGGTCGCCTACGGAAAGCTCGCGTTCGATCTCTTGGTACACGCTAACGCCGGTGAGGCGGCGGGGATCGTAGGTCGCAAGTTCGTGGTTCGCTTTCTCGACCGTGAGCAGGTTTGCGGCTGGGTTGATCGCGACGACCGATGCATAGGCGGCAGCCTCGATTCCGATGGTTTTGCTGCCCCGAGTGTAGCGAACCACGTCGTTGATCTCGTACTGGCTTGCCCATGATCGCTCGGCTCCCGTCATGTCCTGACGCTGAACCAGGACACGAAAAGTATGATCTTGCGGCGCAAGGCTTCCATTGGCCTTCAACTCCTGGCGAACAGCGAGGTTCAGCTCGCGGCGGGAAGCATTGTCCGGTGAGACGATGAGCGTGTTATCGGGCGATTCGACGTAACTCTTTGCGATGGCGCGGATGCGCTCTTCCGGGTTGGGAATTTCCTTCACACTGCCCTGCTGCTGGAGTGCGTCGAGCGCAGCGGAGACTTGGCTCGTCGCCAGGAGTTCGACGACAGATTTCAGAGCGGGATCCTTTTGGCGCACGATCTCATCGAGTCTGGCGGTACGTATTCCGGCTTCCTGCAGTTGCTCGAAGGGGCGGCCCGCTTCGACGCCCTGATGCTGGCGGGTATCGCCGATCAGAAGCACGCGGTCATTAGGTCCAAGCCGCGAAAGAAACTCGCGCATCTGATTGGTACTGGCAAGGCTCGATTCATCGACAAGGTAGAAGTGCTTTTGCTCTCGTAGGTCGGGATTTGCCGTGCGGACGAGGAAGCCTTGTAGGGTTCCGGCTTCGATGCCTGCCTCATTAAGTTGGCGCGCGGCGCGGGAGGTCGGCGCAAAACCCTCGACCTGATAACCCTGCCCTTCAGCAGCGCCACGGATGGCCGCGAGCGTCGTTGTTTTGCCCGAGCCCGCGAACCCTTGGATTCCTTGGATGTGGTCGGACGAACTGAGGACATCCTCGACCACGCTTCTTTGTGTCCGGTTGAGATGTTGGTGATGATCGGCAACGGCGATGGCCTGCGAACGCGAAAGAACCGGTTCGACGTGGTTTTGTCCCTCACGCATCCGCCGCAGAATCTCATGTTCTGCTTCGATGGTTTTCGCGGTGGTGAACTGGCGGCCTGGAATGCCTTGGGACCGCTCGACGATTTGAAATTCTCCGGAAGCCAGGCGGGCGTCCAGATTGGCGCGGACCTGGGCATGAGTGATCTCGCCCATGCCGCGGCGGAGCCCGTCCCGGATCAGCGCACGTTCATCCACAACCGCCTCACGCTCGAAATTTTTGTCGCGGGAAAAGGTGACAGATTCTCGAACACGCTCAAACGAGTTAACGGGTTTCTCCTGGTGTTGACACCGTTCATGTGCGGCCCGAACAACGGCCTCGGCTTGGTGCCCAAAGTCTGCCGCTAGCTTCCGGTGGGCGGCCATGACTTCTCGGGGCGAATGAATCTCTTTGCGGTCGCGCGTCGCGTGCGCGGCGATCTCGGCAGCCTCCTTTCCGGAGCGGCGCGTGCGTTCGAGGTACTCGCGAATTTGTTGGCTGCGGGGACTGGATGCGTCGAGGTATTGCTGCGTATAGCCCTTAATCTCGGGGGCGCCGCTCCGCCCTGTCGTGATTTCATAACCGAGTTGGCGTACCCGATAAGTTAGCTCGGATTGATAGATCGCCGTGGCAAATTGCTGCGACTGAAAGAGCCCTCGTTCCTGTAGGGCACGGGTTTCTCCATCGGCCCGCTCGGTCATGTTGAAGATAACAACGTGTGTATGAAGCTGTGGTGCGACATAGCCATCGACAGGGCGGGCTGTATCGTGTTCAAACTTGGCGGCGATAAATTTCCCAGTGGTCTCGGCCGGATGATTGCCGCCGATGCGGGCTTGCGTATAGTGTTCCAGTTGGTCGAGGGCAACGCGAACGCTCTCTCGGTGCGCTTCGCGGACTCGCTCATCCCCGCCGACAAGGGCAGTGAGCGAGACGGACTTGGGGGCGGAAAAGGTCGCATCCCAGCCGGCTCGATGCTCCATCGTCTTGACCCTCTTGCCGTCGGCATCTTGATATTCATAGGACGCTCGTTGCCGCACAAGTTGCTTCCCGGTTTGTGGATGCTGGCCCTGGCTGAGTTTCGCGAAGTCTTCGGCAGAGACCGTTTCGGCAAGGCCGAATTGCTCGGCGAGGCGGCCTTGCCACTCCCCTGCTGTGACTCCGCGCTGAGACCAATAGTTCTGCTCCTTCGCGGTGAATTCCTTCTGGTGGTAGCACTGCGCCTGGCCCGCGGAGAGTGGCTTTGAAATGGTCAGCATGGCAGTTACTACCCCCGAAGATTTAGGCTTTGTTGGGCGTTCACGTTCATCTCAAGGTCCGTCTCCTGCTGCGGGATCTCGGTCGCTGTTCGTGGAGATTTTCGCTGCGGCGGTGTGGAGACATTGGGCTCTTGTTTTAGTTCAGCTGGGCGCACTTGGGGCTTAGCTGCTCCTATGTTCTTGGGATCGTAGGGGAGCTTGTCCTCGGGTGTATCGCGGAGGTCGAAGCCACTGGCGACAATCGGCATATCGAACCGAGGGAATGAGAAGCGTGTCACATAGTTCTCGAACTTCATATAGGCGTGGAGGTCCGCGAGCCCGGAGATTTCGGACTCCATCACCAGCGGTTCAATCTGCCGGTCCAGCGTGAAGTTTCGCCCAGCGCGGGAGCCATA
>Ga0316363_10001536_pt1 | contig 19995 bp, 15 predicted proteins | sample Sb_taG_3_FD_200459 | JGI IMG/M metagenome (GOLD analysis project Ga0316363, IMG submission 200459) | Peat soil microbial communities from Weissenstadt, Germany - Sb_50d_a_PC metaG (v2) (version 2) | ecosystem: Environmental > Terrestrial > Soil > Wetlands > Peat | place: Germany: Weissenstadt...
TCACTGGCCGGGCGCCGGAGTCCGTCCGCCGGCTCCTCGCGCACCACGGGGCGCGCATCGCGGCGTCACCCGGGAGCTTCCTCGCCGGGGGCCTGACCGGGGCCTTGGCCGGGGGCGAACTGGGGCGGGCCCGCGCCTGGGGAGAGCGCCTGAGCGGAGTGACTGCCTCCGGGGCACCGCCGGGGCGCCGCCCGGCCTCCTGACGCCGTTCGCTGTCAAGAGCGCGACGGTGCGGGAACACCGTGGAGCCGTTAGCGGGCCCGGCGACTGTAGTCGAAGAAGTTCAGGACCCGCTCCGTCAGCTTGCGGCCCGCGGATGAGCCCGCGCTGCCAGCGCTGGCAGGGTTGGTGAGTTGCTCGCCCAGAGCCCTCAGAGCCGGGGCAAGCACCGGGCCGGCCATCGGTCTTCCGTGGCCCGGCGCCAGCACGCCCGGCTCCAGCCGGGCCAGTTCAGACACAGCCGGACACGCTGTTCGCGCTGGGCGATTGGCTGGTCATCGGTTATGAGATCCCTGCAGTGTAGTTCTCCATGATCTCAGCGCCGGTCAACGCCCTTGGATAGATCGCCACCTCATCCAGCCCACCGGTGAAGAAGCTGTTTCCGTCTCGCGTGGCGAAACGAACGGGAGCGCTGCCATCAGCGGGCACGATGTCGTACGTGCCGTAGAGCGTGCCGCGGTCGGGTGGGCCCTTCCGCAGCACGCCATTCTTGTAGATACGGACGCCCGCCAACGTGGTGTCCATATCTCCAGGGTCGTAGACCGCGACAACATGAATCCACTCCCCTGGCGTCAGTGCGTCCTCGAAATAGGCCCCAGCTCCTTCTCCACCTGAAGGATTCCAGATGTACGCGGAGATTCGGTTGGGACGGGTCGTGTCCTGGCTGTAGAAACGCAGCCCCCATTCCTCGATGCCAGACATGCCCTTACCGAACCAGTGAACGTACGGGTTGTCAGTCTCACCTGAGAAAACGAGCGCATCGGGTCGCATCCAGACCTCAACGGTCAGTCCCGCGCCGCTTGTCGGCTGGCTGAACGACTGGCTGCCCGGATCGGGCACCTCCGCGTAGTCAGCTGAATCGGGCCCGTTGAATCCGACGGCGGTATCCGGGTCGTTGTTAATGGCGCCCGGCTGTCCAAACGACGGATTGCCGTAGTATGTTCCACCGTTGCCATTGCCCGACGAATCGAACGCGGTCGGACCACCGGCCTCTCCTAGACGCCAGTAGCCGACGGGTCCTTTCGCCAGGACGACCTGGCTGTAGGAATCGCTGCCACCCCCGATACTCAACTACGTGGACACCCCGACTCTCATGACACCACAGCATCCTGAGATCATCCGACTCATCTAACCCTAAGATATCACACGTCGGCCATTGCCGGCCTCGCATTCGATGTGGACACACTTCTTGACCGGGACAGATCTGGTCAGGTCCGAATGGGACCGCGCACCCAGGGCTCGGCCCTGGCCACTCGATTACGAGTGGTAAAGCGGAGTGTGCTTGTTTAGCGCCGAACCCAGCCTGTGAGTGAAGGATCACCGCCCTCGGCGAGCACGTCCCATATCGTCAGCGCCAGGTCGTGAGCATGCGCGGCGGCCCGGGACGTCCTATGCGGCAGTCGGCGACGTCGAAACGGTCCCTCTGGACTACCCGCGGCGCCGGTGAAGGACTCGCCGGTGGCATCCATGACCTGGCTTTGATCACGATCACGGACTCTGGACCGGTTTATCGCGCTGGCCTGCGAGTTTGTCGCTCGCGTTGACGGAACCTGTGCACTAAATTGGCCTGCCCCGCGTCGCCCAGGACCAGTACGACGCCACCGCCTAGCTCGGACCCGGTGACCCGCTCCAACCGGGCGATCTCATCTTCTTCGGCGGCGGCCCCACCGACGTCACCCAGGTCGGCATCTACATCGGCAATGGCCAGATGGCCGACGCTCCCTGCACCGGTGCCGACGTCCGAGTGGAACCGACCCCGACGACCGCTGGCACTCCCTGGGGCGACGACATCGTCGGCTGGGTGACGGATCGGAGTGCCTCGTAGAGGGCGGCCTCACATGCTCGGCAGCGCCTTGGCCGCCCTCCCCGGAATCGTCACGCGAATGGCACCGCGAAATCGCACTCAGGAGCGCTGGTTTCGCTCGGCGGTCCGCTCGCGAGGTAGGTGATCCGAACGCCGAGGTCCTCCGGTTTCAGCGACAACTGCTTCGGATCGATGCCCTGCTCGTCGGCCCAGGCTCGCAGTGCCTCGTCGGCCAGCTGCCATTGCGCCGCGTCGATCTTTCCGCCTGGCCCGAGGTCGACATACGCCTCGCGGTGGGCGGGCTCGACGCGCAAGGTGAGTTCGGGGAACTGCGCGGCAAGCGCTTCGGCCTCGGCATCGGGGACCGGCTTGCACCATTCGACCGGTCCGTCGCTGTCTGCGCTCACCTGGCCCCAATAGATGGAGAACACGGCGCCCTCCCGGCCCTTCATCCTTGGCAGCCGTTGGTCGCGGACGACGCCGATGAACTCCTTGCCGAACGCCCACAAGCCCGCTTCGTCGACGTTGCGCTTCAGGCACAGCAGGCTACGCCGTGGCATCTCCCTGGTCGCGACTTCGTACATGACAGTGCTCCTTCCGGTGAGCCGATCAACGAGGACGGTGACGAGCTTCCGCTGAGCGGCGTGGCGGGCGTCGGCCTCGCGCCAGAACGTGGTCACCCGCTCGGCCATCCCTGCCGGATCGAGTTCCAGCCACTCCTTGACGGCCGCGAGCGGGACACCGACGTGACGCAGCGTCGCGATCAGCCCTGCCTGTCCGAGCTGGCCGCGTTTGTAGTAGCGGTAGCCGGAAAGCTCGTCGACGCGTGCGGGCGACAGCAGACCGAGCCCGTCGTAGAGGCGCAGCGCCTTGGGTGACAGGTGGGACCGTCGTGCGAACTCGCCGATGCTCATCTCCTCCACAAGCCATCTCCCTCGTTCCCGGGCGATCGCCCGACGAGCCCAGTGTGCGGGTTGACCCAAGGGAAAGGTCAAAGCCAATCCCGCCGGACGAGCCGCTGACGCCCGATCAGCCGGCCGGGTACGAGTGCGTGACCGGCTACGCCGGCCCGGCAGCTTCCAGCTCACGCTCGCGGCCACGCTCACCCGCTCACCCGGCATCACCGCGATCGCCGGCCAGCACGTGCACATCGTCCAGACCATCCGCATCCTCAACGGCAAGCTCGTCGTCTTCGGCAGGCGAGGAACATGCGGCTGCACCATGCAAGCGCCGCGGACAGCGGATCGCTGGCAGTGACGCCTGGCCAGATCAGCCGCGGGGTTCGGGTCACGGATCACCGGCCAGCCCGGCGACCCGCTCGTCCTGCGCTACGAGTCCACGACCGGGAGCTTTCGGTAGGTCTGCGCTGATCAGGCTTGCGGTCGGCGGCGCAGTGCAGGGAACAACGGGCCGGGACCCGGCGGGCGCGGAGCGATCCGCGCTTTACAGTCCACGGCGAGCGCCCCGCTGGGACCGACCAGGATCGGGTTGAGGTCGAGCTCGGCAAGTTCCGGAATCTCCTCGGCCACCCGGGCGACCGTCTCGATCACCGTCACCAGCGCCTGGCGATCGGCTTTCGGCGCCCCCCGGTAGCCGTCCAGCAGCGGCGCGGCCCGGAGCGACGCCACCATGGCGTCGGCCGCGCCAGGCTCGAGCGGCGGGACGGCGAATTCGCGATCCCGGAGCAGGTCGGTCATGATCCCGCCGAGGCCGGCCATCACGACCGGCCCGAACTCTGGATCGGTGGCCAGGCCGACGATCGCCTCGACACCCGGCGCCGCCATCGGCTGGACCACCGCACCGCCCATCTGTGCGCCGAGCCGCGCCTCCATCGTCTGGTATGCCGCGCGCACAGCCCCGGGGTCGTTCAGTCCCAGCGCGACGCCGCCCACGTCCGACTTGTGCACCAGATCGCCAGCCCGGGCCTTCAACGCCACGGGGAACCCGACGGCCTCGGCGACCGCGGCCGCCTCGACCGCGCTCGCCGCGGGCTGGGCCGACAGCACGGGCAGGCCGCACGCCGTCAGCAGCCGGGTCGCCTGATCGAGTTCAAGCCAGCCCCCACCGGGACTGCCGGCCAGCTTAGAGTCGACGATCTCCCTTATCACCGGATGGTCGGACGGCTCTTCGGGCTCCCGTGCGGGCAGCATTGCGCGCCGACGCCACTGCGCGTAGCCGCAGACGCGGCCGAGAGCCACCGCCGCTCGCTCCGGTGACGGGATCTCGGCGACTCGGGCGGCACCGCCTGGCCCGGACGGGGCGGCCGCCTCGACGGAGCAGGCCACGACCGGCTTGTCCGCCCGCTGCGCGACGCGGTCTATGACGTGGCGCGCCGCTGCGGCCGAGATCGCCATAGTCTCCACGACCACGGTGATTACCGCGTCGACCGCGTCGTCAGCCAGAACGATGTCCAGCGCCCGCTCAAGCATCGCCGCGGTCCCGTCCGCGGTGAGGTCCACCGGGTTGGCGGTCGCCGCCGCGGCGGCCAGCACCTCGCCCAGTGCGTTCCGCGTCGCCTGCCCGAGCTCCGGGACAGTCAGCTCGCCGCCCTCGCACGCGTCGGCGGTGAGGATGAGCGGGCCGCCGGAGTTCCCGACCAGCGCTACCCGGCGCCCCCCAGGCAGCGGCGACGCGAGCAGGATGGCCGAAACGTCCAGGAGTTCCTCCAGGCGATCCACCTTGATCACCCCCGCGCTGCGCAGCAACGCAGCAACGGTGACCTCAGGAGTCGCCGCGGCCGCGGTGTGCGAGCGGGCGCCCCTGGCCCCCGCCGATGTCCGGCCCGCCTTCAGCGCCACGATCGGCTTGGCCGCGCCGACCCGCCGGGCGATGCGGGCGAACTTGCGCGGGTTGCCAAGCGACTCCAGATACAGAGCCACCACCGAGGTCCGCTCATCGTCCTCGAAGAAGCACAACAGGTCGTTCGGGCTCACATCAAGCTTGTTCCCGACGGACACGAAGGCCGACAGGCCAAGGCCTACCGCGCGGGTCTGCTCGCTGAGCACGATCCCGACCGCGCCGGACTGCGAAACCAAGGCCACGTGCCCCGGCAGCGGGTCCAGCGAGGCGAACGTGGCGTTCATCCGCACAGCGGGATCGGTGTTCATCACGCCCAGGCAGTTCGGGCCCACGATCCGCATCCCGTGCCTGCGGGCCACGCTCAACAGCCCGGTCTCGACCGCCGCGCCAGAGCGACCCGTCTCGCCGAAGCCCGCGGTGATGATCGTGACGGCGCGCACGCCGACCGAGGCGGCCTCATCGATCACGCCGGGGACCGCCGCGGCGGGAACCGCGACGACGGCCAGGTCAACCGGCTCGGGTATCGACAGCAAGGCCGGAAACGCGGGCACGCCGCAGACCGCCCGCGCCGCGGGATTGACCGGGTAGACAGTTCCCGAGAAGTCACCAACCAGCAGGGACCGGACCACCTGATGCCCCACGTTCTCCGGACGGCGCCCGGCCCCGACCACCGCGATCGAGCGCGGCCGCAGGACAACCGCGACGCTGGCAACCTCCGCGATCGCCTCCCGCCGATCGCACGACGCACGGTAGGCCGCCGTCGGCCGCAGGTCGATCTCGACCCGCACCGTCTCCGTGCCGCCCCGCCGGGTGCAGCGCAGCCCGGTGGCCGCGAAGATCTCAAGCAATGCCGTGTTCTGCGCCTTCACCTCGGCGATGAACCGCAGGATCCCCCTGGCCCGCCCGTATTCTGACAGGCTCTCGAACAGCAACGTCGTCACGCCCTGGCCCTGGTAGGCGTCAGCGAGCATGAAGCTTGCCTCGGCGGTCGGAACGGACGCGTCGAGGCGGTCATAGCTGGCCAACGCGACCAGTTCGTCCGACACCAGCGCAATGAAGGCCATCTGGGCGTCGTAGTCCACCTCGCTGAAACCGGCCGCCGTCTCCAGGCTGAGGGTCGGGCCAGTCAGCAGAACATGCCGGTGCAGCGTGGCGGGCGACACGGCCCCGTGCAGCCCGACCAGCGCCGGCGCGTCGGCCGGCCGGATCGGACGGACCACGACCGCCTCGCCGTTCCTGAGCAACCCGTCGAACTCCCACTCCCGGGGATATCCAGCCGGTTCCGCAGCGTCGTGCACGGCACTGTCTACGATAGCCATCGTTGCCTCCTCCGCGGCCTAAGCTCCTCGCGTCACCCCGATACCGCCAGGGCCGGAGGTCCCCAGACCCCGGCCGGTTCAGCCCGCGGGCCGAAGCACCAAGAGCCCAGGCACCCCCTGACGAGGTGCCCGGGCTCAGCAGAGGCGAGCGCCCCCATGACAGGCCCGCAAATCGGTCAGGCGACCCGGCTCAGGCCCTGCGACTTCTTGATCATCCTGGCCTCATCGATGTCCTCGCGGTAAAGCCCGCCGAACAAGCCAGGATCTCGCACCAGAAGCAGGCGACGCTGGCGAGAGGACACCAGGTCACCGTCACCGCGATATCGCTGTTACGGACAGGAATCGACCACACGCTGAACAGGTTCAGCTTGGCCAGCCAGGCCGCACCCGGTCAAGGGCCGGCAATGACTACACCATCGCGACCATCACGGAATGAACAGATCACCCATTCGCGCGCGGTGCCGACGGACCGCGACAGCGACCGAGCAGCCGTCCAGATCGGCGGCTCCGCGCGCGTTCTCTCCGACTTCTTTATCACTCAGCGTGATGCCATTTGTTGCAGCAACTCGCTGATGGTTGGAGTGACTTGTCTGGCCAAGTGGGCCGCGGACGAGCTGCGCAGCACAAACGCCCAGATCGAGTCCCTGCTGCGTCGCGCGCTGGCGGAGGAGGGGCGGCCGGGTGCCTGCCGATCGGCCTTGATCTCCGGTCTTGCGGAGCGCGGTGTTATCTGGTCATGTCGCCGGGCCGTCTTAGACCGGTGTCGTAGGCGAGGACTACGGCCTGGACGCGATCACGCAAGCCGAGCTTGGTCATCGTGTGGGCGAGGTGAGTCTTGACGGTGGCCTCGCTGATGAAGAGGGTCGCGGCGATCTCGGCGTTCGATAGGCCGCGGGCGACGTGCCGCAGCACGTCGAGTTCGCGCTCGGTCAGTCCGGCCAGTGCCGCCGGTGGCTCCGGTCCGGGCGGGGGCCGGTGGCAGAAATCTTCGATGAGCCGCCGCACCAGGTTCGGCGCGAGCAGCGCGTCGCCTTCTGCGGTCACGCGGATGGCGTGGATCAGCTGGTCTCTGCGGGCGTCCTTGACGATGAAACCAGCCGCGCCGGCGCGCATCGCCTCGTACAGGTACTTGTCGTGATCGAACGTCGTCAGGATGAGGACGCGGGTGGGGCCGCCGAGCCGGACGATCTCGCGGGTGGCCTCGATTCCGTCGAGCACCGGCATCCGGATGTCCATGAGCAGGACATCCGGCCGGCGCTCCTGTGACAGGCGGACGGCCGCCATGCCGTCTTCGGCCTCGCCGACGACTTCGATGCCGTCCTCGACGTCTAGGATCAGCCGGAACCCGGCCCGGACGAGTGCCTGGTCATCGGCGAGCGCGACGGTGATCATAGCGGTTGCGGGAGGGGCAGGTGGGCGCGTACTTCGAAGCCGCCGCCGCCACGATTACCTGCGGTGAAGGTTCCGCCGAACAGGGCCGCCCGTTCCCGCATGCCGGCCAGGCCGTAACCGGGCGGCGCGGCGCCGTTGGCGCTGCGTCCTGGACCGTCGTCCTCGACGACGACGTCGACGGCCATCGCGCCGCAGCTCACCCGCACGCTGACCCGGGCGTCCCCCGCGTGCTTCAGCACGTTGGTGAGCGACTCCTGCACGATCCGGTACACCGACGGACCTACCGCTGCCGAATCCGGCGGCGGTTCGCCGTCGACCTGCAAGGTGACCGGAAGACCCGTCGACCGGACGCCCTCCACGAGGGCGCCGAGCTGGGCGAGGCCGGGCTGCGGTTCGCGCAGCTCATCTGGCTCGTCCTGATCACGCATGACGTCGAGGAGCCGGCGCAGCTCGGTCAGGGCCTGCCTGCCGCTGCGTTCGATGTGGGCCAGCGGCTCGCGCGCCCGGGCCGGCTGGTCCTCGAGAACGCCCTGGGCCGCTACCGACTGCACGACCACCACACTGACGTTGTGCGCGATCAGGTCGTGCAACTCCCGGGCGATACGGACCCGTTCCGCCGCAATCGCCGCCCGCTGCGCTTGTTCGGCCTGCTCAGTCCGGGCCTGCAACGCGCTCGCCTCACGGCGGCCCTGCACGGCCAGCCCGACCAGCCACGCGGCCGCCACGAGCAGCACGAAGACCGCGGCCGCCCACAGCTGCTCGGCGGTGCGCGCCAGGGGATCGAATGCGATCTGCACCCCGCAGCCGGCCATAGCCACCAGCAGGCCCGCCAGGGCGACGCGCCGCGATCCGTATGCCGCGACGGCATACGCCGAGGCGAGAGCCGGCAGCAGCAGCGGCGCGCCCTCAGCCGCGTCGGAGGTAGCAACCGACTGCACGGCGATGGCCGTCATCAGCAGCACTACAGGCACGAGCGGGAGGCGGCGGCGAACGATAAGCGGAAACCCGACCAGCAGGAACAGTGCCGCCACGGCAACGCGGGGGCCTGCGACCCGCCCGGACCAGACCATCGCCTGGGCCAACACGCCCAAGCCTGCGGCGAGCACGCCGTCGACGAGGGAGGGACGAGCCCGGATCAGCCGCATAGTCGCGACTGTAAGCGAATGCCTGCCGCCTGTCTTCATACCAGGCGCTGATCCGGCTCACACCGTCGGCTGAGGCGAACCACCGCGCAGGGCGACGCCCCAGGCAAGGACGCGGCCATAGCGTCATGGTTCAACCGAACCCGACCCTGGGTTCCCGTTAGTGGAGGGTGTCATGAAAGGCAACGCTGAACGCACATTCGAGGACGCCGTCATCCGCACATCGCTTATCGCGGCCCCCATCTTGATGCTGCTCTCCGGGCTCGTCCTGCCGCAACTGCGCGGGCCGGACGGAACCGAACTGTCCGTGGCTGCCGGCCATCCAGGCCGGTATTACGCCTACGTATTGCTCGGGCTGGCCGGCGGCATAGTGCTCATCCCAGCCGTGTACGGGATAGCGAGGCGCACCTGCCTGTGCCGCGCCCGGCTCGGCGCGGTCGGCGGCGGCCTCGCGCTCATCGGCGCCGCGCTGTCGTTGGCCGACTGGGGCGGGGAACTGGTCAAAGTCGAGATGGGAGCGCTCAGCACGACCTACCACGACGCCATGATCACCCTGCTGGGCCGCTTCGACTCCTCGGCACGCATCGCGGCGCCCCTGCAGATATCCGGCCTCGCGTTCCTGCTCGGCATGATCCTGCTCGCCATCGGGCTATTCCGCGGCCGCACCGCGCCCGGATGGGTCTGCATCGCCCTGATCGCGGGGACACTCGGCAACCTCGCCGGGTTCGCGACCGGATCGCTCGTCGTACTCGACCTCGGAAACGCCGGGCTTCTCATCTGCCTGGGATATCTCGCTATCCGGCCTCCGATGCTCCACGACGCGCTCACGAACCGGCGCGACGACAACATCCTCAGCAGCACAGCCCGAGCGGGGACGAACGGCGCGGCCACCCCGGTTTCGTAAGCGCACCGCACTCTCACGCCGGCCGCGCCTCCCGCGTCCTTCAGATCTCAGCAGTCCTGCTGCCAAGGCTCCTCCCGGCACCACCGCCGCCGCTGACAACGACATGGTGTTCATCCTGTCGGCGGTGGCCCGGAAAATGCCGTGCCGCCGAGTATGATAGTTGTATGAAACGCATCACGGTGAGTCTCCCCGACGAACTGGTAGAGAAGATCAAGCGCGCTGCCGGCGGCAAGCGACAGGTCAGTTCGTATGTGGCCACAGCGCTGGAGGACTACCAGGAGCGCGAGACGCTGGACGATATTCTGGCCGCCTGGCGGGAAGAGACTCCGGTGCCTGAGGAGGTTCAGCGACAGGTCGAGGCTGAGCTTGACAATGCGGGGCTGACTGGTCTGCCAGAGGGCGGCGACAGGCTGGCGGGATGAACGCGACTGCGACAACCGGGCTCACGCTCGACACTGGCGCGCTTCTTGCGCTCGACCACCCTGGCAAGGCCGTAGCCATGCAGGCCCGATTGGACGAGGCTCGGCGGCGCGGGGGAACTATCTGCATCCCGGTCGAAGTCGTCGCGCAGGCGTGGCGCAGTTCTCGCCAGGCCCGTCTGGCCAGGCTACTCAAATCTTCAGACATCGACATCGCTGTCATGACGCTGAGTGTGGCGCGGAGCGTCGGGTTGATGTGCGCGGATACCAACCACCACGACGTAGTTGATGTACATGTCGTGCTCTGCGCCCGGCAGCGTCGTCACGCCATCGTCACCACCGACCCCGACGACATTGCTCGGGTCGACCCGACAGTGCCACGAATTCTCGTCTAGCTCATGCATCGCTGGGCGTCGCCCGGGCGGAAACTCGCCAGGCACATTCCTCGTCTCACGATGTGAGAGCAGATAATTATCCGGATCTCGCTCCGAGACGACGTGCTCTTACGCTGGCCTTCCTGCGGGGACTACAGCGCTCGCTGGCCGCTGCCTTCTAAGCAGCGGGTCGCGGGTTCGAATCCTGCCAGGCGCGCTGGTCAGAGGGTATTTGGGGTCCATGGCTGGTGTGGCGGGGAGTCAAAAGGGAGCCACTCGGAGTATGGTGGCTCCCATGACGCAAGCCACAAGCAAGCGTCGCGGGCAGGGCGAGGACTCGATCTACTGGGACGAATCCAAGAACCGGTACATCGGCGCCGTGAGCCTGGGATTCAGCCCTGCTGGGACGCGTATCCGCAAGAAGGTCACGGGGCGGACCAAGACCGAGGTCCGCGACAAGCTCAGGGAACTGCATAAGCAGGTGGAGAGCGGGCTGCGGCCCAGGCGGCGCTATACCGTGGGCGATGCGCTCGACGACTGGCTCGCCGTTGGCGTGGATGGCCTCTCGGCCCGGACGGTGACGTTGTACCGGGACACCATCGGCAAGGCGCTTCGTGAGGAGCTGGGCACGGTCAGGCTGACCGACCTGACTGCGGGGGATGTCCATGGAGCGCTGGCGGCTCTGGCGGCGCGGTTGTCTTCCCGGACAGTGCAGATCGCGCACAACGTGCTGGTCCGGGCGATCCGGCAGGCCGAACGCGACGACTTGGTGGCCCGCAACGTCGCAGCGTTGGTGAAGCCACCTAAGGGACAGGGTGCCGGGCGGCCGTCGAAGTCGCTCACGCTGGAGCAGGCGGTTTCGCTGATGGCCGCGGCTCGCGGTACCCGGCTGGAGGCGTACATCATCTTGTCGCTGCTGACGGGCCTGCGGACCGAAGAGGTCCGGGCGCTGCAGTGGGATCACGTCGTGGCCTGGGTAGGGGGCCAGTGGGAGCCGGTGAGCGAGGCCGGGTTCGATCATGAGCAGCTGGCGGTATTCGTGTGGCGGGCTGATCGGGCCGGAGGTGACACGAAGACGCCGAAGTCTCGTCGGACGCTGGCGCTGCCGCGGCGGTGCATTGAGGCGCTGCGGGAGCATCGGGTGCGGCAGGCTGCGGATCGGCTCGCGGCGGGACCGCTGTGGCAGGACCGTGGGCTGGTGTTCGCGTCGACTGTGGGGACGCCGCAGGATGATCACAATGTACGGCGGCAGTTCCGGGTGATCACCGAGGCGGCCGGGCTGGGTAGGACGTGGGTGCCGCGGGAGCTGCGGCATACGTTCGTATCGCTACTGTCGGCTCATGGCGTGCCGGTGGAGGCGATCGCGCTGCTGGCCGGGCACAACCAGACGGCTACGACTGAGCTCGTGTACCGCCATCAGATCGTGCCCGCTCTCACCCGCGGTCCCGAGGTCATGGACCAAATCTTCGGCTAGCAGACCGGGCTTCCTTAGCCGCTTGCCGCGCAGGCGCATGAGTGTCCTCGGCGCTTGTAGCGGACTGCGATCGAATCGACGACGCTACTCGCGCGCGTAGCCGCCTTCTTTATGGTTTGCCCCGGACAACCCAGCGTCGACCAGCCGAGGCGTGCATAACGGGGGTGATCTGTAGCTCCCCAGGCACCGCCACGGAGAATACGCGGTCATATTGCAGCTGGGGTGATAATCGTAATGGCGTTTGCGCTGGTACGCCGGACTCTTTGAACTTGGCAGCGCGCCGGACTCATGATCTGGCGCGCAGGCTTGGATGCCCGATACCTGCCCAAGACATCCCAGGTCTTGTACGCCTAGCAGCTGCTGGTAGCCGGGCTGGTGGCGGCGGTCTCGGGAACCGCTAGGTGAGGCTCCGGTCAGTTCAGGTCGTCCCAGCCCCATGATGGCGCTGGGGTTCCGTTGGGTTCACGGCCGAACCGGTAGAGCACTCGATGGTTGATCTGTTCGCAGAACAGATTGAACAGCCCCTCGGCGGGCAATCGATCCCTAAGGGTGCTGACCTGCCCTTCTGCGTCCGCGTTTCGCAGCGCGTCCAGCAGCCGGGCGACGGCGGACGAGTTGTCGAGGGCGGCGTGCGCGGCGGGGTCACGGGCCAGCAGCGCGGCGACCTGGTCGCCCGCCCCGACCCGCCGCAGCGCGACCAGCAGGCCGGCGACGGCGGACGGGTCGTCGAGGGCGGCGTGCGCGGCGGGGTCACGGGCCAGCAGCGCGGCGACCTGGTCGCCCGCCCCGACCCGCCGCAGCGCGACCAGCAGGCCGGCGACCGCGGACGGGTCGTCGAGGGCGGCGTGCGCGGCGGGGTCACGGGCCAGCAGCGCGGCGACCTGGTCGCCCGCCCCGACCCGCCGCAGCGCGACCAGCAGGCCGGCGACCGCGGACGGGTCGTCGAGGGCGGCGTGCGCGGCGGCGCGTGCGGCCAGCGCGGCGACCTGGTCGCCCGCGCCGACCCGCCGCAGCGCGACCAGCAGGCCGGCGACCGCGGACGGGTCGTCGAGGATGGCGTGCGCGGCGGGGTCACGGGCCAGCAGCGCGGCGACCTGGTCCTCCCCGCCCGTCCACCACAGCTCCCACAGCGCGTCCAGCAGCCGGGCGACCGCGGCCGGGTCGTCGAGGGCGGCGTGCGCGGCGGGGTCGCGGGCCAGCAGCGCGGCGGCCTGGTCCTCCGCGCCGGCCCGCCGCAGCGCGTCCAGCAGGCCGGCGACGGCGGACGGGTCGTCGAGGGCGACGCGTGCGGCCAGCGCGGCGGCCTGGTCCTCCGCGCCGGCCCGCCGCAGCGCGTCCAGCAGGCCGGCGACGGCGTACGGGTTGTCGAGGGCGGCGTGCGCGGCGGGGTCACGGGCCAGCAGCGCGGCGACCTGGTCCTCCGCGCCGGCCTCCCGCAGCGCGTCCAGCAGGCCGGCGACCGCGGCCGGGTTGTCGAGGGCGGCGTGCGCGGCGGGGTCGCGGGCCAGCAGCGCGGCGGCCTGGTCGCCCGCGCCGGCCCGCCCCAGCAGCCGGGCGACCGCGGATGGGGCGGCGCGTACGGCCAGCGCGGCGGCCTGGTCCTTCGCGCCGGCCAGCTGCAGCGCATCCACCAGGTCGGCGACGTCGTACGGGTCGTCGAAGGCAGCGTGCGCGGCGGCCCACTGTGCCGGATCCTGGTCAGCGGGATGCAGGGAGTGCAGGCGCCGGATCAGCAGCGCTGCAGCCTCGGTGTCGCCGCGGGCAGCGGCGTGCTTGCGCAGGCGGGCCGCGTCACGCAGCAGGCCGCGGGCCTCAGCAGCACTGGCGAGGGCGGGCAGCTCGCCAGGGTCGGCGAAGCGGGTCGCCGCATCCCAGAATTCTGCCGGGGGCAGGAGGGCGCGGCGGCCACGCGGCCGTGCTGGTCCAGGTAGTCGGCCAGCCGGTAGCCCGACTCGGCGGCTTTGCCGACGGAGCGGGGGCGGACGCGGGTCAGCGGGCCGCGGACGCCCTTGCATGGCGCGGCGGTGTAGGCCAGCGCTTGTTCCAGCCAGTCCTCGCCAAGGGTGTCCCAGTCGGTGTCGGTCAGGTACCCGGGCGCGGCCGCTTCCAGGAAGCCCAGCGGCAGCGCGATCCCCATGCCCAGGCGGCGGGCATCGATCGCCGCGCTGATCAGCGCCTTGGCGGCCGGCGGCGCGTACTCATAGCGGGCCAGCAGCTCTGGTGCCCCGGCCAGGAACTGGACCACCTGCCCGTCCGCGGCCGCTGCGGCCAGGCCCAGCCGCGGGTCCCCGGACCCGGCCAGTTGCCGCACCTGCTCCGGGGTGAACGCGGCGGGCACGCCGATATCCCGGCCGGCCAGCAGTTCCCGGGCCTGGGCATGCCGGTCCTCGCCGGCCGCGGGGCGGGCGGTCAAGATGCCCCAGAACTGAGGCCACAGCGTGGCCAGCACCAGCACCGGGGCCCGGGCCGGGTCCCGCAGCAGCTCCCGCAGCCCGGCGGCGACCCGTTCCCCCAGCCCGCCGACCGGGGCGTCGAGGTAGAACTGCGCCTCATTCAGCCACACCACGGTCCGCGGGCCGATCGAGCCCAGCTCCCGCAGCGCCGCCTCCGGGCGGGACGGGCCGATCGGATGCCAAAGCCGCCACGGCTGCGGCAGGTCCCGCAGCAGCCCCAGCGCCTCCCAGCACGCCCGCGTCTTGCCGGTCGAGGACCCGCCCACCAGCACCGCGATCCCGCTGGCGCCCTCCGCCGCGGGCCGCACCACCCTGGCCAGCTCCCGGTCGTGCTCCCGGGCCACATACGGCGGCAGCACCGGCAGTCCCGGCCGCCGGTCACCGGGCTGGACCGGCCGGTGCACCTCCAGGACGAACGGGTCCGTCACCGCAGCCAGCAACCGCCCCGCCGTCGCGGGGGCCACGGTGCGGGCCCGCCGCGCGGCTAGCTCCCGCAACGAGCGTTCCACCAGCTGCCCCAGCGTCCCCGGATCGGCGAACGGCTGGGTGACAAGGCTGGCCTGCACCCGGCGGCGGAACACGTCCTGCCGCGCCCCGGACTGTGAGTCGATCAGATGCGACAGCGGGATCCCCGTCTGCGCTGCGCCGGTGTCCAGCACGAACACCAGCCGGGGCAGGCCCGCCTCGGTCGCTGTGTCGAATTCCAGCTCGGTATACGACACCCGCGGCATGTCCGGCACCACCGAGCCGTACCGGGTGCCCAGCACCCCGACATACACATCACAGGACCGGACCCGATCCCGGCACAGCCTGGCCGCAGGCATATCAGCGGCCGGAAACCCGGCCATCTCCACGATCACGTGACCGCACGCCGAGATCGCCCGCTCCACCGCCGCCACATACGACCCCCGGGCCGGGAAGTCCCGCAGCTCTGAGGTATGGGACACGAACACGCGCCATCTGGCCTCGCCGGAATCACCCGCGCCCGCCACGCTCCCCCCTCCGCCAGTGACCTCACAGTAGACCTGGCATCTCCGTCGGGAAAGAAAGCGGTGCCACTCCCCGCCCGCCGCGCGGCACCCCAGGCAGTGATTCCGGCCGGTGACGACGGCCATCCTCTCACCGCTCTTCGTACTGTGCCCGATACGCGCCCAGATGGACTGAACGACCGCACTCACATGGCTCTGACCGGGCGCACTCTTCTGGCTGATATTCCTGTCATCGTGAGGCGCGCGTTCTGGCGCGGACAGAGCTGGGCCTTCTGTACTGGAGTACCGAGGCGCGCCGGGTGGGTAGTATGCCGCACTAAATCGGCGATCGGGAACTCGGTGACCGATGCTTCTGCTCACGTAGTGTGATTAGTCCTCGACCTGAACGAAGCGCACAGTGCCGCCGCTATTGGTGGTCTGTGGCCAATCGGCGCTGATCAGCTAGAGGTCGCATATCAGGGCATTCTTGGCACCCGCCTGGCGCTGGTGGCTGCCCGGCGCGCTGGGCGGAGTGGGATCATCACCACATGGCAGTGACGCATCGGCGGGTCGTGTTGGTGACGGGCAGCTCGCGGGGCCTGGGGGCGGTGATCGCGCGGCGCCTGGCGGGTGACGGCTTTGCCGTCGCGGTCAATGGCCGGCCCGGTGACGAAAAGGTCGCTGCGATCGGTCGCGACATCCGTGACGATGGCGGGACCGCCGAGGGCTTCTGCGCCGATGTCACCGACGAGGACCAGGTCGCTGGGCTGGCCGCCGCGATCGCTGACTGCCTCCGCCCGGGCGAGGTGCTGGTCCTCAACGCCACCGGCCCGCAGCCCGAAGCCGCGGTGACCGATGCGGACTGGGCCGACCACCTCGCCCAGCTGGACTTCTTCGTCAAGAGCCCGGTGCTGCTCGGCCGCGCGGTGCTGCCCGGCATGCAGGCCCGGCGGTACGGCCGCATTGTGCACATCGACTCCGAGGTCGCTCACCGGCCGCCCCCGGGCAGGTCCGCCTACGCCACCGCCAAGAGCGCACAGATCGGCCTGACCCGCAGCTGGGCCCGCGAACTGGCCCCGTCCGGCATCACCGTGAACACGGTCGCGCCCGGTTTCATCCCCGTGGAACGACACGCCGACGTCCCCGACGACGCCAAGAAGGCCTATCTCGCCTCGGTGCCCGCCGGGCGGATGGGAACTCCTGGCGACATCGCCCACGCGGTCAGCTTTCTCGCCACCGGCCAGCGCATCGTGGTCGACGGCGGTCGCAGCCTCGGAAGCTGATCACCGGCCCCACACCGCGACCAGAAACCATGGTGACCCTCGGGAACCGGAACACCCACGCTAGATCCGCCTTATTGGCGCGTTCGTTGGCTGTGCATGGTCGGGTGCTTCCGAGGTGCATATCCGGTTGTTCTGGGCTCGTGATCAGTCCTGCATAGCGCAGGGCGCGGCTTTGACCGGGCATTGGCTGACCGTGTGACGGCGCGGTCGCCGCCATCGTCGTTTACTACATCGCGGTGGCCAAATCTCACCAGCTGGCAAGGCTCGCTGCCTCTGGGGGCATGCGGGGCGCAGCAACAGGTGGTGGCTTGCTGCTGTCATGGCCGGGCGCGAGCGTAGGCCGCGGCGAGCGCACCGAAGACCTGTTTTGGCTCCCAGGCCATGTCCGGGTAGGTGGTGCCGCGTTCATGCTCCAGGACCGCGACGACTCCGTAGGAGGCGAGATCAAGATCGCGGTGCGGGTCGGTCGGGTGCCGGGGCTGCTCGAATCCGGCAAAGGTGAACCAGAACGCGGAATCGATGTCTTCGGCTTCGTAGATGGCGAGCATGTCGTGCAGGTGCCTGACCTGTTCTTCCTCGTCGCGCTCGTAGGTCCCGGGGATAATAGGCGGGTCGGCCTTCTCGTCGACGATCATCCAGCCCATGCCGCCGCGGCCGGCCGCGCCGCGGTAGGTGCAGCAGCCGAACTCGGTGACCGCCACCGGCTTGCCGAAGCGCCGGTAGGCGCGCAGTGCGTCCCGGTAGCCGACGGCGTTGCCCGCGTCGCGGTAGGCATCGACGGAGACCAGGTCGAACAGCTCCCAGTCGACGGTTTCCCACGGCCCGGCCGCGTAGGTGAGGGGCCCGGCGAACGTTTCCCTGGCGGCGCGCACGATGTCCCGGTGCGTGTGCCTGGCCCGCTCCAGCCCGCTGGCCAGCGCTGCCATCACGTCCGGCTTGCGCTGCAGGTCCGGGTCGGTCACCGCGGCGATGCGGCCGAGCACGCTGCCGCCGCCGGGGAAGAACCCCGGACACCACAGCGAAATCTCGCACCCGGCCACGAGCACCACCCGGCCCTCATGTGCCCGCCGGAGCGGTTCGGCCTCGCGTGCGCAGCGGGCAAAGTAGCCGGGCAGCGCACCGGGTTCCAGGTTTACCGGGACTGGCGAGAACCACAGCTCCAGCCCGGCGGCAAGTGCATGCTGGCCGGCCCGCGCCAGCCGCCGCGGGTCATCGCCGGTCACCCGCACCGCGGTCGCGTGCAGATCGCTGGCGATGATCTGCAGCTCCCGCTGCACCACCGCGTCGTCGAAGCTTTTGCGGGTGCAGTCCCCGTCGGCGGTGATTCCGGTGTCGTAGTTGATCCCGTAGTTCCGCATGACAAATCACCCTAGCACTAAAGTCATACTAGGTATGTTTTCTTATCCGGTATGGTTAGTGCATGGCTGCTGACGACCGTTACGGCGGCCCGGCGGGCCCGAGCCCCGGGCGCCGGGAACGCAAGAAGGCGGAGGTCCGCCAGCGCATCTCGGATGCGGCGACCGCGTTGTTCCTGCGCTGCGGGTTCGACCAGGTGTCCGTTTCGGAGATCGCCGAGGCCGCCGACGTGGCCCGGCCAACGGTCTTCGCTCACTTCCCGCGCAAGGAAGACCTGTTCTTCGACCGCTACCCTGAGGTGGCCGGCCAGCTCACCCGGGCCATCCGGGAGCGCCCAGCCGGGAAGTCAGCGGTCAGCGCGCTCCGCGACGCGATCGCGGCCGCTGTCCAAGCAGGCCAGGCACCATACGGCATGCAGGCGGACATGATCCCATGGTGGCGGACGGTCGCGGCCTCACGCGCGCTGCAGGCGCGGGCCCGTGAGCTTGCCGACCAGCTGTCAACCGACCTGGCGCTGGCCATGGCCGCCACCGGAACAGCGGAACCCGAACTTGCCGCCGCCCTCGCCGTCGCCGCCTACCGCACCGTCCACCTAGAGGCCATCCGCTGCATCCTCGCCGGCGAAGATGCCACAGCGGTTGCGGCACGGCACCCAGGCCGGATCCGCTCGGCGCTCAGCGCGGTCGACCAGATGATGCCATAAACCCGTTGGAGGCCTCGTCGTCTACTTCAGCGTCGAGCACGGCTCACGGTTTAGCGTCCGACAGCGGCCGCGCAGATCCGGCGCCACTGCGCGCAGTCGGCTCCTATGTCGAGCCACACCAGATCCGCGCTAAATCGGCAGGGAGGATGCCAAGCCGGACATCTCAGTCGATGCTCACGCTCCGTGATTGTTTCTGAGTCTGTTTAGAGCGGCAGCGGCGAGACCAGCGCCTCGACGCGGCGGACCAGTACCGGTCACCGTCTCGGTCGCCGCCTTCGCGGGCCAGCCGGGCATTCTCCCCCAGCGAGGCGTGGAAGATCGAGATCGACTTGGACAGTGAAATCGTGAGGTCGAAGAACAGCGGGCTAAGCGGGGCCTGGCGGGCGGCCTCGGTCCGCAGCTCGCGTCTGCGCTCGGCCGTGGCATGCGGCTCGCCGGCCAGCAGGCGGGCATAGATGTCTTGGGCTTTCCGGCCGCCGCCGGGTGGCTTTCCGAGGGGTGTGCCGTCTGGGGCTTTGCGCTGGCCGAACAGCAGGTCATACGGGCCGCGTTCGACAAGGTGGCCGTGCTCAAAGCCGAGAGCTTGCGCACCGGGGCCCCACCAGCGGCCAGGCGGCTCTCCCCCGCTCTCGCTGGCCTGGATGTAATACCCGGCCGCGTCCATGGCCGGGCCGCGATCGACCTGCTTCCAGACGTAATCCAGGTCGTAGCCCTTGCTCAGAGTCGCGACAACCGCCATTAGGTCCTGCACCTCGACGGGGGCCTGCGGCTGGCTGAACTGGCCACGATCGTCAGGTGGTGCATAGGTGTGGAGCCGAGATCTATCACGGATCAAGAGTGACAAAACGGCCGATCAAGATCAGAAACTAGAACTGGTGTAGGTTCTCATCGGCGGTGTCGCATTCTCAGATCCCATGTCGCCCAAATGTCGCTTGCGACATTTCAGTGAGAAAGCTTCAACGGACGTGGCATGGGGAGGATTGCGAGCTTCGCGACGGACTGTAACCGCAGCTTTGAAGCGAGCGTCCGATATTCGCCGTTATGGGCGACGTCAGAGCGTCCACCGGGTGCGGCTGAGGAAGCCGAAACGGTTGCCCTTCCTGCTTGCAAGAGTTAGCAGAACGGATGGTCAACCGGCGTACGTTTGCTCTGGGTGCCATCGGTGGAGCCGGTGTGTCGGTCCAGCTGGCGCTCGCCGGGCGTGCCGTCACCTCGACGGGCTCAGCGACCGAGGAGGCGTCTCAATCGGGGATCCTCTTACGGACGCCGTGACCTTGGCTGGGTGGTCTTGCGCGGACCCGCGCTGCTTACCCGGCCGCCTTGGCGCCCGAAGAGTTCCGCTGCCCTGGCGTGCGCGGCGCCGGTGCGCCTGGAGCGCTTGCGGCC
>Ga0316363_10001543_pt1 | contig 19868 bp, 14 predicted proteins | sample Sb_taG_3_FD_200459 | JGI IMG/M metagenome (GOLD analysis project Ga0316363, IMG submission 200459) | Peat soil microbial communities from Weissenstadt, Germany - Sb_50d_a_PC metaG (v2) (version 2) | ecosystem: Environmental > Terrestrial > Soil > Wetlands > Peat | place: Germany: Weissenstadt...
CCGGAATCCGGTGCCCGCGCACTCGATGCAACCCTGCCCCTCGTACAAAGGAACCTGCGACCACACTTGCGGGTCGAGCCCGCTGGCCTCGAGCACGTCGTTGGGATAATGCACGGCCGTCCGGCAGGCATCGCAAATGACTCTCACCAGCCGTTGCGCCAGAATACAGTTCAGCGCCGAGACAAAGTTGTAAGGCTCGACGCCCATATTCAGGAAGCGCCCGAGCACGTCCACCACGTTATTGGCGTGGACGGTGGTGAACACGAGGTGGCCGGTGAGCGCCGATTGGATGGCGATCTGGGCGGTTTCGTTGTCGCGAATTTCGCCCACCATGATCTTGTCCGGGTCGTGCCGCAAAATCGAACGCAGGCCGCGGGCGAAGGTCAAACCCTTCTTTTCGTTGACCGGAATCTGAGTGATGCCGCGTATTTGATACTCGACCGGGTCTTCAATGGTGATGATCTTGTCTTCGTCGGTCTTGATCTCGTTGACGGCGGCGTAGAGCGTCGTGGTTTTGCCGCTGCCCGTCGGCCCGGTGACCAGCACCATGCCGTACGGTTCCTTGATGTAGCGGCGAAAGCGGCGCAAGTCGTCATCGTCGAACCCGACCACGTCGAGCGTGAGCTTCTTGAACTTCTCGCTCATCGACTCCTTGTCGAGCACGCGGAGCACGGCGTCTTCGCCGTGGATCGAGGGCATGATCGAAACCCGGAAGTCAATGGCGCGGCCGCTGTACTTCACGCGGAAGCGGCCGTCCTGGGGCACGCGGCGCTCGGAAATATCGAGCTCGCTCATGACCTTGATGCGCGAAATGATGGTGGAGTGGTGCTCTTTGCCGATGGGCGGCATGGCGTTGGTGAGCACGCCGTCAATACGAAACTTGATGCACACCGAGTCGTCCCGCGTCTCGACGTGAATGTCGCTCGCCCGCCGCTGCAACGCCGTGAAAATCGTGGTGTCGACCAGGCGGATGATGGGGCTCATGTCGCTGCCCGCGGTCGCCGTCAACTTGTCGATGGAGATGGTCTCGTCGTTCCCGGCTTCGTCCTCGCGGATCACGTCGAGCGTGAATCCCTCGCTCGCGTCTTCCAGCACGCGCTTGGACTGCTCCGTCTTCTGCAGGATGTCGGAGATCTGCTTCAGGGTCGAAACTTTGGTGACGATGCGCTTGCCGAGCAGCAGGCTGATCTCGTCGATCATCATCAACTGGCTGGGATCGGCAATGGCGATCGCCAAGCGCCCGTCGGCCGTCTCAGCCAGCGGCACGAACTTATAGCGGAACATCAGGTGCACGGGGATCTTCTCGAACAGATCGTGGTGCAGTTGGAAATCGCTCAGATCGATGAATTCGCAGCGGTAGCGCCGCGCAATATCGCGCGCGCGTTCCAGTTCGTCGGGAACCGATGCCGGTTCCGGCACCAGCTTCCCGCCATTCCCGCCGCTGACCACTACTGTTTTCTTATCCGCCATGCCTATTCCAGTTTACAGCCTCTATAGACCCAGGTTTCAAGGTTTCAGAGTTTCAATGAGGGCCAGACTGCACTTAGAACTTAGAAACTTTGAAACCTTGAAACCTTGAAACCTTACCCTTAATGCACGTTCGCTCCCAAGGTAAAAATCGGCATATACAAGGAGATCAGGATCCCGCCGACAAAGACCGCCATGATGATCAGGATCATCGGCTCAATCAGCGCCATGGCTGCGCCCAGAGCCGTCTGCACGTCCTCTTCGTAAAACTCGGCCACCGAACCGAGCATGGCCGGCAGCGCGCCGGTGGATTCGCCGACCTCCAGCATTTCCACCGCGAGATCGGGAAACAGCTTCTGTTCCTCCAGGCTATGTGCCAGGCTTTGTCCTTCTTTCACCAGCTCCGCCGCGGCGCTGACCCCGTTTACCATCTGCCGGCTGCTCATCGATTCGCCGGCCGTTTCCATCGCCGGCACCAAGGGCAGCCCGCCCTGCAGCAGGGTCGCCAGAATGCGCGAGAAATTCGCCACCTGGTACTTCATCCGGATTTCCCCGACCAGCGGCAGCGAGAGTAAGAACCGGTCAATGCGTTCGGCCCCGCGATCGCTCTGCTTCCACCGCAACAACAGAACAACTGCTGCCACCGCGACCAGCAGCACAATCCACCCGTACTTCTGCGCGTTCAGACCGAGCGACAGCATGAACACGGTGATCGCCGGCAGCTCCGCTCCCAGGTTGTTGAACAGGTCGGCAAACTTTGGCACCACGTAGGTGATCAGAAAAATCAGCATCACCGTCACCACCGAGATCAGCAGCGCCGGATACACCAGTGACACCAGAAGCTTCTTACGGAAAGTCTGCACCATGCGCTGATACGCGATGTAGCGGCTCAGCACTTCTTCCATGTTGCCGCTCTTCTCCCCGGCCATCAGCGTGGTCGTGTACATCTTCGGAAACATCTGCTGGGCGGCGAAGGCATCGGACAGCAACTCGCCGCCTTTTACCCGCTCCCGTACGTTTCCCAGCAGCCGTAGCAGAGTCTTGTCCCGCTGCCGCTTGATCAAAAGATCCAGCGCCGTCAGGATCGGCAGTCCCGCCTTAATCAGGGTCAGAAACTGCTGGTTGAAGATCAGAAACGCAGACGGTCGCAGCTTGCCGCCGCGCCGCCCGAACTGGCCCCCGCCCGTGCTGAGGATGGTCCGGGGCTTGACCCAGTACACCAGGTATCCCTGCTGCGTGAACCGGTCGTGGATCTCCGCTTCGGAATGGCCGTGCTCCACCTGCTGCCGCAGATGGCCTTGTTCGTCGGCGACTTTGACCAGGAATTGTGCCATTCGCTATCGTCTGCTTCCGGGTTTCTGGTTTGGAGCCGTTTTGAGCGTCTCAGACCAAGTGTAACATTCTGTTCCCAAAGCGCTTACCGCAACCTGTCCATCTGTGTGGTACGCAAGTAACCGCGTCCAAGGCCGCGTGATGAGCCAGATAGTGGAGCGACGGGCGTTTCGTCCGTCCAGCCGGGCGGGGACGCCCGACTCTCCACCAGCAAGCTCGACGCGACGTTCGAGCTACGGTCCCAATTCTCCTTCCACCGTTTCCACTCCCGGCGGAGGGGTGAACTGGAACCGGCTGTCGCTCAGCTCCAGATTCTCTTTCCAGCCCGCAAAGCGGAACTCCGTCGTCGCCCCGTCCGGCTCCATGAGGACGATGCGGACAATCTGGTCGGAGGGCGTGATCTCCAGTTGCACCTCGCTCGCTTGACCCCCCATGGCCTGCGGAACCCCTCGCAAGAGGGTGTTGCCCGCGCCCAGAGGTGATTGATCCACAACCTTGGAAAGTCCTCGTAATTCATTCTCCAGCTTGGTCTTACCGAGCAACAATGCCAGTGGGGACCGCACGTCGTCCAGCTTCCGGAGCGTCGTTTCTCTGAGTTGCCGTTCCGCCGGCAGATAGAACCACACCGCCTGGCCGTCGCTGATAAACAGCTTCTCTTTCGGAGAACGGTATTCCCACCGCATCTTGCGCGGCTTTTTCAACCACAAAGTGCCGGATTCCACACGCTCCGGGCCATCGCCGCGATAAATTTCGGTGAAGTCCGACTGCAGGCTGCGCAGGTGGTTGTAGTGGTCGTCGACCGCGCGGGCGAGCTGATGGATGTCCTCGGCTTGCGCGGGGATCGTGATCGCTAAAAACAGTAGCCAACAAAAAAGGAGGCGGCGACTCAATATTGGTTTCCCTCTCCCGATTCTACTGCGCGGCGTTCTCTCCCGCTGTTAATTACATATGAGGGTTGAACGGCTCTTTGTGCGTGAGCAGCACTCAACCGTCAAACAACCCCCGTGAAGGCGACCGGGACTATAATGGCGCGCTGCCGGGAAACCGAAATGGAAATCCTGGTTTACCACTTCCGCGGGAGAGGCGCGGTTGGACATCTCGACCGTGGGGCTAATACCAAAATCCCAGCTGGTGCACATTGTCAGGAGAGGCGAAGTCAAGAGAGGCGAACGCATGAAAAACGACAGCGCCGTCGGTATCAAGAACCATCCGGTGGTTTCGCACGAGGAGTGGCTCTCCGCCAGAACAGCGTTCCTCACAAAGGAAAAAGAATTCACGCGGCTTCGCGACGAGCTGAGCCGCCAGCGACGCGAGCTACCCTGGGAAGCCGTAAACAAAGAGTATGTTTTCGAGAGCCCACAAGGAAAACAAACCCTGCCGGAACTCTTTGACGGAAGAAGCCAGTTGATCGTGTACCACTTCATGTTTGGCCCAAGTTGGGAGGCGGGGTGCCCGCACTGCTCCTTCTGGGCGGATAATTTCAATGGGGTTGTTGTTCATCTGAACCAGCGCGATGCGACCATGATCGCTGTGTCCCGGGCGCCGTACAGCAAGTTGGCGGCTTACGAGAAGCGCATGGGCTGGAATTTCAAGTGGGTCTCATCGTCCGAGACAGACTTCAATTTTGACTACCGCGTGTCGTTCACGCCGGAAGAGGCGGCCCAGAAGAAAGCCCTCTACAACTTCGGAAGACAAGCCCCGTGTGGCATAGAGGAGCAGGGGGTCAGCGCATTCTACAAGGACGCAAAGGGCAGCGTGTTTCACACCTACTCGACTCATGCGCGTGGCATTGACATAGTGAATACGGCCTACAACTATCTTGACTTGGCGCCCAAGGGCCGGGACGAGGGCGGTCGGGGACAGTTCTGGGTGCGCCGCCACGATGAATACAATCGATAATCTCCTCGTACCTTGTACCTTGAGGGTGGTTATTGAAGAAACCGCGGTTAGCTCTTAGCCTTTGGCCTTTTAGCTAAAAGCCAAGAGCTAAAAGCCAACAGCGCTTCTCACTTCGATTCTGGCTGGGTCTCGTGCAGCGGTTGCGGCGGTGCTGCGCCCGGCGGAAGGCCCTTGGTGATAAAGAAAATGCTCTCCGGATCCTGCACTTCGATCCGCCCATCCGGCATCAACCTGTACGGTCGTCCCTTCGGATCGGCAGGCGTCCCACGGATAAACCCCGCGCGCTCCAGATCGCCCATGCTGGCCGGTAATCTTCCGGTTTGATCACGGTACTTTTCGACCACCTGTTCCAGCCGGGTCACGTCCTCATCCACCTGTAGAGCGAGCAAATGTTGGACCGCATTGTCCCGGATCTGGGCGTCTTTGGTGCTCTCGTAAGTCGTGCGCCACAACATGCGCGCCGTGTCGAATTCGCCCGCATGCTGCGCCATCCGTGCCGCCAGGATGGGCATGAATTCGTTCGTCACCGGAAGCTTCGCTCCCTGCGCAAAAGCGTCCGCCGCCTTGGCGTAGTCCTTGAACTCGGTGTAGTACAGAAATCCCAGGTTGTAGTAGAGCCGCCACTGGCCGGGATTGTGCTCGATTCCGTACTTCATCAGGAAGAGCGCGGACCCCGGCAACCCCGCGCCGTTGGGTGGTTTTGGAGCCAGAAAGTTGGCCCCAAACTGATACGCTGGCAACAGCTTCGGGTCCAGTTCCGTCGTGACTTCGAGCAGCGGCGCCAGCAAGCGGAAATCGCTGGAACCACTGTGATGCCGTTCCCCGAAATACTGCACCGCGCGCGTCCAGTAAATGTCGGCCAGCAGGCCGGTGTAGCCGAGGCTCATGCGCCGCAGCACCGTGGAAGAGCGCACGTAAAGCGCTTGTTGCGCTACCGCTCCCCGCCGCGTGTGGTCGATGGCATAGAGCGTCGCGATTGCGCCCGCCATGGAAAACGACAGCACCGCGGTCGCCACCAGGTTCGCCCGCCGCGTGGCTGTCATTTCAGATTCCGGCGCTGGAAGATCAACACCGCTCCCGAGATGGCCATCGCCGAATACAGCAGCGCGTAAACGCTGTTGTAGAGAATCAGCCGCCCGGGTACAGCGTCGCCGTGCGCCACCTGGCTGATCACGTTCAAAGCGGAAAAATTCGGCACCAGGTAGGCGACGGCCGTCGCGATCCATCCCCCGACCCCCTGCGTGATTCTGGCAAAGCCGCGCAGATCCTCCGCCAGACTTCCGATCACGAACAAAGCGAAGGTGAAGACCGCCGACATAAGCGGCGTGGAAAAGGACGAGAAAAACAGCGCCAGCGCGCACACGATCAGAAACTGCAAAACGATGAAATACAGCGCCACCAATACCCACGCGTCCATCGTCTCGAATCTGTGCGCGACATAGAGCAGCGCCAGCAACACGCCGATCGCCATGAGGAACGTGTTCACCACCAGCGTTCCCGTGAGCCCGAAGAACTTGCCCACCACGAACTCCCAGCGGCGAACCGGCCGCGACAGCACGGTGTACAGCGTGCGTTTGTCGATCTCCTTCGAAACCAGGCCAATCCCGATGAAGATGGCGATCACCACTCCGAACAGCGACACCGCCGTCAGCCCCAGGTTGACCACCACCAAGCGCTCGACGTCGATCGAAATTTCTCCCACCAGGATCGCCGCCCCGGAAAGCAGCAGCGCAAACGCGATCAGGTTGTACAGAACCCGGTCGCGCACCGCCTCGCGAAAGGTGTTGAAGGCGATGTATCCGATTCGCGAGTTCATACGCCCACTCCTTTCCGGTCCGCTTCTTTCCGGCCCTCCGTGGGCCGCAGTTTCTGGATGTAATATTCCTCCAGCGAACTGCGCACCGGCGTCAGCGAAATCAGTTTGATGCGCTCGCGCCGCAGCACTTCGAGTGCCGCGTCCTGCTGCTCTTCCGGCAATACCGCGTTCACCATGTCGCCGCTGAGGCGCGCCTCGGCCCCGAGGCTCGTTAAACTCGCGGGCACGGTTTGTGCGCAAAAAATAATCTCGACTTTGCCTTGCGTCTCGGAAGTCAATTCCGCTACCGCCCCCACCCCGCGCAACTCACCCTGGTGGATGACCCCCACCCGGTCGCAAAGCGCCTCCGCATCCGAGAGAATGTGCGTCGAAAAGAAAACCGTCTTGCCTTCGTGCCGCAGTTGCTGGATCAGATCCCGGACCTCGCGCCGCCCCATCGGGTCCAGTCCCGACATCGGCTCATCCAGAAACACCAGCTTCGGATCGTGCAGGACTGCCTGCGCCAGCCCCACCCGCTGCAACATGCCCTTCGAGAACTTCCGCAACTGCACCCCAGCCGAGTCGCTCAATCCTACCCGCGCCAGCATCTGCTCCACCCGCGCCGCGCGCCCTTTTGCCGGCATTCCAGAAAGCTGCCCATAATAGTTGAGCAGTTCTCTGGCGGTGAGATGGTCGTAGAAATAGGGCTGCTCGGGCAGAAATCCAATCTGCGATTTCACCCGCGGATCGTCCATGTCCATCCCCAGAATCCGCGCGCTTCCAGCCGTCGGGAATACCAGCCCCATCAGGAGCTTGAGGGTGGTGGTCTTGCCCGCGCCGTTGGGACCGAGGAAGCCGAACACCTCTCCCTCTTCGATGGTCAGGCGGAGCGGACGCAGCGCCAGTTTCGGCCGCTTGCGCCAGAATCCGACGAGATAGCTTTTTTCCAGGTCGAGAATCTCAATCGCAGCCATGGCTATGCGCGCAATGCCAAGCCCCTTGCGTGGAATTTGATATGGAATCTAATTCTTAATTCTAATGAAGAGAATTATAAGCAATGCCGGCGCGATTGGGGATGTCTGGCTGTCCGGGCGATTACGAAGGTAAACCACCCGCTGCGACCGAGGCTGGTACGCAAAATCTGCCGCCGCCCTCGGCGCTACTGTTGCGGTGTGACCGTGCCATCGCAGGTCGTGAGCGCCGTCGTGCTGACGCGTATCACAGCATCTTCGTCCGAGCAGAAGGAGCGCACGCCCGTATTGCCCGGATTCACTGGGTTTCCATAGGCCATATAGCCGCCGGACGTGCCCGTCGCAGTGAAGTTATAGCCGCTCTTGGTGCCCGACGCCAGAACCGAATCGATCAAGCAGGCGCTAGTCGAGGTGGGAACAGTGGAGCCGGTGCAGGTGCCCGCCAGAACGGTCAGGCTGGCCGCAAAGCCCGCCGTCGGGTAGCTGGAGTTGTACGAAACCATGGCCGTGTTGATGGTGCGAATCGACGCCACTGCGGACGACTCATTCGCCGCCAGGCGCGAATAGAGAAAACTGGGTACCGCAATCGCCGCAATGATCAGAATGATGGCCACTACGATCAACAGTTCAATAAGAGAGAATCCCTTGGTCCTTCGCATCGCATCTCCCTGATACCGGATGAACGCAACCGATTAAGTTCCAGTCACAACGGTTGCATTTTTCATGCCGGACTTGGTCCAGCCGCACGAACCGTAAGTCCTTGGGAATGCGATGTAATCCGCAGCCCCGTCCCCTTGTTCGCCGCTTTCGTCATTCCCTCGCATCGGAAATGACATTTTGTGTCAGTGGATTTCTGGGCTTGGGAACGAGTAATCACTTAAGACGCACACAAGAAAACGCCCCACAATAAAAAAGCAGAGGATTTCTCCTCTGCTTCTTTCCGGCTTGTACCCTCCCCCAGGTACTTTGCCAAACCCAAACTTACTGCAGCGGGGTCTCGGTTCCGGCGCAGCTGCTGATCCCAGCGGCAACGGTGCGCACGACAGCATCCGCGACCGAGCAGAAGGCGCGCACGCCCGTAGTGTTCACAGTCACCGGGTTTGCATACGCATAATAGCCGCCGGAGGTGCCCGTCGCACCGAAGTTATAGCCGCTCTTGGTGCCCGATGCCAGCGTCGAGTCGATCAAGCAAGCGGTAGTCGAGGTGGGAACAGTGGTGCCGGTGCAGGTGCCCGTCAGAACGCTCAGGCTGGCCGCAAAGCCCACCGTCGGGTAGCTGGAGTTGTATGAAATCATTGCTGTGTTGATGGTGCGAAGCGACGCCACTGCGGACGACTCATTCGCCGCAATACGCGCGCGCAGCAGGTTCGGAATAGCAATCGCGGCGATGATCAGGATGATCGCGACCACGATCAGCAATTCGATCAGTGAGAAGCCCTTTTGTTTCCGCATTTAATTTATCCTCGTCTCCGTTTGACTGTTTTGGTTGGATGACCAACTCCCTTGTACTATCGCACTCTGAGGGCCAGAGACCCGAGTGACGGAAGTGAAATGTCCTTGTGAACGAAACCTCAGTGTTTTCAGCGGCCTTCTGCGGGGCAGTCACCTCCTCAGTCACCCTCGATTCTCCCAGTATGACACTTTCAGAGACCCAGATTGACAAATTTTGACAGTCGGCTCTCGTCTCCATCTTCACCTTCAAGCCGCCGTCAGATGCCGCAACTCCATTCTGAGAACGCTCGCCTCGGCTTTTTTTGCGCCAGCTTTCGCTTGCACTTTTCCGATGGACTAGCAGCCTGTGGTGCTAGTCGATTCGTATTAGGGCATCGCTTTAGCGATGCCGCAAGTTCTTCGAAATCAAACGCGCCTTTTAGAAGTGGGGCATCGAAATGCCATTGGATAACCGCGCTTTACTTCCCGGAGAGGAGCGACTCCGTTGTTTTCTGCGCTTTGGGAAGATCCGGCGAGGAGCGCGCCACGCTCTCGGAAATCGCGTTGGCCGCGTCCGCGTGCCCCTCCTGCTGCAACGCCCGCGCCAGCAGCAAGTACCCAACATCGGTGGGCTGCGCTGCCGCGGCCCGCGAGTACTGGCGAATGGCCTCCGCCAGGTCACCACTGTCCTGGGCGATCAAACCGAGTCCGATCATTGCCCTGGCCCGATCGGGCTCCAACTGCAGCGCCGTCTCGAAACACTGCTTTGCCTTCATCGACTGCCCCAGTCCGCGATAGGCAAATCCCAGACTGCCATAGGCGGTAGCGCGCATGCCCACGTCGCCCGCGTCACGAGCCACTATCTGATAGCGCTCGATGGCCGCTGGCAGATTGCCGCGGCCATCCTCGTAGGCGCCAAGATTCAGGTTGGCGGCCAGACCGTCGGGACGGATGGCGAGTGCGGCGCGGAAGTGCACGGCGGCCTCTTCGGTTCGGTCCTGGTGGAGCAGAAAGTCTCCCAGGTTGTTCTGTGCGATGTAGTTGTCCTGAGTCAGCGCCACCGTGCGCCGCCAGAACGACTCAGTATCGTGCCAGTAGCCAACCTGACGGTAAGTGAGGGTTCCCAGCACCAGCAGACAAGAAACCGCGGGAATGGCAAGCCAGCGAACGGTAAGTTGATGAGCCTTGGCCCAGTCGGCAGCCAGCCAGGTCAACATCAGAAACAAGCCAATGAACGGGATGTAGGCGTAGCGATCGGCCATTGCCTGAAGACCCACCTGCACCAGCCCAATCATCGGCACGAAGCTGCCCAGGAACCAGAACCATCCGACGGCGAGATACCGTTGGTCGCGCGCGCGCATGACCAAAGCGGTGACGAGCAGCAATAGGACCACGGCCATGCCCACTTGCCAGGCAGGATAGAGCTTGGCAGGGTGCGGATACATGGCCACGAGTTTCGATGGCCAGAGCGCCTTCCCCAGATAGCTCACATACGAGATCACGGCAGTCTCCAGCCGCAAGAGCAGGCTGTACTGGGAAAAAGTCTGGACGGCGCCACTGGCCTTCTGGGCCTTCATCGTTACCACCGCGCTCGCTGCGGAGAGCAGCAGGAGTGGCAACTTTTCCAATACCAGCCATCCGCTCCACAATCTGGGCGCGCTCCCACCTTGCGCCGCCGGGCCGGCCACAGCCGGAGCGCCAATCCGGCCAAGCGGCCAGTAATCCCACAGCCAGAGCAGAAATGGAAACGCGATCACCTGTGGCTTCGAGAGCAGCGCAAGCGCAAAGAAGCACGCCACTGCGGCGTATCGGCGGAGCCCAGACTTACCAAGACCAGATTTACCAAGAGCAGGTCTACGCGCGTACCCGACGTAGGCATACAGCGCGAGCAGAAAAAACATCATGCTCAAAACGTTCTTCCGCTCGGCTGCCCATGCCACGGACTCGACGTTTATCGGATGTAGCGCAAACAGAGCGGCAACCATCAGGCTGCGCCAGCGGCATCCCGTGGCGCTCTGCAGCAGTAGAAAGAGAAGGACAACGTTGACCGCGTGCAGCAAGACATTCACGTAGTGGGGTCCGGCAGGGTTCAGGCCGAAAAGTTGATAGTCGAGAGCGTGGGAAAGCCAGGTCAGGGGATGCCAGTTTCCTTGATTATAAGTGGTAAAAGCCCATTCCACTGTCGCCCACGTCAGGCCCGCCCTCACATGAGAGTTGGCCGTGATGTATCCATCGTCGTCAAAGTTGAGGAACCCGTTGTGAGTTACGGGGTTGTAGAACACAAGCACAACGGCGGTCAACAGCAGACACAAGAGCAAGGTGCGTTGCGCCGGCGACTGAAACAGCTTGGAGGACGCCGAGACTCCCGGTCGTTCGAGGCGTTTCGCCACCGCGGCAGTGGAAGACGAACTCATGGATTCAACTATTCTGATCCAGACACGAACGATCGACCCAAGCCATGTGCAAAAACGGGATGGCATTTCGCCTGCCCTTGACGGGTCATAATCGTGCGGCTTCGTGAGCGAGACCTGTTCTTACTGCTAGCGTATCAGCCGCTGAAGGCGTGCACGAAGACTGGCTGGCACCCCATAAGCACTATAGTAATTGCAAGCGCACTACGATGCTTCAGAACTCCGCTCCCGCAGCTAGCACAGCGGCCGCTACAGCGTGAAGCAGGAAAAAGGCGTCCACGCCTTCCACCAGACGTACCGGGAGCTGATGCCGGCATAAACCTGATGGGGGAGCTGTTACCTTGGAGTGGTGGCGAGCGATTCAGCGCCGTCGTAGGCAACACAACGTCGCGTTAGAATCGCATCAGGAGCGGTGGAATATTGTTTTGAGGAAGCGGCCCACCTTCAGCCAACGGAGTCGCCTCCACTTATCGACATGTCAGCGTCCCGCGAAAAGCGCGTCGTCATCTTCTGTCTCTTGTTGGCAGCCGCCACGCTCGCTCTCTACAATCCCATCGTCCGTAACCAGTTCGTCGATTTCGATGACTTGGCCTACATTATGAAGAATTCCCATGTTCAGGTGGGTCTGACGTGGGACACCGTGAAGTGGTCGTTCACGACCTTTTACCAAGGGAACTGGCACCCCTTGACTTGGTTGTCGCATGCCTTGGACTACCAGGTCTTTCACCTCAATCCTATTGGCCACCACTACACAAGTCTCCTGCTACACACGGCCAATGCGGTGTTGCTGTTCCTGCTGCTGCTGCGGGCCACTGGATTCACCTGGCCCAGTCTGGTGGTGGCTGCTTTGTTTGCCCTGCACCCGGTCAACGTTGAGTCGGTCGCCTGGGCCGCGGAGCGCAAGAATGTGCTCAGCCTGTTGTTCTTCCTACTCGCCCTCCATGCTTACGACCGGTACGCGCGGACGGGCCGGCGTTATCTCTATTTGTTGGTGACCGTTTTCTTTGCTCTTGGCCTGATGGCCAAGCCGCAAATCGTCACTCTACCATTTGTGCTGCTGCTTTGGGACTACTGGCCGCTGCAGCGAATGGGCGCAGCATCCGCGGCAGGGGGCTTACCTGCGACTTCCACTCCACGCTCGTTCCGCTATCTGGTCTGGGAGAAGTTACCCCTCTTCATCCTTGCGGCGGCGGATTCGGTGGTCACCGTCTTTGCGCAGCGCGCCGGGAACACGGTGCGGGCGTTTTCGGAAGTTCCGGTGACGCTGCGGGTGGAGAACGCATTCGTCTCCTATGTGAGATATATCGGAAAGGCGTTTTGCCCGTCCCCGCTGGTTCCGCTGTATCCGCGTCCAGAGGGTTCGCTGCCTGCCTGGCAGGTGGTGGGAGCGGTGGCGCTGCTGCTCTTGCTGTCGGCGCTGGTTATTCGCTGGCGAGACCGCCGCTATTTGCCCGTGGGCTGGTTCTGGTTCCTGGGAACTCTAGTCCCGATGATCGGAATTGTCACGGTTGGTGAGCAGGCAATGGCCGACCGGTACGGGTATCTTCCCTTTATAGGTTTGTTTGTCGCCGTCGTGTGGGCCCTCGGTGAGGCGGCCTCCAAGCGCGGAATCCGCGCCGTTTGGCTCGCTGCTTCCGCCGTTGCCGTACTGTTCGTTCTGGGCAGTCTCACTTATCGCCAGCTGGGCTACTGGCACGACAACGAAACCTTGTGGCGCTATACGCTGAGCGTTACCGCACGGAATTACACGGCGCACAACAACCTCGCGATGGCTCTTGCCAGGCAGGGCCGGCCCGACGAGGCGATCGTGCAGTTCCGGGCTGGCAAGGCACTCCACCACTATCCGCCCGACCAAATCCTGGCGCTCGGCCATTACGAATTGCACGTTGGACATCTCCAGGAAGCGATCGAGGAATGCAATGCGGTGCTGCACGATTCCGACGATCCCAAGCTTCAGGCCGGCGCATGGAGCGGGCTTGGTCAAGCTCACTTGCAGTTGCGCCACTTCGATCAGGCCGCCGAGAGCTACCAGAATGCTCTGCGCCTGAATCCGGACGACGGAATGGCGCTGACCGGTTTGGCCGTCCTGGCGCTGCGTCAGGGGCAGTCCGATGTGGCGGTCGTTCAGCTGGAGCACGCGGTGAAAGTCGATCCCAACGATGTGAATGTCCTTCTCTTCGCGCAAGCTCTGCGCCGGGTCGGTCGCGCTGCGGAGGCCGACTCCGCCTTGGCGCAAGTGCAGAAGATTTCCTCGGATCCGGGCCAGGCTCAAATCGCGGCAGGACAATTTCTTTCCTTGGCCGGCCTGAAGCCATTGTAGAAAGGCAGCTCTCAGCTCTCAGTTTTCAGCTCTCAGTAAAACCTTCAACGCAGAGGACGCTGAGACGCCGAGTGCGCGGGAAAAAGCTTTTGACTTCACTGACAGCTGAGAGCTGAAAGCTGAAAGCTGCCTCCTACGTTCGCTTCAGCAGCAAACAAGTGATGTCATCGTGCTGCGGCGTGTTCCCCACGTACCCATCCAATTCCGCCAGCAGGCTGCGCAGCAGTTCTGCTGGAGCTGACCCCGACTCGCGATCCACCAGTCGTATCAATGCCGCTTCGCCGTATTCCTGATCCTTCCCATTAACCGCTTCGACGACCCCATCGGTAAAAATCACCAGCCAGTCGCCGCGCTCGAGGCGAGTCGTTCCCACCTGGTAAGCCGATTCCGCAAGAATCCCCACCGGGATGCCTCCCGCCTCCAGTCGCTCCATCGCGCCCGATTTCTTGCGCAGAATGGGAACGTTATGCCCGGCGTTGACATAAACCACGTTTCCGGTCGCCGGATCCAGCTCGGCAAGAAAAGCGGTGGTGAAGCGATTTCCGCCTGCGCTGTTCGAGCAGGCATAGCGATTCACGCCGGCCACCAGTTCGGCCAGCGCGACGCCGCTCGTCGACAACGTCCGCAGACTAGCCTGGAAGGTCGCCATCAGCATCGCCGCCGGAATACTCTTTCCCGCCACATCGGCCACCACAAACAGAATGCGGTCGGCGCTCGGTTCCCGCCCCGGCCGCAGGATCACATCGTAGTAATCGCCCGCCACCGTGTTTGCCGGACGCGTCGCATAAGCAATCTGGTATCCCGGAATCTGCAGCGGCGCGCCCGGCAACAACCACGCTTGAATATCCTTGGCGATCTCCAGATCGCGCTTCATCACCACCCGATCCGCCAGCTCCAGCAGCAAGACGACGAACATCAACAGCCCGCCCCAGAAATGCAAGTCCAGTCCCTGGACCTCGACATGTTTGTCGCCGTTGATGTAAGTAAACCCGCCGCCAGGAAAGAACAGCAGAATCAGCGCCAGCAGCAGCAGCACGCGGCGCGCCGGGGTCAGCTTTTCCAGGATCGCCCAGAACAGCGCCTTCGCGATTTGCCAGCCCCGACGTGGTAGGGACCCTTTCGTCTGCAGATCGTCCAGCCCTGCCGAGTAGAGCCGGTAGCTCGAGCGCGCATCTTTTTCAAACTGCGACCAGAGCTGGCTCACGGCCAGCCCCTCGCTCACCCGAAGCCAGAACTGCCGAGCGCTCTTGAATCGGGGTCGCGGCGAAACCGTCTGCTTAGAGGAAGCCATGTCGGAGCCAACATTATAGGCTGGCGCCCGCTTACGGATGCTCGCTCTGTTCCGGAACCAGCCCCGGCGGCGGCGCTGGAATCGCAATGTCCAGTTTGTTCACCGCCCCGAGCGATGACAATGGCTTGTCGAATTCGCTCACGTTGCCCACCACCAGTACTGCCATCTGCTCGCGGTGGATGTACTTCGCCGCTACCAGCGCTACGTCTTCCTTCGTAACTCCTTCGATCCCTTTCTGAAAGTTCTCCAGAAAATCCAACGGATAGCCGTAAAACTCGTACGCCATTTTTTCCTGCAAAACCTTCGCCGGTGAATCGAAATGGAAGACAAAAGAATTCAGAATGGCGTCCTTGGCGCGCTTGATCTCCGCATCGTTGATGGGACGCTTGGCGAGATCGGCGATCTCCTCATCGAGCGCCTGAATGGATTCGATGGTGGTCTTGCTCTTCGTCATCACCATCAGCCGCAGCATTCCGGGATGATCCCAGCCCGCGCCCACTCCGCCGCCGACTCCGTAGGCGAGCCCTTTGGTGGTTCGAATGTCGTTAAATAACCGCGACGAAAATCCTCCGCCGAAAGCCTCGTTGAGCACCGAGGTCGCGAAATAATCCGTAGTGTGGCGCGTAATGCCCAGCGCCACCATTTCAATGGTGCTCTGATTCACGTCGGTCTTGTCGACCTCGTAATACCCTGGTTTTGCAGGATCAGGCCTCGCGGGCTCCGCATCCTTCGCCCACGGTCCCTTGGGCCAGGACCCGAAAGCCTCGCGCAGACGGGCTTCCATCTTCGCCGAGTCGAAGTCTCCGACCACGCCCAGGATGATGTTGTTCGGGTGAACGTACTTGCCATGCCACTCGACCAGATCCTGACGCGTGATCGCCGCCACCGTTCGATACTCGGGCACTCGCGCATACGGATTGTTTGCGCCGTACACCAGCTTCGCCGCTTCCCGTCCCGCGATCTGCCCAGGATCGTCATTGCGCCGCGAGATGCCGTCATACATCCCCTTCTGCGCAATTCCAATTTTGCCGGCGCGGAACTCCGGATTCTTCAGCACATCCTCGAACACGCGAAACACGTCGTCGAAATCTTCTTTCAAACACGACCAACTCACGCTGGTCGAGTCGATGCGTCCACCGGTCTCGACCTTGGCGGCGCGCTGCTCCAAGTAGTCGTCCAGTTGGTCGCCAGTCTGGGACTTGGTGCCGCCGGTGCGCCACACGTCGCCATAAATATCGGTCAGCCCCGTCTTGTTTGCCGGAACCGAGCGCTCGCCGCCGCGAATGCGAGCGATGCCGTCAATGGTCGGCAACTCGTGGTCTTCCTGAAGAAAAACCACCATGCCATTCGGAAACACGATGCGCTTCGGCTGCGGCGGATGAAACGCCGGCAACTTCGGAATCGGTATTTGCTGCCAGGCCTGCGCCTGCGCCCAAAGCTGCACATCAAAATTGCCGCTCAAGAAAGTAATGACAATGACGAGGACGACAGCAAAGAAGGATAAGTTTGCGCGCTTCACTGTCCACCTCCTTGCGGCCCGGCGCCAGTTCCAGGCGGCGCGCCGGCAAACTCGATGATCCCCACCGTCCGGTTATCGGGCGTAAACGTCTGATTCGCGACCCGGCGGATATCCGCCTTGGTAACTTTTTCGATCCGGTCGACCGAGCGGAAAAGCTCCCGCCAATCGTCATAGCGCGCCTGATCGAGGCCGAGCGCGAACGCCAGACCCTCATTCGATCCGAGCGAGCGGATCAGGTTGGCTTTGGCTCGCGTCTTGATCATTCTTAGCTCTTCATCCGAAATGTCTTCTTTCTTCAGCCGTTCAATCTCCACATGAATCGCATCGCCCACTTCCTGCGGCGTGTGGCCCGGGATCGGGGTGGCGTAAAACGCGAACAGATGCGGATATTTGTTTCCCGGCATGCCGGTGAATCCGGCTGCATCCGACGCGATCTGCTTGTCGCGAACCAGCGCCCGGTAGAGGCGCGAGGTGCGTCCATTCGACATCAGGTCGGTGATCGCGTCGTAGACCTGGTCATCCGGGCTGCGGTAATCGGGCCGGTGATAGCCTTCTAGATAAATCGGCTGCGTCTGCTCGTGCAGCACGACCGTCCGCTCGGAATTCTGCGCCGGCTCGGTTGTCGTCGCCGTGTCGGGCTTGGGACGCGCCGGAATCCGCGAGAAATATTTTTCGACTATCGGCATGGTTTCCGAAGCTTTTACGTCTCCAACCACGGAGACCACCATGTTCGAGGGCACATAGTACTTATCGAAGAAAATCTGCGCGTCGCTCGCCGAGAAAGAATTCAAGTCCGAGATCCATCCGATGGTCGGCCGGTGATAAGGATGGGCTGCGAATGCCTCTTCCGTGAATTGCTCGAGCAATCGCCCGATGGGATTGCTGTCAACCCGCATGCGGCGCTCTTCGATCACCACGTTACGCTCTTTGTAAAACTGCCGCATCACGGGATGCAGAAAGCGCTCCGATTCCAGATAGGCCCACAATTCCAGCCGGTTGATGGGGAACGAGTAGAAATATTGGGTCTCGTCCCAACTGGTGGAGGCGTTCATGTCCTCCCCACCTTCGCCTTCGACGATCTTGCCGAACTCGTTGTTGTAAGGCGCGGAGAACTTGTCGGCGGCCGCAATCGCGTCCTTCCAGCTTTGCTCGAGCTGTTTGAGCTTCTGTTCGTCGCGTCCCACCGGCTTGTCGCGCTCGGCAATGTAGGCGGCATAAGCCTCTTCGACGTTCGCCAGCGCAACTTTTTCGCCGGCATAGTCGCGCGTCCCAATCGTGTCCGTCCCCTTGAAGGCCATGTGCTCGAACATGTGCGCGAGGCCAGTCTTGTCCATAGGATCCTGCACCGAGCCCGCGTCCACATGCGTGAAAAACGAAAAGACCGGAGCCTCGGGCCGCTCGCAGATGATAATGGTGAGCCCATTGGCCAGCTTCTTAACGGTAGTGCGTTTCTCAAAAGAGCCCAGATCTTGCCCGAGAGCAAGCGAGCAGAGCACGAAACAGACAACAATTGTTTGTATAGAAGTTAAGCGGGATTTCATTCAGCCTCCACGACGCAACACCAAAAATTCGAAGTTACGTGGAGGCAGGGAAGATTGTCAAACGGCGGCCTGCGCGCTTGGTTGCGCGCCAACTATACTGGAGGCCGTTTTGAAGTCGTAGCTCGTAGCTCGCAACTAGAAGCTCGCGCCACTCCATGTCCACGCCCACCATCGTCGAAGTCGAGGGCCGCAAGCTCAAGCTTTCGAATCTTGAGAAGGTCCTCTATCCCGCCACCGGTTTCACTAAGGGGCAGGTGGTGGATTTCTACGTCCGCATTGCCCCCGTGCTGGTGCCGCATCTCGCCGGACGGCCACTCACCATGAAGCGCTATCCCGAAGGCGTAGGCGACGACCAGGAATATTTCTTCGAGAAGAACGCGCCCATGCATCGGCCCGACTGGGTGAAGACCGCGCCCATCTGGAGCGAGAGCAACCACCGCACCATCCATTTCATTCTTGCCAACGATTTGCCCACGCTGGTGTGGATCGCGAACCTGGCCTCGATTGAACTGCATCCGTCGCTCTCGCTGGCCGCCGACATTCGGACGCCGACCGCGATTGTTTTTGATCTTGACCCTGGACCTCCGGCGAACATTGTGCAGTGCGCGCAGGTTGGCCTCTGGGTGCGCGAAATTTTCGATCACTTCGGGCTGCAGAGCTTTCCAAAAACCTCCGGCTCGAAGGGGCTGCAGATCTATATCCCGTTAAATCCGGTCCCGTTGCATACGAAAACCAGTTACGAGCAGACGAAATCTTTCGCCCACGCAGTGGCGCGTCTGCTGGAGCAGGAGCATCCCGAACTCGTTGTCTCTGATATGAAGAAGGCTGTGCGCACCAATAAGGTATTCGTCGACTGGAGCCAGAACGACGAGCACAAGACGACGATCTCGGTTTACTCTCTGCGCGCGCGCGAGCAGCCGACGGTGTCGACGCCGGTTTTGTGGGACGAAGTCGAGCAGGCGCTGAAGAAAAAAGATGCGGGGCGACTGGTGTTCGAAGCGAAAGACGTGCTCGCGCGCGTGGAGAAGATGGGCGACCTGTTCGATCCCGTGCTGAAACTGCAGCAGAAGCTGCCGCAGTTGGCCGGAGTATCTGCCGCATCGGAAAAAGAAGAGGACGAAGGCATCAGCGTCGCAGCCCAGGCCGAAGCGCGGCCGCGCCCAGAGACGAAGAGGAAGACGAAGAGGAAGACGAAGACGAAAGGGAAGCCATCCGCAGAAGAGCGGCGCAAGTTATAATTCCGGCTTGCGCTTGACTGAGCCGGGCGCTCCCAAACCACATGGCGCACCTCTACGTTGGCACCTCCGGATGGGCTTATCCGACATGGAAGCCCGCTTTCTATCCGGAAAAACTCGCGCAGAAGAAATTTCTAAACTTCTACGCATCGAAATTGAATGCCGTCGAAGTCAACTACACCTTTCGCCAGTTGGTCAAAGAGACGACCGTCCAGAACTGGATCGCCGAAACGCCCGAGCATTTTCGCTTCACCATCAAGGCGCACCAGGTGCTAACCCACATCAAGCGCCTGAAGAGCGCGGAAGAATTCCTGACGCGCTTTCTCGGTACGCTGGAGGCCTTGGAGCGCGCCGGACGCCTCGGCCCGTTGCTCTTTCAGCTGCCGCCGAATTTCAAGGCGGATCAGGCGGTGCTTTCCGAGTTTCTGAAAAGCTTGCCGCGAAGTGTGCGCGCGGCGTTCGAGTTCCGCCACGAATCCTGGTTCGTCGACGCCACCTGGGACACGCTGCGCCAGCGCAACATCGCGCTCTGTGTGGCCGAAACCGAAGAGCGCGACACTCCCGACGTAGTCACCGCCGGTTTTGCTTACTACCGTTACCGCAAACCCACCTACACCGCCGAAGAACGCCAAGCGATGGGCGCCCGCATCCATGAG
>Ga0316363_10001545_pt1 | contig 19851 bp, 14 predicted proteins | sample Sb_taG_3_FD_200459 | JGI IMG/M metagenome (GOLD analysis project Ga0316363, IMG submission 200459) | Peat soil microbial communities from Weissenstadt, Germany - Sb_50d_a_PC metaG (v2) (version 2) | ecosystem: Environmental > Terrestrial > Soil > Wetlands > Peat | place: Germany: Weissenstadt...
GGGCAGCAAGCTCGTGCACGCCCCGGGGCTGGGCTGGCATGGCATCGACTTGTCGGCGCTGTGGCCTCGCGACGAGCCCGGCAGGGAGTTCGTTGCGGGCAACGACGCGACCCTCGCCGGCGTCGCCGAGTCACGCCACGGTGCGTGCGCTGGCGCGGGCACCATGGTGTATCTGCACCTCGACGCCGGCGTCGGCGGCGCGGTCGTCGAGGCCGGCCGTGCGATTCGGGGCACGACCGGCGCCGCTGGCGAGTTCGGGCACATGCCGTTCGGCGATCCTGCCCGACGCTGCCGGTGCGGCGCCAGGGGCTGCTGGAACACCAGCCTCGACGGCCGGGCTCTGGCCCGCCTGCTGCACCAGCGGGTCCCCGCCGACGACGTCGGCTACCTCCGCCAGGTGCTCGCCTCGGCCCGCGCCGGGCAGCCCGGCGCGCTCTCCGCGATCCGGGCCGTCGCCAGCTCCATCGGCCGGGGCGTCGCCGGCCTCGTGAACGGTCTCGACCCGCACCTCGTGGTCGTCGGCGGCTTCGGGCCCGAGCTGCTGCAGATCGCCGCCGATGAGGTCACTGCCGCCTACCACGACGGGCTTATGGCCTTCCGCGCGATACCACCGCCGCCGATCGTCCCTGCCCGGCTGGGCTCGGACGCGCCCCTCCTCGGCGCCGCTGACGAGGCGTTCGCCCTGCTGCTCACCGACGAGGGCCTGCAGGCCTGGGCTGCCCGACAGCTGTGAGTCAGGGCGCCTGACCGCTGGTTGGAGCCAACTGGCAGATCGGCGCGATTGAAACTATCGGCCCAAACAGCGTTAGCGGGGCACCAGGACCGACGCCTCCGCGGTGCGACACAGGTCCGCGAGCGTCGCGAGCGCGACAAGCCCGATGGTCAGCGCATCCGCGGGTTCTATCGCCTTTTCGCTGATCAGGCAGTCGAGCGGGTTGCCCTCGGACTTGCCGCCGAGCTGCCGCATTGTCTCGGCGTCCGCGGGTTCTTCGTCGAGGCGGTAGAAGTCGGCCGCCGCCCTGAGGAGTGTCCCGGCCAGCATCTTGCCGCTGGGTTTCAGCGTGCAGTTCAGCTCCGCGAGGACGGCCTCGAGGCGCGGCCCGAGATAATCCAGGATGTCCCGGAGCGGGTCGAGGCCCACGACCGCCCACGTCGCATCCACCAGGCAGCAGGCACCCAGCAGGAAAACGGGTGCGTCGTCCTCGGGAAAGCCTCCCTCGACGCCGCCGATGGGCTGGCTTCCGCGCCCGCCCGATGCGGCGTACTGGACCTCGGCATCGACGGCCGGGCCGAGTAGCCGGATGACCTTCGTCACCAGGGGATCGGTAACCGGGACCCGGTCTAGGACCACGGCACGGATCAGGGCCGAGACGGCGATATCCCAGTGTCCGGAGTCAGCGGCGAAGGCCTCCGCCGCAGGTATCTCCGCCGTCGCGAGCCGCGGAGCCACGGCATACTGCTTCATTCGCGAGTTTTCGAAGAAGCGGTCGCCGGCCGAACCCTCCGCCCAGTCCGGCACCTCCGCGGCCTCCGGCTCGGCCCCGCGCCACCAGTAGCGGCTGACCGCCGCAAGGTGCTCTCTCCTCGCCTCGAACATACTGCTGAGTTTCTGCGCGGCCCGGGCCAGCTGCTCCAGGGCTCGCTGGCTTTCGAGGTCCGCCCGCGATACCCCGGTACCTTGCCGCCGCTTCTTCTTCTGGTTGCTTGCCTTGCCCATGATCCTCCGTACAGCGCCTTCGGTCGTGTCAGAAGTTACCTGGTTCCGTGACCTCGGCGCCCGTGGCCTTCCCTCGGTTACCCGGCCACTACCGATCGAGCCGCGCGAAGGTCGCGTCGAACAGCGAGATAGCGCATACCCGGCCGTCGGCGGTGCGGTGAAATCTCACCTGGTCGCCAGCTTGCGGGGAGTCGAGGTCAACGGTGAAGACCTCCGGATCGCTGGTCGGCGACAGCGGAAACCGCCAGCGACGCGGCTCAGGACCGGCGACGGCGAGCCGCCCGTCCCGCCATTCCACCCGGACAACATGGGTGAGGCCGGGCCGGGCGTACAGCCCCAGCAGCGGCTGGCAGGCGCCGGGCGCGGCCTTGGCCGCGGGACCTGTCTCCGGTACTTGCGCGGGGCCGCCAGCGCAGGCGGTCCCTGCCAGGCTGACGGCCAGCTCGGTGGTGCTTTCGGATTGCTCTCCGTTGAGCAGGACGATCGCACCGACCTGGCACCGCGGGTCGAAGCAGATGCTGCTGGTGAACCCGGGCACCCAGCCGCTATGCGTGATCCACACCGTGTCTGCGGCCCGCTGTCCGCACCAGGAGATGCCCCACGCCTGGGTCCATTCGTCGTCGGCCAGGTAACGGGGGCGGTGCATCTCCCGCAGGGTGGCAGCGGAGAGGACACCGCCGGTCCGCTCGCGGTCTCGGTAGGCGCCGAGCTGGAAAGCGACCCAGCGGGCCAGGTCGCCCAGGTCGGACCACAGACCTCCTTCGGCCCAGACTGGAGGCATCAGCGGGGCCGGGTCCGGCTCGTCGGACAGGCCCAGCTCGCGATACCCGGTCGCGCAGCGGTCCTGCAGCGAGCCGGACAAGGGCTCGAACGCGGTGGCCTGCATGCCCAGCGGAGCCAGCACGGACTCGCTCAGATACTGCGCGAACGGCGTGCCGGTGACCCTGGCGACGATCTCGCCGAGCAGCTGGTAGGCGAGATCGGAGTACTTGTGCCGGAAGTTCGGCGGCAGTCGCAGCGTGATGTCGCCCGGTCTGCGCAAGACCTGCCCGGGATCACCACGGTAGGCCGGGACAGACCAGTCCGTGCCGGGCGGCTCAGACGGCAGCCCGGATTCGTGCGAGAGCATCCGGCGGATCGTTACTGTCTCGATCGGGGCCAGGCCGCTGACCGCGCGGACCACCCCAGATGGTCCGCCAGGAAACGGGAGACCCGCACGGCGTCCGCGGGCGGGGGCAGGAAAGCCATGCGCATCTCACCAGCCGAGCCGAGCCCAGGCGATGCGCCCACAGGCGTCCCCGTCGATGCCCCAGTTCCCCGCCCCGGCGATCGCCGTCACGACATCGAACCCGTGCGGCCGCCCGTCGTCGCGTGGCCCGTCGCGCCATTGCCCTCCGGCGTCCTCCACCTCGATCCGGACGCGATCCTGGCGGACTTCGGCGCGCAGGGTGAACGCGCCGCCGTGCCGGGAAAGACTGTGCAGGACGGAGTTGGTGGCGAACTCCGAGGCGGCCAGGATCGCCTCTCCGGCCTGCGGGCAGCCGCCCAGCCATCCGGCGAGTTCGGCCCGCGCGAGCCCGGCCTGCCGGGGTTCGGCGGGGTAGGTTCCGGTGTGACGGCGGGTGCCCGCCGCCGCGGCTGTCGTGGTCACTGTCCCTTTCCCTTTGCCCGGATTTGTGTTTCACAGCCTGTCGCGCGAGGGCTACCGCTGGAAACGGGATCGGCCCGGATGCCCATTGATCGCCGGCCCGGGGGCCGCCCTCCCCGAGAGGATGCCGATCAGATGCCGGACGATGCCGGCCGTGCCGGGACGCCCGCGGGCGTGTTCGGCGCGGAGCTGCGCTTCTACCGGACCCGGGCGGGCCTGTCCCAGCAGGACCTGGCCGCCCAGGCCACCGTCTGGCACGACGTGATCAGCAAGATCGAGACGGGGGAGCGGCCGCCCGCCGGGGACTTCCCGCCGCGCCTGGACGCGGTACCCGAGCTGGACACCCGCGGCGCGCTGACCCGCTTGTGGGATCACCTGAAGAAGGGCCACAAGCAGCGCCTGTACGGCTGGTTCCAGGGGTGGGCCGGCATCGAAGCCCGGGCCGCGGTGCTGCGCTGGTACGAGCCGCTCGTCGTCCCCGGCCTGCTGCAGGCCGAAGAGTATGCCCGCGCGATCCTCAGCGCCCGCCCCGACGGCTACCTGGACGACCTCGACGAGCAGGTAGCCGCCCGCCTGGCCCGACAGGCGATTTTGGGCCGAACGGGTGCGCCCCAGCTCTGGTGCATCCTCGACGAGGGCGTCCTGCACCGCGCCATCGGCGGCAGCAAGGTGATGCGGAGCCAGCTCTACCGCCTGGCCGAGGTAGCGGAGCACCCCAAGACCACCATCCAGGTCATCCGCTCCGGCGGCGCCCACGCCGGCCTGCTGGCGCACTTCGTGATCGCGGACCTCGACGGCAAGCCTTCCGTGGTCTACCTGGAGACGGCAGCGGAGGGCGTGGTCACCGACAGCTCCTCGGTGGCAGCTCATGTCACTCTTCGTTTCGATAGACTCCGGGCACAGGCCGAGTCGTGGGTCGCGTCCCGCGACCTGATCAGGAAAGTGGCCGAGGAACGATGGACGTGACCGCCGTCGCGTGGCGCACCAGCAGCTACAGCGGCAGCAACGGCGGAACCTGCGTCGAGGTCGGCACCACCGGCCCGGCCGTGGCGGTCCGCGACAGCAAGGACCCGGACGGCCCCCAGCTAGCCTTCGCCGCCGACACATGGAAGACATTCGCCGAACGGGTGAAGGCGAGCGCCTGAACCTGGCTCGAGTACTCCCGCCGTTTGCCGAGACTCGGCAAGGTGGACAATGTCACCGCGACCGCCAATCGTTCTACCGAACGGGCGTACGTCACAGCCCGCCCCAGGTCTTCGCGCCGGACCAGATCGGCGTGATTGAGGAGGTCGGCTGCACCGCGCGCTGCAACTGGCCCGCTCCGGGGTAAATGAAATTTTTCTCCCGAACGAACGGTGGTGCTTCTCCCCATGCCGCTCCAGCGCGCTCTCCTCCGTCTTCATAGTCCAGGACAGCTCGCGCCTACGCTGCTCTCCGGTCTCGCCCGGCTAAACTCTAGTTATGACTGACAGTGCATCGATGGACGACGCGGCGGATGGGCGAGAAGGCGCTTCTCAGCTGCCGCGACATCTGTCTGCGCTGATCGGCTCGCTGCAGGGCCCGCCTGATCTGGGCAGGAACCACGACAAGTACCTGGCGTATCCCGATCGCGACGAGTCCGGCGGGGCCGAATCCGCGTGATCCTGTGCGACACGGGACCGCTCGTCGCCGCGTTCAACGAGGCTGATAACGATCATGTCCGGTGCGTTGGGTTCCTTCGGGAAAACTGGTCTCGAGTGGTGGTTCCATCCCTGGCGGTCACGGAAATATGTCACCTGCTCGCGGATCCCGCACGACGCGGCCGCCTCGGCCTCGCTGCCGAATTCTGCGCCGCTATCGCCGATGACGAACTGCGGGTCATAGAAGTCACCCCGTACGACTACCGGCGGATGTCCGAACTGCTGACGACTTATTCTTCCTTGCGGCTGCAGGCTGTTGATGCCTGCGTAGTCGCGCTTGCCGAGCGACTTGATCTGCACGAGATCGCAGCTCTCGACGGGCGCGACTTCCAGGTGGTAGCACCGCGTCACCTGCGCAAAGGGGATCGGTTGAGACTACTACCAGACAACTGACACAGCTCTTCTGCTGACGCGCGCGTCCTGGCCCGGGCGACGCTGAAAGCGTTCAGACGCCGCCCTTCCCGGCCGCCTCAGCCGCCCGTCTCCCAGGCCCGGGGCCCGCCTCCGGCCAGCGTCCCCTGATAGACGACCCCGGCTCCGCTCCGGATGGCTTTCCTGGTCGCCCCGGCCGCGTCCTGCGCCCCGCTGACATCCACGACGTCATGGCCGTCCGCGCGGAACCGCTCAGGCGCGGCCCGCTCGTGCTCCTCACCGCGCCGGACCAGATCCTGGAACCCGATGTCGAACTCGCGGGGCGGCCGCAGCTCCCCCCGCGCCCTCAGCAGGTCCAGCTGCGTCAGCCGCCGGCAGGCCAGGAAGTTGGCGACATCGCTGGCCGCCAGCCGCACCCGCCCCTCAATGATCTTCATCTGGACCCCTAACGATCTCCGGTCCCAGCCGCCGGACTCCCTCCCCGCCAACCGTCCATTTTCGTCCCCGCGGGTTCATCCGTATCTCCGAAGGGCGATTCTTCTGCTCCAGCCGCGTGCGCCTGCAATACCCTTGGCGAGCATGCCGGCTACCGTCGACCCCGGAAGTCACCGTCGAGCTCGTCATCAACGGCACGACCTGCGCCGCCTTCGCCGCCTTCGCCGCCCAGGTCAGGCCAAACTGAAGAAGGTCGACGGCGTCACCGCGACCGTCAACCTTGCCACCGAACGGGCACACATCACCGCCCGGCCCACCTCCCCGCCTCAGACTTGGTCGCCGTGGTCGAGGCCGCCGGTTACTCCGCCGCTCTCCCAGGCCTTCATGCCTGGTCTGTGGTACACAAGGGCTCGCATGACCATCTCCGCTTCGTTGGGGATTGACCACAACGGGGCCGCCGGGGCCGTCCGACGGCAGGGCCGAAGGGCCTGTTGAACTTCTGTCGTCACCGTCTCGCAGCGCCAATTGGGCAGCCAGGCGCGTGATGCGTGAGAATGGCTCATGCCCACGCAACGCTATTCCGTCACACCACACCCGATCGAGACACTTCTGACTTGGGTGAAGTCTGGTGAGATCGCGATCCCGGAGATTCAGCGACCGTTCGTATGGGACGCCACCAAGGTCCGCAACCTCCTTGACTCGTTGTACCAGGGCTACCCGGTCGGCTACCTCATCGCATGGCGGAATCCGACGGTAAGGCTGAAGGACGGCACCCCGTCTGCCGGCAAGCGGATTCTGATCGATGGTCAGCAGCGTGTGACGGCACTCATGGCTGCGTTGCTCGGCTACGAGGTCCTGACCAGGGGCTACGACACGATTCGTATCAGGATTGCTTTCCATCCGATGGAGGAGCGATTCGAGGTGTCGAATCCTGCGATACAGAAGGACAAGACCTGGATCCCGGATGTGTCGGCCCTGTTCGCCCCGGACGCGAGCTTGCTGACGACTACGAACACCTACGTCGCCGCGAATCCGGAAGCTGATAGCGTGGCGATCCACCGGACGCTCGAGAACGTCAAGGCGATCGTTCATAACCATGTCGGTGTGATCGACTTGGCTGAGGAACTCGACGTGGAGACTGTCACCGAGATCTTCATCCGTGTCAACTCCGCTGGGGCCGAACTGTCCCAGGCTGACTTCGCGATGTCGAAGATCGCGGCCAACGAATCCTATGGCGGCAATGTCCTGCGCAAGGCCATCGACTACTTCTGCCATCTCGCAGTCGCACCGGAATTCCTGGCCCAGATCGAGAGGGTCGATCACGCATTCGCCCAGTCTGAGTTCTACCCCAAGATGCGATGGCTGAGGGAGGTCAAGGACGATATCTACGATCCGTCGTACACCGACATGCTCCGCGTGGCGTTCACCTCAGAGTTCCGCCGGGGTAAGCTCAGCGATCTTGTGGCGCTGCTCTCCGGGCGCAATTTCGTAACCAAGCAATACGAGGATGTCATCGCTGAGGAGTCTTTCAGTCGTCTCAGGGCCGGAATCTTGAGATTCATCAACCAGACTCACTTCGAGCGGCTCACGATGATCCTACGCTCGGCCGGGTTCGTCACAAGCGACCTGATCGGCGGTCGGAACGCTGTCAATTTCGCCTACATACTCTACTTGCGCGGACGAGCCGAGAGTATGAACGCCGCTGACCTTGAGCGGCTAGTTCGTCGCTGGTATGTGATGTCAGTACTCCGAGGGCGGTATACAGGCAACCCGGAGACGACATTCGACTTCGACATGCGGCAGATCGAGGCACGCGGCCTGACGGCCTATACAGACGCCGTCCTTGAGTCAGAGCTTCCGCCGAGTGCCTGGACGGGGATGCTTCCCCAGCTCATGGACAGCTCCTCATCCATCAGCCCCTACTTCCTGGCCTACAAGGCGGCCCAGGTTAAGCTCGGAGAGAAGGGCTTCCTCTCGCGCGACATTACTGTCCACGACCTGCTCCTGAACCGGACTGACGTCCACCACGTCTATCCACGGAACCATCTGAAGAAGCAGGGCCTCTCTCGCGGCCGCTACAACCAGATCGCCAACTTCGTTCTTGCGCAGAGTGAGATCAATATCGCTATCGGCGACCGGCCGCCTGGGACATACTTTGGCCAATTGGCGAAACAATGTGACGGCGGGCCGAGACTATACGGGGCCATCACAGACGAGGTTGAGATGCGCGCCAACCTACGAATGAACTGCATCCCGGAGGCACTACTCGGCGGCGAGATCCTCAACTACGAGGATTTCCTCGAACAGCGCCGGGCTCTCATGGCTCAGAAGATCAAGACCTGGTTCCACGCGCTCTAATTGTTGGTTGTCCCAGCCCGGACCCGAAATTTACGATACGCATTTCAGTTTAGACATGGACATATAGCTAACCAGCCAGCCGACGGCCACGCGGCCAACCACAGCGAACCTAAGCTGCCTGTAAGTCCTATACGAAGGACGGCGCGCCTGCGGAAACTGGCGTTGCCCCAGTTGGAGCGGCACTTGTTCGCGGCAGCAGACATCTTGCGCGGGAAGATGGACGCGTCGGAGTTCAAGGAGTGGATCTTCGGATGCTATTCCTGAAGCGGGCGTCTGATGAGTTCGACGTCGCCCACCTGATCGCGCACTTCTCCAAGTAACGTCTCCATAGCGACTGTTCACCGACCGCGGGATGGCCATCCCTCGACCTTGCCGGGTGGTGCCGCTTGCAGGAACAGGCTGACTGCACCACGGTGCTGGTCAGCTGGGACGACGTGATCCGAGGCGCCCACGCGGTGACCGACACCATCTGGTACGAGCCGCTCGTCGTCCCCGGCCTGCTGCAGACCGAAGAGTATGCCCGCGCGATCCTCAGCGCCCGCCCCGACGGCTACCTGGACGACCTTGAGGAGCAGGTAGCCGCCCGTCTGGCCCGCCAGGCGATTTTGGACCGAACGGGTGCGCCCCAGCTCTGGTGCATCCTCGACGAAGGCGTCCTGCACCGCGCCATCGGCGGCAGCAAGGTGATGCGAAGCCACCTCTACCGCCTGGCCGAAGTAGCCGAGCACCCCAAGACCACCATCCAGGTCATCCGCTCCGGCGGCGCCCACGCCGGCCTGCTGGCGCACTTCGTCATCGCGGACCTAGACGGCAAGCCGCCCGTGGCCTACCTAGAGACAGCGGCGCATGGGCAGGTCACCGACAGCGCCTTGGTGACAGCTCACGTCGCTCTCTCGTTCCATAGACTGTCCCCCCGGCACTCCGGGTGCGTCCCGGACGGGACCGTTGTCTCTACGATGGGGTGGTGAGCGTCGGCGGTCGCGTCCAGAGATGAGTACATGACTCGCGGCGAGCTGCTGGTGCAGCTGGTAAGGCTGCGGCAGGCGCGTGTCGGCCATGTCAGGGTGCCGCACAAGCCATTGCTGCTGTTGTGGCTGTTCGGCCAGTTCGCGGCGACCGGCAGCAGCGCGACCAGTTACCAGCAGGCTGAGGAGCCCGTCAGTCGGCTGATCAACGATTTCGGCCCGCCTATGGCCAGCGAGGCTAGAGCTCGGCAGCGAGCCGCTATGCCGTTCGTTCACCTCGAACGCGAGTTGTGGGATCTTCGTGACGCATCAGGACAGGAAATCGGCCCGGATGTGCCCGAACGCCGCGCCTGGCTGCTGGAGCGGGGAGCGGTAGGCCGCCTGCAGGCCCCGGTGGAACGGCTCCTGGCCGACCCGGGAACTCTGGCCGCAGCCGCCCGGCTGCTCCTGGACCGGCACTTCACCCCGGTCCTGGCTGACCTGATTTGCGCGGCGGTCGACCTTGACCTGGCCGCTCTCGACCTGGCCGGGAACGAGAAGGTACCACAGGCTGTCCGCTCCCGGCCGCGGCGCAGCGGGTTCGCCGAGGAGGTCCTGCGCGCCTATGCATACCAGTGCGCGATGTGCGGATTCGACGGGGCGCTCGGGCGCTACCCCGTCGGGATCGAAGCGGCCCACGTGCGCTGGCACAGCCAGCGCGGCCCCGACGAGATAACGAACGCGCTGGCGCTGTGCGCGCTGCACCATGCGCTGTTCGACCTAGGCGTCCTAGGCGTCACCGAAGACCGCCGCATCCGCGTATCCAGCCTGTACGTCGCCAGGAACGAAGCGGGCCGGGCCGTGGACGCGCTCGCAGGTAAGCCGCTGCTCATCCCGTGACCACACCAGCCGACGGTGGACGTCGTGTACATCTCCTGGCATAACCGGCAAGTCTTTAAAGGGCACCACGCCAGATAGCAACTGGCGGGTCGGCCAGGATCTACGATCGCCACATGGCCTTCTGGGATGTCGTTCAGCCGCGCCACGTGAGGCAGGCTGCTGCCGAGTATGACGAGTTGGGTCAAGACGAGTTCCTGGTGCGTTACCGCTTCGGGCGGGCCCGTGCGTACCTGCTGATCATCGACGGCAAGGCGTATGACTCGAAGGCGATCCTGGGAGTTGCCTACCGGCATGCCACCGGTCAGTCGCTCGGGCCCAAAGACTTCAGCGGCGGTACCGTCGGCGCGGCGCGTGTTCTGCGCTCCCTGGGCTTCGAGGTGCGCAACGAGCGGAATGTGACGAATTGACCAGAAGGCGGATTGCTACGGGCGGCGAGGTCCTGCCGTGCCCGCACCAGCCGACGCCGGTTTCACCGTCGATGCTGTCACGGCCGGAGCATCCGCGGCGCTCAATTGAGCCGGGTTAGCTTGCCACTCGATCGGAGGGCATCGACGTGCTCGGCTGCGCGGACGGGGGCTGTGCCGCCGCGGATGAGCAGGCCGGCTTCGATGTTCTTGGCGACGCCCGATTGGGTGAGGTTGGCGCTGGTGACGAGCAGGACGCGGCGGTCGGCGACGGCGAGCTTGGCGTGCATCTTCGCGCCTGGCTCGGTGCGCTTGGAGGCTGGCCAGTGCCATAGCTCGAGGCCGGGGACGCCGGTGAACGCCTGGTAGGGCTCGTCGCCGGACAGGGCGCTGCCCGCGCCCTGCAGCGTCTCCACTACGACGCTGACCGCCACACCGCGGCTAACGGCTGCGCCGAGGGCGTCCCTCAGCGGCTGATGGGGCTTGGCCGAGTAGGTCATCAGCAGCAACTCGTGCCGCGCCTCGCGCACCACGTCGGCCAGGACGGCGGCGGTAGCTCGTACCGGCACATGGTGAGAAGCCGGGCCACTCCACACCGTCTCCACGCTGACCTCCCCGGCCCGCTGAGCGTATCCAGCGGCCAGGCCGGTGAGGTAGGGCAGGCCAGCCGAACGGTCCACCCCTTCCAGCGCGTCGAGCAAGGTCCCGGCGCCTGGCGTCGCGCGCAGGATCGCGTCGCGGGGCCACCTGTCGAGGGCGTGATCGAGGACCGTGCGCAGGGCCGACGGGCCGAGGCGACGCAGCAGGTCAGCACCGGCCTTCTCCAGCGCGTCCCAGGTCATGCCGGGATGAGGCAGGGGAACTGGTCGTCGATGGGCACGATGAAGCGCCGGTCGAGGAACCGGTTGCCGCGTTCGCAGGTGGTCTCGGAGACGAAGAGGCAGGCATGACAGGCGGCGCCGTGCAGGAAGTCGGCAGGTGCCTTCGGCAGCCGTTCGGTGCACAGCGGGTCTGACGAGCAGCGGTGGGCGTCACGCAGGGCCCGGTGCATGATGCGGGTCAGCGGCTCGGGCTCGGCTAGCGACACCAGGCCGCCCAGGGTGCCCTCGGCGTCGGGCACGGCGGTGTAGATGAGGATGCCGCCTTGGTCCTGGCCCGAGTAGATCCGCTCGGACAGGCTGGCCGAGCTGTAGCCGCACTCCAGCGCGATGGTCCTGATCAGCAGGTGGGACAGGGTGTGCAGCGCAATGTAGCGTGCTTCCGGCCAGCCGTGCAGCGGGTCGAAGTCGGTTCTTAGCCGGCCGGAGTAGCGGTTGGTCCGGAAGCGCCTGAAGGCTTCCATGTGCTCGCGGACCACGTCCGAATCGTGGACGCGGGTCTCCCAGGCGGCCATCAGGGCCGGGTCGACGCGCAGGAAGATCCCTTCCCCACGGACCTCGCTGGCAGGGACCCAGGTCGGGCGGTCGCGGGCCAGCGGCGCGCGCGTCACCAGGTCGGGGTCCTCCGGGTCGGGCGCGTCCAGCCTGGTGAAGCCGGTCAGGGCGCGGACCTCGCGCAGCCGCTCGGCCTGGGCGACGTCGGCCAGGAATCCCGCCAGCGCGGAGGGCACGCCCTGCGGGTCGCGGCGGAGGGTGAAGTCGTCGGTGGCCTCGGGCGGCTCCGGGGCGGAGAACACCTCCCATTCGGGCGTGCGCAGATCGGGGTAGGCCGGCTGGTCGCCGTCCGGCCCGGATTCCAGCGCCTTGCGGTGCTGGGCGATGGCGTCGAACACCTCATCCTTGCCCCACTGGTGCAGGACCTGGAACTGGGGCAAGGTCCAGGCGAAGTCCAGGGCAGCGAATTCCTTGACGTTCTGCAGGTCCCCCCACAATTGCTCCACCTTCGCCTGCAGCGCGCTGGCTCCGACCTGCGGCACGGCCAGCGCGGACAGCGTCTGGGCGAACCACTGGTTGGATGCGCCGACCACAAGCACCATCGGCCGTTCGGCACAATTCTCGAACGTGCTGAGGTGCGGGTGCCTGCCCCGGCAGGCCGGCAGGTTCTCGGCACCGCGCTGGCCCATGGCCCGGCTGATGTTCCGCTTGGCGCCGCAGCTCGGGCATCGGATCATCACGTTGGCGCCGCGGTTGCCGCCGTAGTCGTCCATCTGCAGCTGGGGGTGGCTTACCGCCGGGCAGGCTCCGCCGTTGTGGACGAACTCCCGGTAGGGGAAGTCGTCCAGGTGCCCGTTGACGCAGGCCAGGACGAACCGGGCGGCCACCGCGAGCGGCTTCTTGCGGCGTCGCGGGCAGTCCTGGTGGAAGAACCTGGCCTCGTCCGGGCGCCGGGCCCTGTCGTTGGCGAATCCCCAGTTGCCGGAGTCCAGCGGCGCGAGCCGGTTGCAGGCCGTGCACCGCAGCCATTGCGGGAACGGGATGACCGGCACTCCGACCCTGGCGGCCTGGCCGTTCGGGTCGATGTCGAAGCCGTCCAGCCAGGGCGGCGGCCGCAGTTGTGTGACCGGCGCGCTGAGCAGCTTGGCGACGGCGGCGAGTAGCCGGGGCTCGTGGAGAGGTACCCAGTCGGGAACGGTGTCGAAGCGCCAGTCGTCGAGGCCGCGGACGAGGACAGGGAAGTTCGGCAGGTCGATGAGCGCGCCGACGCCGCCGGTGTACATCAGGTGGCTAGGCCGCACGGTCCCGACCCGGCGCCGGTGCTGTGTCCCCGGCATCAGCGGCCTCCTGCCTGGCCGCCGGCTACCGACTCGCCGAGTTCGTCGGCGTCGGGAACGTCGTCGCCGTCGTCCGGGCCTTCGGCGGCGGATTCGTTGTCCCGGACGGCGAACGACCAGGCGGGCTGGCCGTATACGGGATCGAAGAGGCTGCCGCCGGGGACGAGCAGGTTGATCTCGTTCTCCGTCTCCCGCATCGACATCGGAACGGTCAAGGCCGTCCAGGCGGTGCCGTCGGCCTGATCGAGCAGGCCGTTCAGCGGCTGCTTGCCGGTCCGTTTCCGGTACCCCAGCCGGGTGGAACCGGTCATGGCGCCCTTCCAGTCATCCACCAGCCGCGCGATCCGCTCCCGCAGGTATTCCCGGCCGCGCAGGTCCGAGGCGGCCTCGGCCCGGTCCAGCAGCCGCTCGGTCACCGCTTCGACCACGGGCCCGTCGAGGTCCACATCCTGCGCATCGCCATCGCGCGAGTACGGCTCGGTGATGTTGCGGACAGCAGCCACGAACGTCGCGGCAGTGCCCCGGTCTAGGGCCCTCCGGGTGTACGGCGTCACCGACAAGGCCTCGACCTGGCGGTAGTAGGTGGCGTGATAGTGCTCGAAGTCCTCGTAGTGCGCCAGGTCACGCGGCCGCGACCAGTTGTAGAGCGTCACGACGAGACCCGGCTTCTCGGCGGACCGGCCGACCCGGGACGAAGCCTGGATGTACTCGGCGGTGTTCTTCGGCTGCCCGGTCACCACCATCAGCCCGAACCGCGACACGTCGACCCCGACCTGCAGCATCGAGGTCGCCAGCACGACGTCCACCGGCACGCTGTCCGTCTTGATGCGCTCGAAGTCGCGGTCGGCGAGAGGGTGCGGGGACCGCTTGTTTTTCATGGCGTCAGACCGGTCCAGACCGATGGCGCGCCGTCGTCCAGACGTGTCGAACTCGGGATCGAAGCCCGCCTCCAGGCGCTTCAGCACGCTGCTGATGTCCGCCGAGGAGATCCGCGACGTCAACTCCTCGATGGCGAGCATCCCGGCCGGGGACTGAATCCGCTCGGACAGTCCCCGCGGACGGCCGTGCCTGCGGACCCGGGTGGTCACGTCGTCGTCCAGGTACCGCCGCATCCCGGCCAGTTCCCTGGTGGCGTTGAAATAGCCGACCACGGTCATATACGGATCGGCGGCCGCGCCGTAGGCGTCGAACAGGGACTGCCCGGCGATCAGCAGGATCTCCGCCAGCCGGATCTCGGCTGACTTCAGCCGAACCCCGTGGGCGCAGATGCCGAGGTAACGCCGTCCGGGCGTCCCCGGGGTCACCGGCATCTGCCGGGAAAAGAATGTGTCGCTGATGTCGAGCACCGGCGGCGGGAACACCGCAAGGCCCCGGGCGAAGACTCCGCGTACCTGTTCCGGGGCCCGTTTGGTGGTGGCCGTGGAGGCGACGATCTTGGGACCGGTCAGCACATCCCCGACTCGCCAGCGACAAAGCTCGTCGACGGCGGCCTCGAACAGCCCGACGGTGGTGCCGAGCGCGCCCGAGATCAGGTGCAGCTCGTCCTGGATGATCAGGTCCGGCGGGCGCAGCCGGGTGACCGGCTGGCTGGTCACCGCGGGCAGCCCGGAAAGGCGGCTGGTGTTGTGCCGCTGGCCGCAGCCCGTTCGGTCATCAAGATCGTCGTGCCGGTAGCCGTGCCGGGGGCAGCGGGAGCTCACCCGGCCGAACAGCAGGCCCGCGTACCCGTGCCAGGGCAGTTGGGCGAGCTTGTCCACGGTGGCGATGACCAGGCTGGGCAGGCACCGGTAGATCTCCTCATCGACGGTGAGGATCGGAAGCCCCTCCGCCGGCGACTTCATCTCGGAGAACGGACACGGATCTGGTCCCTCGCCCGACGGGCAGTACAGCAGGATTCGCCTGCGGTCATCATCCGGGTGCAGGTCTCGCTGCGCTAGCAGCTTGGTCCCGCACCACGGGCAGGCCAGCGTCTGCAGCACGCCGGCGCGCTTGGAGGACGGGGCGTCGCGGACGTCGGAGACCTGCTCGGCGGCGGCGTCATACCAGTTCGGCGACACCGCGCCGCCCACCCACAGTCCGATCCGGAACGGCTCGGCACCCCATCGGGTGTCCCCGCCCTCGACCGCAGCACGCCGCAGTACCTCGGCCGCGCACACCAGCGCCGCTGCCCGCTGGAACTGCTGCGCGGTGAGTAGCCGCAGCGTGTAGCGCATCAGCACGGCCACCCCGCCCTCGCCGCTGCGGGCCGACGCCCCGGTGCCGACGACGCGCTGCAGTCGGCGGATCGCGAACGTGTAGGCGGCCAGGCCGAGGTACGCCTCGGTCTTCCCGCCGCCGGTCGGGAAGAACAGCAGGTCGACGAGGGCTTTATGGCGGTCGGGGACGCGGTCGGGGTGCGCGGGCTCGGTGAGGGCGGGCAGGTTCAGCAGGACGAACGCGAGCTGGAACGGCCGCCACGAGGCCACGTGCGCGCCTTGAGCCTGGACGGCGGCGAGGGCCTCCGCGTACGTCAGCCCTTCGGATTCCCGTATCGCGGCGATGGTGGTGTGCCGCCGCTGCAGCGCCATCGCCTGGTTCGCGAACCGGAACGCCTTGAGCGCCAGCTCATGCCCAGGAGCGGAAGGCGAGGTGAGAAGGTCGATCCCGGCCCGGATGCGGCCCGCACACTGGCGCGCGGTGAAGACAGCCGTCTCAGCGGTCTCCCGCAGCGCCGCAGGCAGCTCGGCGATCCGGGCCTCCTGCTCATCGAGCCAGACCGCGTACCCGTCCGCCAGGGGCCCGAGTCCGGCAGCGAGCTCCTCGACGGAGGCGGTGGCCAGGTCGTCCATCGACAGCTCGACGCCGGCCAGATGCGACCCCGTCTCCGCCGGTGGCGCGATCGTCGCGGGCACCTCGTAGGTGGGCAGCCAGGTAGTCTCCAGCCGGTACGCGTGCCGCTCACCCACGCGGACGTGAGCGTGCACCGCGACGTTGCGCCCCACGGCGTGCCGGAGTTCGTCCCGGTACAGCAACCGCAGCTGCCGGTCTTCCGCGTCGCCGTCGAGCGCCGCCAGATCATCCAGCGGATCATCGATCGGGCAGAACACGGCGAGGTCGTGCTCGACGGCCGCGGTGACGGTCAGCTTGGGCTGGAACAGCCACGCCGTGTCCTTGTTGACCGCAGGCTCGGTTTGCGCGTTCACCAGGCCGAGCTCGACCACATGCGCTCCGGTGTCCAAGCCATTCACGCGCGGCCGGATGTCAACGGCCAGGTACACCCCAGGCTGCCTGGGGTCCGGCATGGTCAGCGGGATGCGCTGGGAGGGGCCGTCGCCGAACCGCACATGCTTCACGTACTGCGCGGGCTCGCGGCTCCAGCTGCGCCGCAGGTTTCCCGCGTCGTCCAGCACCTCGGCCTTACCGTACCGGCCCCAGGACACGGTGACGGTCATCGTGTCCACGCCGGACGCGACCACGCACGACAGCCCCATCGACGACGCCCACATCCGCCCGGCGTTCTGCATCGTCAGCAGCTCAGGCAGTTCCCCGTCGGCTCCGTCCCCGCCGGCCGAGATCTCGGTGTCCACCGTGTCCCCGGCCGTGTCCGTTTCGGAGTGCGGGTCGTGCCGCGGCCCGAGCCTTCCCACTAGGTAGCGCTCCCCCGGACCCGCCGAACGCGGCGGGAGCACTTCGAGCTCCCCGTCCCACGGCCCCAGCAGGTCCCGCTCGATCAGCTCGACGAGCTCGTCGCGTACCTGGCAGGAGGACGCGGCCGCGAACTCCTGCGGTTCGTCGAGCGGTGACGGCTGCTCGCCCTGGACCACTTCGGTCATTGTCCCGCCCTCCGTCGCTACACACGCGTCCCGGTCACCGCACCCAGAGTAATGACGCTCTCCGGCATTCCGGGCCCAGTGAAATTCCATTGATACCGAACAGGCGGTGGTGCGTCTTTCGCTCCAGCCGTGACTGGGAGAATGCGAGGCATCGAGGTGACCGGGCCGCATAGGTAAGGACTAGCTGCATGGCTGACGAACCCAATAGCGTGTCCAGCGCGGCCGGGATGATCGGGGCGCAGGCCTTGATCGGCAGCCTGGTCGGCGCTGGCGTGGACGTGTGCTTCATGAATCCCGGCACGTCGGAGATGCACTTCGTGCATGCCCTGGACTCCGTGCCGTCCATGCGCGCGGTGCTGGCACTGTTCGAGGGAGTCGCGACCGGGGCCGCTGACGGTTATGCCCGCATCGCCGGCCGGCCGGCCGCGGTGCTGTTGCACCTGGGCCCCGGTCTGGGCAACGGGCTGGCGAATCTGCACAACGCGCGCCGGGCGCACAGCCCGATCGTAAACATCGTCGGCGCGCACGCCACCGGGCATGTCCGCTACGACGCGCCGCTTCAGTCCGACATCGAGGCGGTCGCGCGCACCGTGTCCGGCTGGGTCCACACCTGCGGCACCACCCGTGATGTCGCTCAGGACGCGATGCGCGCCGTCGCGGCCGCCGGCCGCGACGGCGGCCAGATCGCGACCTTGGTGCTGCCGGCCGACGTGTCCTGGAGCGGCGGCGGAGTGCCCGCGCCGCCGCGCTCCCCGGCCCCGCCGCAGACCGTTGGCAGGGATCAGATCGGGGCCGCGGCCGGCATCCTGTCCGCCGGCGCTTCCTCGCTGCTGCTGCTTGGCGGGGCTGCGCTCACCGAACGCGGGCTGCGGGCAGCCAGCCGGATCGCCGCCGCGACCGGGGCGCGGCTGCTCGCCGAGACCTTTCCCGCGCGCATGGAGTGCGGCGCCGGGGTCCCAGCCGTCGAACGGCTCGGCTACCTGGCCGAACAGGCTGACACGCAGCTGGCCGGGCTGAGCGACATGATCCTGGCCGGGGCCCGCTCACCGGTGTCGTTCTTCGCCTACCCCGGGCGGCCCAGCGATCTGGTCCCCGAGGGCTGCTCGGTCACCGAGCTGGCCGACAGCGGCCAGGACGTCCAGTCCGCGCTCGAGCAGCTGGCTGATCAGGTCGCTGCCGGGACCGAGCCGGTCCTGGCGAGCGCGGCCACACCGGCGCTGGACACGGGGCCGCTGACGGTGCTCAACCTGGCCGCCGCGATTGCCGCGTCCCTGCCCGAGCACGCCATCGTCGTCGATGAGGCCAACACCTCCGGGATCGCGCTGCCCGGGGCCCTGGCTGGCGCGGCGCGGCACACCCTGCTGACCCTGACCGGCGGTGCGATCGGGCAAGGCCTGCCGGTCGCAACCGGCGCAGCGGTCGCCGCCCCGGATCGGCCGGTGGTGTCTGTCGAGGCCGACGGCAGCGCGCTCTACACGATCCAGGCGCTGTGGACCCAGGCTCGCGAGCATCTCGATGTCACCACGGTGCTGATCAACAACGCCGCGTACGCGATCCTGCGGATCGAGCTGGCCCGCACAGGCGCCGGCCCGGCCGGTGAACACGCCGCACGGATGCTCGACCTGTCCGGCCCGACCCCGAACTTCGCCGAGATCAGCACCGGGCTGGGTGTGCCCGCTACCCGCGTCGCCACGGCCGGGGAACTCGACGAGGCGCTGCGCCGGGCCTACGCCGAGCCGGGGCCGCACCTGATCGAGGCCATCGTCCCCCCCATCGCCTGAACGCCCCCGCCCACACGGCCGCGACCGGAAGGTGCCCTGATGAAGAAGCTGCTGACCCCCGACGCGACCGCTGTCGGCCGTCCCGGCGGGCCCGGGCTGCCGGATGCGGTGGGCCCGGCCCGGGAGCACGGCACCCCCGGGGGACTCAAGACAGACCTGATCAGGCTGCTGGGCAGGGACCAGGTGCTGCATCGGGTGCTGGACCTGGTCCGCTACGCCTCCGACGCCTCCCCCTACCGGCTGCTGCCGCAGGTTGTGGTGCAGCCCCGCGACGTCGGCGACATCGTCAAGATCATGGCCTATTGCCGCCAGGCCGGCCGGCACGCCACGTTCCGCGCCGGCGGGACGAGCCTGAATGGCCAGTCGCAGTCCGATGACATCCTGATCGACGTCCGGCGGCACTGGACCGGCATGGTCGTCGAAGACGGCGGCGCGCGTCTGCGTGCCCGGCCAGGCACGATCCTGGCGCACGCTACCGCGGTGCTCAAGCGTCAGGGCCGCCGGGTGGGCCCGGATCCGGCCAGCGCCGATGTCGCCACGATCGGCGGGGTCATCGCCAACAACGCCGGCGGGATGCGCTGCACGCTGGAGCGCAACGCCTATCACACCGTCTCGGCGATGACGCTGGTGCTCGCCTCAGGCACCGTCATCGACACCGCCGCCCCCGACGCCGAAGAGGTCTTCGCGCGCGCCGAACCGCAACTCGCGCAAGGCCTGCTGGACCTGAAGGCGGAACTGCTGGCCGATGAGGACCTCGCGGCGCGGGTCCGGCACAAGTTCTCTATTCGCAACACCACCGGCTACTCGCTGGCCGCGCTGCTCGACGGGCAGACCCCGCTGGAGATCTTCCGCCGGCTCATCGTGGGATCTGAAGGCACTCTGGCGTTCCTGGCCGAGGCGGTCATCGACACTCTGCCCGCCCCGGCGGTCACCACCGTGACGTGGATTGCGCTGCCCTCCATCGACGAGGCGGTCGCGCTCGTGCCCAGTCTGGTCGCGCTCGGTGCTGAGGCGGTCGAGCTGATGGTCGCGCCCGCGCTGACCGCGGCGGCGCATACCTTCCCTGGCACGCCGGGTTACTGGAAGACCCT
>Ga0316363_10001549_pt1 | contig 19814 bp, 16 predicted proteins | sample Sb_taG_3_FD_200459 | JGI IMG/M metagenome (GOLD analysis project Ga0316363, IMG submission 200459) | Peat soil microbial communities from Weissenstadt, Germany - Sb_50d_a_PC metaG (v2) (version 2) | ecosystem: Environmental > Terrestrial > Soil > Wetlands > Peat | place: Germany: Weissenstadt...
GTGAGCGGCAGCGTGCATTTGTGCAACAACTTCGGCTCATTCTTTGCCGAGTGCTCCATGACGACGACGACCTTCTTGACGCCGCCGACAAGATCCATGGCGCCGCCCATGCCCTTGACCATCTTTCCCGGGATCATCCAGTTGGCGAGATCGCCGTTCTCGGCCACCTGCATGGCGCCGAGGATGGCGATGTCGATGTGACCGCCGCGGATCATGGCGAACGAATCCGCCGAGCTGAAATAGCTGGTGGTCGGCAATTCGGTTACGGTCTGCTTGCCGGCATTGATGAGATCGGCATCTTCTTCGCCCTCGAACGGGAACGGGCCGGTGCCGAGCATGCCGTTCTCGCTTTGCAGCTGCACACTCATGCCATCGGGTATGAAATTCGACACCAGTGTCGGAATGCCGATACCGAGATTGACATAGAAGCCGTCTTTCAGCTCTTGCGCGGCACGCGCCGCCATCTGATCGCGGGTCCAAGGCATCAGACTTCCTCTCCTGTTCCGGCCGGCGCATCGGCTTTTTGGCGCTTGCGCACGGTGCGTTGCTCGATGTGTTTTACCGCATTCGGCACGTGAATGATGCGCTGCACGTAAATGCCCGGCGTAACGATATGATCGGGATCGATGTCGCCGGGCTGCACCAGGTGCTCGACCTCGGCGATGGTCACTTTGCCGGCGGTGGCCATGATCGGATTAAAATTGCGCGCCGTCTTGCGGTAGACGAGGTTGCCTTCGGTATCGGCCATGAAGGCATGGACGATCGACAGGTCGGCGACCAGCCCACGCTCCATCACGTAGCGCTCGCCGTCGAATTGCCGCTCGTCCTTGTCCTTGGCGATCAGCGTGCCGACGCCAGTCTTGGTGAAGAAAGCAGGAACGCCGGCGCCGCCGGCGCGGATGCGCTCGGCCAAAGTTCCCTGCGGATTGAACTCGATCTCCAGCTCGCCGGCGAGATATTGCTGCGCGAAAGTCTTGTTCTCACCCACATAGGAGGCGATCATTTTCTTGATCTGCCTGGTGTCGAGCAGCACGCCGAGGCCCTTGCCGTCGACTCCGCAATTATTGGAGACCACGGTTAGGTTCTTGACGCCGGAATCGCGGATCGCAAGGATCAAGCTTTCGGGGATGCCGCACAGGCCGAAGCCGCCGGCCATGATCATCATGCCGTCCTTGAGCAACCCGGCCAACGCGGAGTGCGCGTCCGCATAGACCTTGTTCATGACCGCTCCATTTCCCCCGGTTCAATTAGGCATAGCGAGGCCGGCGCAAAGGTCAACTAGTGTCCCGATTCCGAAGTTCGCAAACGCGTGCCGCTCATCCATCTGCGAACTTCGGAATCAAAGGGACACTAGCAACTTTATAGTTCTAGTGCGGTTTTTGGATTTGAAGTTCCTATAAGAGTTTGCCACCGGATCGTAGGAACTTCAAATCCACCGCACTAGCCGGCGCTGCCGTCCGATCCAATCGTCTTGATGATCGGGAGTCCGAAGCTGTGCGGATAATAATTCCAGGCGACAAAGCCCGCCGCGAACAGCACGCCGGCGATGATGGCGCCGACAAAACGATTGCGGAAGGCAATCAGGCTGCCGAGCAGCGCCGCGACGAACGCCAATACCGCCATCAATCCGACGAAGACCCAATTCACAGCCGTTAAGTCGATAGGCATTGTGTGCTCCTGGAAAATGCAGGGTGAACGATCCGCCGATGGCAGTCTAGCCGAGCTTGCGCCGCCGCGCGATGGCTTGGCAGACGACGGCTTGGCCTCGCCCGGCACATGACGTTATATCGGCCCAACCGCAACTTACCGCGGGCGCCGCGCGGCAGCGACGGGGAAAATGGACATGGATCAACTCGTGGAAAAGCTTTCGGAACGCCTGCAGACGCCGATTTCGACGGCCGAGCTTGAACGCCGCTGGGCGGCCGTGCGCGCCGCCATGGAGCGCGACAAGATCGACGTGCTGCTGATGCAGAACAACAACGACCATATGGGCGGCTACGTCAAATATTTCACCGATCTGCCGGCGACCAACGGCTATCCGCTCACCGTGGTCTTTCCGCGCGACGATCTCATGACACTGGTGAGCCAGGGACCGTTCGGCGGCCGCAATAATCCAACGACGCATGGCGACGGCACCGCACGCGGCGTCAAGCAATGGCTTACCACGCCGAGCTTTGCCTCGTGCTATTACACTGCCGACTACGATCCTGAGCTGGCCGCCAAAGCGCTCGCGCCTTACGCCGGCGGCACGATCGGCTTCCTCGGCACCTATCAGATGTCGTTTGCATTGGTCGATCATTTGCAGAAAGGCCGGTTCTCCAACTCGCGTTTCGTCGATGCTTCGGACCTGGTTGATCGTATCAAAGTGATCAAGAGCGCCGAGGAGCGCGAGCTGATCCGGCGCACTGCCGCGATGCAGGACGGCGCCATGCACGCCGCTTTCGCGGCCGTCGAGCCCGGAATGCGCGACCGCGATATCGCGGCCATCGCGCAATGCCATAGCCAGCGCAACGGCAGCGAGAACGGCATCTATCTATGCGCCTCAATGCCGCCGGACCAGCCGGCGCAGTTCAGCCAGCGCCACTACCAGAACCGCAATATCCAAAAAGGCGATACCGTCGCGCTTCTGGTCGAAGATTCCGGCCCCGGCGGCATGTATGCCGAGCTTGGCCGCACCTGTGTCGTCGGCAAGGCCTCGGCCGAGCTCAAGGAGGAGTTCGCCTTCGCGCTTGAGGCGCGCAAATTCAATCTCGGCCTGCTCAAGCCCGGCGCGCCATGCAAGGACGTTTTCGCCGCCTACAATGATTTCATGCGCAAGAACGGCCGGCCGGAAGAAAAGCGCCTGCATTGCCACGGCCAAGGTTATGACCTGGTCGAGCGGCCGCTCATTCGTCACGACGAGCCGATGTCGATCGCCAAGGATATGAATATTGTCGTGCACCCGACCTACATCCGCGGCCACGTGTTGTCCTGGGTCTGCGATAATTATTTGATCGAGGCGAACGGGCCCGGTGAACGGCTGCACCGCTTCCCCGAAATCATCACCGAACTCGGCTGACCACTTGCAGCCGTCCCGTTTTCTTGCAAAAATATTTTATACTTAAAGGATGCCGCTGCTGATAGGATACCGGAGGAATAGCGGGCAGCAGACCTTGGGGAGCGCCGATGCGCGGGCTAGACGGCAAAACGGCGATCGTCGCGGGCGGCTCGACGCTGATCGGACAGGCCGTTGCCGAGACGCTCGCCGGCTACGGCTGCAACGTCGTCATAGCCGATATCAACGTGCCGGATGGCGAAGCGACTGCCAAAAAGCTCGGCGGCAAAGCGCGTTTCGTGCGCTGCGACCTCACCAGCGATGCGGATATTGCCGCTCTCGTCAAAACCACGGTCGACGCGACCGGCCAGCTCGATTTTCTCGTCAACGTCGCGTGCACCTACCTCGATAACGGCGCCGAGACGACGCGCGCCGACTGGCTGAAGGCCTTCGACGTCAACATCGTCGGCTCGGTGATGCTGATGCAGGCCGCGCGGCCGCACCTGAAAAAGAACAAAGGCGCCATCGTCAATTTCGGATCGATCTCCTCGCGCGTCGCGCAAACCGGCCGCTGGGTTTATCCGGTATCCAAAGCCGCGATCCTGCAATTGACCCGCAACCAGGCGATGGACCTCGCTCCCGACGGCATTCGCGTCAATGCCGTCTCGCCGGGCTGGACCTGGAGCAACATCATGGTCGAGTTGACCAAGAACAACCGCGCCAAGACCGATAGCGTCGCCAAGCCCTTCCATATTCTCGGCCGCACCGGCAATCCCGGCGAGGTTGCCGAAGCCGTGGCGTTTTTGCTCTCGGACAACGCAAGTTTCATCACCGGCACCGATATCCGCGTCGACGGCGGCTATACGGCCATGGGCCCCGAACGGGCCGATCCGGCGATACCCTTGCTCATGGAATAGCACGATCAATTTGCAACGCAGCCGCACGTCTCGGCTACACAACAGGAGTGGGCGATGAGTTCTGCGAAACGAAAGATCACGATCGTCGGCGGCGGCCAATCGGGCCTGCAACTCGGCAACGGCCTGTTGTCATCGGGCTACGAGGTGCATCTGGTACAGGACCGCAAAGGCGAAGACATCCGCACCGGCAAGGTGATGTCGAGTCAGTGCATGTTCGACAAGGCGCTAAGCTATGAGCGCCAGCTCGGGCTGAATTTCTGGGACAAGGAATGCCCACCAGTCGATGCGCTTGGCGTGAAAATTGCCGCGCCCGACGGATCGGGGAAGATCGTGCTTGAATTTAACGGATTGCTCGACAAGCCCGCGCAAGCCACCGACCAGCGCTTGAAATTTCCGCGCTGGATGCAGGAATTCGAAAAGCGCGGCGGCACAATCGAATACAAGCAAGCTACCGCCGCGGACCTGGAAAAATACGCAGCGGACTCCGACCTTGTCATTGTCGCCGCCGGCAAAGGCGAAATTGCCAAAATGTTCGCGCGCGATGCGCAAAAGTGTCAGTACGATGCGCCGCAGCGCGCGCTGGCGCTCACTTATTTCAAAGGGCTGACACCGCTGCCAACTCCGGGAGTGGTTTTCAACATCGTGCCCGGTGTCGGCGAATATTTCGTCTTTCCAGCGCTGACAACGACAGGGCCTTGTGAAATCGGGGTGTACGAAGGAAATCCCGGAGGCCCGATGGATTGCTGGGATGGAATCTCTTCGCCGGCTGAACATCTGGCGAAATCGAAATGGATTCTCGACACGTTTATACCCTGGGAGGCCGAGCGCGCGAAGCACGCCGAACTGACTGACGCCAATGGCATCCTCGCCGGACGCGTCACGCCGACCGTGCGCAAACCGATCGCGCGTCTGCCGTCCGGCGACGTGGTACTGGGCATGGCCGACGCGGTCGTGCTCAACGACCCGATCACCGGCCAGGGATCCAACAACGCCTCGAAATGCGCGAAGATCTATCTCGATTCCATCCTCGCGAACGGTGACAAGCCTTTCGGCGAAGACTGGATGCAGGCGACGTTCGATCGCTTCTGGGATTACGTGCAATACGTCACCGGCTGGACCAATGCAATGATGCAGCCGCCGCCGCCGCATGTGCTCAATATTTTCGGTGCTGCGCAAACGAATGACGTGATCGCCCGCCGCTTCGCCAATTGCTTCAACGAGCCGCTAGACCTGTTCCCCTGGTTCGCGGTGCCGGAAGAAGCCGACAAGTATCTCAAGTCGCTCGCGGCGTGATCGGCGGCTTTAAGCCTTCTTCAGCGTGCGCGCGACATAGTCGCCGATGTAGCGCAAAGTTTGCGGCGCGGCCCAGATTTCGGTGGCGATCTTGTCGGTTGCCGCCCCGCTTCGCTTCAAGCGCTCGCTGATTTCCTGGCGGAGCTGCATCTTGGTTTGGGAAAACGCCGCGGGCGAAAGCTGCGCGAGTTTTTGCGCGGCGGCCATCGCCCGCGCCATCAGCGCGTCCGGGTCCACGACTTCATCGACCCAGCCGCGCTGCAACGCGGCGTCGACCTCGTCTGTCGTTCCGCCGAACATGAACTCGGCCAGATAGCGCGCCGGCACGGCGAAACGGACAGCCTCGAACGCGAGCGCGGGAAATGGCACGCCGACCAACAGCTCGGTCACCCCGATGCGCCCACCGCCGCGCGCCATGATCCGCCGATCGGCGCAGCAGGCAAGAACGCAGCCGCCGGCGATGGCGTGCCCGTTGATCGCCGCCACCACCGGCTTGGGATGGAAGAACACCGCCTCGAAAGAGCGATGCAGCGCCGGAAGGAGCTTGCGCACGTAATCGGCCCCGCCCGCACTGAGGCGCAGCAAATCAAGGCCGGCCGAGAACATGCGGCCTTGCCCGGTCACGACGACCGCACGCGCCGCAGATGCACGAAGCTCCCCGAAGCCCTGCGCCAGCGCCTCGCAGAGCTCGATATCGATCGCATTGGCCTTGCCGTGTTGGAGCGTGACGACGGCAATGCCGTTCTCGATCTTCACATCGATCATGATTGTCTCATTGGGCGTGCGCGCCGCTTAAGGATATCAGGCAGCGCCGCCGGCAAAAAGGATGGTTAAGAGCGGCCGTTTTTGGTCCGCGCTTTGCGCGAAAAAATCCGCAATTGCGTCACCTTCAGGTCATGCCGTTCTGGCCCGAATGCGCCGTAAGTGTTCCGGTTATGGAGGGGCGCAATGCCAGGCTTTCGCATCGCCGCCGTCGGCGCGGCTATTTTGCTTTTCTCGGGGGTGACGATCGTCAGCGCGGCCGCGCAGAGCGCAACTGGCAGCGCGAACGCGCCCGGCAAGCCGCTGCAATTGCTGAAAATCTTCGCGCAGCCGAGCAAGGCAAAGGTCAAGCCGCACGCGAAAGTCCTCGCCAAATCGTCCACAAAACATGGGGTGAGGATCGCGGCGGGAAAAAAATCCCACGCGCACATCGCTACGGCGCAGCGCCCACACGCGCCGGAACACACGGCAAGCGCGCCGCTGCCTGAAAACAGCTGGCCCGTGGCGAACTCGGCGGTGCCGGCGGATGTCGCATTCGGCCCGCCGGCCACCCAGCCGGCGCCACCACCGACCGCGGCCCCGGCCGAACCGGCTGCAAGTCAACTCGTCGTCGGAGGTCAAACCGTGCAGGTAACCTCGCCCGACGATGTCAATGAAATGGATCTCGCCGCGAATAATACTGCGGCCCAAACCGTCGACGCTGCGCCGAGCCCGACGGCAAGTGCGACCCCTTTGCACGAGATCGCCGAGCCCGCACCGAAATCGGACGCCAAATCGGATCTCGTGAACGCCGCATCCGCGCCGCAACAGAATAGCGATGTCGGCAGTACGTCCTGGATCCTGCAAGTGCTGGCCGCGCTCGGCGGCGCGGTCACCGCCGGTTCGGTCGCCTGGTTCCTGATCGGGTCCACGCCGCAGCGGACCTATGGGTGAGTGCTAGCCTTTGGCCTTGAGCGACGAGAACAGCTCGTAGGCTTCCTTCGGCCTGGCATTCTTGTGCACGACGGCGTTGATCGCCGCGATCATCGCCTTCGGCGCTTCCGACTGGAAAATGTTGCGGCCCATGTCGACGCCGGCCGCGCCTTGCTGCACGGCGTTATACGCCATGGTCAGCGCGTCGAGCTCGGTGAGTTTTTTGCCGCCCGCCATCACGATCGGCACCGGGCACGAGGCGGCGACCGTCTCGAAGCCGTCATCGACATAATAAGTCTTCACGTATTGCGCGCCGAGTTCGGCGATGATGCGGCAGGCCAGACGAAAATATTTGGCGTCGCGCACCATGGTCTTGCCGACGGCGGTGATGCCCATGACCGGAATCCCGGTGCGCAGGCCGGCGTCGACCAGTCTCGTCATGTTCTGCACCGAGCGCGTCTCGAATTCGCCACCGATGAAGACCTGGATGCCGATGCCGGCGGCGTTCAAGCGCACCGCATCGTCGATATCCATGGCGATCTCTTCGTCGGAGAGTTCCTCGCGCAGGATGCTCGGGCCGCCACTGGCGCGCAGCACCATCGGCTTGGTCGTCTCCGCCGGAATGACCGAGCGCAAAATGCCGCGCGTGCAGAACAGCGCGTCGCAGGACGGCAACAGCGGCACGATGGAAAGGTCGATGCGTTCGAGCCCGGTGGTCGGGCCTTGAAAATAACCGTGGTCGACGGCCAGCATCACCGTGCGGCCGGTTGAGGGAGAAAAAACGCGGGCCAGGCGATTCTTAATCCCCCAATCGAGCTGGTGGGAGCCTTTGAGGAAAAATCCCGGCGTCTCTTGCGGCTGATCCGCTGCGTAGCGTTCCCCCGCCTTATCGACTTCTGGCATGACGCTCCCCGTGTGCCGCGCGCTTTCGATCGCGAAGCTATGCGTCATCGCGTCTACGCCAGCAAGACGCCTGTCCCGACACGTCAGGCCGAAAAAACCGTGAGAGAGGCCTTGGCTTTGTTCCTGTTTTGTTCTAGGATCGCTTCCCCCTGGATGAAGCCCGAACATGGCCCAGCCGACCGCCCTCTCCATGATGCGTAACCGTGCTGAAGTCGCGGCGAAATTGCGCCGTTTATTGCCAAAAATTCAAGCGCTTAGGAACGCACCCGCCATTCCATTCGGCGTTGCCGCCATCGACCATTACCTGCCGCAAGGCGGCCTTGCCGGCGGGGGTCTGCATGAATTCGTGCCCGAGGCCGGCGCGACCCCGGCAGCCTTCGGCTTCATCGTAGCGCTGCTTGCCCGCCTGTCGCAGCCGCACCCGCTCTTCCTCGTTTTGCCGTCTTACGGGCGGCGCGATTTCGGCCGCCCCTATGGTCATGGCCTGAGCGCGCTCGGCCTCGATCCACGTCGTCTGATCCTGGTCGAGACGGCGCATCGCAACGAGACCTTGTGGGCGCTCGAGGAAGCGCTGCGTTCGCGCGCACCGTCCGCCGTCGTCGGCGCGATCGACAAGCTCGATCTGAAATCGAGCCAAAGGCTGCAGCTCGCCGCCACCGATGCGGGCCTGCCGCTGTTGCTGCTGCGACCGGCGCAAAATCTGGAATCGAGCGCGGCGGCAACGCGCTGGCGCGTCGGCGCGCGGCAGGCCGCGCGCGATCGCTTCGGCCTGTTCGTGCGTCCCCGATGGCATCTGCAACTTGAACGCTGCCGCAACGGCCGGCCGGGCGAATGGCTAGTGGAGTACGATCATGTCGCGCATCGTTTCAGTCTGGCTGCCGCGCTGGCCGATCACGCGCTTTCTCGCAGCGCAGGCGAAAAGCCTCTCAGGCAAGCCCATCGATCCTGAGCGGCCCTTCGTGCTGGCGCTGACCGCCGCCGGCGGGCCGCGGATCGCTGCCTTGAACGAGGCGGCCGAAGCCGCGGGTCTCGCGCCCGGCGAGCCGTTGGCCGATGCGCGCGCGAAAGCGGGCGACTTGCAAGTGCGCGCCGTCGATGAAGCCGCCGACGACGCCGCGCTGCGGCGTCTCGCGCTCTGGGCGACGCGTTACACGCCGACCGCTTCACCCTGGAATGCGGAGAACGGCGCCGACGGTTTTTTCCTCGACATCGAAGGCGCCGCGCATCTGTTCGGCGGCGAAGAAAAGCTGCTCGCCGATCTTTCCTCACGGCTCGAATATTTCGGCCTGCCGGCGCGATTTGCCGTCGCCGACACGTCCGGCGCGGCATGGGCGCTCTCGCGCTTTCATCCCGCGCCCTGCACCGTGCTGCCTTCAGGCGAGGAAGCCCGGGCGCTCAAGCCGCTGCCCATCGAAGCGTTGCGGCTTTCGCCGGAAACCTGCACGACCTTGCGCCGGCTTGGTTTCAAATCCGTCGGCCTGCTTCTCGACAAGCCGCGCGCGCCCTTTGCTGCGCGTTTTCCCGCCGAGCTGCTGCGTCGCCTCGACCAGGCGCTCGGCCGCCTCGACGAGCCGCTGGTGCCGATCGTTGCGCCGCCGGTCTATCACTGTTTGCGTTATCTGCTCGAACCTATCCTCACGCAGGAGGCCGTCGTTGCGCTGGCGCGCCGCCTCATGCACACGCTCGTGCATGTGCTCACGCGCGACGATGTCGGTGCGCGCGGCTTGCGGCTTTGCCTTTACCGCGTCGATGGCGCGGTGGAGACGGTCGATATCGGGCTCACCTTGCCGACGCGCAATGTCGCCTATGTCGCGCGCCTCATCGATCTGAAGCTCGAAGCCGTAGCAGCCATGCAGGAGGCCAGCTTCGGCTTCGAGGCGGTCGGGCTTGCCGTCACCCGCGCCGAACCCATCCCCGCGCGGCAAAACGAACTTATTGAAGACGCCGACGATGCCGGCCGAAACGAACGCTCCGCCGCCTTGATCGATACGCTGCGCCAGCGTCTCGGACCGCAGAGCGTGCGGCGGTTCACCGCGATTGCCAGTCATCTTCCCGAGCGCGCCGAGGCGCTGGCGCCGGTCACCGGCGAAGTTCCTCCCGCGCCGCGGCCTGCGCCGGAGCAAGAAGCAGAAAAACCGCGGCCGCTCCTTATTCTGCCTCATGCGGAGCCGACCGAAGTCACCGCGCTCGTCCCCGACGGTCCGCCCCGGCGTTTTCGCTGGCGCGGCGTGACCTATGAGATCGCGGGCGCGCAGGGCCCGGAACGCATCGGAGCCGAATGGTGGCGCCTTGCAAACATACCCGATCATTCCCGCGAAAGCGGGAATTCAGCGTTGGATGAGGAGAAAAAACTGGGTCCCCGCCTGCGCGGGGACGAGCGGCGGCATGCTCCGACGCGCGACTACTACCTCGTCGAGGACGCGGACGGCCGCCGCTTCTGGCTCTACCGCGAAGGCCTCTACGAGCGCGAGACGGCTTCGGCACGCTGGTTCGTGCACGGATTGTTTGCGTGAGAATGCCGATGACCGCCTATGCCGAACTTGCCGTAACCACCAACTTTTCCTTCCTGCGCGGTGCCTCGCACCCCCACGAGATGGTCGCAACCGCCGATGACCTTAAGCTTGCCGCCATCGGCATCGCCGACCGCAATTCCTTTGCCGGCGTGGTGCGCGCCTATGACGAAGCCAAAAAGCGGACAATAAAGTTGCTCGTCGGCACGCGACTGGTCAGCGTCGACGGCTTTGAGATCTTGGCCTACCCGACCGACCGCGCCGCTTACGGCCGGCTCTGCCGCCTCATTACCATGGGCAATCTCAAGGTCAAGAAAGGCGAATGTCATCTGACCTTCGAGGAGATTCTTGCCGCCAGCGAAGGTCAGATGCTCATTGCGTTACCGCCGCCGGCGCTTTCGGACTCCTTCACCACCCGCCTCGCCGCTTTGGTGCGCGCGGCGCCGGGGCACACGTTTCTCGCCGGCGTTCATTATCATCGCGGCGATGAGCCGCGCCGGCTTGGGCTTTTGGCCGAACTCGGCGAGCGTGTCGGTGTGCCACTCGTCGCCGTCAACGACGTATTCTATCACGCGCCGGAGCGCCGGCCGCTTGCCGACGTGCTCACCTGCGTGCGCGAAAAATGCACCATCGCCGAAGCGGGTTTGCGGCTTGCCGTCAATGCCGAACGGCATCTGAAAGGCGCGGCTGAAATGGCGCAGCTGTTCGCCGATTTTCCCCAAGCCATTGCCCGCACCGTCAAGATCGCCGAAGCCTGCCGCTTCTCGCTCGCCGAACTGAAATACGAATATCCCGACGAGCCGGTGCCGGAAGGAAAAACCGCGCAAGCGCATCTCGAAGACCTCACCTGGGCCGGCGCGCGGGACCGCTATCCTAAATACAAATATCCCGACGGCATTCCGCCCGACGTCGAGAAACGGCTGCATGACGAACTCGCCCTCATCGCCAAGCTCGATTACGCGCGCTATTTCCTCACCGTCCACGATGTCGTCTCCTTCGCGCGGCGGCAGGAAAAGGAAATCCTCTGCCAGGGCCGCGGCTCGGCGGCGAACAGCGCGGTATGCTATTGCCTCGGCATCACCTCGGTGAATCCGGACAAGAGCCAACTTCTTTTCGCGCGCTTTATTTCCGAAAATCGCGGCGAGCCGCCCGATATCGACGTCGATTTCGAGCACGAGCGGCGCGAAGAGGTGATCCAGTACATCTACCGGCGCTACGGCCGCGACCGCGCCGCGATCTGCTCCACCGTCGTGCATTACCGCTCGCGCCGCGCCATCCGCGAAGTCGGCAAGGTTCTGGGCTTGACCGAGGACGTGACCTCGACGCTGGCCAAAACGGTCTGGGGTTATGGCGACGGACTGCCGGATGAGCACATCCGTCAAGCCGGCCTCGATCCCTTCAATCCGGCGATCCGGCAAGCCGTCCATCTCGCCGACGATCTGATCGGCTTCCCGCGTCACCTCTCGCAGCATGTCGGCGGCTTCGTGCTCACGCGTGCGCGTCTCGACGAGACGGTGCCCATCGGCAATGCCGCCATGGACGACCGCACCTTCATCGAATGGGACAAGGACGACATCGACACGCTCGGCCTGATGAAGGTCGATGTGCTCGCGCTCGGCATGCTAAGCTGCTTGCGCCGCGGGCTCGATCTATTGAAAGCGCATTACGGCAAGGATTATTCGCTCGCTACGCTGCCGCAGGACGACCCGGCAGTCTACGAGATGCTGTCGCGCGCCGATTCCGTCGGCGTGTTCCAGGTCGAAAGCCGTGCGCAGATGTCGATGCTGCCGCGATTGAAGCCGCGATGCTTCTACGATCTCGTCATCGAAGTGGCGATCGTGCGGCCGGGCCCGATCCAGGGCGACATGGTGCATCCTTATCTGCGCCGGCGCGATAGCATCGATAAGGAGCACTACCCCTCCCCCGATCCGGCGCACGGGCCGAAGAACGAATTGGAGGACGTTCTCAAACGCACGCTTGGCGTGCCGTTGTTCCAGGAGCAGGCGATGCAGATCGCCATCACCGCGGCAAAATTCACACCCGACGAGGCGGATGGGCTGCGGCGCGCCATGGCCACCTTCCGCCATACCGGCAACGTGCACCTGTTCCGCGACAAGTTCATCACCGGCATGACCGCCCGCGGCTATGACCGCGATTTCGCCGAAAATTGTTTCGGCCAGATCGAAGGCTTCGGCGAATACGGCTTTCCGGAAAGCCATGCGGCGAGCTTTGCGCTGCTGGTTTACGCTTCGGCGTGGATCAAATGCCGTTATCCGGACGTGTTCTGCGCCGCCATTCTCAACAGCCAACCGATGGGTTTTTATCAGCCAGCGCAGCTGGTGCGCGATGCACGGGCGCACGATGTCGAGATCCGCGCGGTGGACGTGAACTTCAGCGACTGGGATTGCACGCTGGAGCCAAACGGGGACGCCGATGGCCGGCATGCGGTCCGCCTCGGCTTCCGCCTCGTTCACGGCCTCAACGAAGAAGAGCTGAAAAAGCTCATCGCCGCGCGCGGCAACGGTTTTGCTTCGATCGAGCGACTCGCGGCAATTGTCGGCATTTCCCGCTTCACCATAGAGCGGCTTGCCGAAGCCGACGCATTCCGATCGCTGGACCTCGATCGGCGCGCTGCGTTATGGGCGGCGCGCCGCCTCGACGTGATCGGCATTCGCACGACGCGGCAAACGATCTCCGCGAAGAGGGGGGGTGCACTTCCGCTGCTGGCGCCGCATTTGAGCGACGAGCTCTTCCCGGAGCCGTCCGTCACGCTGCTGGCCATGCCGCTCTGCGAGCATGTCGTCGAGGATTATGTGGCGACCGGATTGTCGCTGAAGGAGCATCCGGTGCGCTTTTTCCGCGACCGCCTCGCCGCGCTCGGCGCCATGTCCAATGCGCGTCTTCGCGGGGAAGAGTTACGACAGGATTCGCGAGTCACCGTCGCCGGCCTTGTCCTGGTGCGGCAGCGGCCGGGCACGGCCAAAGGCGTGATCTTCATGACGCTGGAGGACGAGACCGACATCGCCAACATCATCGTCTGGCCGAAAGCTTTTGACAGGAACCGCCGGGTGGTGATGACGGCGCGGTTTCTCGCCGTGCGCGGCCGCCTGCAACGCGCCGGCCTCGTCATCCATGTCGTCGCCGAAAGCTTCGTCGACCTTTCCGCCGAACTGCCAAAGTTGCGCGACGGCGATCCGTTTTCATCCCCGCTCCTAGGTCAGCATCCGCTGGATACGGCGCTGCTCCTCAAGAGCCGCGATTTTCACTAGCACCCCTCCCCGCGCACTTCCCGAGCACGCGCGCCAGCCGCTCGGAAAACGCCCGCGCATCCGCCGGACGGTCGCCTTCCAGCACGCGCGCCTCGTCGAGCAACAAATGCGCCGCGTCTTCTTTCAGCGCCCGCTCATCCTCACCAAGCGCGGCAAGCGCCACGACCAGCTGATGACGCGGGTTGACCTCGAGGATCGGCTTCGAGGCGGAGTTGAGCCGGCCCGCTCCGGCAAGGAGCTTTTCCAGCGCCCGATCGGGGCCCTGATCCGGCGCCACCAGGCAGACGGCGCTGTCGGTGAGCCGATCCGAGGCCCGCACCTGTGCCACAGCGTCGCCGAGCGTATTCTGCACAAACACAAGAAATTTCTTGACTGAATCTTGCAGCTCCGGCTCCGGCGCTTCTCTGGCATCGACCAGCGGAATGAGCGCCAGGTCCGCCGCCCCCTGCGTCACCGATTTAAGCGGCTTGCCGTCGAACGATCCCGCCGACATCACCCAAAACGTGTCGACCGGATCGGACAGCAACAGAACCGCGACGCCGCGGGCGCGAAAGCCTTCGAGATGCGGCGATAATTTCAGACGCTCGATGTCGTCGCCCGCCAGATAGTAGATCGCGCTCTGGTTGGGCTTGAGCGCGGCGGCGTAGTCCTTGAGGCTGCGCCAGGAATCCGCCGCGGTGGTCTTAAAGCGCGCCAGCCCGAGCAAGGCGTCGCGGCGCTCGAAATCCTCGTAAATGCCTTCCTTGAGCACGACGCCGAACAGCTCCCAGATTTTCGCGTAAGTCTCCGGCTCCTTGTCCGCGAGCCGCTCGAATTCCCCGAGCACGCGGCTCGTTGCGCCTTTCTTGATGGCGACGAGCAGCGGACTTTCCTGGATTTTCTCGCGCGAAACATTGAGCGGCAGATCGGCGCTGTCGACCAGCCCGCGCACGAACCGCAGGTAGCGCGGCAAAATATCCGCGTCGTCGGTGATGAAGACACGTTTGACGTAAAGCTTGATTCGCCCCTTGCGGTCCGGATCGAACAGATCGAACGGCCGCGTGCCGGGAACGAACATTAGCGTGGTATAATCCTGCCGCCCCTCGGCGTGGAAATGAATGGTCAGCGACGGCTCGTCGAATTGTCCAGCAATGCTGCGATAAAAGTCGTTGTAGTCGGCCGCCGTGATCGCCGCTTTCGGCTTCGCCCAGAGCGCCGCCCCATCGGTGATCTCCGACGCTTGCGCCCCCGGTTTGTCCACGATCGCGATCGGCACCGGCACATGCCCCGATTGCGCCTGGACGAGCCGCTCGACGGTCGAGCGCTCGGTGTAGGACTTGGCGTCCTCCAGCAAATGCAGCACGACCCGGGTGCCGCGGCGCGGCGCATCGGCGACGGCAACAGCAGATACGGCGAAAGTGCCTTTACCGTCCGACGACCAGAGGTGCGCTACTTCCGTCCCGGCGCGGCGGGACATCACCTCGACCCGTTCGGCGACCATGAAGGCCGAATAAAAGCCGACGCCGAAACGGCCGATCAGCGCCGTGTCCTCGTCGTTCTTCCCCATCTCGAGGCGATCGAGAAACGCCTTGGTGCCGGAGCGGGCGATCGTGCCGAGCGCCTCGACCATCTCCTCACGGCTCATGCCGATGCCGTTGTCCTCGACCGTCAATTGCCGTTTGTCGACATCGAGGAGAAGCGTGATGCGCGGCTTGGGATCGTCGCTGAGCAGCGCCGGCGCGGCGATGGCTTCGTAGCGCAGCCGCTCGCAGGCGTCGGCGGCGTTGGCGATCAACTCGCGCAGAAACACCGATTTTTCCGAATAGACTGAGTGCACCATCAGCTGCAGGAGCCTGGCGACGTCTGCTTCGAATGGGCGGCTTTCCGACTGGCTCTCTTCAGTCATTCTCATCGGGCGTTCCCGGCTGAATTCTCCCGCTCGAAAATTAGGTGAAGACGCCGCAGATTCAAGACCACGCCGCGGCCGCCGGCCGCTCTAGCGCGCGGACAGCGTATCCGGCGTATGCACGTGCTCGGGCCGTATGCCCACCGCCAGGAAACGCGCGGGAATGCGGCGCAGCAACGGAAACATCTCGAACATCTTGAACAGCAGCGGCAGCTTCGGCTTTTGCGTGTCGGAGAGCGCGCGGCTGATGATCCGGTTCTGCATGATGAGCTGAAACCGCTGGGTTCTGCATGATGAGCTGAAACCGCTGGGTAAAGTGAACCGGCAAGGTGCGCCGCGCCTGGATCGCCTGCAGGTCTTCGTTGCTGGCCGTGCCGGCCTTGAGCGGGGCGGCGAGCCGGTTGGCGGCGGCCACGGCGTCTTGAACGGCGAGATTGACGCCCACGCCGCCAATCGGCGACATCGCGTGCGCGGCGTCGCCGATGCAGATTAGTCCCGGCCGCCACCACTGCTTCAGCCGGTCGACGGCCACGGTCAGCAGCTTGACATCGTCCCAGCTTTTCAATTCGGCGACCCGGTCGGCGAGATATGGCGACATCTTCACTACCGACTTACGGAACACATCGAGGCCGGCCGCCCGCACCCGGTCGATGCCGCCTTTCGGAATGACGTACGCGCACTGCCAGTAGTCGCCGCGGTTGAGCATGATCATCATCAAGCCCGCTTCGATATGGCCGAAAGTCTCCGCCTCGTCGCTTTGCTTCCGCGAGAGCCTGAACCAGAGTACGTCCATCGGCGCGCCGAAATCCTCGCTGGTGAAGCCCGCTCGTTCGCGCACCGTCGAATGGCGGCCGTCGGCGCCGACGACGAGATCGGCGCGGATGCTCATCTCGCCGTCCGGCGTCTTCGTGCGCAACCCGACGACGCGGCCGCCCTCCTCGATCAGATCGGTCGCCTCGGCGTCCATGCGCAAGTCGAAGGTCCGGTAGCGCTTGCCGTGCGCGGCGAGAAAGTTGAGAAAGTCCCACTGCGGCATCAGTGCGATGTATTTGCAGTGGGTCGGCAGGTGCCGCAGATCGACCATATGCACGTGCTCTTCGCCGACCTGCGCGCTGAACTCCTCCACCTTCTGGTGCGGCAGCTTGAGGAATTCGTCGAGCAGGCCAAGCTCATGCATCAGTTCGAGCGTGGAAGGATGAATGGTGTCGCCGCGGAAATCGCGGAAGAAGTCGGCATGCTTCTCCAGCACGACGACATCGACCCCGGCGCGCGCCAGGAGAAATCCAAGCATCATTCCGGCCGGTCCGCCGCCGGCAATACAGCATGTGGTGGCAATCGAGTCGTTCGGCATAACGGCGTGCTTGCTCCGCGCGGCGCCCGGCGCGAACGCGCAGGCGCGATCAGGCCGGCTGCGACTCCTTCGGCGCCGGCGCCACGCCGAGCTTCTTCTGCAGGCTGGTCGAGGACGTGGTGTATTGGAACACCAGCCGCTTCTCCGGATAAACGTAGTGATACGCCTTTTGCGCCATCAGCGCCGCTTCGTGGAAGCCGGAGAGGATGAGTTTGAGCTTGCCCGGATACCAGTTGATGTCGCCGATGGCGAAGATGCCCGGCACGCTGGTCTCGAAGCTCGCGGTTTCGACCGGGATCAATTCGTTATTCTTGAGCTCAAAGCCCCAATTGGCCACCGGACCAAGCTTCATGGTGAGGCCGAAGAACGGCAACAGCGCGTCGCAGGCGAGCTCCATGACGGAGCCGTCGTTGATCTTGACGCTGGCCTTACTGAGCTGACCTTGCTCGCCGTGCAGCGCGGTCACCTGGCCGAGAACGAAATCGATCTTGCCCTCACCGACCAGCGCCATCATCTTGTTGACGCTGTCTGGCGCAGCGCGGAATTCGCTGCGCCGGTGCAGCAACGTGAGGTGCTTGGCGATGGGGGCGAGGTTGAGCGTCCAGTCGAGCGCACTGTCGCCGCCGCCGACGATGAGGACGCGCTTGTCGCGGAACGCCTCCATCTTGCGCACCGAATAAAACAACGACTTGCCCTCGTAGGGCTCGACGCCGGGGATCGGCGGCCGCTTGGGCTGGAATGAGCCGCCGCCGGCGGCGATGACCACGATTTTGCACTCGAATTGCTTGCCCTGATCGGTGGTCACGCGAAACAGCGGATCGCCGATCTTCTCGACCTTTTCCACCATCTCGCTGAGATGAAATTGGGCGTTGAACGGCTTGATCTGCAGCAGCAGCGCGTCAACGAGACCCTGCGCGCTGGTGTAGGGAATGCCGGGAATGTCGTAGATCGGCTTCTCCGGGTAGAGTTCCGCGCACTGGCCGCCGATCTTGTCGAGAATGTCGATGAGGTGCGCTTTCATGTCGAGCAAACCGAGCTCGAACACAGCGAACAGGCCAATTGGTCCGGCGCCGATGATGACCACGTCAGTCTTGATAGGTTCGTCCATGTCGTATCCGCACGCGTCTCAATGAGGTGTCAGATAAGGGGGATGAGGTGAAGTTGGGAGTGTCTAGCGTGGTCGCCGCGCCAGGGGAAGAGCAAGCGGGACGCCAGGCGTGACGGCGGCGCTCCAGATTTGTTCCAGCGCCGCTTGGATTTGTGCCGGCTAGAGCACGATCCGGAAAACGGCGGCCCTGGACTTGATCCGGGCTGGAAACCCGTTCTCCAAAAAGATCATGGCCCAGCATGACGTTAGAACGCAATCCCTGTGGTCAATGCGATTACGCTCTAGGCTTGGCGATCCGGCGTTCGCACGGTCAGGCCGTCGAACTCTTCGCTCACTTTGATCTGGCAGGACAGCCGCGAATTGGGCTGCACGCCATAGGCGAAATCGAGCATGTCCTCTTCCATCGGCGAGGGGCCGCCTACCTTTTCCCGCCACGCCTCGTCGATATAGACGTGGCACGTCGAGCAGGCGCAGGCGCCACCGCATTCCGCCTCGATTCCCGGCACGCCGTGCTTGATCGCCGTCTCCATGACCGTTGCGCCGACTTCGCCCTCGACGGTGCGCGCCGTTCCATCCGCATCGATGAAAGTGATTTTGACCATGGCGGGATTAAAGCCGGACACCGTCGGCCGGCGAGAAACGACGAATACAGGAAAGCCGGCCGGCGGCCGTCTTCTAACGGCTCACGGCGCGCCGCGCCAGTGCAGCAAACAACCGTCGGGCTTAATGGTCGCGTGAACGGTCGCCGAAAGTGTCGGCCGCGGCTTCGTCAAGGCGATCGCCCAGGCGCACCCCGATTGCCGCGCGCACCTCAAAGCTCGCGGCCTCAAGCTCGGCAATGGCCGCGTTCATGACCTGATCGCCGGCTTCGCCGGCGGCCGCCTCTTCGAGCCGCTCGGCCGCGCGCGCCACGCGCCACGCGCCGACCCCGAGCGCCGAGCCTTTGAGCGTGTGGGCTGCCGCGGCTGCGCGTGCGGGCTTTGCCCCGGCGATACGGCTCAGGGTCAGAGTGGTCTGGCGGGCAAAAATCTCCAAGACCTCGCGTTCGAGGCTGCGATCGCCGAGCGTCATCCGCCCGAGATGATCCTCATCGATGGTCATCGGCTTTTGCTCACGCGTCACCATGGCCAAAAGGCTCGCTTGGGTCATGACGTCCTCCCCGACATTCTTACCTTGCGAGCCATTATGCGCAGGAGCGCCAAAAGTGGAGTAAATCCCGCTTCCGCAAGGAGATTTGGCCGCCGTCTTTCACCTCAATGGGTAAGCAACTTCTTACCCCGATCGAGGCCCAGGGAGCTTTCGCCTGGCGTCCGCCCCAAGTGGATCGGGAAGCCGGTCGGCCGCTTGCCGGCCCCAGACCGGCCGCATTATGGGCAACACAATGACGTGTCGGCCCAAGGCGAGCGGACGGCCGAGGTCATGGTGACCAAACCGTTAACGATGATTAAAAGGACGTTACCAAACCCGGTTTCCTTCGATCCGCCAGACCGATAGGATGGGCTACGGCACTATGATGTGAGGGCGGGGAGCCCTTATGCCGATGTGGATTTGACCGATCACGCGCTCCTGGCGCGGCCTTAAGTTCGCTCGGGCCGCGCTAGTCCAGCGTAACACGCGAGGCGACGACCGACATGGCCAACAACCCGAAGACGATCGCAAGCGCGACGGAAGCGGCGCTGTCGGCGATCCAGGAAGCGCTCAAACTCCGGGATGACGAGGCGCAACCGAGTCAAGAGCCGGAAGCTACGGCCGTCCCTCTCGAAACTGTTGCCGCCGACGCTTGGCGCGACGCACCGCCGACTCCGAGCCCGGCCGTAGCCGTCGATGCCGACGCAATAGGCGCTCGTGCCAGCGACCCCCGCGCTTTTGC
>Ga0316363_10001558_pt1 | contig 19739 bp, 16 predicted proteins | sample Sb_taG_3_FD_200459 | JGI IMG/M metagenome (GOLD analysis project Ga0316363, IMG submission 200459) | Peat soil microbial communities from Weissenstadt, Germany - Sb_50d_a_PC metaG (v2) (version 2) | ecosystem: Environmental > Terrestrial > Soil > Wetlands > Peat | place: Germany: Weissenstadt...
CTGCGGAAGCCGCGTGAAAACGTGCCGGCTTATAGCCTTCGATCACCGTCCCAGCAAGCGCGCGAAAAACCGCCGCGAGGTGTGACAAAGATCACGTCTGCGTCGAATCCGGGACGGTAATTCATCAATGAATTCAATTTTTAAGGCGTTTCCTGCGCGATTTTCCGACTTTGCCGGATGAACCGAAAAGGGGGGCGCTGTTACCCACGAACAGCTGCGTGATGAGCGCGCACAAACCAGAGGAGACGTCCCATGTTGCGCAAGACGATTTTCGCTCTTTCGACCGCGGCCGCGCTGAGCGCGGCGACCTTGGCCCCGACCTCCGCATTCGCGGGCGGCGGCGGTGGCGGTGGGTGGCACGGTGGCGGCTGGCACGGCGGCGGCTTGGGCTTTGGTGTCGGCACCGCGATCGGCCTCGGAATTCTCGCCGGCGCCACCTACGACAACACCTGCATGGCGCAACGGGTGTTCAACACACCGACCGGGCCTGTGGTGCGCTGGGTCAACGTCTGCTACTGAGCCGTTCTGCTTCGCACCTTCGAAACGGCAACCCCGGCCTCGCTCGAGGCCGGGGTGTTTTTATGCAGGGACGATCATTTAATCCCTGGATCACCAGGGATTGCCCGCATACCACCAAACCAAAGGCCGCATAGTTGCGGCCGTTGACAATACCTCCATTTAGCAGTTGAAACTGCCATGAATGTCGTCATCCCGCGCGTGGGCACGGCCTGCCGCATTCGGTCATGCGCTTGGCGAAGCTCCCGGTGAGCACGATATCAGCCCGTACACGCAAAAATTGATCGTGCACGCATAGCCAGGAAGCGGCGCGAGTGTGGGCATCTCAATACCGAGGCGACGGTAGTTTCGGATCAGGAAAAAACAAAACACGGTCGGAGAGCAAAGATGGACGCAAAGACTGATGACAAGAGCGCGGGCAAATGCCCGTTCAGCCAGGCACACACGAACCGCGACTGGTGGCCGGACCAGTTGAGCCTGCAGAGTCTCCACGGTTCCGACCCGATGGGCGAGGCGTTCGACTACGCCAAGGAATTCAAGAGCCTCGACCTCAATGCCTTGATCAAGGACCTCAACGCCTTGATGACGGACTCGCAAGCGTGGTGGCCGGCGGACTTCGGACACTATGGTGGACTATTCATCCGCATGGCGTGGCACAGCGCGGGCACCTATCGCATTGCCGACGGCCGCGGCGGCGCCGGCGCCGGGCAGCAGCGCTTCGCGCCGCTGAACAGTTGGCCGGACAACACGAACCTCGACAAGGCGCGCCGGTTGCTGTGGCCGATCAAGCAGAAGTACGGCCGGAAAATCTCCTGGGCCGACCTGATGGTTCTCGCCGGCAACGTCGCGCTGGACTCGATGGGCTTCAAGACCTTCGGTTTCGGCGGCGGCCGCGCCGATGTTTGGGAACCCGAAGAGCTCTATTGGGGTCCGGAAGGGACGTGGCTGGGCGACGAACGCTATAGCGGCGAACGTCAGCTGCAGAATCCGCTCGGCGCGGTGCAGATGGGCCTGATCTACGTCAATCCGGAAGGGCCGAACGGCAAGCCGGACCCGGTCGCAGCGGCCAAGGACATCCGCGAAACGTTCTTCCGCATGGCGATGAACGACGAGGAAACCGTCGCGCTGATCGCTGGCGGCCACACCTTCGGCAAAACCCACGGTGCCGGCGATCCGTCACTGATCGGCCCGGAGCCGGAAGGCTCGGCAATCGAGGATCAGGGCCTCGGCTGGAAGAGCAAGCACGGCACCGGCATCGGAGCCGATGCCATCACCGGCGGCCCGGAAGTCACCTGGTCCCAGACGCCGACCAAGTGGAGCAACCATTTTTTCGACAACCTGTTCAACAACGAATGGGAACTGACCAAGAGCCCGGCCGGTGCGCAGCAGTGGAAGGCAAAGGGCGCCGCGGCCACGATCCCGGACGCCTTCGACAAGTCCAAGAAGCATGTACCGACCATGCTGACCACCGATCTGTCATTGCGGATGGATCCCGCCTACGAAAAAATCTCGCGGCGCTTCTACGAGCACCCGGACCAGTTCGCGGACGCCTTTGCCCGCGCCTGGTTCAAGCTGACGCACCGCGACATGGGCCCGATCGTGCGCTACCTCGGCCCGCTCGTCCCGAAGGAAAAGCTGATCTGGCAAGACCCGATCCCCGCGGTGAACCATCCGCTGATCGGCGAGCAGGACATTGCGGCTCTCAAGGCCAAGATCCTCGCGTCCGGCCTGTCGGTGTCGCAACTGGTCTCGACCGCTTGGGCGTCGGCGTCGACGTTCCGCGGCTCCGACAAGCGCGGCGGCGCGAACGGCGCGCGCATTCGGCTTGCGCCGCAGAAGGATTGGGACGTCAATCAGCCGGCGCAGTTGAAGACGGTTCTGCAGAAGCTCGAAGCGATCCAGAAGGAATTCGGCAAGAAGGTCTCGCTTGCCGACATGATCGTTCTCGGCGGCTGTACGGCAATCGAGAAAGCCGGCAAGAGCGCCGGATACGACGTGAAGGTTCCCTTCACGCCGGGGCGCATGGACGCGTCGCAGGAAGAGACCGACGTCGATTCCTTCGCTCCGCTCGAACCGGTCGCTGACGGTTTCCGCAACTATTCCCGCGGCAAGCAGTGGATGGCCCCGGAAGAGGCCTTGATCGATCGGGCGCAATTGCTGACATTGACGGCGCCGGAGATGACGGTTCTCATCGGCGGCCTGCGCGTTCTGGGCGCAAATGCCGGGCAGTCCAAGCACGGCGTCCTCACCAAGCAGACCGAGACGCTGACGAACGACTTCTTCGTCAACCTGCTCGACATGGGCACGCAATGGCAGCCTGCCGGCTCCGATGGCGTGCACGAGGGCCGCGACCGCAAGACGAATGCGGTCAAGTGGACCGGCACCCGCGTCGACCTGATCTTCGGTTCGCACTCGCAGCTGCGCGCCATCGCGGAAGTCTATGCGTGCGCGGACTCGAAGGAGAAGTTCGTGAAGGACTTCGTGGCTGCCTGGAACAAGGTGATGAATCTCGACCGCTTCGACCTCGCCTGATCGCAGCGGCAAGGTCGTTGCGGACAAATCAGGGTGGCGTTTCAAAACAAGTTGAAACGCCGCCCTGATTCCATGCTGCGGCGCGAACAGCGTACAGCCGAACTCAAGCCGGATTATTGCCGGTCGCCGGTTTTTTGGCTTTGGCGGGTTTTTTCTTTTCCGCCTTCGGCGCCGGCGCGGCGACCTCGACGCGATCCATCTGCATGAGCCGGCCGCGTTCGAAGTGGTAGATGCCGGGCCGAGGGCCGCTTTGATAGCTCAACACCGCGGTGCGATCGCCGTTGGGATTCCTGCCGACCTGGACGCTGTTCGGCGGGCCGGCGCGGGAGACCACCTCACATTCGGTCATGCCGAGACCGACACCCTCGCCCATTGCCGACGCGCCACTGCCGGGAGCGGCTTGACCGCCCGCGACCGGTTGCGGCGGCGGCGCCGCGATCGGACAGCTGCCATTGGCATCGACCAGGTCGGCATCGGTAACCGGGCCGGCCCGTCTTGTCTCTCCCAAGTCGGAATAGGTATAGCCGCTGCCGCGGCCGACCACGTCGATCGGCTTCCTGAAAAAGGTCGCCGTATCCCAACCGGTATCGCCGCAACCGCCGAGCAGGCCGGCCATCGCCAGCGCTGCCAACGCGCCGGAGCGGATTGATCCAAGGTACACCCGAACGTCCCCTTAAGCCTGAACCGTCGTAAGTGCAGGATGCGCCAGTTTATGTTGCGATCATGGCGCGCGCCGACCTACACTATGCTAGCGACCATGCTAACGGCTTCCGTGGCGTTACCACAAGCCGTCGAATGAACGCAGCGAAGGTAAAAAATCAATGATGGGACAGGGGGTTGAGGGAGCATTCGGATGGCCCGGTCAGGGCCCCGGTTTTGTGATGCGGATCACGGAATATTGGCCGTTTTGACGCGACACTGCTGCGCTGGAGGCCGGAGATCGGCGTCCCGGGACGGACTGGGAATTGTCGTCTCGGGCTTGTTGGGGACGTTCCATGCACCTGCAATTCGTCGGCTGCGGTGATGCGTTCGGCTCCGGCGGACGATTCAACACCTGCTTCCATCTCGTCGGCAACGCGATCAACGCGCTGATCGATTGCGGCGCGACTTCGCTCGTCGCCATGAACAAGCTTGCGATCGACCGTAACGACATCGACGTCGTTTTCATCTCGCATTTTCATGCCGATCACATTGCCGGCCTGCCGTTCTTCATCCTCGAGGCCAATTACGTCACCAAGCGCAAGCGGCCGTTGACTATCGTCGGGCCGCCCGGACTGAAAACGCGCTTTCCCGGAGTGATGGAAGGCGGCTTTCCGGGCACCGGATCGATGGAGCTGAACTTTCCGCTGCACCTTGAAGAGCTCGAAATCGGCAAGCGCCGCGAGATCGGCGCCGTGGGCGTGACGGCGTTTCATGTCGTACATGACGATCGCGCCGGGCCCTGCCTCGGCTTCCGCTTCGAAATCGAGGGCAAGATCATCGCTTTTTCCGGCGATACCGAATGGACCGATGCGCTGATCGAAATCGGACGCGAAGCCGACCTCTTCATCTGCGAGGCCTATACGCGCGACAAGCCGATCACCACCCACATGGCGCTGTCGATCTTGGAGAAGCACCTCGACCAGATCCGGCCGAAACGCCTCGTGCTCACCCATATGAGCAACGACATGCTGGCGCGCCGCGCCGAGGTGCCGTACGAGACCGCCGAAGACGGCATGATCGTCAAATTGTGAGCTAGACAAAGCTCACGGCGTAGATCGGCGGCAGATGGGCGTTGACCAGCTCCCAGCGCTCGCCGCCATCGTCGCTGGTCCACAGCGCGCCCGTGGTCGAGCCCATGGCCAGCCGCGAACCGGACGCGTCGACGTCAAAACCGTGACGATAGATCAGGTCGTAGGCGTCGCGCTGCGGCAATCCCTCGCGCATGATCTGCCAGGTTTTGCCGCCATCGCGGGTCCGGCTCACGCATAGGGCGCCGTCGCGCGGCATGCGGATCTCGTCCTTGATTGCCGGCACGAACCACGCGGTTTGTGCGTCGCGCGGATGGGCTGCGACCGCAAAGCCGAAATCGTCGCAGGGCAAAGACAGCCGCGTCCAATGCGCGCCGGCGTCCGCCGAGCGATAGATGCCGGCGTGGTGCTGCATCCACATGACATCCGGCGCCGCGGCGCAGCGGCTGACGCGATGCGGATCCTGGATGGCGCTGTCCTCGGCCTGTTCCGGCGGCACATAGGGCGCAAAGAGACCCTTGCCGAGCACGGTCCAGGTGGCGCCGTCATCGCGGGTCTCCCAGACGCCGCCGCAGGAAATGGCGACGAAGGTGCGGTCCGGGTCGCGCGGATCGGGCGATATGCTGTGAATGCCGGCGTCGTCATAGCCGCCGCCGAACCAGCGCGTGCGTTCCGGCACGTTCCACAGCGCGTCCATGAGCTGCCAACTTTCGCCGCGATCGTCGGAGCGGAACAGGCCGGCGGGAATGGCGCCGATCCAGAGGCGGTTCGGGTGATGCGGGCCGCCGCCTTCGAGCGACCAGATCTGGAACAGCGACGGCTCACCCGGCGTGTCGGCGGCAAAGGCCGGCGCCGCGATTTCGCGCCAGGTACGGCCGTCGTCGTCGGAACGATGAAGTTTTGGTCCGAAGTGCCCAAGTTTGAGTGCGGCGAAGATGACGCCGTCATCCTGGCGCAACGCATTGGTCACCGGATTTCCGACGAAGCCGATCAGGTCCGCCGTCCAGCCGGCGCGCTTGCGCTCGAGCCTGAACAAACCTTTCCGGGTCGCCACCAGCAACCGATCGCTCATGAGCACTCCTGTTCGCTACGCTCAACCGCCCGATAGCGCCTGCATGACATAAAGCTTGGTGTCTGGACCGATCCGGTGCGACAGCGCCCCATCGTGCGCGAGCCGCTCGCCGTCGGCAAAGATGCAAACGTGTTTGCGCAGCCGACCCTGGTCATCGAGCACATAGCCGCGCATATGGGGCTGGCCGGCGACCAGGTTTTCCAGCGCTTCGCCGACCGTTAGGCCGGGCGCGGCAATCGGCCCGTCGGGCACGAGATTACGCAAGTGACTGGTGAAATGGATTTCGGCCATCGCCGCATCCTCTCCCACGCAAATGCGGCAATCATCCGCCGAGTGCGGCTTCAATCGCCGCCAGCGCGGCATCCGCCTTCGAGGCGTCGGGACCACCGGCTTGCGCCATGTCGGGCCGGCCGCCGCCGCCCTTGCCGCCGAGTACTTCCGCGCCTTTGCGCACCAGGTCGACGGCATTGAAACGCTTGACCAGATCGTCGGTCACGCCGACCACGATGCTGGCCTTGCCGTCGTCAGAAATTCCAACAATAGCGACAACACCAGAGCCGACCTGCTTCTTGCCTTCGTCGGCGAGGCTGCGCAGGTCCTTGAGCTCGATGCCATGCACCACGCGCGGCATAAAATTCGCGCCGCCTATGGCGCGAATGCCGTTGGCAGCATCATTACTGCCGCCGCCCATGGCGAGTTTCTTCTTTGCCTCCGAGAGCTCGCGTTCGAGACGCTTGCGCTCGTCGAGCAAAGTAGCGACTCGGCTCGGCACATCCTCGATCGGCACGCGCAATTCGGATGCGGCGGCCTTGGCAAACTGTGAAACGACCCGCCCGTGATTCCGCGCGGCTTTACTTGTGATTGCCTCGATACGGCGAACGCCGGCCGCGACACCACTTTCGCTTACGATGGAAATGAGTCCGATGTCCCCGGTACGCTCGACATGCGTGCCTCCGCACAGCTCCACGGACCAACCCCTTATGTTGCCGCCCTTTCCCATCGACACAACGCGCACCTCGTCGCCGTATTTCTCTCCGAAGAGCGCCCGAGCACCGGACTCCATAGCATCTTCAATCGCCATAACTTCCGTATTGACTGGAGTGTTCTGTTCAACGATCTCGTTAGCGAGATCCTCTACTAGGTCAATCTCGTTGGCGCTCATTGCCTTAGGGTGAGAAAAATCGAAACGCAGGCGATCTGGTGCGACCAGCGAGCCCTTCTGCGCGACGTGATCGCCGAGGATTTGGCGCAAAGCCTCATGCAAAAGATGGGTCGCCGAGTGATTTTTTCGGATCGCCGAGCGAAGCGCGTAATCGACTGAAAGTGAAAGCTTAGTTCCGACTTGAAGTGCGCCAGATTCCACAACACCGATGTGAACGATCAAGTCGCCAACCTTTTTCTGTGTGTTTGTCACACGAAAGCTAATTCCCTCTGCGGTCATGGTCCCGGTGTCACCGACTTGGCCTCCAGACTCACCATAAAACGGCGTCTGATTGAGAATTACAGTGCCGGTATCCCCAACAACAAGCTCCGGAACTTGTTGGCCGTCGCGCGTAAGGGCCTTAACCTCACCTTCGGCGCTTTCCATCTCGTACCCGAGGAATTCCGTGGGGCCGGTTTTTTCGCGAATCGAGAACCACACCGCCTCATCCGCAGCCTCCCCCGATCCTGTCCAGGAAGCGCGCGCCTGTTCTCGTTGCCGCTCCATTGCCTGATTGAAACCTGCAATATCGACCCCAATGTTACGTGCTCTAAGAGCGTCTTGAGTCAAATCTAGAGGAAAGCCGTACGTATCATAAAGCGTGAAAGCAATATTACCGGGCAATATCCGCGATTTTGGATCAACAAGCCGCATCGCCTCGATGTTTAATACAGCTTCATTGAGCATAATAAGGCCGCGCTCTAGAGTACGGCGAAATCGAATCTCTTCCTGCTTCAGCGTGTCTGTAATGTTCTTTCCGGCACGAATGAGTTCCGGATAGGCTTGGCCCATCTCGCGCACCAGCACCGGAACGAGGCGCCACATCAACGGGTCTTTGGCGCCGAGCAATTCGGCGTGGCGCATGCCGCGGCGCATGATGCGGCGGAGCACGTAGCCGCGGCCTTCGTTCGATGGCAGCACGCCGTCGGCGATGAGGAACGCCGATGCGCGCAAATGGTCGGCGATGACGCGATGCGAGGCCTTCTGCTCGCCATCGGGGTCGACGCCGGTAAGGTCGGCGACCGCCTCGATCAGCGCACCGAACAGATCGATCTTGTAATTGTCGTGGGTGCCTTGCAGCACCGCGGCGATGCGCTCTAGCCCCATGCCGGTGTCGATCGATGGCCGCGGCAGGTCGACACGCTTGTCGGCGGTGAGCTGCTCGTACTGCATGAACACCAGATTCCAGATCTCGACGAAGCGATCGCCGTCGGCCTCCGGGGTACCCGGCGGGCCGCCCCAAATGTGCTCGCCGTGATCGTAGAAGATTTCCGAGCACGGCCCGCACGGCCCGGTCTCGCCCATGGCCCAGAAATTGTCGGCGCCGGCGATGCGGACGATCTTTCTCTCGGGCAGGCCTGCGATCTTCTTCCAGAGATTGAAGGCCTCGTCGTCATCGATATAGACCGTGACCATCAGTTTGTCGGCCGGCACGCCATATTCCTTGGTCACCAGCCGCCAGGCCAGCTCGATGGCGCGTTCCTTGAAGTAGTCGCCGAACGAAAAATTGCCGAGCATCTCGAAAAAGGTGTGGTGCCGTGCAGTGTAGCCGACATTATCGAGGTCGTTATGCTTGCCGCCGGCGCGGACGCATTTCTGCGACGAAACCGCGCGCACGTAGGGTCGCTTCTCAAGCCCGGTAAAGACGTTCTTGAACTGCACCATGCCGGCATTGGTGAACATCAATGTCGGGTCGTTGCGCGGCACCAGCGGCGAGGACGGCACCACTTCGTGCCCCTCGCGCGCAAAAAAGTCGAGAAAGCTCGACCGGATGTCGTTGACGCCGCTCATTTGCCGCAACTCTCTAGCGGGACGGACGATTCCTGTCCAGGAACGGCGCAATTGCAGTGCGCCGGCAAAGCATATATGCGCTCTCTCTTCGCCTTGCTCCCCACCGAGACGTGACGATGAACGACCAAGCAAGCCCCGCCCTGAACACGTTCGAGGAGCGGGTCCGGGCCGGCCGCTTCGTCATGACCGCGGAAATCGCCCCGCCGGTGTCCTCCGACGCGCAGGACCTGCGCAGCAAGGCGGCACCGCTCAAGGGGCTCGCCGACGCGGTGAACGTCACCGACGGCGCCGGCGCCCGCGCCCATATGGCAGCGCTGGCGGCGGCCTCCATCCTCATCGGCATGGGGATCGAGCCGATCCTGCAAATCACCTGCCGCGACAAGAACCGCATCGCACTGCAGAGCGAGATGATGGGCGCCGCCGCGCTCGGGGTGCGCAACCTCCTCCTCCTCACCGGCGACGATCCGAAAGCCGGCGACCAGCCCGACACCAAGCCGGTGTTCGACGTCAATTCGTCGACGCTGATCGAGACCGCGCGGCGGCTGCGCGACGAGGGCACGCTCCCAACGGGACGCAAGGTTTCCGGCCACGCCGCGTTCTTCATCGGCGCCGCCGACATGCCGATCGATCCGCCGGCCGGCTGGCAGCCGAACGCGCTCCTCGGCAAGATCAAATCCGGCGCGCAATTCGCCCAGACCCAGTTCTGCATGGATGCGGCGATCGTGCGCCGCTATGTCGGCGCGCTGGAACAGGCCGGCGTCACCAAGCAGCTTGCCATCCTCATCGGCGTCAATCCGCTGCGCTCGGCGAAATCGGCGCAATGGATGAAAAGCCACCTGTTCGGCACCATCATCGCCGACGCGCTGATCGCGCGGATGGAACAGGCCGCCGACCCGGCGCGCGAGGGCATCGCCATCTGCGCCGAACTGATCGAGGACTATTCGACCATTCCCGGCGTCGCCGGCGTCCACATCATGGCGCCGGGCAATGACGCGGCGATTCCGGACGTCATCGCGGCGGTGCGGGCGCGCCTGCAACGGGCAGCCGGCTGACTGCTTCGCTCAAGCCGCGCCGCGCACGCGGTCGATCAGCGCATCGGCGGCGGCGGGCATTGCATCCCCACGCCAGGCGACATGGCCGTCGGGCCGCACCAACGCCAGGCGCCGCTCGTAGAGGGCCGCAGCCTCCGGCTCATCGAGGTCGACAATCGCCAGCGGCATTTTGCGCGCGGCAGCCGCTTCCTCCAGCGCAGCCGTGTCGGCATCGCCAAAGCGCAGCAGCACAAAACCGCGGCCGAACAGATCGAGCATGGAGCGGCCGTCGCCAAGCCAGGCATGCGGCGCACGGCTGCCGGGGCGCGCCGAAGCCATGAACGTTTCCGGATCGTCGGCAACCGGCGGCGTGCCATCGGCGACACAGATCGGCGATGACTCGTAGCGATAGCCGAGCTGCAGGCCGGCGGTGCGAAACATGCGGCCGACATCGCGCGCCAGGCTGTCGCCGAGACGGCGTCGCAACGCTCGCCCAGCTTCATTATCGTCCTCGATCGCCGCCATGCCGCCGGCAAATTCGCCGTGCGCGAGATAAAACTCCGTCGCCATGCCGACGTTGCGAACGCCGATCGGCCGCCGCTCGCTGTCGTATGACGCAAGCAGATTGGGCCCACCCCAGCCTGCCAGCACCGCGGCGAGCTTCCAGCCGAGATCGACCGCGTCGCCGATGCCGGTGTTCATGCCGAGCGCGCCGGTCGGCGAAAGCTGATGCACGGCGTCGCCGGCAAGAAAGATGCGTCCGTGCGCATAGCGCTCGGCGACGACGCTGCGCCGCTTCCAAATGCTTACGCCCCGCCATTCCACGTCGATCGGCCGGCCGACCGCCCGCAGCAGCAGTGCGGCGCGGTCGACGCTGTCCGGCGTCTGCTTGCCGTCGCTCTCCAGCGCCATCAGGCGCCACAGGCCGTTGGCCGGGTCGATAACGCGGATATTGGCCCACAGCCCGCCGCGGTCGATGGCGAGGAAAAACACGCCGGGCTCGCGGCCGCAGCGCGCCAGCAGATCCGGTGCGCGAAAGAACAGATGCAGCGGGTGGCCGAGCACGCCTTCGCCGCCGAGCCCAATTCCCAAAGCATCGCGGATCGCGCTGGTGGCACCGTCGCAGCCGACCAGATAATCCGCGTGGATCGTCTCACGCTTGCCGCCGTCAAGGTCGCGCAGTTCGGCGGTCACGCCGCCTGAGGATTCGGCAAAGGACTCGAGCCGCGTGCGATGGCGCAGCGTGACGCCCGGCTGCGCCTGTGCGAACGCGCGCAGGATCGGATCGAACCAGATCTGCGAGCAGATTTGCGGCCGCACCGGGCTGTGTCGGTCGGCTTGCTGTTGCGCCCGCGGCGGCCGCCGCATGCGCGCCAATTCGTGGCCGGCGAGGCTGGTGACGAAGACCACGTCGAGCGGATGATCGTCGGGAAACGGACAATGCCGCACGGCATCGGCGACGCCCCAGCGCCGGCAGAATTCCATGGTGCGCGTGTTCACCTCGTTCATTTTGGGCGTGGTGATCGCGCCGTCGCCCTGCTCGACGAGTTCGCAGCGAATGCCGCGCCAGCCGAGCTCGGCGGCAAGCGCCAATCCAACCGGCCCGCCGCCGACGATCAGCACCGGCACATTGCGTGCATCCCGCACGGCGGACGAGGCTTGAGAATTCGTGACAGTGTTCACGGCTCGTACACCGACATGCGCAGCGGCACGATCTGGCCACCGTCGATATCGATCGCGGCGCCGTGCAGCAGCCGTCCGCGCGGCGAGACGATGAAGCGCACCATCGCCGCCACATCCTCCGGCGTGCCGAAACGCGTGATGTCGAGCTCCCGGCGATGACGCTCGATGGCGGCCGCCTCGTCGAGCCCGGTCTTCCTCTTGATGATGTCGAGCCGCTGCCGGAACCGGTCGGTGATGATCGACCCGGGATTGACGGCATTGACCTGGATGCCGTCGTGCTTGGCCAGATCGGCCAGCGCCTTCATGAAGGCGATGCTGGCGCCGATGATCGACGCGCCGATCATATAGTCGGCGACGGGCGCGCGGGCGCCGATGCCGGAAATGAAAACGACCGAGCCGCCGGCGGTCTTGAGGAGCGGCCATGCCAGACGGCACAGCCGCACATGGGCGAAGAACTTCAGATCGAAGCCCGAGCGCCAATCCTGCTCGCTCAGATCGAAGAAGCCGCCGCGCTTTGCCGCGCCGGCATTGTTCACCAACACGTCGAGACGGCCGAATGCGCGCGTGTGCGCTTCGACCAGCGCGGCCGGCGCATCCGCCGCCGCGAGATCCGCGGCATGGATCGCCGCCTTGCGGCCACGCGCGCGGATTTCCTTAGCAACGCTCTCGAGCGCTTTGCCGTCGCGCGCAGCAAGCATCACGTCGCAGCCGGCCGCCGCCAGCTCGATCGCAATGCCGCGGCCGATGCCGCGGCTCGCGCCGGTGACCAGCGCGACCTTGCCGGCCAGCTCATGCTCATTGCCCGGCTGCATCTTCAATCGATCTTGATATGGGCCAATTTCGCCACCTCGGCCCAATGTCGATATTGGGCGGCGATGAAAGCCGCGAATTGCGCGGGCGTAGTCGGTTTCGTTTCGCTGCCGACATTGGCGATAAGCTGCTCGACCTCCGCCGTCTGTAGGCCTTCGGCCATCGCCCCATGAATCCGATCGACGATCGGAGCCGGCGTGCCGGCGGGCGCAACCAGGCCGAAGAAGGAATGAGCCTCGCAATCCGCAACGCCGGCTTCGGCCATGGTCGGCACGTCGGGGAAGAGCGGTGAGCGCACATCGGTCTGCGCCGCGAGCGCCCGCAATTTGCCGGCGCGAATGAGCGGCGCCAGCGAGGCGCCGGTCTCGAAGGTCAAATCGATGACGTGGCCCAGTATGGCGGTGGCCGACTGGTTGCCACCGCGATACGAGACGCCGGTCATCTTGGTGCCGGTGCGCAGCATGAAGAGCTGCGCCGCCAGATCGGGCAAGCCACCCGTGCCGGTGTTGCCGTAGTTGAGCTTGCCCGGATTGGCCCTGGCGTAGGCGACGAGTTCGGCGACCGTGTGCCAAGGCGACGACGGATCGACCACCAGGATCTGGAAGCCGCGCACCATCTCCACGATCGGCGTGAAATCCTTCACCGGATCGTACCCGGCATCGGCCGAAACGGCGGGAATAGCGGCGAGCGTGGAGGAATTGCCGATGAAGAGCGTATAGCCGTCGGGCGCAGCGGCCGCGGCGGCGCGGGCGCCGATCGCGCCGGCGGCGCCCGGGCGATATTCGATCACGATCGGCTGGCCGAGGCGGCCCGGCAAGATTTGCGCGGCAAGCCGCGCCGGGAAATCGCTCGGGCTGCCGGCGGCGGCCGGCACGATGATGGTGATGGGGCGGGCCGGATAGTCTTGCGCCAAAAGCGCAGCCGGCGCGGCCAAAGTCGCGATCACGGCGAGCAAAAGCCTGGCGCGATATTCGGTCATCCACCCTCCCCTGTCGCGCTCATGTAACCCGGCCGCGTCCCTATTGGGAATGGCCGGCCGGCGCTTCCACTGTGCGAATATCGACTTCCGATTTCAAGGTGCGGTGCACCGGGCATTTGTCGGCGATTTCGAGAAGCCGCGCGCGCTGTTCGGCGGTCAGGTCGCCTTCAAACGTGATGGTGCGCTCGATGTGGTCGATCTTGCCTTCTTTGGTTTCGCATTCGGCGCAATCTTTGGCGTAGATTTTTTCGTGGCGCAGGCGGACCTGCGTGCGGGTCAATGGAATTTGCTTGAGATCGGCATAGAGCCGCACCGTCATCGATGTGCAGGCGCCAAGTGCGGCGAGCAGAAGATCGTAGGGGCCCGGCCCCGTGTCGAGGCCGCCGTCCTTGACCGGCTCGTCGGCGAGGAGACGGTGCCGGCCCAGCATGATCTCCTGCTGAAACTTGCCGCGCCGCGTTTCCCACACCGCGACGACGCCGGGCGGCGTGTCCTGCGTCAGCTCGGCATCGACCGCCATGTCGAGATAGCGATCGGCCCAGGCCGCGATGACGCGCGCCACATAGGTGGCGTCGCTCGAGCGGCTGATGAGATGATCGGCGCCGGCGAGCGAGATAAAACTCTTCGGGTGTTTTGCCGCGAGAAAAATCTCGCTGGCATTGTCGATGCCGACCGTATCGTCGGTCGGCGAATGAAATATCAGTAGCGCCTTGTGCAGGTCGGCGATGAGGGGTTTGAGATTCTGCTGCGCAATATCGTCGAGCAAGGCGCGGCGAATGTGGAACGGCCGGCCGGCCAAGGTCACCTCGACCTCGTCCTTGTTGTCGAGCTCGGCAACGCGCTCGCCGAACAACCCGACGACATGGGCCGGATCGAACGGCGCCGCGATGGTCACCACGGCGCGCGCCTCGGCGATGCGGTGCGCCGCGGCCAGCACCGCGGCGCCGCCGAGGCTGTGGCCGATCAGGATCGCCGGCGCCATGAACGTCGTTCGCAAGTGATCGGCGGCGGCGACCAGATCGTCGACATTCGACGAGAACGTGGTGTTGGCGAACTCGCCCTCGCTGGCGCCAAGCCCGGTAAAATCGAAGCGCAGCACCGCGATGCCGTGCAGCTTCAGCCCCTCGGCAATATGCCGCGCCGCCCGATTGTTCTTGCCGCAGGTGAAGCAATGCGCAAACAGCGCCACGGCGCGGATCGGGCCGTCGGGCCGGTCGAGCAATGCGGCGAGCGTGTGGCCCTGGGCGTTGCGGAAGTCGAAGCGTTCGGCGGGCATGGACGGCTCCTGCGCGAGTTAGCCTTTCAAATGTGGATATTCTAGCCACGTTCGGAAAGCCGGACGCGGCCGTTACTTGCTGCGAAATACATCATGGAAATGGACCTGAATGCGATCGAGATCGTCCAGTGCCGGGCGCGTAATCCAGACCTTCATCCGGCATGGCGACGATAAAACGCCGCCAATTCCTCGTCGATCACGAACTCGCCGCGCCGCGCAGCTTCCATGCCCTTGCGCACCGCCGCCCGTTCCTCGTCGGTCAGGCGAAACACATCGCCACTCCAGCGTTCGATTTCGTCGATCGATTGCTCGATCTCATCGAGCAGTTCGTCCGGCCACGCGGCGATGCGTTCGAAGAGATTTTGCAGCTTCGCGTTCACGGGCAAAAAATAACATGTGACGTCGCGAGAATCCATTCAACCGCGTTCAACGACGTGTCGGCAATCAAACCAAAGTCACAGACGAGATTACGGGCTTAAGCCAACGCTCCGCCGCCCCTGCTGCTTAGCGGGCGCGGGGCCGCCCGTTCCCTGTTTCCGTTCTGAAAGAGAATGGAGCGCCGGGAGGCGCCAGGGGCTTGCGAGACCCCTTGCCGGAGCTGACGAGGCTCCGGGAACGCGCCTGACGAACGGGGTTGCGACGCCCGCTCGCGAGGCGCGGCGCCAAACGTCCAACGGGTTTGCGAAGCCCGCTGAACGGGCGCTGCGCCTCCCGGCGCTCCACCGGCCGATTTATTGGTCGGCCCCGCACGCGGACAATCCCACGTCCGCTTACGGATTTCCCGCACGCCGGCGTGTCATGACCGCGCCGAGCACGGAAAATGATCCTAGGAATAAATGCTCGGCGCCGACGTTTGTCAAGATGCCGTCGCGCCATTCCCGTCACCCTGAGGTGGCCGCGCAGCGGCCCTCGAAGGGCGACGGCCCGGGCGCCTCGGCCGCATCCTTCGAGGCTCGCTCCGCTCGCACCTCAGGATGACGGAAAATGGCAAGGCGACGACGACCGCGTCGGGCAGACATGAAGAGCCCTCATTTAACTTCGTCTTCGACGCCTCGCCTCGCCAAGGATATCGAAGAAAACGTGTTCTTTGCCAAGGATGTGCACAAGACATCCATTTGCAATCTGCGAGAGCTTGCTTCGCTTTGTATCGATCACGTTGAGAAGAATTGAGAACGCCCTCAGTTCGTCCTCCTCGTCAAAAATCAAAAAAGAAGCGTTGGAGTTTGGATAGACAACCAAGTGTCGATCCAGCGATGCAGTCGAGAAAATTGATTTCCTTTCCTTGCGTTCGATCGCCTCCACGATATCGGATGACCACAGGTGTCCAGGTTCACCCCCGCCGCCCTCAAACCGCCCACCGAGCTCGCCGAGCAAAATCGGCTTGTCGCTGAGTTCCAGGCGCGTCATCTCACGCTGATCCGCTTCATTGGTCGCCTCGGTGATTTCGATCAGCGTCCTGCCCCTGTGCTCTACAATAAAATCGGGTTCTGGCGGATGGCTCTTCTGGATCGTTAGCGGTAGTTGAAATGTTTTTGCAGCAATTGCTTCCTTCAAAAATCGACGAACGATATACCATTCCTCTTCATCCTGGGTTCGTCTATTTGGACCTGTACGGGATCCACCCTTCGCACCCAACTTGCCGAAGGCAGCATCGAATTCTTCGAGCTTCGCGATGTTTATCGACGCATTCACCGCCCCAACTCCCGCATCGCCCCATCCAGCCCCTCGATCGTCAGCGGATACATCCGCCCGCCGAGAAGCTGGCGCATCAGGCGGATCGAGGCGGTGGTTTCCCATTCGCGTTCGGCGACCGGGTTGAGCCAGACGCAGGACGGATAGGTGGTGAGCACGCGTTGCATCCACACTTGCCCGGCTTCCTCGTTGAAGTGCTCGACGGAGCCGCCGGGCGCGACGATCTCGTAAGGGCTCATCGCCGCGTCGCCGACGAAGATCACCTTGTAGTCGTGCGGATAGGTGTGCAGCACGTCCCAGGTCGGCGTCGTCTCGGTCCAGCGCCGTGCGTTCTGTTTCCACACCCGCTCGTACAGGCAATTGTGGAAGTACAGATGCACCATGTGCTTGAACTCGGTGCGCGCGGCGGAGAACAATTCCTCCGTCGCCTTGACGTGCCAGTCCATCGAGCCGCCGATGTCGAAGAACAACAGCACCTTGATGGTGTTGTGCCGCTCCGGCCGCATCAGGATGTCGAGATAGCCCTTGTGCGCGGTGCCCTTGATGGTGCCGTCGAGATCGAGCTCCTCCGGCGCGCCGGTGCGGGCGAATTTGCGCAAGCGCCGCAGCGCGATCTTGATGTTGCGGGTGCCGAGCTCGACGTCGCCGTCGAGATCGCGGAACTCGCGTTTGTCCCAGACCTTTACGGCGCGGAAATTGCGGTTGGTGTCCTGGCCGATGCGCACGCCTTCCGGATTGTAGCCGTAGGCGCCGAATGGCGACGTGCCTGCCGTGCCGATCCATTTCTTGCCGCCCTGGTGGCGGCCCTTTTGCTCGGCGAGCCGCTGCCGCAGCGTTTCGAGAAGCTTTTCCAGGCCGCCCAGCGCCTCGATCTGCTTTTTTTCTTCGTCGGTGAGATATTTCTCGGTGAGTTTTTTCAGCCACTCGATGGGAATTTCCGCGGTCAGCGCGTCTTCGACCAGGTCGAGGCCCTTGAAGACATGGCCGAACACGCGGTCGAACTTGTCGAGATTGCGCTCGTCCTTCACCAAAGCGGCGCGCGACAGGTAGTAGAACGACTCGACCCGGCGGTCGGCCAAATCCATCTCCATCGCCTGGATCAGCGTGAGATATTCGCGCAGCGTCACCGGCAGGCCGGCGGCTTTCAACTCATGGAAGAAGGTCGCGAACATCGGTTTTCCAATTCATACCGTTTACTGGGCGATTTATTCGCGCTATAGTAGTCAAAGGGGAGATATACAACATGCGCACAATTTCTGCGGTTCGATTCGGAATGGTCTTGTCATCATTGGTATCGTTTGCATTTTTTGCACCCGGCCATGCCCAAACGTCAACCACCGTCAGCATCAAGTGGGAGGTTAAAAGCCGCTCCCGCTTGTTCAAAAACGAAGATGACTTCAAATACATGGCGGACAATCACGGCCGCAACGGTGTCCTTGCCGATGAGATGGCGCTCGCCACGGCGACGAACGGCAACGGCTGGGCACGACGGATGGCGAGTGAGCTTTGCCTCGACGACGATGGACAGTTACTGGAATTTTGCACCCGCGATTATTCGGGCCATGACGCATCCGATCGCGAAAGCATCCGCGAGGATTACCTGGCTCCATCCGAGCATCGGATCGGGGTCAGGGCCGACGGCGCATCGGCCGGAGCGCTATGTACTTGGAAATTCCTGACCGACGACAAAGATGCGACGGCCGTCGTCAAGAAGGATCGACCCTGCGCCGATGAAGTCTTCGATCGTGTGGCATACGGTAAAACCACGCGCGTACAGCTGTTTGTCGCGACACCGGAAAACGCCCCTCCGTCGGCAACGGCGGACATCAAGGTCCGCGACATTCTGCTGGTTGGTCTCGGCGATTCAACGGCGGCTGGCGAAGGCAATCCCGACCGCCCAGTCGGACTCGCTGATAACGGATTTTGCTTTAGCCGCTTTTTCACCGGCGATGTCGGCGCATACTACCGGCCGAACCGGACAGGATATCACGGCAACCGTTCATGCGCGGATCCAAATAATCCCGACGATGCAACGAATTGGGCAAATGCCCGCGCGCACTGGATGAATGGTGAATGCCATCGCTCCCTGTACAGCTATCAACTTCGGGTCGCGCTGGCGCTCGCAATCGAGAACCCGCAGATTGCCGTGACTTTCATACCGCTCGCATGTACCGGCGCAACGATCAAATCAGGAATGTTGGACCGGCAGCTAGCCCGAGAGCGGTACTGCGACTTCCACCCTGGCCACCCGTGCTCCCGATGGGTGCCCGGCCAGATCGACACGCTGAACAATATCCTCGCCAAGGCGCATCAGCGCGACAAAAATCGCAATCCGGATTTGCTGCTTTTGTCGATAGGGGCCAACGACATCGATTTTTCCGGCTTGGTCGCCAATGTGATGATTGATCACAAGTCAGCCGAATTTGGAATATTCAAAAAAGCCGGTCTGGTATCCGACGCGAAGACTGCCGCACAAAAGCTCAATGGATCGCTGCCCGGCGACTTCGCCGATCTACGCACGGCTCTCAAGCGCCTTTTGGGCAACAAGCTGGAACGCGTGGTCTTTGTCAGTTACGGACATCCCGGTTTGCACGACAACGGGAAGTCCTGCCCGGCGAGCCGTCAAGGGTTTGACGTGCACCCGTCCTTCAAAATCGATGGCGATCTACTCGAAGCGACTTCCGAATTCGTCACTACGAAATTCTTTCCCCGCCTGAAGGCCTTCGCGACTTGCGGCCAAAACGGTGGCTGCCGATCGCCCGATCAGGATCGCATGACATTTGTCGACGAGCATCAGGCGCAATTCGAGAGTCATGGATTTTGCGCGCAAGCCGAAGATGATCCGGCCTTCGACCGCGAGTGCTTCAAGGCCGACGGTGGCAGCTTCAAGACTGACCCCAATGATGCGCAAGCCGACCCCATGGCCTGCCGTCTGCCGGCAAGTTCGTTCCGCGCCTACCTGTCGCGGCAACGCTGGATACGCACCGCGAACGACAGCTACTTCGCGGCGATGACTTATCCAACCGAACTGCCGGTGAACCCGGCGAATATTCACGACCCAATTTGGGGTGCCACAAGCGCAGTCTATGGCGGAGCAATGCATCCGACGGCGCAAGGCTATGCAGCTATAGCTGATGCAGCGCTCCCGGCAGCGCGTCGTCTCTTGAGCCTGCCGACGCCGCAATAATCTAACGCGCGACCCACCGGCGCCAGCGGAGCCTGCTCTATACCGGCAGGTCTCTCATCCATTTCTCGGCCTATAAATTTGATATTGCTTGTCTTTTTAAAACACAAGGAATATCAAAAGATATATCTTGCACTACATCTCCGAGTGATCTATCTAAAGATATATCTTTCCACAACGGAGAACTGAATATGCATCGACATCACGAACCCCACGAAGGCCGCTGGGCCGCGGGCCGGCAT
>Ga0316363_10001559_pt1 | contig 19733 bp, 22 predicted proteins | sample Sb_taG_3_FD_200459 | JGI IMG/M metagenome (GOLD analysis project Ga0316363, IMG submission 200459) | Peat soil microbial communities from Weissenstadt, Germany - Sb_50d_a_PC metaG (v2) (version 2) | ecosystem: Environmental > Terrestrial > Soil > Wetlands > Peat | place: Germany: Weissenstadt...
AGGTAGTCCCGACACGCTTGCTCGGTGTCGAACCGAGCCTCGAAATCGGCCAGACTCCGGGGATACTCCTCCACAGCCGGCCATGCTACAGGTTGGGGCCACCTGAGTCAAGTAAATACCCCCTTCAAAAGAGAATCCATAAATCTGGATGAATTAGCTCGGATCGGTGTTGTTGGGTTGGTTCCAGGTGAGGAGCAGTCCCTGGGAGCGGGTCACGCTGGTAGGGTTGTTGGGCGTCGAAAATCTGAAGCCTCCGCCTCCGAGCGAGTCGATTTGCACCGAGAAAGGTCCGATATCGGCTCCCCCCGGGGGCGGTGAACGTGTAGGTCCCTTTTAAAGAACCGCTCGACGTCAAACCCGTGTCCGTGTAGGCGCCATTCTGGAAGGGGATGGATAAATTGCCCACTCCGGAGCCGGAAGGGGTGGAAACGCTGATCGACGGGCCGGCGTCGAGCGGAACCGGTTGAATGGGATTGCCGAGCCCAAGGCTCCGGTCGCGATAGTTGTAAACCGTGCAATCGTTGAACGACACCGTCGTGAACGGGTGTACCGCCGCGAATTGAGCGTTCGTGAAGCGCTTGAAGGCGGCCACAGCGGCCAAGCCCGACGTTAAGGGCAGGCTGGTGGCGAACTCCACGGCTCCGGTGTTGACCACGGGTTGGGACATCAGGGTTTGGATCTGGCCGGCGGTGAGCCCCACGTCGGGCTCCGCGCAGACGCGCCCGCCGGAGGCCACAGGAATCGTGCCAAAGTTGGAGACGATGTCTCCCAAACGGACCACCACCGAGGTATGGCAGCCGGAGACGCCCGGCGGCACCTGCACGTTGATCTGATCCACCCCCGGATAGAGGGACCGGCCCGCATATTGGATCATCGACGGCTTTCCGCCGATGTCGACTTCGATCGGGATGTTGGTGAGGTTCATGGGCGTCTGGGCGATGGTCTCGTCGCCCGTGACCGGCCCCACGCCGGAACCCCACAGCGTGATGAAGTCTCCGGGATTAGCTGCGTTGGTGAGTCCCAGATAATTCGAGTTCACATCGAACGCCACGGCCGGACCGTTGCCGACGCCGTTGAGAGTGAGCATCCCGAACGCGCTCTGCACCATCGTGATCGGAGCCGGCGCACCGGTTCCGGCACCCTGTACCGTCACTGTGATCTGCCCGGTTCCCACGGGTGTGGCTGAGGGTATGATCGCGTCGATCTGGGTTGGGGAGACGTAGTAGAGAATCGCGTGCGTGGTGGTGCCGTTAATCGTGATGTTCACCGTGGTGCCGTTCAAGGTAGTGGGCAAGGGAACGTTTTGCAGAGGGCTGGTGGCCAACATGAGACCGGTGCCATAAATCTGGACGATGGATCCCTGCGCAATGCCATAACTCGGCATGCCGGGGGTGATCATGCTGTAGTTATTCACGATGGCGGCGGAGTTGTTCAAGGTTCTGCCGATCTGTCCGGCCTGCGCCGGCGCGATGGCCGCGACCAGCCCAACGAAGGCTAGCGAACGGAACGTTGAGTGGCAAATTACCATTTCGTTTGCCGCTAGTATATATCACGGTCATGGGGAGGGCGGGGTGGTTGGGAGGGCAGACCTTTGGCACGGGGGCGGATAACGCGCGACTCGGAGAAAGCCGCTGCTCAGCGCCCAGAACGGGATTGGAAACGAGAAACGCCGTTGGCTCCGCGAACACGCTCGAGGCGACGGCGGCGGCTGTTCAGTAGTAAAGAAGCAGTGCCTCCTGTTCTTCGAGAATTACTTGCTAACTTTCGCGACTAACACGAGATAGGAGCCGAGCGCGGGTCCAGTCACCGACCCATGTTACCCGCCTTCGCCGATCAGGGAGGGACGCTGCTGAAGCTACCCCGCGGCACCATAGCTGCCGAGACTTACTTTCAGGTCCGCGATTTCCTTCGGGCCAAAGCGCTCGGACCACAACAACTCGCCGGGCAGCGTGCGCGGATCCGGCCGCTCGCCCTCGGGCACCGCTCAACAACTTCGTTTCATGCCGGAAAACGTCAGAATCCGAAGATAAAGGTACTAATTGACTGTAACCTGAACAGAATTCGAGGCTATGCCGTTGACCACGACAGACAACTGCCAGACCCCTGAAGGTGCTTGCACCGCGAAGCTTGTGTTTACGACGGCAGCCCCCGTCGCAACTGCCATCGTGGAATGGTTGAAGGTTCGAAGATAAACCACCTTCCCGGCGGCGTTCTGCAGACGAACAACCGGGTAATTCGTCGCCATCTGGGCGTCGTCGCCGTACGAGCAGGCCTGCGACAGGCCGTTCAGTTGAGTGCCTGAGAGTTGATAACTGTGGCCAGACGAAAGAACATTGGGGCAGGCCGTCACCACCGGCCTCCAACCCGCCTGGGGGGCTCCGTCCGGTGTGTAGATTTCCACCGTCTGCGAGTTTGCCGAAAGCAGAACTTCTCCGGTCGGCAGCAGCAGAAGACGTGCCATGTAAGCCGGGTTGGGCGCGTTCTGGGGTGGTGCCGCAATCGATACGGTGTTTGAAACGGGGTTGTATTCGAAGAACGTCATTGGACCGGGATACTGGCACGGGTCGGCTGGGCTGCCGACGCACAAAACCTTTCCGTTCGGCAACAGAACAGCTGGGGCATCCATTGGATAACTCGTCGCTCCTGTTGCGTCCGTGAGCTTCGGTCCACGCGCCCACGTGTTGGCCGCCGGTGAGTACAGCGCTGTATTCCCGGAAGCACCGATCGCGAAGACACGCCCGTCCGGAAGTAGAATCGCCGGTCCAATTTCACCAACCAGCCCCGGGCAGGGCTGAGGCAAGGGGTCAGGCGTCTGGCCGGCTGCAACCCAGCTATTGGTCGAGGGCACGTATCGCTCTGCGCCAGGAATGTTGGAACACTGGACGGTTAAGACCGATCCGTCCGGCAACAGCGTGAACGTCTCCTCACTGTTCGAATCCAGCTTGGCTGGACCGGCGCTCCAAGTCTTGCTCACGGGGTCGAAGATGGCAGTATCGTTACCGTTGATGTATCCGACTAGGACGCGGCCGTCCGCTAGAACGCAGGAGGGAGCATCCCCGATTGCGTTCCAACCGTTCGGCGGAGGGTACGTCGTCCACGTGTTGGCAATTGGGTCGAAAAGTTGGACAGCGAGGGTGTCTGAATCGGCGTTCCCCGCGTTGTACTCTCCGCCGGCGGTGAACACCGATCCATCACGGAGGACAGCCGAGACGAAATAAAGAGGAGCATTGACCGGCCCACGCTTGCCGGGCGGAATCACCGGATTATCGGGCAGCGGCGCCGGAGGGCCGCCATCGTCCCATGTTCCGTTACGGTAACTGCCACTGGCGTCCGGTTTCAGCCGGTGCCAGTTAGGGCTGCCGAACTCATGGCAAAAGACCGATCCATCTGTCAGCAGGAGCATTGTGTCTACGCTGAATCCTGGCGGGTTGTTAAGAAGCGCCCATGTGCCTGCCATCCCGAATCTCCTTTAGTTGAGGACTTCCCCTGGATTAATGCCCGCTCGTGTCGTGTTGGTGAGTTTGCGGGAACGGAGCCGCGAGACACCTGCTGTCCCCCGCTTGGCACACCTGAATCTCGCCCATCATGCCGCCATCCTCGTGTTCCAGAATGTGGCAGTGATAAACGAAGTGCCCAACCTGTTCGTCGCGCTTGAATCCGATGTGGATGGATATGCGCCCGGGCGTACAGCCCGGCTTGTTGGGCGTCCCATCGCACGAATCCCCTTCACCTCGGGGCACAGGGACGCTGTCATGATAAGCAGTTCTCTGCACCGAAGTGTTACCCGCAACCGGTACCAGATTTCGCAGCAACGCGTCCATCGTTCCGACTCCTCCGGTCAAAACGGCTTTAGGGTTCTGATAATAGTTGGCAATATTGTTCGGCGTCAGGTGCGCGGCAGTCGCGTCTAGCTTGAATCTCGTCTGGTGCACATGAAAGTTGTGATCTTCGTCCGTCCAGTTCTCCACGACCCAGGTCTCGACCCGCCCCTGCATCGTGCAGATGTTGTAGAGAGGCAGATCCGATCCGTAAGCCGGCGCCGGGGCTGTGGGATTGCTGGTGTCGTTCTGGAGCACTGCATTCCAAACATCGTTCAGCGAGTGCAATGTTTGAGATCCGTTGAAGAAATCCTCGGTTTTATTCTTGTGCCGAACACCGGCGATCAGCCCGAAGACTTCCTTTCCATCAGCATTCGCCGGGACGTGGCTCTTCACCATGTAAATGTGGCGTTCGTCCTGACGGTCATCGAATATGCAGGACACCGTCATTTTGGCCGACGCAACCGTCGGCGCGGGCGCCGGGGCCCGAACCTGCTGAGGTAAAACCCGGGATTCCAGCGGACCCTGTACGAAGACGGTGCCGGCTGGGGCGGTGCTCGACGGTGTTGCCGCCCGCCACTGAACTTCAGCCAGAGCGACCTCGGGCCACGAATCGCCGCTTCCGTCGTTGCCTGTAGCCGTCGCCGCGGTGTACAGCGTGTACTTCTGACCTGGCTCCGGCGTGACCCACACTTCCGCCCTGCTTCCAGGCATTAACAGAAGCTGACTGCTTCTCTCCGCGCCTTGCGGAGCAGGCTGATCCACGCTGACCCCATCGACGGCCAGAATCTGAAACGGCTTCTTTTTCGAACCGTCAGCGCTTCTCAGTTCGAGCAGATAAGTCGCATTTGCGGATGTATTGGCGATCCTCCAGACTTCGCCCTCGTCGGATTTTACGTCGGGAAGCGTGGGGTACTGCACGCCGTTAATCGTGAACACCCAGATGCCGGAGCCATCCGAGAAAATGCACTCTCCGTTCCCCGCTTTGCAGTCGTTTGCCCCGTAGTCTTTCAGCAGGGTATGAACGGCGCCGGTATCGCCCGGTGTAATCTGCGCGTCCTTCAATTCCAGATAGCGAGGGTGACTGAGCGCGCTGGTGGACGGGCACTCGCGGTTCGCAAAACCTTGCTTGCAGACGTAATCTTTCATATCACCAATGGTGATGAGCCCGGTTGTGCCGCCCCCCGTCTGCATGCGGCTGAAGCCGTGGGGATGCGGGTGATACCAGAACAACCCGCTGGGGTGCTGGCCCGAGCCGACGCCCGTTTCGCCCGGTTCACCCGGGATTTTGATCTCATACTGCATGTGGTCCGGCACCACGGGATGGTGAGCCATCATCTGCTCGCCACACTCGTCGGTGCCGGAAGCCTGCGGTGGTTTGTTCTGGGTTACGTCCAGCACGTAGTCGCCGTACAACTGCACGGTTGCACCGGGGTCGGGATGGGTCGGCGGCACCAGAAGTCCGTGCGTGTGCAGATTCGTCGTGTTGCACGGAACGCCTCCGTTGGCGGGAAGACTCGGAAGGCCGTTCGGATCCTTCAAATTGAAGTCGAGAACGCTTGTGAGTTTGACGCGTAGGGTGTCGCCCTGCGTTAGCTGCCAATGCGTGCCTCCAAAGATCCAGTCGGGATCCGTCAGCGTAGAAAGCGAGACGGAAACCGAATTGCCAGTATCCGGATCGATTACAGAAACCGTAGTACCCGCAGTGGGCGTGATCTGGTACACCGGAACGTCCGCGACCAGGTAGTTGCCGATGCGTAGAGGGCGTGGCTTGGCCGATGCACCAGCCGAATGCCCGAACCGGCCCATGGCGATCTCAACACTGAGAATGCCGGCGTTTGCTTTCTCCCGGGAGGGTGACAGCATCGGCAGCGGTCGATACGGATTCTGTTTTTGTGCAGGTGCGAACTTTGCCAGCACTGCCTCGCTGGACGGAGCGCTGCTCTGGCGACTGCAAGCCTGCCACGCTACGAATTGCACGAACACGAGAGTTACAGCGCCGTAAGGCTTGAATCGCATCGAAAAACCCTCTCAGACTCAATAGCGGTTATTTTGAAGAAGTGCTGCCAAATGTTGTGGGTACCCGGATGCTGATGCCGATCGCAAAGGATCCCTTCCAGTAACGCTGCGTACTGGGCGTGGGCGGAGTGCCCGAGCCAGCCCACGTCTGTCCGACCTGCTCGCCTTGTGTAAGCCTCAGATCGCGGCCGAAATGCCAGAACGCGCTGACCATAAGCATGCGCCACGACAGGCTTGGGCCGACGGCAAATTCTGTAGTCGTCGTGTTCGGATTGATCCCGACGGCGGCGGTTGCATAAACCGCGCCTCGGCGGCCGAGGAATTGGAAGCTCGACCCAAGCCTCCAGTTACCCGCTACAAATGGGACTGCCGTGGGCTTGCTGGTCGTCTGGTTTATTGTGTACATGGTTCCTGCAACCGATTGGTTGCCGCTCTGTGTAACGCTAATCTGGTTTGCGAACGAGCGATTCGGCAACCACGAAAAGAACGTTCCCGCCGAGGCTTCGAACACGGGATCCGAGAAAAGGACATTGATCGTTACAACTACCTTTTTGGCCGAAGCCGCCGGCACCGACGCTTCAGCATTGGAAATCAGATTTACACCATTCAGATTGAACTGAACGACGCGGCCTAATTGAGCATATTGTTTCTTCGATGGATCGCCAATGGCCCCGGCCACGAACGGATCGTTGGATGCGGAGACACCAAGCTCTTTGATGCTGACGTAATAACTCGCCAGGTCCTTCCCCATGTTGCTGATGCTGCTCGCGTTCAGGACGGCATTCTGCAGCGACATGTAACTTTGCTGCAGGGCAGTGAAGAGTTGGCCGTAAATAGCCCGATCGCCCGTCGAAAGAGCCCCGAATTCGGTCGTCAGAGCCGCGAACTGGCAATCTAGTGAACTGCTTGATATCGCTGGCGGTTTGTCAGTGCACGTTGCAAGCTCCTTGGTCAGACTCAGTGCCTGTCCGACCGTGTTTTGCTGCACTTGCGTTGTTTTTGTAGTCTGGCAGTCGTCTCCGTTCAAGGCGCATAACATCCATTTCCTCCAGCCGCCAAAGTCAGTCCAGATATCTGGTGGAGCGTTTGTAGCTGCGGAAGAGGCCACGCCGCTCGCTTTTTTGGTTGTCGGCGGCGTTCCCACTGCTTTCTGTATCTCAGCATAAACAGCCACCGCGGCCTGTAGCGTTTGCGTGAGGTCGCCCTCGGCCTTGTCGAGGTTGTTGGATACCGTTTGATAGTCAGCCCAGAAGGTCGTGTTGCTGCCGGGATTCTGCGCTGGTGCTTTCGGAGTCAATGCCTTCTGCACTGACTGGCTTGCGATGAACGGTTTCAGCTGGGTCAGAATCTGAGGGATCAGTGCAGCCACCTGATCGCTTCCCTGCACGGCCTGTGCACTCTGAAGATCAAGCGTGATGGTTTCAAATGGAAGCGGATTGCTGACTTTTACCGTCATCGTGGCGCCACGCTTCATCTGGATCGTCGGTGGTGTGACGGGGTAGAGACGGTCAATCGCCAATGTGCAGTCGGGATTCGCCGACTCTGTTGAACAGCTCTTTTCGGCCAACGCCGGAAAACTCATCCCAAGGGCGCATAATGTAGCGCCAATGAGAATTAGATACCTTTTTGGAAATTTCGCGGTAGTCCGGTTAACCGGCATTCCGGGAGTATAACGCAAGCGATTAGAGTAAGTAAAGCCTAAGCTTGGCGGCTGTTTTGTCGTGCCTCTAAAAAAAGGGCTCTTCCGGGTTTTTAGTGGGCGGCTGGCGTTCCTGGGCTGACCGAGCGGAGCCGGTCAAGGCCGCGCAAGGCGCGCCCGAAGGGCTTGGCCTTGAGGGGCGAGCATCGGGCATACGCTGGAAACGGTTGGTTGCATGGACTCTAAGGCCATGCAACCCTGCCACGCGGCGAGCGGGAGGAGGGCTTGGGAGGGGGAACGCCCTCCCATTGAGCTCGAACGGATGCTCCAATCCCCGCACCGAAGCTCTATGGGGGTCGCTGGGCACCCACTCAAAAGCCGGAATACCCAAAAAAAGGGAGCCTTGGTCTTAATCGCCTTAGCTTGGACCTAGGCGCATAATCGCTCGCAGATTTATCTTGCTGTTTCTCCGAATCGGAGTGATTGATGTGACCACCGCGATGCACTCGCGGCAAGGAGATACAGCATGTTCACAATCGATTCCGAAAACAACATCGCCGCCCATGCCACTACCCCGGTCAACGTGGACAACCTTCGATTATTTGCTTCCGAGAAGGCTCTCGCGAAGCTGGCCGCGGACGGGCCGGCGGCGCGCCTGATCGAGATCTGGAACGGGTTCGCGGGCGTGGTCCCCTTCGACGATCTGAAGCCCGTGAAGAAGTTCACGAGCCGCGCGACGGTCGGCTCTCGCTTTTGGGCGGCGGTCCAGCGCCTAGAGCAGCCCTACTCGACAGCAGTGCCCTCTTTGTGCGAAGGGGATTTGTCGAGCAGGAATGGCGTGGATCGCACGTGCGCTTCCCCCATGCGCCATCTGGGACCCTTACTCCGGGTGGCTGACGATCCCTTCGGAGCAAGAAACGCTGGCTTCCCAGAACGGGATCTTAGAGCAAGTAGGATAGCGCGTCGGTGGTGTGGGTGTTTTGCGTTAACGCATTATAAAAAGGGCGCCCCTTTCAAAGTAGGCTTGAGGCGTCGGCTCGGAACCGACGGAAAGGAGCACCCAAGTGGACAACAGAAAGTATATTGGCATGGACGTGCATCAGGCAAGCATCTCGATTGCGGTCAGTGACGCTGCCGGAAAGGTGCTGATGGAATGCATCATCGAAACGAAAGCAGCCACGGTCCTGGAGTTCATCCAGGGACTGCGCGGCAGCCTATGGGTAGCCTTCGAGGAAGGGACCAGTGCCGCCTGGTTATATGACCTGCTGAAGCCGCGCGTGACCAAGGTGGTCGTGTGCGATCCGCGGAAGAACGCGCTACTGAAAGCCGGCAACAAGAACGATCGGGTGGATGCGCGCAAGCTGAGCGACCTGCTTCGCGCGGGACTTCTCACGCCGGTGTACCACGGAGAATCCGGGGTCCGCACACTGCGGGAACTGAGTCGCAGCTATCTCGCCGCCAGCAAAGATCTCACGCGCGTGATGAATCGTCTCAAAGCGATCTATCGGAGCTGGGCGATTCCCTGCGCCGGCCAGCAAGTCTATTCCCCGCGCCATCGCGCCGCCTGGTTGGAAAAACTGCGGGAGGCCGGCGTGCGCCGCCGGGCTGAGCAGACGTATCAACAGCTCGACTTTTTGCTGGGGATACGGAAGGAAACGCGGAAGGAGTTGTTGACGGAGAGCCGGAAGCATCCCGCCCGTAAGCTCCTCGAACAGATTCCCCGGCTGGGCCCGATCCGGGTCGCCCTTCTGATCGCTCTTATTCAGACACCGCATCGTTTCCGTACGAAGCGACAGTTGTGGAACTACTGCGGGCTGGGCTTGCGGACGCGGAGCAGCGGCGAATACCGGTACACAGGGGGACACCTGCAGCATGCGCGGAAACCACCGGCGCTGCGCGGTCTAAACGTCAACCATAATCATGACCTGAAGAATCTCTTCAAGAGTGCGGCCACGCAGGCCGGCACCTGTAAGGATGATCCGTTGGGAGAGTTCTATCAGAATTTGCTGGCCCGCGGGATGGAGCCCCCGATGGCGCGCCTGACTCTGGCGCGTAAGATTGCGGCCATTGCATTAAAGATCTGGAAGAAGGGAGAACGCTTCGATCCGGCAAAACTGAAACAACAAGCAGCTTGAGCGTGTAGCGAGAGCCGATGCCAACCTCAGGGTCATTCCTGTTGCTGGCCAGTCGAGTTTCGCGAAGCGCTCGGTTCGAGGGAGAGTATCCAATCGGTTGGTAGGCATCACATGTGCTCCGGCACTCAAAGTCTCATCGTTAACCCTATGCCCCCTCGGATAACCGAACAAAGCTATAGGCCACGAGTCTCAGATAGAACTATGGTTGCCACATGCACATGCAACCGTTTCGCTTGTTGCGCTTCAGAAATCGATCGGGTCAGCGCCCCTCCTTTCCCTCTTCGTAAACCGTCTCAGAACGGTCCTCGCTGTCAAGGGTTCGCTACGCCGCGCCGAAACGGCGCGCCCTGGACCGCTCCGGGCCGTTCTGAAGAAACCATCCCTCATAAGAGGGAAAGGAGAGTTGGGAAACTTAATGACCCGGCATCTAAACATCTCGCCACTTCACCGGCCAGACCACGCACGCGCTACTACGCCTCGAGACACCTGCACAGCGGCAGAGGGGCTGGATGCCCGAAACTTTTCGCGGCTTCCAGCTCGCGGGGAAGCTTTTTCTCTTGACATCCCTTTTTATAGAACCAACTGATCACGAGCGCGAATTCTATCTGGGGAGCCAAAAACTTCCCTTCGAACTACTCTACCCGTTGGTTAACTGCTTGCCGGTTGATGACTACCGGCTGAAAGCCGGTAGAATCCTTTGGCGACTGAAAGTCGCATTGCGGCTGAAGCCGCCTGAAGCCCTCCCGGCTGAGAGCCGGCTCAAGGCTTGGTGGACGCAGTGATCTTGAACGACTCGTCGTCTTCGTCCCACCGCTGGTTCTCAATATAGGCTTTGATCGTTCCCTCGTCCACTGCGCCCACCGTCGCGCAGAAGTATCCGCGAGCCCACATATGCTGGCCCCAGTACTGTTTTCGCAGCTCCGGGAACTCTGCCTGCAGATGCCGCGACGAACGCCCTTTGATGTACTGCGCCAGTTTGGCCGGTGCCAGGATCGGCGGCGCTGCCAGCAACAGGTGAATGTGATCCGGCGATACCGCGCCTCGCACAATTACTACTTCGCGTGCCGCACAGATCTGGCGTATCAGGTCGCGCGCACGCTCTGCTATCCTCCCGCGCAATACCTTCTTCCGATATTTGGTGCACCAGATCAGGTGGTACTTCAGGTCGAAGACCGCGTGCGCGCTTTGTCGGTATTCCGCCATCTCCTATTCTCGTGGGGATCAGGCGGCTTAAAGCTAACCGCCTGAAAGGCGGTGGGCTTAGACCTGGCGATGGATACTAAAATTCGGGGGAAGTTTGCGCGGGCTGGCGCGATAGTGCCAGTTTCACAATTCTCCGGCACGGCCGGAAACCGCGTTCGAAGCGCGGCTTGTGGCCAATTCAGACACTGACGCCCACATTCTCTGAAGTTCGGTGTTGGTAGTTCGGTTGCAATTGTCTGGGCTTCCAGTTAACATCTAAGCCTCCTTGATCTTTCCGGGAAAGAGGCGGCGCAATGGCCAAGTGCACACTGTGCGGAGCCGAGACGATCCTGTTCGTGCTTGGCACGCCACTTTGCGTTAAGTGTGATGACGAGCTAGAACGGGAGAAACGGAAGAAAGAGGAGGCAGAGAAAGGAAAGAAGCCAGAGCGCCGGTAGCGCCTCAATTTGAACCTGGTCGGCGAATAGCGGAGCGGCGTTCCATTTCCTTCATGACGGTTTCTAGGTTTGAGATCATCACGGTCCGAAGCTCGTCGAAGTCTTGACGGCGCATTCGAGGGATCAACTGGGTAAGTTCCGAGTCGAGCGCGGGGATAAGGTCAATGAAACTGATCCGTCGCTGGAGGAAGCGTTTTACCAGCCGCTCCGTCTCTCGCCGGTACTGTTCCATGCGAGCCTACTTACCGGCGCGCTTCTTTTCCTGCTGGCGCTTCCACGCACGTTCACGTTTCTCGATGGTCTTCTTGGGGACGGCGATCACGGCGCGAAAGAGGGCGTCGAATCGGTCGAACTGGTTGGGGCCGTCGCACTTCGCGGCTAGTTCATCAGAGATCTTGATGGCGGGCGCATTAGCCGATTTCATTGTTGGGTTTTGCATGGTCGCTTTCTCCCTTTGACCGGAAGACGTGGGGCGACCCCGGTGTATTCCAGGGCCAACCGGCCAACTTGGGCGGTGCTACCTTGGGGCGATGCTACGGAACCTTCCTACTGAACGTTAAGCGCCGAGTGCCGATCACGGAACATGTACAGGCTGTCGCGACCACGTGCGCGGCGCAAAGGTTCCTCAGATTGCCGCCGAGCAGAGTCGCGCCTTTTCTAGCGGGGCTGGGCGGTGAACGTGGAGGTGCGAACGCCAGTGACGCTGGTCCCCATGATCTCGCCCGAAACCACCAGTTCCACGCGCCGGTTCATCTGGCGGCCCACGGCCGTTGCGTTATCGGCCGCGGGAGTGGTCTTGCCGAATCCCCTGGCGGTCACGCTCTCGCGGGCGACACCTTGATCCACTAAATAGGTTCGGACCGCGTCGGCGCGGTTCTCCGATAGTTTCATGTTGTATTCGTCGCCACCGACGCTGTCGGTATGGCCCTCAACCTCAATTCTCAATCCCGGATGCGCCAGAATAATGCCTGAGACTTTGGCCAGCTTTTCGCGCGCGCCGGGCTTCAGCGTGTACTGGGCCGTATCGAACAGCACGTCCGACATGTTTACGATCAAGCCGCGCGCGGTGTCGCGGGTCTGGAGAATCTGGCTCAACTGAAACAAGAGCTCCTGCCGGAGCTTCGTCTGCTGCTGTTCGGCGTCCGCACGTTGGCGTTCCGCCTCGGCGGCCGCCAGGTGCGCCTTATCGGCTTCCGCGGCGAGTTGCTGCTGTTGGAGCAGCGCGGCCTGACGAGCCTGTTCGGCTGCCTGACGCGCTTGGTCGGCCTGCTGTTTCGCGGACTCAGCGGCGGCGCGGTCGCGATTGGCTGCGTTGGCCGCCTCCAAGGCTTCCTTCTTAGCGGTCTCCGCGGCGGTGCGATCGGCTTCCGCCCGGGCACGCTGCTGCGATTCCTCCTGAGCCCGAATGCGGGCCGCTTCAGTTTTTTCCTTCTCAGCGTTCAAACGTCCAGCTTCGGCCTCATCGCGTTCGCGGCGCAAGGCGACGACGCGCGCATCCTCAGCCCGCACCACCGCTTCGCGCGCCATCGTGATCACCGGCTTCTGCCCGGGCTTCTGCGACTGGTATTGATGCGCCTGGCTCAGGGCAGCCACCGCTTTCTGATAGCTATCGGCGGCATATCGATCCGCGCCGGCAAGACGCGCCAGTTGCACGGCATTCTCGGCTTCATACAACTCGAACGGATCGGTCTTCCCGACTCGAACCGGCACGAAACCGGCGGCGTGGCCTTGGCTCGTGTAGGTGCCACGCGGCAAGAGCTCGTAACGGGCATTGATGGCTTCTTTCACGCCCTGCGTATCGGAACGTACGACGTTCTCCATCACCACGACGTCGCTCGGCTGCGTAACGCCGTAATAAGGCTCCGCGGTAACAATCAGGCCGAAGGTCTGAATGTCGCTGGTCGCATCGATTCGGCTGTCGGACCCGTTGCCGTAATCGCCCAGGGTCAATTCGCCCAGATTCACTGGGCGGCCATCCGGTGAGATGGCCCAGAGGACATAAGTCAAGTATTCCGGGCCAAAGCTGGACGGGGGCGCCATGTGCTCGAATTTGGCGGAGACGTGTATCACGCCGCGTTCGCTTTCCACCTTCGCTTCGCCTTTGGACGAAGCCATCAGCGGAGTCCCTTGAAAAGCAATCCTCGTCGACCCGCCGCGATGCAGATAGTTCACCGCCAGCGCAGTGCGCTCCACGACCTCGACTCGGAACACGGGCACCGGGGCGCCAGGTTGAGCCGTTACCGCAGGTTTGGGCTGCTGCGTTGGATTCGGCTCTTGCGCTGACAGCACAAGAGCCGTGAGTAAAGCAAAAGTGATCGCGCGTAGCATACAAACCCTTATGCACACCGGTAGCCAGCAGGCCCGCGCATCGAGGGTTCAGTAAGTTAGACCTAAATAAGCTCGACAAATGCGCTTGCAATATTTACGGGGTGTGCAGAGAATGCCAGAGCGTGTGCAGAGAACGGCGGCGTTAGGCGATTCAGGCGGGCAAGGGCTCCGGCGGATCGAGCGGAACGCCGAGCACGTCGGGATCAGGCTCCTCTTGCTCCGGCCCGGCAGGCGGAGGCCCGGTAGGTTCCGGGTCGGGAGCGGGAGGTCTGGGCTCGTCCTGCATTATCTTACGCGTGAATAGCTCGCGAGCGACTAACTCGCGAAGGTGTTCGTCGCCAATGCGTAATCTCTACGGAAGAAGTGCGCGTGCGTACCGGAAAAAAACATCCATGCCGGCTTGGCTCATCGACCATCGCGATCGTGCCGCCACTTCCAGTAATCTGTTTGATCCTCGCGTTTGAGACGCGATAGCCTACGCCAATGCTGGTGCCGGCGCAGCCGGAAAGCATAACGGCGGACCCCAGCGCCGCTGCGGCCACGGTGGTTCGGAAACCTCTCACGAATTGGTGCATGTGTTTGGCCTTGCCTCCGTTTTAACTCGATGCCGTAGCATCGTCGGTGATGCGACTGCATTCGTATCGCCACAGCCATTCATTCGCGTGCGTTGTCATACGTTCTCGCAGGGGCGGCGCAATGCGATCTGGCGGTTCAATTGCTCAACGCGTAGGCGGCTGCATGGTGTGTGGCCAAGGAGGTGGTAATGCTATCGAAACATCGTAATGTTGTGTATTTCATCGAGGGTCTCGGTTTGGGCATCACCGCCGGTTGTGCCCTGGGCATCCTGTATTCGCCGCAAGCCGGCAAGAGGACCCGCCGGCAGATCGCGCGCACCGTCGCGGATGGCGTCGACTACGTAGCGTCGAGGGCCCAAGATACGACAGAGCATCTCCGCGAGGGAGCATTGCGCCTGCAGGACGAAGCCAAAGATCTGCTGGATCGCGGTCAAACAGTCATCGAGACGGGCAAGGCTCGATTGGAAGACGCGATCGAGACCGGACGTAACCTGTATCGCAGGGCTGCGCGGTAGTCGCGATCCTGCACGCGTCCGGATTCAACGAGGCCCTGCGTAGGTTCTTGTAAAGTCAGAACTTAAAAACCCGCCGCAACCCCTCTCGACACGATGCATCTAACGGACTGAGCAAGCCGGAGGAGGAGGTGAATATGTTGAAGAAACTTAGACTTCCTGCCCTGCTTCTTGGGGCGGCGTTAACCCTCCTGAGCCCGACTGTGGCTCTGGCAGAACGCCATGACCGAGAACATGGGCACCACCGTCACGGTCGGTTCGGCGTTTACTTCGGATATGGTCCATCGTACAGTGCCTATGGCTACTATGATCGATGGGGCTATTGGCACCCTTACGGGTATCCACCGTACTAACTGGCTGTTCTGACGGATGGATGCGGGCGACCGGGGTGTCCTCGGCCGCCCCCCCCGCAAAGCGGGTGCGCGGGTTAGCACCGCCTGAATCCGCGCACCCGCTGGGAAAGGAGGAGCGTGCCCAGGCAGTTGGACTCCGAACTCCTGAATCTCGGCGATCTTCTTCGATTTGTCGCCCAGTGTCCCGACGACGTGCAGACCCGCGTCGTTCACGAATACTTGAGGGACGCTTGCCAGCGCTTGGCTATGGGCACGCACCGCGACTATGTACAAGAACTCAAGTACGCGCAGCGAGCAGCCGAAGGAATTGGCGGCGTAGGCCTCCGGAAGAGTGTGGATCGCTTGATCGCTGAGTTGATCGAGCTGGCGCAAGCGGCTTAGACTGCAGCTCGGAATACGCCTGCTGCCGCGGCCGTTGTGGCTTAGCGCGCACCACGGTGACTGAACCGGCTTGGATGCGTACGGGACTGTGGAATCCCGAATGCTCGGTTTAAGTCCGTGATGACGGCCTGGAAAACTCTTCTCCGCCCTGGGCGAAATTGCCTGCTTGCGGTAGCCAGCCACTCTGCCGATCTCCAGCATCAGCACCATGCTGAGGATCTTGCCGACACACGGCAACGTCTTCAACAGATCCGCTTCCACACTCACCTTCATAATCGCTGCTAACCGCTGCTCCGCCGATTCGATCTGGGTTTCTAGAAAATCGAGTGTCGCCAACTCTTGTTCGATCGCCTCACGGCTATGCTCGGGCAGCTCCGGCAGCCGGGTGCCCAATTCCAAACGAGCCGCGACACCGAACAGATCCGCTCCCGGCACCTGCACGTTGTGGCGCGCCAGTGTACCGTGGATGCGATTCTTCACGCTGGTGCGCAGCCGCACCAGAAAAATGCGTAGCCGAAGCAGCTCGCGTTGATCGCGTAATTCGCCCGGTGGTATCCAGACTTCCGGCAGAGTGCCGTTGCGCAACAGGATCGCCAACCCTCGGGCATCCAGCTTGTCTGTTTTGTTCGTCAGTCCCATGCGCCGCTTGGCCTCGAGTGGATTGCATAGCTTGGGCCGATGACCCAACTGCTCCATCTCATCCACCAGCCAACTGTAGCTACCGCTGGCTTCCACCGCGATCGCCGAATGCGCGGGGAGACCCGCCAGAAATTCGCGGTACAGTTGTCGATCGTGCGGCACCCGCATCGCCTCGCCGGCCTGGCCTTTCTCATTTACCGCGACGAACACCGAGAACTTCTTGTGCGCATCGCATCCGATAAACTGTTCCATATTGCTGCAGCACCTCCTTGTGCTTGGGGTTTCGCTCGCAGTCTACTCGAAACCCCGCTGCAGCGCTTTCATAGCATCATTAAGCTTGACCGATCTGCGCGCTCAAGCGCCGCCTGAGCTGCCTCCATCCAAGGCAAAGAGACCGCGCCGCAGGATCCGCTTAACCGACTATCGCCCCAAACGTGGGTCATTGCTTTCCTAGAAGTCTGCCGGTCTGGAAATTTCGAGCGAGCGGCGCGGTATCTCAATCTCGACCGCTGCCAAGCGGAGGATCTTGGAGCAGCATCGCGGCCCGCATTTGGGCCGAGTCCCAGCCGGGCCAGGGTTCCACGCTCTGGTTCACCCTGCCGACTGCCCAGTGACGTTCCGTTCCCCAAGAAGATCCCGCACGATCTGACCAAGCCGCATGAATTCGTTCAATCTGGACGGTTTTCGGAAGTACTCGGTCGCCCGCAGTTTGCCTGCCAGGGCCTTGTCGCCCGGGGAATCCGAGGAGGTCTGAATCACCACCGGAATGTCACCGCATGTGGTGCTCTGCCGCAGCCGCTCCAGGACTTGGCCGCCGTTCATCCTGGGCAGGTTCAGATCCAGCAGCACCAGATGCGGGGGTACTATGGACTGGTTCTGGTCCAAGGTTTCGATGAAATCTATCGCCTTCTCTTCGTCATCCAGAACCTGAAGTTCGAAGTTCAGGCCGGCGCGTTCCAAAGCCTCCCGCACCAAAAGCACGTCCGGTTCGGCATCCTCCACCGCCAGGATTTGGAAACGCGAATCGCCCATCTCATCCACTGGCGCCCATGGACGCCGTGGTCAGAGTCTCGGTCCGGGACTTCGCTTCGGCTTCGGCAAACTCCGCTAGCCGTTTGTACAAGGTCCGGACACTGATACCGAGGATCTCCGCGGTCTGGGTCCGGCTCTGATGGGTCTGCTCCAGAGTGAGGCGGATGTAGGCCTCCTCCAATTCGTGAAGCGGCCTTCCGGCTTCAAACGCAAAGGCGGGGAACCCGGCGGGGGGTGCTGGCTTGGAGGGCGAAAGCGCATGCGGAACGCACAACGTTGGTGGAAAATGCTTCTCCAATAAGGTGCCTTCTCGAGCCATCACGATGGCCCGCTCCAACACGTTCCGCAACTCCCTGACGTTGCCCGGCCACGAGTAGTGCATCACCAGCGCGAGAGCCGCTGGGTCCAGATCCGTGACGCGGCAGTCGTTCTTCGTATTCAGAGTGTGGATCAAAACCTCCACCAGCGCTGGAAGGTCTTCCTTGCGGTGACGCACCGGTGGAATGTCGATCCGAAAGACGTTCAAGCGGTAGTATAAGTCTTCGCGCAGGAGCTTCTTTTCGACGGCTTCCTCGACTACGCGATTCGTGGCTGCCACGACTCGGACGTCCACGGAGATCTGATTGTGCCCTCCCAGCCGCTGCACCTTGGAGTCCTCCAGAAATCGCAGCAGTTTGGCTTGCATGGGCATCGGCATTTCCGCGATCTCGTCGAGAAATACGGTTCCGTGATTGGCATGTTCAAAGCAGCCCGCCTGACGTCCCAGGGCCCCCGTGAAGGCTCCTTTTTCATGCCCGAATAACTCACTCTCCATAAGGGCTTCGGGCAAGGAGGCGCAGTTGATGGCGACAAAGGGTCCGGCTGCCCGGGGACTGAGGCGGTGAATCGCCGCCGCCACTCTTTCCTTACCGGTCCCGCTTTCCCCGGTGATGAGCACGGAGGCCAAGGTGGGAGCCACTTGGTGAATGAGGGAGAAAATGTGGCGCATCGGCGCGGACGTCCCGACCATGTCCCCGAGGAATCCTTCACGGCTCAGTTGGCGCTGCAGCCGTTCCGTCTCCACGATCAGCTGTTTTTGCCGGATGGCGCGCTCAGCAACGGCGCCAGGATTTCACGCAGAGCGGGCTTTTCCAGAAACCAGAACGCGTGTAAATCATGAACGATCGCCAGAGCTTCGCGGATGCTTCCGAAGCCGGTCAGAACCACTGCCGGCGTCAGGTCGCCCCGCTCCAGCAACTGTCTCAAAAGGTGGAAGCCGTCCATTCGCGGCATCATCAGATCGGTGACAATGGCATCCACGGGCGAGGCGCCCAGTTTTTCCAGGGCCTCTTCTCCGTCCGCCGCCGCTTCGGCAACATAGCCCAAAGCCGTCACCATCCGAGCAAGATCATTCCGCTCGCGCGGGTCGTCATCCACTACTAAAACCCGGGCCGGTTTCGACGCCATGGATATCGATTTTATCCGATCCGGTACCGTGGGTAGAGCCCGTTGCTTCCAGGGCGTGGTCTGGGGATACCTGCTCCCGGCATTGTCTCCGCCCATGTGAGACAGACCCACGCTAGTTCGAGTTGCTGTTTCCGATGGTAAGCCTTCGCCCTCTTCAAACATTCCCGCGTTCCCCCCCAGTACTTTTGACCTATCGGTCCGTCCGCACATGCATTTTCTGCATGGGAGTGTAAATGCTTCTTACTCCGCAGGCCGCGAACCGAGCGTTCGCGGTCTTCCGGCGGCGCCTCGTGTTTGATTCGAATCTGGCCTCAGTTGCGCAAACACCTCATGGGTTTCCCAAGATGAGCGCCGGGACCGTATGGTCCATCTTGCACAGTCAGCATCGGACCTCCGTGTCGAACTCAAGCAACTTGCCAGCCAGCTCCGGGCACCCCTGGGCTATGTCGCGGCCTTTCTGCGGCTGGAGGCCATCAAATCCACACCTGGCAAGTCCCGGCCGGCTCCGCTTACTAAGCAGCAGTAGCAGCGCACTCTTGGCTCCGGGCAAACTCCCGGAGCTCAGCCGCGTGGGCTTCCATCCGCGTCCGCACGGCCCGGCGAGCGCGCAAGAGTCGGATGCGAATCGCGGTCGTGGAGAGCCCTTGGTTTTTCGCGATCTCCTTCGTCGTCAAGCCGCGCAATTGCTGCTCAAAGAGCAGCCGGTCGCCGGGCGGGCAGAACCTGAGGACCCTCGCGGCATCCAGGGGAGCCACGTCAATTCCGATGTAGCCACAGATCTCCGGCAGATCCTGGTAGCGAGCTTCCATCCGGCTTCCGCGGCGGTGGTAGTTGATGGCGATGGCGATCACCCAGCTTACGATCATCCCCTCGTCTCGGAGTTGATCCAGCTTCTGCCAGCCCTGCAACCACGCGGTCTGAGCTACATCTTCGGCACGGTGCATGGGCGCGCCGCGAGAGCGGAGAATGCGAACCGTTCTGATGAATCCTTTTTGATAGGCTTGTCCGTATCCTTCTTGGGTCATGATGGGCCGCCGCTCAAAGTCAGCCGTCCACCGCTTGTGCAATTGAACCGCCAAATCCGATTAGGCGCTGATCAACGACAAGACCATCTATCAGCAAGCCAGCGCGGGCGTCACGTCGCTCCGCGAGAACATGGAGGCCCTCAAGCACAACATTCTGATTCGCGGGTTCTTCAAAAAGCGCGGATATGAAG
>Ga0316363_10001566_pt1 | contig 19690 bp, 18 predicted proteins | sample Sb_taG_3_FD_200459 | JGI IMG/M metagenome (GOLD analysis project Ga0316363, IMG submission 200459) | Peat soil microbial communities from Weissenstadt, Germany - Sb_50d_a_PC metaG (v2) (version 2) | ecosystem: Environmental > Terrestrial > Soil > Wetlands > Peat | place: Germany: Weissenstadt...
CGAACCACGACCACGACGGGCCTGAAAGTGACTGCGACCATATTCGATCGAACCTATCGAACGGGCTTGAAGGTCTCGACCGCTGAATTCAAGGCCATCCAACTGACCCGCCACGACGTCTGCCCGCAATGGAATTACACAATCCGCCCACGACCAAAAATCACGACGTAGTTTTTGAACGGGTTCTAAAGCCCCAAGTCTCGTCGCAGGACGTTCCACATCCTGCGCTGCTTCCGCCAGTCGAGGATGGTTGCCAACGGTTGAAGTTGGTGCAGGTGGATCGGATCACGGCCACGCGCCACAGGCGCCAGGAACAAGATCTGCTCCTGGATATCGGGCGCCAACTGCATCAGGTTCATGATCTGCGTAATTCGTCCCCGGCTAACCTGCCCAAGATTGGCCAAGGCGACGTAATCGGCGACCGTGCCCGCGCGGAGGAGCTGCTCGTAGCGCAGCGCTAGAGCCATGAGGCGCGCGACGCGCGGCACGCGGCCGGGCGATGGTATTGTCCGCTCGGCCGGGCTAGAAGGCGCTGGCGCCGCCGGGAATGATTCCTGAAGTGCCCGGCCGCGCTGGCGCAGCGGGAGGGTACACTCAATAGCATGTGACGTTGTCATAGGTTGGTCTCCTTGTGCGGGCCGCGGGCCTCGGCTGCCTGGGATGGGAGGCTTTCAGGACGGAAGGAGATCGTCACCTTGCCCTGCGCCCCGTCGTACTCGACGCGTTCAATGAGGAGCCGCACGAGCCGAAGCTGCTCTACTGACGTCGACGCTTGCGCCTCCGTGTACCCCCGATTGGGACAAGGACTGAGACTCTGGATCTGTTCCAACACCAGTCGTTCGATCGGCTCTGCGGGGATCGCCTTCGACGGACAGGTCTGGCGGCCGTGGCGATGGGCACGGCAGCAGAGGTAGTAACGGTAGCACTTCCTGCCGCGCATGGCGTGGGTTGGGGTCATGGCGCAGCCGCAAGGCGCGCAGCGCAGCAGCCCTTGCAGCAAGGCACCGAACTTGTTCGGTATCGATCCACCCCCCGACCGGCGCTTGTCCTTGAGTTGGTCCTGCACTTGCTGCCAGGTGTCAGCCGCGACGATAGCCGGCTGCTCGCCGTCGTAGAGTTCGTTCTTGTGGTGGACTTTGCCGATGTAGGCGACCCTGGTCAGCAGCCGATGCAGATTGGTTTTGGTGAATGGTCTGCCTCCGCGGACCTTCCCGTGGCGAGTCTGCCAGCGCTTGATCCGCCAGCGACGGCGCCTTAGCTCCTGAACCACCGGCAGCAACCCGCCCAACTGCAGGTACAAGGCGAAGATGGCCCGGACCCGGTCCGCCTCTTTCCGGTTGACAACGAGCCGCGTCTTGCGAGGGTCGAGGTCATAACCCAGCAACGGCACTCCGCCCGACCACTTCCCCTTGCGGCGCGTGGCGGCAATCTTGTCGCGCGTGCGCTCCGAGATAATCTCTCTTTCGAACTGGGCAAAGGAAAGCAGGACATTCAGGACCAAACGTCCCATCGAGGTGGCCGTATTGAACTGCTGGGTCACGGACACGAAGGCGACGCGCTGCAGGTCGAAGGTCTCCATCATCTTGGCGAAATCGAGCAGCGATCGGCTCAAGCGATCGACCTTGTAGACGACGACGCAGTCGATCTTGCCCGCTTGGATGTCGTCCAGCAGGCGCTTCAAGGCGGGCCGGTCCATGTTCGCCCCGGTAAAGCCGCCATCGTCGTAGCGCTGGGGCAAGCTGAGCCAGCCCTCGTGGCACTGGCTGGCGATATAGGCTGCGGCCGCTTCGCGCTGGGCATTGAGGGAGTTGAATTCCTGGTTGAGGTCTTCTTCGGTGGATTTGCGCGTATACACGGCACAGCGGACGGTCTTGCTGGCCGCACTGTTCGATGCTGTGTTCATGAGGCGACCTCCTTGCTGGGCAGGCGGAAGAAGAGGTAGCCGTTGCAGTGGGATCCGGTAACAGCCTTGGCGACGGCAGACAGGGTCGGATAGACCTGCCCGGCGCAGGCGAACCCGTGTTCCAGGACCTGGACTTGCAGGATCTTTCCTTTGTAGGAACGCGTCAGGATGGTGCCGGGCGGCGGGATACGCGTATCGGCGCGCAGCCGCAGGTTGGACGATTTCTGCTGGGCCAAAGCCGTGGCGTTCTTGGTCGGTCGAGGCGGCGTCAGGCGCAGATCGGCATCCCGGGCCAGTTCTTCGGCGCGCTGGCGTGTGCGCTCGGACAATTCGCCCTCTGCCCGGGCTTGCAGCCGCCAGGCAACCCGCTTGACCAGCCAGGCTTTGTTGCCGGATCGCGTCTCTTCGCCGCAGACATCGGCGAACTTGAGGCGGAGCTGGCCGACGGTCATGCGCGTCAGCGCTGCCAGTTCTTGGACCAGATTTGGGTGCATGTTGTGCTCCTCGCTGTGGAAGATTTGGGGAACCGTGAACACGACTGGACAGTGAGCACGCTTGCGGCGCCAAGCTCAAGGGAATAACGAGTCAAGGGCAGAAGATTTGGAGAGGATGGACGCTGCGGAAGGGGCGAAGGCCGCGTTCGCGAGGCGGCGACACCGGCCACCTCGGAACCAAGAGAGCTGGAGGGCAGGCGGTGGGTGTAGGAAGGCCGCCGAGTTGGCCCACGGTTCGGCGACGTTGGCGTCCGTGGCGTCGGGTTACGGGAAGTCGAGGGGGAAGGCCACTCAACGCCGAAAGGCCCCGCGTGGGGGCCTTGGGCGGCCGGAGTAGGCTCCACTTCGTAGGCTGGGCTACGCCAGGGCGAATTTCCCGCGCTCTGTCTTCTGGAAGCGTGAAGCTTCCTTCTTGGTTTGGATCTCGCGCGTTAGGGCTGCGTACAGCGTGGCCGCGGGTGTTTTGCCCGCAGGGCTGGTCCAGTACCCCTTGGCCGCCATGGCCGCGATGAGTTCCTGGCACGTCATCGCCTGACCGCTCTCGCTTAACACCCGCGCCGCCGCAGCTAACGCGCTGAGCTTTGTAGCACTGTTGGCGGCGCCAGCCGGCTGCCTCTTGAGGGCGGCCTTCCCGGACTTGGGGTTCTGCCCCGCCTTTGGGGCCGATGTCTGCCGATTCTTCTTCGTTGTTGCCATGATGCTTCTCCTTGAAAAAAGGTCGCGGAACCAGGCGTCGCGTCGGCGCGACGTCTCAACAGCGCAGCACCCTTACCTCGTGTGGCGGAGCCCGATCAAGCAGATTCCGAGCAAGTCGATCCAATTCCTTGCGCATGGGTACCCTTTGCTTCTGGGCTACTTCGAGCCTTCGAGCCAGCCGTCGAAAACGGCATGGCGCAGTCGGCCGTGGGACGTCCAGTCCTGGAAGCGCACGCGGCAATAGATCTCGGGCTCCACCCAGCAGGCCGGCTCGGGGCAGGACACCAGCGGCTTTGACCGGCGCCGTTGCGCCAGCCGCTCGGACAGCTCGGCCTGGGTCTCCGCGCTCAAACCCCGGCTTACCTGTCCCACGTACCTGAGGATCCCTGCACGCACCGTAGCCACCAGCAAGCTGCGTAGTCTTTCTCGCCCTGGCCGATAACCAACAATCACACAAGGCAATACTTGGGCAGGCTTGATCTTCTTCCAGACCAGCGAGCGTTTGCCCGGCTGGTAGCTGCTGGTGAGGCGCTTGGCCATCACCCCCTCATGTCCCTGGGCCACGACGCGTGCGAAGAAGTCGCGGCCCTGACCGACGATTCCGTCGGAGAAGGCCAGGAGCGGCTCCTGCATCTCGACCAACAGGTCGCGGAGCCGTGCCCGCCGGGCGTGCAGCGGCTCCTTCAGGAGGGAGCGCCCCTCGTGGCAGAGCAGATCGAAAACGAGATAGTGAATCGGCAGCCGTTGGCTGACGGCATCCAGGGGGCCGGCAACCTGGCGCTGATGCCTTTGCAACAAAGCCGGGAAGTCCGCCCGGCCTCCTTGGAGCACGACCAGCTCGCCATCGACCACCGTGCCGGCCGGCAAGCGCCGCAGCACGGCCAATTCTGGATAACGTCCGGTATAGTCGCTGCCGGTGCGGCCCCAGAGCCGCCAGTGGCCCTCGTCCAGCGACGCCAAGGCCCGCACGCCGTCCCACTTCACTTCGAACAGGTAGTCTTCGGCATCGAAGGGCGTCGCCGGGGTCGCCAGCATGGGGTAGAGGAAATGCTTCACGCGCTGGCCCTCCGCACGCGTGGCTTGCGGCTCTTGTTCGTCGCAGGCGTGCTCTTGTCTGTCGCTGCCACGCTTTGCTGCAAGGCCTCGAGAAGGTGCAAGATCGCCGCCGGCTCTTCCGCCGCAGCAGGCGGCGGCTGGTTGGCAACCTTGGCCTGCAGTAACGCGGCCAGTTCCTCGGTGCTCGTGTCCCGATAGCGCGCCCAGTCGGCTGGACCGCTCGACCGGGAAATCAACTGGGCAGCCAGGGCGCGCTCTTCCGGGGTGGCCGCGCTTGCTACCACGTCGGCTTCCCAGGATGCGGCGAGACGTACCTGAGCGGGATAGTGCAGAACGTCCAAGGCCAGAACCCTCCCGGAGGGACGCACCAGGACCAACTGCCGGCTGCCTGAGAACACAACCCGGCCCAGCGCCGCTTTGCCCGCTTGCCGGAGCGCATCGACGAGCACGCCGTAGGGATGCTGCGCAGCCGGTCCGTCGGGCAAGAGGTGCAGGCTGCGGCCGGCGTAGAAGGTGGCATCGACCTCCGCCTGGGCGACAAACTGCTCCAACACCAAGGCCTTGTCCCGCGCCGGCCGCAGCTTCTCCAACTCTTCCGGTTCGACCACGACATGCTGACCGCGGGAATACTCGTAGCCGCGGACGATGTCTGCCGACTCAACGGCACCGTGGCGCGGACAATGCTTCTGGTAGGCGATGCGCTGGCCGCAGCCGGCATGAAGCATATGACAGTGCGACGATGAGGAGCCGCTACTGACGGCGGCGTAGGCTTTGACCGGGACGGCAACGAGGCTGACGCGTAACAGTCCCGACCAGCTCGAGCGGCCGCGGCAGGCCGGGGCGAAGGCCGCGCTGCCGTTCGTCGGTGGGCTGCCATTCGTAGCGGGAGAGGCGGGCAAGGTGGCCGCTACGGTGATTGCGGCGCGGTGATTCTTGAGCGCAGGCATGGCTGTTGCTCCTTTTGCGGCAAAGACTTCGAGGCAAACACAACGGCTCAGTCCTTACCTCGCGTGGCAGAGCAAGTCGAGGCAATTGTCGGCAAATCTTCCAGCGCCGGAATGGCAAGCGCTTCCGGGACCCGCTTGGCCCGCAAGCTCTGCAAAGCCTGCCGCACATCGTGCTGCGTCACCACCAGCCGCCGTGCTGCCAGGCCCTGGGCGAGGCCGCGCCGGATGGCCTGTATGCCCGCTTCCCGGCATAGGGCCGCCAGCTCCGCACCCGAGAAGCCGTCTGTCCTTGCGATCACATCGTCGAGTTCGAAGGCGCGCCGCGTCTTGAGCTTGGCCAAATGGACGCGCAGGATGGCTGCGCGCCCTTTCCGGTCGGGACTCGCTACCTCGATGTGGTAGTCAAACCGCCCCGGGCGGCAGATTGCCGGATCGAGCGCCTCGAGGCGGTTGGTGGTGCCGATCACGACCACTCGGCCGCGGGCCTCCAGACCGTCGAGGAGCACCAGGAGCTGCGCCAAGATCTGGACATCATGGTGCTGGCTCAACAAGGCACGCCGGGGTGCCAGGCTGTCCAGTTCGTCGATGAGCACGATGCTGGGAGCCCAGCGCCGCGCCCGCGCGAAGACGCCTCGGAGGTTTTCTTCGCTCTGGCCGACCCACGGCGACAGCACCTCCGGGCCGCTGATGATTTCCAGGTGGGCATTGCTCTCGGTGGCCGCGGCCTTGGCCAGCAGTGTCTTGCCGTTGCCCGGAGGTCCGTAGAGAAGAACGCCGGTCTGGGGCGCTACGCGGAGCGCTTCGAAGTAGGCGGCATGCCGCAGCGGCAGTTCTACCACGCTCTTGAGCGCTTCCAGGGCAGCGTCCTGGCCGGCAACGTCGACGTAGCGCACGGCTGGCACGTTGCGCCTGTGCGGCGGCTCGTCCCGGCCCAGGCGGCCTGGCCCAAACTGCAGGAAAGCAGCGTCCTCTGCCGATTCCTTGAACTGGATGCCCAACGCCGTCTTGGGGTTGATGTGCGAATAGCGCACCTCAAACTTGCTGTCCTTGCCTAGTTCAATGACATTCGGCAGGTCGTTCACCTCGTCACGAACGCGCGGCCAGCGAAAAGCGGGACAAAAGAGGCATCCTTCCGCCCGAGTCTGGCGCTGCAAGGTCGCGAACATAGACTTCTTGTCCAGGCGGAAAGAGTCGTGCCCGGCGGCGAGCGTACCGAAGTGAATCCAGGAGTTGGCGCGATGGGTTTGGATGGCGACCTGCCGGGAGACGCCTTTTGCGAAACGGCAGCCGAAGTAGGTCGCTTCCTCGCTTGCCGCGCTCTTACCCGAACAGTAGCCGTCCCCGGCGCCGTGCTGGACCTTGCGAGCGTAACAGTCCTGGACCTGCGCCAGTTGGCCGGAGAGCCTCCAGTAGCGCACCGGGTGTCCAGCGACCTGGACCGCAGTTGCCCGCCAGCCAGATACCAAATGTAGAAGCTGGCGGAGCCTCTGCCAGAGCGCCTCGTCGGCAAGCGACAGCGTCAGCGCCAGGCGATGGACCACCTCCTTACCGGCACCGGTCTGTCGGTAGCCCGGGAGGCGCTGGGCCAGGCGAACAGCACGGGCGTAGAGCGCCGACGGGGATTTGCCAAAAGTGACTTTGGCAGGAAGAGGCCGAACGGCTGAAGGCCCTTGACGCGGAGACGCAAAAGCAGGTCATCGCCATCCACCGGGCCACAGCCGACGATCCCAGGGCGGGCCGGGTTGATCTGGTGCCGGATGGCTCGCTGGCGAACGGTTGGATGGTGATGGAGAAGCCGGGCAAGTCCGATCCCTGGAGCATGGTCAAGCCTGACCTGGAGCAACTCTGGGAAGAGTACGCGGCGACCAGGGTGCAGGGTTAAAGGTAATGGGATCATTCGTCTTCTCTCTGGGCCCCGGCAACGTCAGCTGGGTAGGATTGCTATAGGATTGCTAACAGAGAAAGGACACTAATGGACGGAAAGGAATGGCTTGCTGCCGGTCTTACAACAGTGATTGTTTTTAACGAAGTCGGCTGCTTCTTACGGCCGTCGGACTATCAAGCCGAGAATCCCGCAATCGTAAGAACCTTGGAGCTTGAACCCGCCGACGAACACCATGCGCCAGACAAAGAGGTACGGCGGGGCACCGACGAAAGTATCAGGGTCACTGCGGCCTTCGTTTCCGGGGTTGCTTTAGAGGACCCGTATTACATACCGCCTCAACCCGCTTGGCCTTGGCAGAATACTTCCCAAACCTTCCAAGACTGCGAAGAATTGCCGGGCTCGCGGCTACCCCCTGGCCTCCAAGGTAACGAGTAGGCTTTCTCCTTCCGTTCCCTTCTCCTCTTCCGTCACGAAAGGGTAAAACAGTGAACATGTCTTGGATATCTCACGGTCCCGCTGTGCCGCTGATGCTCGTTGGTGCAATTCTGCTTGGTGAGCACGAACATGCTGAGGAAGGACCCCGGACGCAACCGTCTCGGATGATGGGGCTGCAAATGATTCAAGCCGAATCAACCAGGTCAGCGGACACGCATTCGGACGGGAAGTGGCGTATTATCACCTAAACGGTAGATACAAATACGCCTCTTGCATGGCCGTCCTACACTACGGCCAGCTTATGGGGTTAAATCGGCTATAACGTTAGGACATTATGGCCTCCCGCCGCGGCTATCAGCATGGCCCTTTTGGCTTGCGTTTGGCCCTTTACGCCCGCGAAATCAGGTGCGGGATCAATGAGGCCCTGGTAGTTTGGCGAATGTGCCATCGCATTGTGCAGTTTGCCTTTGCCCTGCATGAATCGCAGAACTTGCTCCAGATTTTCCGCGATCGAAACGCGCGTCAAGCTGTGGCCCGTCATTCCACGAACGAGCCGGCATTCTTGCTCGTTGCCTGCTGGCACGACGAGCGTAGAACCAGGCTCGGCGCATAATGCGATAGGGAGTGCCCCCGTGCAGCGCCGAATGTCGCCATGCAAACTAAGCTCGCCAAGAAAGAAATAGGATGTTTTGACGTCAACAGGAAGATCGACGATGTATCCGGCGGCCTGCAAACAAATGAGTGCAATCGGCAGATCAAGGCTTGTGCCGAACTTTGGAAGACCAGCCGGCGCGAGATTAATGAGAATATGTCCATTCGGAGGCAGAAGCCCGTACTTCGCAAACGCCCCTATGACCCTCCCTTGCACTTCCTTGATGGCCCCCGCGCCATGCCAGTTATGCCTATTTCCCAGGACGAAGAAGTTCCGGGTTCAGGAAAGAAACGAGCCTGTAACTCGATTTGGCGCCCTTCGACGCCGAAGAGAATTCCTCCATAGAGCGTATGCTCTCCCCTCGCGAGTTTGGCTTCATTGCGACTCGTCATGCCAGATTCCGGTATCTAGATTGCCCGGACCGGGGGCCGGTGAACTAACGGCTCTCTTGGGCGGTTTGCGAGCAGGAAGACAACTGTACTTCAGCCATGGAAGATACGCCACGAAAAAGCAGCCAGTACCACAATGCATGTCACCCGCACGTGGAAATGATCCGAGTGCGTTGGAGCCGCGTCCCGTCGCCCCTAGAGGTTTGGGGCTATCCGATGCCTGGCGCAGATCCTGGTCGACGGCTTTCACGTCGATGCCGAAGTTTGCACGCTCCAACAAGGGACACAGTTGCATCCAAGTGGAGCCATTCTGGGTTGCGTATATCGCTTGGAAGCCCGCTCCAGATTGATGATGAGCAACGTAATGCGGATGGCTATCGAAGACTGCGCTCGCTTGCCCCTCATGCCTCAACTCTTCGTAGGCTGCATAAGTGAATGTGCGAGCGGGTTCAATCCATCTGGCATTCCCCACCCGCAGTTGGTACTTGGCGGTGTCGTCGACCGGGCACAATGCATGCCTTGCCATGCAACTTGCATGGCACGCGCCGCGAATTCGAACCATTCAGGAACGAGCACCTGTCGTGAAACTTCGCAGGACACCGGTGCTTCCTCCGGACTTCATCATCGGCACGTGGATTGCTCCCCGTAGAAAGTCACCGACGCGCAAGCGAAAATTCAAAGGGCAAAGTCCCGCCCGAGGCGGAGTCGTGGCGGTTGGGCGATCACTGCGACAAAGCTAAGGGTGGGACCTTTCGCAGGATTCTGAGAAGCGCTCTCTACTCAGCGATGATGAGGCTTCTCAGAAGTTTTTCCTAAGTCAGCTAGTTGCGGCACGGCGTTGGCATGAACGCAATGCAGTTCGAGCGCAGGCTCGATGCTAGGATACCTCCAGATGAAGCCAACGAGTTCATCCCGCTGTCCACCGACCGACCCATTTGGAACCGCTTTTACGGCGCGCTCCCCCTGGTCACAGTAGTCAGCAAGGAGGAGGCGTAGAGGGGTGGCAGCCCCTGCGAGTTGCGAAGTCTGCCTAGTTAGTGTCCCAGCCATATCGAATGGGCACGGAACCTCTGGCACATGCTGCCGCAGGCACGACGAGAAGGAGAACGTGATGATCTGGAAGAACTGGAAGGCGAGCACGCTGGCAGCTCTGTTCACGCTCGCGGCGTTATGCGGCGCGCGGGCAGATGATGTCAAACCGAGCGACGAGGGCAAAGCGGCAGAGTTCAAGGGCAAGGCGTTCGATCTGAAGGCCCAGGGTGAAGCCGCCATCCTCCTGACCTGCACGGCCGGGAAAGAGGTCACCGCCACGACGAAGGGCGAGAAGGAGACGGACGTGCACCTGTTCATCTACGCCCAGAACAAGAAGGAAGTGGGCAAGGACACGAGTCCCGGCCCAAAATGCGAGGTGAAGTTTACCCCGGCCAAGGGTGGGAAGTTCAAGTTGCTCGTCCGCAACCTTGGCCCTGGATCCAACAAGGTGACTTTGGAAGTAAAGGTGGCCGAGTGACCGCCGAGCATCGCTCGTGCGGCTCGCACCGGCCGCTTGGCTGGGACGTAGCCAACGAGCCTTGACCAGGCTTCCACCTGACCGGGGCCGTTCTTCTGGTTCCGCGCGATGTGAAGTCGTTGCAGGCGGCCCCGGCAGGTGAGTTGGCTTGGCGACGGCACCAAGGATACCCCCTTCGACTAGGCAGACGTCGACGTCACCATGAATTCCGGCAAGCAGCGGTATAATGCCTCTGAGGGCAAGCAGCCGGATCCCTGGGTCATGGGCCACTGAAACCAAACGGGATCCACTCCAGGTAAGGAAGGAGATTTAACACCTTCTGCATAATGAGACTGAAGCTCCTTTTGGCGGGCTGGTGGGACCGGAGGCGAAATGCTACGTAACATCTTGATCTGCATCTCAGCGCGCCGAAGAACTGGCCGAGATCACAGAATCATGCCAAATGCAGCCGCTCATTCGGGCAGCAATCAGGACAGCGAGACTTCACAAGCGATTAAGCGGACATGCGGCCAATCGTTCATCGGACGCAGGGGAAACAAGCCACCTCGCCCCGGTGGTGCTCGCACACTGAGCGAACGGCCTGATGGTCGGGATTTCTGCCAACGTCCACGGTTATCATGGTTTTCCAGTCCATTGGCTACAGTTAGGCTACACCGGGGAGATAAGGGCGCCGAAAAAAATCCTCGGGAAGGGCGTGCCGTCCTTCCATTCCTTGCCGTCGCTGACCTTCTTGAAAGCATTCGCCATGCTCTTGTTCGCGCCATGCTCATCAGGCTCGTCAAGCGTCCTGGCTGCATCGCAGGCGCAGAGGATGCTGGTGTAGGCTACGCCTGGCAGTGCGCCATCCCAGGCGCTGCCAAAGGCGCTTTCGGCGCAGTTTCTTACCAGGTGAGCTGGAGGCCAAAGTTCTTTCGGGAATTCGTCCACCGAGAAGGATCGTCCCCCCCTTGGCCCCGTCTGACGTAAGTGAACGAGCGCCTCACTTAACCTCCCGAGGACGTACGCGCAGCTTTGCCTGTATACCGTTGGCAGCTGGCCGGCTGGGCAGTATCGCGCGAGCAGATCGATTGCCTGTTTCGCGCACCATGCCGTCAGAGCTATGCGCCTCCACCGGTACAAACTTGCAATTTCGTTCTCGCTGGGTGACCAAGACATGGGCATGTCCTTTCTGGTAGAACCGCAAGCCAGCGCCAACTACCAGACCAGAAGCCAGGCCCACGGTCAAAAGGGTTAGGGCGTCCCTGTTTATCGGCGATAGCGCATCGTGAAACAAGGTCGAAATGCGATGGAATTGGCGGGCTGGCAGCAAGGTGTTGTTTGGTCGGGCTACCAGAGGAAATCTGAACTGCCAGCGGGAACCGCCACATTTTCTAAGCTGCTCGACACGAGACGGCCGATATTCCCGAATAGCTCCAGGTCTCAGGCCCGCGGCTGGTGTTGAGGCGCGCTTTCCTGCTGCATGATACGCTGACAACCGGCCGCGGGTTTTTCACTTTTTCTCAGATGCTCGTCATCAGCTGGCCGATATTCCCGAATAGCCTCCATACCTTGGGAAGGCGCCCAGGTTGGTTTGGGCTAACCTGGGCGCTCGCTTCGTAAGCCCCTATGCATACCGACAGAGTTTTGGTTCGGTCCCAAGGGCGACCCAAACCGACGCGCGTTGTTCGCTGAATGCCAAAACTTTCTGGCTGGGGCACGACAGCGGCTTCTGGCCTTGCTGAAGGCCCATGAGGATTCCGGCAACTTGCCGCCGGCAGACGACCTGACTGGGGCGTTCAAGCCTGCGGCAGCGATTCTGAAGGGGGCACTGTCGGCCGGCCAGGTCTTCGCTGGGCGCTACAAGCTTCGCGAGAAGCTCGGCGAAGGCGGCATGGGCGAAGTCTGGGTCGCGGATCAGTCCGAACCAGTCCAGCGGCGGATTGCCCTGAAGGTTATAAAGACCGGGCTTGATTCCGCGCGTTTGTTGGCCCGCTTCGAGCAGGAACGCCAGGCGCTCGCCTTGATGGACCATCCCATTAGTGCGAATTGGGTCCATTTCCACACTAGGCGAGCCCGGTCCGGTCGAACGTCGGGGCTTCAGCGGCAGCAGGATCGATAGGCGACTTAACGCCGCGGCACGGCGCCCCCGTTCCAAAGCTCGGTAGTGTCCTAGCATTGCGTTGCAACCCGCAGTAGCCGGCTTTGCCCAAGAACCCCCAGTTTCTGGGCAGCTAAAAGGCAAAAGCCGCTTCTGTCCAGAAACTGGCTAGCCTCGTCAGCGTTCAAATAATGCTATCTATCAACGGAGTAATTACCTCGTCGGAGAAGCCCACGGCGAACGTGCAATTGTTGGTGTCCGCGTCCGTGTACGAGAACGCGCATTCAAAGTACATGGGCGCGACTCGACGTCGCTGTCTTCGAGACGGCTGATGATGGCAGTTGCAACTTCGAGGTCGCTGCGACTGCCCGCGACGATGACGCTGTTGGTGCGCGGGTCCGTGGTGATGCGCAGTTCAATGAGGGGCGCCCCCTCGGGCGGCGTACCCCCGAGCGAAAGTTGTACCGGCCGGGGCGCGCCTCGCGCTGCCGCGGACGGGATATTCGCCCCCAGGGCGCCCACCACGCTGGCCGTGCCAGGTTGTCCAGCGGTGCCGCCGGTGCCGAACATAAGCTGTTGCAGCAGACCGGCCATGGCCCCCGCGTCGGCCTTCTTGAGCGGGAAAATGTTGATCGCCATTGCGGTGGAAGGCACCGCATCCATTTCGTGAACGACCGCGAGGAGCAGCTCCATGCTGCGGGGCGGAGCCGAAATGATCAGGCTGTTCGTGCGCAGGTCCGGGAGGATGTGGACGTCTTCGAGCAGGCCGGATTCCACCGCCGTTCCAGGCTTCCCCGGTGCCGAGCTGATGAAGCGCAATGATGTGGTCTTGGTCGTGGCGGTTCTTCCCGGCGCGGTGGCCGGCGCTGGGGGGGCGGCTCCTCCCGCAGCCCCTAAAGGCCCGGGGACGACCACTCCTTCCGAAACGGCCCGGTTCAGGAGCGTAGCCAGCTCGTCGGCAAGGGCATTCCGCAAGTAAACAACGCGCAGATCATTGACGGCATTGGACACGGCATTGTCGACGCGCCAAATGAGGTCGCGAATCTCGGCCAGGTCGGTAGGTGCAGCCTGAACAAAGACCGTGTTGCTGCTTTCGTCCAGGGTGACGCGCACCTGGTCCAGAGCGGAAGTCTCGTTAGGATAGCGCTGGGCATAGAAATTCCTAAGCATCGCGGCCACGCGGGCGGCCGAGGCGTTCTTGAGGGGAAACGGCGTTGGCCGACTTTGCGTGGACGAGGGACGGTCCAGGCCTTTGATTTCCTTGACAATGTCCTGCATGCGCGACTGGGGTGCGGCGACGAGGATGGCATTGAGCCGCGGCACCGCCAGCAACGTCACCGAGGCAAAGCGCTGCGTGGCCGGTCCTTGTTGACCGGTGAGTGGCAAAGGAGGAGTCATCGGCAAAGTCAAGGGACCGCGCTGGTTTCCATAAGGATCGACGACGACGACGCGCTGGTAGAGTTGCGTCAAGATAGCGCTCACACTGCTGGCATCGCCAAACTCGAGAGGCACCAGCCGGATGCCGACGTCGGCGCCGCTGCCCAATTCCTGAAGACGTTCGATCAGCTTGATCACTTCCTCAACGTCGGCTGGGTTATTGCCGCTCACGACGATGATGCCGAGTCGTTCGAGTGTCTCCACGGAGACCGGGGACCGTGGTGCGGCGACCCTGGTGCCTGCAGGCCCAATCGGCTGTTGTTGTTCGAAGCCGACCTGCTGAATTGCGTTGGAGGAAGAAAGGTTTTGCGCAGAGGGCACATCCGTGCTGGACCAGTCGCCTGAGTCGGCCGTGGATGTGTGAGCTTCAGAATCTGCTGAATGCCAGATGCCGGGATTCTCGAGGAGAGCTGGCTGCACTTTCCCCTCGTCTGTGTTGGCGAGAGATCCTGACGATGCCCGCGGCGTGCCGGCTCCGCGGCCCTGCGCCATCTGGGGCCCGTTCTCTTTGGAGGCGTCTCGGGGAAGCTTGCTTTCGGATGGGTTTGATCCTTGAATGGCCTCAATCGCTTGCTGCAGAAGCCGTGGATCGACCCCTTTCTTGAGCGGCAGAATCTTGATGATACGCGGCGTCTCCTTGGCAGCCGTTTCCATCTGGTCGACAAGATTCTTGATGTCCTTGTAGAGTGGTTCCGAGCAAATCAACACCAGGCTGTTGCTCTGTCCTTCCACGCGCACCGTCAACTGCATGGCGGGAAGCGCTCGGTCGGGATGACCCTGGTAGAGCTCCCGAAGCGCCTTGGAAACTTCCTTTGCACTGGAATACTTGAGCGGCCCAATGTTCCACGTGCGATAAGCAGTCTTGGAACCTGTTGGCTCCTTATCGATCACAGTCTGCAGCAACTGATGGATCGATTGGATATCATGCTTGTTGCCGCGGATCACGAGGGCGTTGGAGGCGGCATCCGCGACGATCCGGACGCGGCTGGTCCCCGTTTTGGTATCGATGAATGCCTGCTCGAGAAGCTTCGCAGCGTCGGTCGCGACAGCATTCTTGAGTGGATATGTCTCGACTTCCGATTCGCTTACCCCTGGTTGATCGATTGTATCCTGCACCAGGCGGCGCAGCACTTGGAGGTCTTGCGGGCTGCCGCGGACCAGCAGAGAGTTCGAGCCGGCATCCGCGGCGACCCGCACGCGAATAATTCCCGTCTTGGGGTCGGTGAAGGTTTGCTCTAGGGCCTTGGCGGCATCGGGTGCCTTGGCATGTTTCAGCATGATCGTTTCGAATTCGGCATTGCCTGTCGCGGACTTATCGAGGGTGTCCTGCACGAGGCGGCGGATGGCGTCAAGATCCGGCTTGGCGCCGCGCACGAGAATGGAGTTGGAACCCGCGTCGGCCAGGACCCGAACCCGGCTAATGTTCGTCTTGGGGTCCGTGTATGCTTGCTCAATGACTTTGGCTACGTCGCTGGCGACGCCGTTCGTCAACGGAATCGTTTCGAAGCTGAAGGCACCTGGGGGCGTCTGGTCGATCGTGTTTTCCACTAGGCGGCGCAGCACTTGGAGGTCCTGCGGGCTGCCGCGGACCAGCAGGGAGTTCGAGCCGGGGTCCGCGGCGACCCGCACGCGAACAATTCCCGTCTTGGGGTCGGTAAAGCTTTGTTCCAGGACCCTGGCGGCATCGGTTGCCGTGGCATGTTTCAGCGCAATCGTTGCGAATTCGGCGTTGCCTGTCGCGGGCTTATCGAGAGTGTCTTGCACGAGGTGACGGATCGCTTCAAGGTCCGCCTTGGCGGCGCGCACGAGAATGGCATTCGAGCCTGTGTCAGCCACCACCCGTACCCGGCTGATGCCTGCCTTGGGGTCCAGGTACGCTTGCTCGAGGACTTTTGCGATGTCGCTGGCGACACCGTTTGTCAACGGGATTGTCTCGAAGCTGGATGTGCTCGTGGGCGACTGGTCGATCGTGTTTTCCACCAGGCGGCGAACTTCCTGGATATCTTGCTGCGTGCCTCGGACGAGGAGCCTATTGGAGCCCGCATCCGCCACGACGCGAACGCGATTGGCGTCTATCTTGGGATCGTTGAAAACTTGTTCGATAACCTTGGCCGCCTCGACCGCGCTGGCGGTCTTCAGCGGGAGAATTGCAAGCTCTCCGGGCCCCCCAGCAGGCGCTTTATCGACGCTATTCTCCACAATCCGGCGGACCGAAATAAGATCAAGCAGGTTGGCGCGTACCAGGAGCGAGTTCGAACCGGGATCGGCGACAACTCGGACCCGGTGAACGCCTGTGGTGGGGTCGGTGAAGGTCTGTTCGACCACCTTTACGGCGTCAGCCGCAAGGGCATGCTTGAGCGGAATAATTTCGTAGTCGCCCTCCCCGCCGGCCGTTTGCTCCAGCAAGCGGACCAATTGCTGGACCAACGCAAGTGCCTGGGCATCGTCACTCGTAACGATCAGTCGGTTCCCTGCAGCACTGATTGAAATCGGAGCATCCGGCCGGCCTGGCTTATCGTTCGGCGCTGCCGGTTTGGCCGGAGCTGGGGGAGGCTGCCCTTCGAAGGCGCTCTGTTCTTCATTCGCGCCACCGAGGATCGTTGCCGATGCTTGAGGCTTGACGCCCCCGCCACCGGGGACATTGACCTTTACGGGATTCTGGCGCATCTGGGGCAACAACCGCCCCAGGGCTTCAGCCATGGCGCTGGCGGAGCCTTTCTCAATGGTGATGATGCGTGTGATGCCGGCTGCTGCGCCATCGTCACCCATGGCTTTGAGGCTGGTCTTGATCTCGGCGATTTGTTCCGGCGTGCCCTTGACCAGGATGGCATTGCGCGCGGGATCCGCCTCCAGATAGAGCGTGCCGCGCTTCGCCTCGGGGAGCAATGTCTTCAGCGTCTCCACGGCCTTCGCGGGCTCGAGCACGGCGAGCGGAATCAATTCGAGCTTCGCAGGGGTGCCACTCCGGTCGAGCAGTTTGAGGGCAGACTTCAATTCCGCGATCTGTTCGGGAGTGCCCCTGACCAGAATGGCGTTCCGCGAGGGCTCCGCCTCCAGGTGGAGCGCTCCACCCTTGGCGTCCGGGAACAACGTCCGGAGCTTCTCGACCGCTTTGGCGGGTTCAAGGACGGTCAGTGGGATCAACTCGAGATTCGCAGGCGCCCCGCCCTGGACGAGTAGTTTCAGGGCGGCTTTCAATTCCGTGATCTGCTCGGGAGTACCCTTGACGAGAATGGCGTTGCGTGTCGTATCCGCCTCAAAAAAGAACGAACTGCTTTTGGCGTCCGCAAACAACTCTTTGAGTGGTCCTATTACCTTGGCCACGCTCGCGCCGTTCACCGGGACGAGCTCAATCGTTGTCGTTTTCTCGGAGGAGCCAAGGAGCTGGCGAGCGATCTCCAGTTGATCATCAGGACCAGCCCACACGACGATGGAACGGTTCCCGGCGGCGGTAATGCGCACCTGCGGCGCCGCAGTGTACCTGTCTTGAAGAACCTTGGGCCGGTTTTCCTCTCACGATCTCTCACGAGCTGCCAATTCTGGGGATGCGCGCCGCGGTTATGCCCGGTATCAGGAAGGGTTCCTGGGTACCGACGTGCCATAGGCACATCGCCTGTTTTCCTCTCACCTGCTCCCACCTGCTGCCAACCCCCGGGTATAACGCCGTGCGACTGGAACTAGGCGCCGAGGCAGAAACCCAGCCTGCTTTTGGTCCCGTGAAGGTATCAGGAAGGGTCAGGAGGGGTCACAATGGCCGCCGATCTTCTCGAAGGACACGTCGGTCGCCCGCCAATGCATGGCCTCGACCCGAATCCTCGTACCATTAATCCATTTTGGAAACCGCCGGGCATCCCCGCGTGTCCTACGCTTGTGTGTCCTATGCTAATACGGCTTTTGATGATTTATGCGCTGTTTTTGCGTCCTAGCGTTTCGCCGGTTTAGAGAGTGCAGAGAGAGCCGGAGAGAGAGTTTGAGGTAGTCGCGAGTGGCGAGCCGGTTGAGACTATCACGAAAAGCCCTACCCGGGAGTTTACAGGAACCCTGGCCGAAGAGATCGCCCAGCGCCTGGTGTTCTTCGCGGTTTTCTCAGGGAATTCTGCTGCTTCGCACGTTGTGAGAGAGAGCAGCGAAGCTTCAAAAAGTGTCGTGACCGCCACGGCCGGATTGGTTCAAGGGGCCAGCACTCTCTCCTCTCCCATCGCGGACCAACCCGCCAGTATACAGCCCGGCTGTATACTGGCGGGTTGGACATATGCGATCCAGCCTCGGCATTCTCAAGGCTCTAGTCGAGGTCGACCCCAAGAAGCCCGAAACCATCTGAATGCCGAGTAGGGCGCAATCCCGCTGCAACGCGGGTCAGGCGACCGGCCGACGAAACAACTCATTGGCAATCAGAAAAACAACCACTGCAAAGGCCACTCCAAAAGCCATGGGCGCCTCCCCGACCTTCTGGCCGAAGCTGAAAATCAATGGGGCCAGGCAAGCATCCAACAGCAGGGCGCGTCAGCACCCGAAATTGCCACAGCGCCGCCGCCTACTTTGACCAGGACACCGCCGACGAGACCGAGGTCCGTCGGCTCGCCGACGCGCTCTTCTCTCCCTTGTAGGAACGCGTGAGGACGGTGCCGGGCGGTGGAATGCGTGTATCCACGCGCAGCCGTATGCTTGGCGTTTTCCCGTGCGCGACTGGTGCTGCGTCCTTGGCCGGTCGAGGGGGAGTCAGGCGCAGCTCGGCATCCAGAGGAGGACGTTCAAGACCAAACGTCCCATGGAGGTGGCCGTGTTGAACTGCTGGGTCACGGAGACGAAGGCGACGCGCTGCTGGTCGAAGGTCTCCATCATCTTGGCGAAGTCGAGCAGCGATCGGCTCAGGCGGTCGACTTTGTAGACGACGACGCAGTCAATGCGCCCGGCGTGAATGTCGTCCAGGAGGCGCTTCAAGGCGGGCCGGTCCATATTGGCCCCGGTGAAGCCGCCATCGTCGTAGCGCTGGGGCAAGCAGAGCCAGCCTTCGTGGCACTGGCTGGCGATATAGGCTTCCGCCGCTTCGCGTTGGGCATCCAGGGAGTTGAACGCCTGGTTGAGGCCCTCTTCGGTAGATTTCCTCGTGTAGACGGCGCAGCGGATAGTCTTGCTGGCAGCGCCCTTCGACGGCTTGTTCATGAGGCGGCCTCCTTGCTGGGCAGGCGGAAGAAGACGTAGCCGTTGCAATGCGATCCGGTAATGGCTTTGGCGACCGCAGACAGGGTCGGATAGACCTGGCCGGCGCAGGCGAACCCGTGCTCCAGGACTTCGACTTGCAGGGATAACCCAGCAAGGGCACTCCCCCGGACCATTTCCCCTTGCGGCGCGTGGCGGCGATCTTGTCGCGCGTGCGCTCGGAGATGATCTCCCGTTCAAACTGGGCAAAGGAATGATCTGGACCTTCGCAAGACGCGCCTCGTCGTCAACCCGAAGGAAGCGGTCCGGGTCCGAGCCATCTTCGCCTTGTACCTGGAGCTGGGCGGGTTGCTGCCGGTGGTTCGAGAGCTAAAGCGTCGGCGCTGGCGGAACAAGCGTTGGCGGACTCGCCACGGGGAGGTCCGCGGGGCAGACCCTTCACCAAAACCAATCTGCACCGGCTGCTGACGGGCCAGTTCTTCGGCGCGCTGGCGCGCGCGCTCCGATAGATCGCGTCGCCTACATCGGCAAGGTCCACCATAAGAACGAACTCTACGACGGCGAGCAGCCGGCCATCGTCGCTGCCGATATCTGGCAGCAGGTGCAGGCCCAACTCAGGGACAAGCGCCGGTCGGGGGGCGGGCAGGCGCGGAATAAGTTCGGTGCCTTGCTCCAGGGGTTGCTTCACTGCGCGCCTTGCGGCTGCGCCATGACCCCCACGCATGCCATCCGCGGCCGGAAGTGCTATCGCTATTACCTCTGCTGCGGCGCCCACCGGCACGGCCGACAGAGCTGTCCGTCGAAGGCCATCCCCGCAGAGCCGATCGAACGGCTGGTGCTGGAACAGATCCAGAGTCTCAGTCCTCGTCCTACTCTGGGGAACATGGAGGGGCAGGCGTCGACGTCGGTCGAGGACCTTCGGCTCGTGCGGCTCCTCATTGAACGCGTCGAGTACGACGGGACGCAGGGCAAGGTGACGATCAACTTCCGTCCCGAAAGCCACCCATCCCAGGCAGCCGAGGCTGGCGGCCCAAACCAGGAGATCAACG
>Ga0316363_10001567_pt1 | contig 19680 bp, 8 predicted proteins | sample Sb_taG_3_FD_200459 | JGI IMG/M metagenome (GOLD analysis project Ga0316363, IMG submission 200459) | Peat soil microbial communities from Weissenstadt, Germany - Sb_50d_a_PC metaG (v2) (version 2) | ecosystem: Environmental > Terrestrial > Soil > Wetlands > Peat | place: Germany: Weissenstadt...
CTGGTGCCGCCGCCGCGGCACCTGGCTCCGGCCATCGCCAGCCGGATCAAGGTCATGTCCAACCTCGACATCGCCGAGCGCCGGCTGCCCCAGGACGGCAAGATCCAGCTCGCCCTGGGCGGCAACAGCGTGGACATCCGGGTCTCGACCCTGCCCACCATGTTCGGCGAGAGCGTGGTGCTGCGAATCCTCGACCGTTCGGTCGTCCAGCTCGACCTGCGCAAGCTCGGCATGCCCGAGGACACGCTGGCCCAGTGGATGGAAGTGATCATGAAGCCCAACGGCATCATCCTGGTGACCGGGCCGACCTCCTCGGGCAAGACCACCACGCTGTACGCGACGCTCAACGAGCTGAACAAGATCGAGGACAAGATCATCACCACCGAGGAGCCCGTCGAGTACGAGATCGAGGGCCTGATCCAGGTGCCGATCAACCCCGACATCGGCGTGACCTTCGCCAACTGCCTGCGGTCGATCCTCCGCCAGGACCCGGACAAGATCTTGGTCGGCGAGACCCGCGACCTGGAGACGGCCGAGATCTCGATCCAGGCGTCCTTGACCGGGCACATCGTCTTCACCACGCTGCACACCAACGACGCGCCCTCGGCGGTGACCCGGCTGCGCGACATGGGCGTGCCCACCTTCCTGATCACGGCCACGGTCGAGGCCATGCTGGCCCAGCGCCTGGTGCGGAAGATCTGCAATTCCTGCCGGACCGAGTTCACTCCCAGCCGGGAAGTCATCATGGAGCTGGGGCTGACCGCCGAGCAGGCCGCCGCCCAGAAATGGTACTACGGCAAGGGCTGCGACAAGTGCAACAACACCGGCTACAAGGGCCGCATGGGAATCTACGAGCTGGCCCTCATGAACGAAAATCTCCGCGAGCTGGTCGTCGCCGAGGTCTCGCTCGACGAATTCCGCACCGCCTGTCGCAAGTACGGCATGCGCACCCTCCGCGAATCCGGCCTCCAGGCCATCAACCTGGGACAAACCAGCATCGAGGAAATCGTTCGGGAAACGATGACGGAAATATGATTTGTCCTTAGTCCGTGGTCCGTGGTCCGTGGTCCGTGGTCCTTAGTCCGTGGTCCGTGGTCCGTTATCAGTGAAGACGGGAGGAGTGGCGAGTGGCGAGTGAAAACCGGGGAGGCGTCTGCCATCTGCCATCTGCCATCTGCCATCTGCCATCTGCCATCTGCCATCTGCCATCTGCCATCTGCCATCGACCTACTAGCAACCAGCAACTACCGGGTGAGCGACTATGCCGACCTATCGATATGAAGCGATGGACCACACGGGTCGCGAGGTCAAGGACTCGATTGACGCCGCGACCCAGGAAGAGGCTCAGCAGCTCATCCGGCAAAAGGGGTTCTTCGTCACCAAGATCGCCGAGAAGGCGAAGAAGACCCGCAAGTCAACCGCCAAGAAGGGTGGCCGGCGGCGGAAGAAGTCGTTCACGATCGGCAAGATCTCGACCAAGCATCTTTGCACCTTCACCCGCCAGCTCTCGACCTTGCAGGACGCCGGCCTGCCGATCCTCCGCAGCCTGAAGATCCTCGAGGGCCAGTGCAAGCCGGGGGTGCTCAAGAACGCGCTGGGCGACGTGGTCGAGGACATCGAGAGCGGGCAGACGCTCTCCGAGGCGTTCTCCAAGCATCCCAAGGCGTTCGACCGGCTGTACTGCAACATGATCAAGGCGGGCGAGGCCGGCGGTGCTCTCGAAGCGATCCTTCAGCGCCTGGCCGACTTCAAGGAAAAGTCCCAGTCCTTGAAGCGGAAGATCAAGGGAGCCATGGTTTACCCGATCGTGGTCATCCTGGTCGCGTGCACCATCGTGGGCTTCATCCTCTATTACATCATCCCCAAGTTCGAGTCGATCTTCAAAGACTTCGGCGTCCCCTTGCCGCGCATGACGATCATGCTGATCGAGGCGAGCCACTTCCTGATCAAGTACTTCTACATCGTCTTCCTGACGCCGTTCCTGATCTGGGTCTTCATCAAGCTGTTATATCGGAACAAGACGGGGGCGTATGTTTGCGACCGGATCTTGCTGATGATTCCGGTCATGGGCGCCATCGCCGAGAAATCGACGGTGGCGCGGACCATGCGCACGCTGGGCACCCTGGTGCAATCGGGCGTGCCGATTCTCGAATCGCTGAACATCGTCAAGGAGACTGCGGGCAACGCGGTCTTCGAGCGGGCGTTCACACGAATTTATGAGAGCATCCGCGAGGGTGAGACGATCGCCCAGCCCTTGCGCGAGGCACGCATCGTCGACGACATCGTGGTCAACATGATCGACGTGGGCGAGGAGACCGGCGAGCTCGACACCATGCTCAACAAGATCGCCGACAACTACGACGAAGAGGTGGAAGTGGCCGTGGAATCTCTGGTCAGCCTCCTCGAGCCGATGATGATCGTCGTCCTCGGCGGCATCGTCGGCTTCATCGTCATCGCCCTCTTCCTGCCGCTGATCACCCTGATCACCAAGCTGTCGGGATGATGGAGCGGCGAGTAATGAGTGGCGAGTGATGAGTGGCGAGTGAAGACGGGAAGGAGTGGCCAGTGGCCAGCGAAGACCGGAGAGCCGTCCGCCATTTGTCATCTGCCGTTCGCCATCTGCCATCTGGCATTTGCCATCTGCCATTGATTGAATGGCCACTGGCCACTATTAGGAGACCTGGAGATGATCTGCTCGAGCTCAAGCCCGCCCATCCGCCGCCGGCCTGGCGAGGGCCGCGGGCCGCGCGGTTTCACGCTGGTGGAGCTGCTGGTCGTCATCCTGATCCTGGCGGTCCTGATCGCGCTGCTCTTGCCGGCGCTCAACTTCGCCGTGTCGACGGCCAAGAACGCCGCGGTCGGCGGCGAGATCAACCAGCTCGCCCAAGCCCTGGCGTCGTTCAAGGCCAAGTACGGCGATTACCCGCCGAGCCGGATACTTCTGGCGGAGGACGGGGACTATAGTGGCGTCACCAGCAATGTTTCCCTCAGCATCACGGGCACGTCGCAGGATATCAACCTGGGGCAATTGACACAGAGGTCCGTCGCGGCGCTGCGCAAGTTTTTCCCGTCAGCGAATTTCAGTACCGCGGGTCAGGTGTTCGTCGGGACCACGGCGAACCCGCCCGCTCAGTGGTACGACTTCAACGGCAACGGAAACTTCGACGGGCACTATATCCTCCAGGGTCACCAGTGCCTGGTGTTCTTCCTGGGCGGCATCACGCAGGTCACGGCCAGTGGCTATGGGATGAGTGGGTTCGCCAAGAACCCCACGAATCCCTTTGTGAACGCGAGCCTTACCACCAATCGCCAGCCGCCGTTTTTCGAGTTCAACCCGAGCCGCCTGGCTCTGGACCCATCGAACCCCTACGGCCCCACGTTTGGCGACCCGCAGATTCCCGGCTACATGGACACGCTAGGCAACGAGTCGGTGAACCCCTCGCTGATCCCCAACACCACCTTCACTGGCTTTTATATGGTCACGAGCGCGGGAATGGTCAACTTCTATGCCTATTTCAGCTCGTACGGTAACGGCGGCTATGATCCCAACGACGTGAATTTCAGCGAGACCGACGTGCAAAACAACGGCCCCATAGGACTGACCTTTCACGTCCCGTTTCCGGTGCCCGGTGCCACTTGGCCCAATTCCTCAGCGTCGCCGGCGCCAAACCCATACACCAGCGCCCTGACGGCGCAGTTTAACGCAGCAAAAACCCCCCTCCCCACGACCTATCTGAATCCTCAGACGTTCCAGATCGTCTCGTCGGGTATCGACGGACTCTATGGCGTGGGCGGGCAGTACAGTCCCGACAACACGGGGGAGACCCTGCCGCTGGACACGACCACGGACCCCAATGGCAAAAGCCCTTACGTCAACACCTCGGATGTGACCATCCGGACACGCGAGCGCGACAACATTACCAATTTCCACAACGGCAAGCTGGAATGAGTATTTCTGCATTCGTGCGGGAAACGGAACCGAACACGTAAGCGGAATTGCAGGTCATGGGTCAAGAGCGAACAGCAACGATGAGGACGCGGTTCGAGCCCGGTGTGGAGCGTCCGGGCCTGCGCCGGGGATTCACCCTGGTCGAGCTGACGGTGGTGATCACGATCATCGGCATCATCCTCGCGTTCCTGCTCGTCGCCGCCCAAGACGCCCGCCGCCGCGCCGAGGAAGATGCGACCCTGGCGCTCATCACCAAGCTGGAGGGGGGGGTCAACGACCGGCTCGATGCACTCTTGCAGACCCGGCCCGATCCCAACGCGGCGCATTATTACATGGCCGGGATATACACAGGCGCCACTGATAACAATGGGAATCTGTTACCGCTCGGCTATCAGCAGTCTACCTACGGATCGGCCGCGACGCGGGCCCAGGTCTTCGCCTGGTACGACTACATCAAGAGCGAGCTGCCCGACGTGTTCTTCGTGCAGAACACGACCGGCCCCTATCCACTCAATTTCGCCTTCCCCGTCGACGGTTACCCCGGCGCCACGATCGACCAGCAGGGCCTGGGCAATTTCATGTTGCCGATCGGCAACTCGGTCGCAGGGCCACTCAATGTCACGCTACCGCTCATTGCGGGCTACGGTGCCGGCAATATGTCGAACACGGTGGGCACGGGCATTTACGGCGCGTCGTACTTCGCTGCCGCGGGTCTTTACAAGAACCTGGGCTACCTGCCGACCGGATACGACGGCATCGACAATGATGGGAACGGGCTGGTTGACGAGTGGGCTGAAGGGGTGGGCGCGGGGAACTCGAGCCAGGTCATCGCCAACCTTCACGCCCACACGCACAACACCGCGCGCTCGGAGACCCTCTATGCCATCCTGGTCTCGGGCGTGGGGCCCCTGGGCTCGGTCTTCAGCCCCGACGACTTCAGCGACCGTGAGGTGCAAGACACCGACCACGACGGGCTGCCCGAGTTCGTGGACGCCTGGGGCCAGCCGCTCCAGTTCTTCCGCTGGCCGCTCCTGTACCACAGCGAGACCCAGAAGGGGCAGGTGATCGACTTCTGGGACTACACCCAGACGCCTCCCGTTTCATCGGCCTTCGAACTCTTCAATCCGCCGTATCGCACGGTCTTCGAGGCCCGCGAGCAGGACCCGCTGGACCCCAACCAGCAGCTCATGGCGCCGGCCTGGTGGTCGTCGTCCGCGGCCGCGAATGCGAACCCGAGCTCGCCGTTCGCAACAAATCCCCCATCACCAACTGCACTGCCCGGGACGGCGGGATCGGTCGGCGGCAGCGGCGGGGTGGTGGCCTTCGAGTACTTCTTCCACCGGCTCACCGAGCCGTTCCAGAATACCGGCACGCCGGGGTTCCAATGGGACCGGGCTAGCCCGGTCTACCCACAAGGAACTCTCGGCCTGGGATACCGCAGGGCCTTCCTCTCCAAACCGCTGATCATCTCTTCGGGGCCCGACCAGCAACTCGGACTCTTCCAGCTCTACCCGAGCTTGGTGTTCCCGACCCCACCCCCGCTGAATGCGGCAAACTTGATCTATTACGAGAACAACGCCATACCGTTTGATCCGACCCTGTTCGGAAGCGGCGAGACCGTCCCCGCCGGGACAACGGTTCCGGTGGGCTCGACGACCTACCAGCTCCGCGACAACGGCCGTGACGACATCAGCAACCAGAACCGCCAGGCGACCGGCGGCCCCGGAGGATCGTGATCGATGAACAACAGGCAAGAGCGAATCAGTGAGCGGAGGCAGGGGCGGCGGCAGGCCGGGCGGCGCGGGTTCACGCTGATCGAGCTGCTGGTCGTGATCCTGATCATCCTGCTGGTGAGCGCGGTGGTCTTGCCGACCGTGATCCCGGCGATCAGCCATCGCCAGTCGAGCGAGGCGGCGCGGATCCTTCAAGGAGCACTTGCCGGTGCGCGGGACTCGGCAATCAACACCAACGCCCCCGCCGGGATCCGCCTCCTCCCCGACCCGGTGCTCAACGGGCAGTCGATGAACGCCAATGGCGTGTCGGTTCTTGACTCGACCAAGATCCTCGCCTCCAACCGCTACATCCCGATCCAGCTCGCGCCGGATTATTCGGAGGGTAAGGCTAGTGTTATCAGGGACACAGTAAAAACGGGAACTCCTTTCGGCCAGCCGACCCTGCCATACGGCAATGGGACGTACAGCATCAATTACCCAATTGGGAACCCGGGGGTTCCCCTGATGGTCGAGGAGTGCCCGGTTTATCTGGATCCCGTAAACGGCTGGCTGCCAAACTCTCCAACATCCTGGTTCTGGAACGTTCGTGTGGGGGATAGAATCCAGCTCGGGGCCGCTTCCCAAACTTACGTTGTCGTCGGGCCCATGGCGCAAGGAAATCCGGAGCTATTCGTCAACATCGGGTTCCCTGGGACCGAAGTGCCTCAGCTTAAACTGCAACGTAACTACGGGGACCCCAACTCCCCACACGTTGTAGAGTATCTCCTGCTCGTGAACGGGAAAGACGACAACCTCAACGGCTACGCTGATGATGGCTGGGACGGGGTCGACAACAACAACAACGTGACGGTCGACGAACCGGCGGAGTGGGAACTTGAAACGTGGATTGGCTCTCTGGCCAACCCGCCTATGCTCACCGGTACCCTCTCGCAGTGGACCGGGATTCTGAATCAGTCCTACAGCATCACCCGGCGGCCGGTGGTGTCGCCGGGCGCCCGCGAGACTCCGCTGCCATCGAATGTGGTGGTTGACCTGACCACCTGGAACGCCCAGTATTATAACGTAAATTACTCGCCCACGACGGGTGTCACCTATGTCTCGGAGCGGTCCCGGCTGCCGGTCGATCCGACCACTGGGAACGTGGACATCCTCGTTTATCCCAACGGCACGGTCCTGCCGACCACGGTGTACTCGAGCCCCTCGTCGTTCAGCATGAATGCCGCCTTCTACCACTTCTGGCTGGCCGAGCGGGGCGACCTGTTCGACCCACCGAACCCTCCGACCGCCGGCGTTCCCTACCTGCTGCCCATGGTGCGCGGCATTACCTATCCAGGTGGCACTCCCTATCCCAACCCCAGCGATCCGTTCGGGACCCGTGCGCTCACGGGCGAGCGCCGGTTGATGACGCTTTACACCCGGACCGGACAGCTCGTCACCAACCAGGTCGAAACGTTCAACGGCGCCAACCCAAGCTATCCGTTCCTGGCTCCCCAGCAGGGGATCAGAGGGGACACACGATGAAGATCCGAACCGCCGCCAGCACGCCGCGTTCCGCGGGCATCACGCTCACCGAGATCTTGATCTCGATCCTGATCCTGGGAGTCGGCCTAGTCTCGCTGGCCACGCTCTTTCCGATCGGGCTCCTGCGACTCCGTGATGCCCAGCGCCTGACGCGGTCGGCCTACCTCGTCCAGTCGGCCACCGCTGACGTGGCGGCTCGAGGGCTCCTGAGCAGCAACTCGTTTATCGCCGCCGATCTGCTGAATTCCGTATACGGTTTCAACCTCTGGTACGCTGCGGGCAACCCGCTGGGCGGTAACCCTTTGGGCAGTAACCTGTATAACCCCCTGGTTTGGGACACGCCTTACTACGGCGCCGACCCGTACGACATCGCCAACGGCGGCGCCAACCAAGGGGTCAGTGCGCAGAGCTCAGGCGGTAACGGCTTGCCGTTCGCGTATGATCCGCTCTGGAGGTACTGGACGAGCCCGGCCCCTTCGACTCCCCCGAACCCTCCAATCGGCACGTACCTTAACGACAACAACCCGGCCTGGGCGGGCTATCCCGGCGGGATTGCGCCCGAGGCGCGATTCGGGGCGGGATCATTCGCCCTATCCTCAACGACGTCAGTCTCATTACTGCGGCTGGACTCCGACGGCTTTGTCGCCAGCGCCCATGGCTTGCAGCGGCTCACGAACTTCAACAGGGTCTCGTACATCAACGCCGCTAACCAGACCGTCTGGGTCATGCCGTCCGCGGCCGGCATCCCCAGCACGTTCGTCTCTCCCGAGGACGTGGTCTGGCAAGAGTCCTCCAACCCGAATTACAACGTGGCCTTCCTCGGGGGAGCGGTGGGCACGCCCAGCACCGTGGTCCCCGACCTGAGCCTGAGCACGGATTCGAAGGGCTTCCCGACTTCGACCAACGACTGGCGGTTCTCCTGGATTCTTACGGCCCAGCAGAACAGCTCGGCCAACGGCGCCGCGTTCGAGGGCAACATCGTGGTCTTCGAGAACCGGCCGTTCTCGCTGGACCCGATCACGGTGGGGGGGACCACCTTTTACCAGCCCGCCGGCGAGACCGTGGTCGAAGCTGTGTACGGGCCCAGCAAGAATATCTCGCCGCCGCCCCCGAGCACACAGGGCTACGGCGTCGGCGCCGACCGGACTGTGCTGCTGCGCTGGTACGCAACCCTGCCCGACCCCGTCGTCAAGGTCGGCGATTTCATCGCCGACGTCACCTACGAGCGCAGCCAGAACCTGGTCAACACACGGTTCGTCCCCGTGCCGAACCAGTACACCCTCGAATGGGACAACCTGCCGGCGCAGCGCTGCTTCTGGTACCAGGTGCAGAAGGTGACCCCGGCCCAGCCCGACCCGGCGCTCGGCCCCACCTTCCGGTCCATGACCGTGTACGTGAACCGGCCACTCGACGCCAAGACGCTGCTGGGCGGCACCGGCAGCTCAGTGGGCCTCGGCAATCCCGTGGTCATGAACGCCGCGCTCATTTGCCCGTATATCGTCAACGTGATTCCGCAGACGTTTTTCGTGAGGTGAAAGGCAGCGGCCAGTGAAAAGCGGGGGTGATTTGCCATCTGCCATCTGCCATTGATTGACTGGCCACTAGCCACTATTCAGAGCAGGTTACCTGACGTGAACCAATCTCTCCGCGACGATGTCCGATTCGCAACCCGCCGGCGCGGCGTGACGCTCGTCGAGATGCTGGTCACGCTGGCCGTGCTGCTGCTCATGATGGTGGCCATCGTGAAGATCTTTCAGGCCGCGACCGGCGCGCTCAATTCGGCCCAGGTCTACCAGGAGCTGGACAACCAGCTTCGCCTGCTCGACTCGACGATCCGCTCCGACTTGAACGGTGTGACGGCCACGATGACCCCCCCCAACAACCCCAAGAACAATAAGGGTTACTTTGAGTACGGCGAGAACGAGTTCGCCGACGTTCAGGGCGAGGATTCCGACGACTATATCCGGTTCACCGCCAAGGCACCCGCCGGCCAGCCGTTCACGGGGCGGATGTGGGTTCGCGCCGCTTATCTGAATTCACCCAGTAGTACCGGTGTCGGCACCAACCAGCTTGTCCAGCCGATCACGATCACCAGCGAATACGCCGAGATCATCTACTTCCTGCGCAATGGCAATCTCTACCGTCGCGTGCTGCTGGTGGCGCCGGCGCTCCAGTCGACGATCGAGCCGACGGTCAACAACGTGAACCCCAGCCTCAACCTCCCCAACGGCGCCGGCTTCTTCCCGGTCGCCTTGGGCGGCAACCCGGTGGCCCTCAGCGGCAACCAGGTGAGCTGGCAGGCAGTCAACGACATCTCGGCTCATCCGGCGCCAAGGGGACTTGCGACGACCAATTCGGTCATTCTCAACGCCCTGGCCGACCTGACCAACCGCGAGAACCGGGGCTTCTACCAGCGGTTCTCCGACGACTTCCAGAACTTGCAGGGCGCACTGATCCCGGATGGCCTGGCCGACGACGTCAACAGCGACAACGTGCCCGACTACTACCCGACGCTCTATCCCGCAGTCCTCGCACCCGTCAACAACCCGCAGCTGATCAACAACCCGCAGCTCATCTACGAACCGGTCCCGGCCAATCGCCAGGCGCTGGGGGCGATGGCGTTTCCGTTCGTCTTCCCGGTTGCGTATTCCGTCCCCCAGAGCCTGACCACGGCCGCCTACGGCTGGATCCACTCGCCCAACCCGGAGGTCAACATCGGCTCGCCGTCTGCGCCCGTCGGGGTGACCTACCAGGGAAACGGCAACGGCACCACGCTCAATTATCTCCAGAACATCAACCACAACCCGCTCGATACCGGCGACAACCTGAGCATCCCGGCCAACCAGAGCGGGTATCTACAGACCTGGTGGGGCTTCCCGACCTGGCGTGAGACGCTCTCGCCGGTCTGGGCCGATCCTACCGTCCAGGTCAACACTGGACCTGGTACACTCCCCGGTATGGTCTTCCCCCAACCGTACGGCCAGCCCCAGGGCTTGGGGTATATATTCGCCAACTCGGCACTGCCAGCGGGTACGCCGCTGCCCGCGATGACGTCCCCTTACCATAACACAAACCCGCAGCCGTACAACGATGGCTTTGGATCACCCAGCGTCTTCTTCCCGCTGGACATAAACGGCAATCCGCCAGCGCTCTGGTCGCAGTATAGCTGGGAAGACGACTTGGTCATGACCGGCGTGCGCAGCTTCGACATCAAGGCCTACGACAATGCCTTGGCCGACTACGCCGACCTTGGTTACGGGGATGACACAAGGATTTCTAGTCAGGTCTTCGTCCCGGACGCACTGGGCAATTACCTGGCTCCAGCAGTGGCGGCGCCGTTCTTGCTTGGAAACGCCGACTACCGTAACCCAAACCCCCCGAGTGGCCTCCAGCCCCCCCCCTATGAGTATCCGCCCCGAGTGCCGATCAAGGGGATTCCGGTCGACTACATCAACCAGACGTTCGCCCACGAGGGGAGGGTACCTCCGCTGTTCCTCGATAACCGGCTCGACTCTCAGTTTCCTAACACCACGTACCAGGTGCCTATCGGGAGAAAAAACGAGGCCCCTCCCTTTGAGGCCCCTAGCTTTATCGCTCAATACCCACTTGTCAACCAGTCCTACTCCAGCAATGCCGGCGACGACAACCCAGCCGTGGTCCGCCTGCGGCGGGTCTGGGATTCCTGGTCCACCGAGTACACCCAGGCCCCGGGCACGGGGGTGAACCCCGCCACGTTCTTCCCCGCGGGTCCGCCATCCTCGCCGCCGATCTATCCGTCGTACCCGCCGCCCTACCCGGCGCCGCTGCGGGGCATCCAGATCCAGATCCGCGTGACCGACCCGACCAACCAACGCGTCAAGACATTGACAATCCATCAGGATTTCACGGATAAGCTATAGGGTGGGTGAAACCCACCATTGTGAATCGATCGATCCGGTGGGTTGCACCCACCCTACGAGATACGCGATCACGCCAAGGGAGATTCGACCATGCAGGCCAGCACACGACCAAACCAAGGCGAGCGCGAGCGACGGGGGATCGTCCTGGTCCTGATCCTCGGCGTGCTGGCGCTGATGGCGGTGATCGGGGTCGCCTTCGCCACCTTCTCGGGGCAGTCGCGGATCAGCGCCCGCAACTTTGCCCAGTCGGTGAACCAGCCCCAGAGCGACGAGCTGATGGATTACGCGCTCGAGCAACTGATCGGCGACACCGCCGACATCCGCTCGGCGATCCGCGGCCACAGCATGGCCCGCGACATGTACGGCAACGACGGCAACCTCAACGGCTACCTGACCTCCCGTCCCGACGGCGCCTTCATGCCCCCGGGCACCGACCCCTACTTTTACATCACGGGCGTGAGCGCGGGGACCGGCAAACTCTACAACCTGACGACCAACATCCCCGCGAACGACCCGGCTTTCTACGGCTACAGCTTCACCCGCTGGACGTTGCGGGTCTCATTCACCGGGACGCTCGCAGAAGGCCCCCCCACCCCAACGGGTGTGGTCAGTCAGTCCCTCGAGGTGCTGGTCGACACCACCAACAACGGCTACCGGGCATTCACGGTCAACATCGCACCCACTGACGCGGCCACGACCCTGGTGAGCTCCGAAGTCTCGAGTACGAATGTGACGACCAGCTACAACACCCAGTTGCCGGGGACCTACCTCCAGGCCGCGACGAGCATCACGAACCTGGGCACGACCTTCCCGTTCATCCTCGACGGCCGCTGGCTGCACGCCTTCAACGGCCCGGGCATGACCACCAACGCCGTTTACGCCAACTTCCGGTACAACGGGCCGCTTCAGAACCCTCAGAACCCGCCCACGTCGCTCGGCAATCCCAACCTTGCCGGCATGGACGAGGATTACGACGCGGTTGACCTGGAGAACTGGTTCCTGGCCATGCAGAGCGCCGACGGCTCTGTGATCATCCCGTCGTTCCACCGCCCGGCGGCGATCCGGATCGACACCGCCAACGGTTATTACGACTGGGGCGGACCCAGCAACACGACTCCCGCCTGGGCCGACTCGGCCTCACGGATCCTCCGCCCGCGGCAAGCCGACGGCCACGACGCGGGGACGTTCCCCGACCTCGTTCCGAACGCGAGCACCGGCAAGATCACCTACGACGTGGACAACGACGGCGACGGCCAGACCGACTCGGTCTGGGTCGACCTGGGCTACCCGGCCCGCCGCAACGCGCAGGGCCAGCTCTATAAACCCCTCTTCGCGTTCATGGTCATCGGATTGAATGGCCGGATCCCGCTGAACACGGCCGGCAACCTGGCGGGCGGAGGCCCGGGCAGCGGCGGCACCCATGCAGCTCACCTGGGCAACTCGGTCAGCGAGATCGACCCGACTTACGCGCTTCAGAACGGGTACGTGTACGCCACTGACTACTTGGGGGCTTTTACTCCCCAGATCTTCAACGGGCCCTACAGCGCGAACAACACGCAGGTGGACAACAGCAGTCCGACGACTCCGCTCGATGTCCGATTGATCCAGCTTCGCAACCTGCTGGCAGGAACCCGCCCGCAGCAAAACCCCACTGCGAGCATTCCCCCCTGGGTCAGCGACCCGAACGGTCAAATCAACGGCGACAACAACTTCGTCATGATCAACGGCGGGCCCTACTTCATGCCCAACAGCATCGCCGACATCGGCGACGTGGACGGCTACGGCGCAAGCCCGCCCAGTGGGGTTATCCGCTCCACGCCCTCGGTGGCGGGGCGTTGGGGTGAGGCGCAGGCGGTGCCCGGCTACCCCTACGCAGGGCTTCCCAATCCGAACCCCCCGCCCCCCTACCTCAATCTGGTCACCGTCAACTACAACAACCGCATCCGGGCTGGCTTCTCCCTCGACATGAGCGATTACAACAACGGCACCCCACGCGATGTCGCCGACGACAATTTGAACTCGTTCGACCCCTACCCGCCCATTGGCACGCCGGCTAACCCGCGGGGCGAGGTCGGCGACCTCGACTTCCTCGACCTCGCCGGGGCTTTCCTGCTGCCCGTGGAGCGGATACGGCGGTTCGTGACCCCGGGCGACATCAACGGCACCGGGCGCATCGTGCAGTGGGATGGAACCAACAAACAGGCCGGCCCCAATGCCGGCGCCGACCAGTGGGGGCGTGTCCAGTTCTCCAGTTACTTCCGGCCGCCGGGCCTGCCGGGACTGGTCACGCCCTCAACTGGAGCGACCCCCGGCGCGGTCACCTTCCCCTGGACGAGCAACGAGAACTACCCGACCACCCTGGTCACGAACAACGTGGGCGCAACCCCTCCAACACCCCCGAGCAACAGCAACCCGCTGCACGGCTTCGAGGCCCAGCGGTTCCCGAACCTCAATTACGTGACCACGGGTAGCACTAGACTGACCCCGCAGCTCGCCGGCGGCGTGCCGATCGACCTGAATCAGAATGCAAGCCTGAACTACCTGCCGGGCACGTTGCCCACCTATGACGCCAGCGTCAACGGCAAGGTGAATTCCGACGGCCTGAACGAGGCCGACGAGATGAACCTGTACGTGCCCAACGCGCTGCTCGATTCGCCCTTCGGCTATGGCGATCTCGAGTGGCTCTACCGCCAGCAAGACGTCGACGGCGGCTCGCTGGTCTCGCGGCTAGCCCAGCTCGCCCCCGTCAGCTTCTCCAACCCGGTTGACGGCCTGCGGCGGCGCCGGCTCTTCGCGCTCGATAGCTGGGAGATGAACAACTTCGCCTGGACCAATGACAACCCGGGCGGCTCGGCCTTCGCCTACAACGCCCGCTTCACTCAGAACGCCGACGCCGGCTTCACCACGCTGAACGTCCCGGCGGTCACGAACGCCAACATTGCGACGCTACCCAACCTGACCAACGCCGCGCCGTCGCCGACCCCGTCGCTGGCCCAGCGGGACAAGAAGATCAACCTCAACTACCCGCTGCCGGTCTCCAACGATCCTAACGAGCCGGTCCGCCAGAAGTGGATCAGCGACACCTACCAGACGCTCAAGGCGATCTTGCCGCCGCGGGCCGTCGATACGGCCGAGGAGTTGGCGCAGCTCAGCCAGTACGTGATCAATATCATCGACTTCCGCGACACCGACGCCACCATGACGCACTGGACGAACCCGGACGTGTACCTGCGGACCAGCACGGCCGGCGCCAGCTCGTACCCGGTGCTGGCGGCCGCCTACTCGGCAACGACGGACGTCCCGCTGGACCAGTACGGCATGGAGTACAACCCGGTCGCCATCAACGAGGTGATGGCCTACTCGTTCGCCAGCACGCCGACGACGAACCGGTTCTTCATCGAGCTGGTGAACACGCTGACCTCGCCGGAGCTGGGAACGCCGACGGCCGCGGGACTGGGCCTGGCACCGAATACGGGATCGAACAACGCCAGCGTCCTGGACCTGGCCGGCTTCCAGTCCAGCGGTGCCGCCACGCCCTGGGACGGCGGCTGCTGGGATCTCGTCTTCACGGACGACCTGCCGCAGAACCGTCCCGACCCGGTCGTGGGCCAGTTGCAACCGGGCGGGACCCAGGTCGGCCTGATTCCCCTAGCCACGGGGGCGACGGGTTCGATGGTCGCGAACCCCCTCGCCACTGTGGCTCCGCCGGCGGGAGACCCGGTGCTCTTTCCGCTCCCGCAGGCATTGCCCCCGGGAGGTATTGTGACGGGGACGACCTCGGCGGCCATGGCGGTTCTCTACCAGGGTTACTTCTCGAACCCGACCACGCCCCCGTGGACGTACAACCCGCTTGCGCCTTACTACTTCACGACGATCGGCAACCAGCCGTCGAACCCCGCCACGGAGTCGGCCCCGCCCCAACCAACCTACTCGCTGAACCTGCCGTTCGACCCGGTCAACAGTAATGGAACGCCGACCGGAACCCTCCCGCCCGGCGTGCTTCCTCCACTGGCCATCAACCAGACGCCCCCGACGTACCCCTCGACCTATCCATCTGGTAAGATCCTGAGCGGGAAGGGCCCCGGCCCCGGATTAGGCACCGGCCCGTTCTTCTGGGTCTGCCTCCGCCGGCCGGCCAACCCGTTTGCCGGAGTTTCGGCCGCCAACCCCATGATCGTGGTCGACGCGATGCGGTTTCCATTCATCGAGTCGGGGCCCAAAGCGACCCCTAACTACCTGTTCTCGTACCAGCGGCTCCAGCCGTTCCGGGGCGGACACGCCGTGCCCATGCCCGGCGTGACCGGCGCGCTGGATCCGCGCTACGGCTACAGCGAGCAGATCGCCGTGCCGTCCACCTCGACGAGTAACGTAGGCTCGTCCGGGGGCACGCAGATTACCGGGACGAACCAGTTTTACCACACCCTTGGTGGGTCCAACGACGCTGGTGGTGTCCAGGGCGGCGCGTACCCCGGCGTTGCCGGCGTTCCCCCCACCGGCCCGCCTTATACCACCCCGCCGACCCCGCCTTATCTGTACGAGCCCTGGGACTATTTCCCGTTCAACGACCGCGACTTCACCAGCGTTGCCGAGCTCTTGATGGTGCCGGGCTGCCCGCCCGGGCTGTTCACCAAGCAGTTCGCCGAGTTCGCGCCCTCGTCGGCAAACGTGACCGGTGTCTTCAGCACGGTCACGCCGTATGCCAGTCTGACAACGACCCAGCTCTCGAAAACGCCGTCAATCAACAGCGGCATCTTCTCGAATCCGTTCAACTACAACACGGTGCCGCCCTCAACCCCGCTGACGCCCCACACGTTCCCCTACCTGGTGGACAAGTTCTTCTACACCGGGGCTTCCCCGACCTCGGCCACAACTTCGCTGTTCGGCGACCCCACCGGCGACGGCTGGTTCAAGATGTTCGAGTTCTTCGAGGTGCCCAGCCAGATGATCGGCGCCGTCGGCCCGGTGGCCCAAGGCACCAATTTCGACTGGCTGCGCCAGGACACCAAGCCGGGGCTGATCAACCCCAATCTGATTATCGACGAGGAGGTCTTCTTCAGCGTCTTCGGCAGCCAGCAGAACTTCAACCAGCAGCTCCTGAGCTTCGACCAGTTGCCGCCACCGACGTTCACGGGCGGGGCCTGGGTCAGCCCGACAACGACGGTGGGGGCCTCGCCGATCCCGCAGGTGGTGACCGCAACCCTGGGCAGCGGCGCGCCCGCCCACACTTACCCGATGAACAACGTAGGCGTGCTGGCCACCGACCGGCTCACGGGCCTGCTGAGCAACCGCATGAAGGCCTCGTTCGCTCAGTTCCTGGCGCTGCGACACGGGGGCTCGGGCTTCGTCTTCGGCTACGGCAGCGGGGCGACCGGTCAGAACTTCACGGTTCAGACCTCGCCTGCCTATCCCGTGGTTCCACTGAACACCTATGCGATTCCGGCCGACCGGCCGTTCCACTCGCTGTCGTACCCGGACATCAACTACACGGTCATGCGTCCCGCGGCGTTGCCGCCGTCGACGTACTCCGACCCGCCGACGCCGACCACGCCGCCGACTCCCGCTTGGCCGCCGACGGGATACACGGGCACCCCCGCCTACGTCGGCGACCCCGGCGTGCGGAATCCGTCGCTCTACCAGGGATTCCCCACCAACTTGAACGCAGGGACCCCCCCCTTCACATACACGGTGGGAAGCGTGCCGCAGAGCACCCCGGCAAGCCAGCTCCTGGTGCCGCCGGCCATCCCGGTCCGCCGCTTCTTCCAGCCGCCGGACGCGATTCCGAACCCGACCACTAACCCGGTCAGTAATGCGGGTGAGACGGGGGATCCGTATATCAACAACCTCGTCCCCGGGACCGCGCCAGTGGCCACCGGCGGGCTGCCGCCGTTCCAGGTCCCGCCGTCCACGGGGACCACTTACTCTGTTACCGACGGTGTCGTGAACCTGTTCTGGGTTCAGGGCGGGACTACTGCACCGCAGCCGCCGACCACGCCGTCGGTGCCGAACCCATACCTTGGCGTGAACTCGAACCTGGCGGGGAACGGGACCGCAACTTCTACATTCACGCCGGGAGCCACGTCGGTCATCGACACGAAGCAGAGCCCCTATTTTCGCACCGAGATGTTGCAGAAGGTGATGAACCTGACCACGGTGCGGACGCACCAGTACGCGGTCTGGATCACGGTTGGCTTCTTCGAGGTCAAGCGGCAGGGCGACCTCCAGATGGCGGGCGTGGGAGCGGGAACGTCGGCCGCCACCCTAGCTTTCGACATCCTCGGGCCCGAGATCGGCGCCTCGACCGGCCAGACGACGCGGTACCGGGGCTTCTTCCTGGTCGACCGGACCCAGCTCACCGGCTACGACCCCAACGTCATCGGCAGCTTCCGCCCCTCCGTCGTCTATCGCCAGACCATCGAATAATGACGCTGATAGTAGTCAGTGGTCAGTGGTCAGTGGTCAGTGGCCAGAAATGAGGGATACATGGAGGAATGCAACTAGCCACTAGCCACCAGCAACCAGCAACCAGCAACCAGCAACTAGCAACCAGCCCGATCGGCCGGGTACGTCACAAACAGTCAATGCTTGAACGTATTGTCGGAGGCGACGATACGCTGATAGAGTTGAGATTGAACCCGTCGTCAAACCCATGAAAGGACTGCTCATGAATTCCCGTCCTCGTCGAGGTTTCACCCTCATCGAACTGCTGGTGGTGATCAGCATCATCGGCGTCCTTGTCGGACTGCTGCTGCCCGCCATCAACTCGGCCCGCGAAGCCGGCCGCCGCGCCCAGTGCCAGAACAACCAGAAAAACGTCGGGCTGGCCCTCATACAGTTCTCCACGGCCAAGAATTCCTTCCCGAACTCGGGCATCTTCTTCGAAGATCTGACGAAGGTTAACCCTCTAGATCCGACGACCTCCTCGATCTACCTGGCGACCAACCTCCAGAGTGCTCCCACAGGCCTCTTAGCCCAACCGTTAGTTTACACCTGGGCAAGGAGCTGGGTCGTCGCGATCCTGCCCTACCTCGACCAGCAGGACCTGGCCAACGCCTGGGACAATAACGGCAACTACCTCGAAACGCCGCAGACAGGCGGATCAGCGACTGAAGCCAGCAACTACACGATCGGCAGCACCTCCCTGCAGATCTTGCGATGCCCGGACGACCTCAACGCTCAGGACGGCAAGGGTAACCTGAGCTACGTCGTCAACGGCGGCTTCTCGCGGTTCCCGGCCGAACCCATCGCCTGGAAGGGCACGGTGGTCAACGGCCAGAATGCCGGTTTCCAACTCCAGTGGCTGAGCTCCACGGATACTCCCGCGACGGCGCAGAGCATCGGCACCAAGATGGGCGTGATGTTCCCGGGCGCGATTGTTTCCACCAGCCAGACGGCGGGCACCGGACTGGGAACCACCTCGTTCTCATGGAACACCAACACGACCCTGAGCAGCATCCAGGATGGCCTGAGCAACACGATCCTCCTCGGGGAGAGCACGACAGCCGGTTATGCGGCGGTGGGTCAAGGCATCTTCGCCGACACCGAGACGAACTGGTCCTGCCCGCACCCGTCCTTCACCTCGTTCATGGCGTCTGACAACGTCTGCGACCCCACCACCCCTCTCCAAGGCAATGCCGGCACCTGCTACATCGCCAACCTCGGCCCGTTGAACGTGGCCGGCGGCCAGGTCGACGGACCGAACTGGGTCTACGCCAACTATCTGGGGACCTACGAGAACATCGGCTACGGTTTGGGCGGAGCCTTGAAGGGAGGCTTCCCGTATATCAACAGCGGCCATCCGGGCGGCTTCAACGTGACCATGTGCGACGGATCCGTCCATTACATCACCAACCAGATCAACGGCACCGTGTTCGCCAAGCTCGTCACCTCCGCGGGCAGCAAGCTGCCCCCGGGCTCCGGAACGACCTTCACGGGCCTCAAGCAGCTTCCTGTCAACCAGGATCAGTTTTCCCAGTAAGCTAGCTGAGCTCACCTGAGCCGATCCAGACAGTCCAGACGACCAGGATTTCATGAGACCCGCTCCGAGCCGGCCCCCAGGGCCGGTCCGGGCGGGTTTTTTTCTTTGGCCGGGGATGAAAATGGCCAGGGAGGAGGGAAGTCGGGGGGAGGGTTGGCCACAGAGGAACACGGATAAGAAAAACAACGGTTGAACAGAATGGCAGGACGAGGGCCGCACGCATCGCGAGCAGAGGAATCCGGGTGCGGACGCTTGAAGACCACAAGGAGGTACAGGAGGAACAGGAGGAATAAGGAAACCGTTTTCCATCCCGTTCCCGTTGGATTTGAAGCTTTCCTTCCTCCTGTACCTCCTGTCCTCATTGTGATTTGTCCGATCCTGAGTTGTTCCCTGCCAGTCGATTTCGCCTTCTGTTGAGCTGTCGAAAATTACCCTGCCTTTTCTGCTCGTTCCGCTTGTCTTTCATCAATCACTTCCCGTCCTTGAATTGATCTGCGTCCATCTGCGTTCACCTGCGGACAATACCGTGTTTCTTCGTGGCCCATGCCGCCTTTAGCGACAAGCCTTGTTCCGTCCGTTCTCACCCTGACCCCGCGCGTTTTA
>Ga0316363_10001569_pt1 | contig 19655 bp, 18 predicted proteins | sample Sb_taG_3_FD_200459 | JGI IMG/M metagenome (GOLD analysis project Ga0316363, IMG submission 200459) | Peat soil microbial communities from Weissenstadt, Germany - Sb_50d_a_PC metaG (v2) (version 2) | ecosystem: Environmental > Terrestrial > Soil > Wetlands > Peat | place: Germany: Weissenstadt...
TACGACTTCCTCGACTCGCCGGAATACCTTAGCAAGGGGGATAAGTACTTTGTCGATCACATGTACCAATCGCTCCTCGGGCGCACGTACGACGCAGCCGGAGAGGCGTACTGGCTAAACGCGCTGGGGGACGATCTGTCTGGCAATGCTACCCACGCACCAAGCTTGACCCATGAGCAGGTCGTCACGGATTTTCTGTATTCGCCGGAATGGCTCAATCGGTTGGTTGAGGGGTATTACCAGGTCGTTCTTCAACGGCTTGCCGACCCGCAAGGTTTGAACGACTGGCTGACGGCGCTTCAACAGGGGGCACCGTTCTCGACGATCGATCAAGAGTTCCTCTCATCCGACGAGTTCTACAGCGATGCGGCGGCACATGCGTAAACTCAACTGGATTAGGGCCAACTGGCAACGTTGTTTTCACAGAGTTGCAGCATCTTGGGCAAGCAGATATCGATGTGATAGCGGGTCTGTTTATCACCCAGCATTGAAACGCCGGTTGCCCAACTCGAAGGGTGGCCGGCACCATCACCGTCACGGCCCGGGCCGCCAACGGCACCATTGCCACCGGCTACCTGGGCACGATTCACTTCACCAGCAGCGACACGCAGGCCGGGCTGCCGGCCAACTTCACCTTCACGGCCGCCGACCAGGGGGTCCACACCTTCACCATCACGCTCAAGCTGTTCAGGGGCGACATATGCGGGTGTGCCCATGAAGGCGTCGGCTTGCGTCAGTCCGGCCCCGCGTTTCTGTTCACTGCGCATCCGTGCAAGCCCGAAGTCGAGAATTTTCAGTATCCCCTTCGGCGTCACCATCAAGTTCTGCGGCTTAACATCGCGGTGGACCATCCCTTGCTCGAAAGCGTGTTGCAGCCCCAGCGCCGCCTGACGGGCGAAGTGGCAGGCATTGGCGATTGGCAGTGGACCAGTCTTCTCCACCAGCTGAGCTAGGTTCATCCCCTCCACGAACTCCATGACGAGAAAATGCTTGTCCTTCGATTTCGGTAGCGCCCCTGGGGGCTCCGCGGCCCTTGGGGCGTATGCGCGCACCCTGCTTCTGCGCGGAATTTCGATCTTGCTTGTTGATTTGCCGGAAGGGCCCCGCAATACTGTGTGTGCATCGCGCTTGCGTCCTGGCCGCGTGCGTGGCGCTGGCCGCGAAGGACCCCAAGCTGACGGAGAGCAAGCGCAACGAAACAAGCCAGGTGTAGTGGTCCAGCGATTTTTCCAGGTTGGCAGGTTGGCCCTAACATCGGCTCACGTCATCGGCTAAGTTTGATATGGTCATACACGGAGCCGTGCTGTGTGTGACGACATTCTGCTGGGGTCTCTTTTGAACCCCTGTTCAGTGCGCCGAAGTTTCGGCTCACTGAACAAAAGTGCGTCGAAAAGTCGCTGGACCAGTACACCTTCACTAGGAACCGGCTTTGCATCCGCCCGGGGAAAACGAAAGGGGACGCAGCTCGGAATCGAGCTGCGTCCCCTTTGTGATGAGATTCATCGGTCTCAGGCCGGCAGGTAACGGCGACGAGCATGGACGAAACCTACCGCGACGATCGCGATGCTTGCCAGGATCATTGTGGACGGTTCGGGAACGCTCCCCGCCACCGCGCTCACAAAAACACTTTCGGAGCTAACTCCGGTGATCGCGGTTGTCTCGAGAAGGGCCGACACGCTCGTTGGACTCACCGTGTAGGTATAGATGTCGTGGCCGTCGATCGCATAGAGTGTATTGCCGAAGATGAGGCCGGTGATCGCCCGCTGGCCAACCTCGGCGGGACCACTAAGTCCATTGTTAAGGCCGCCGGCCCCAGCCAGTGCCCCGCGACGCCCGCGGACATCGTCGCTACGATCTACGACCGCCTGGGCATTCCCGCCAATCTGGAATTGCACGATCGACAGCATCGGCCGTACCAGCTTGTGCCGTGGGGTAATTACGCGAGATTCTGGCGTGAGCGGGGGCAGGGTTCGCTTGCTAGCAGAAGTCCTTGTCGCTCTGCATCTCAGGAAACGCAGCCGTCGTGACGAGGTGGCAGGGACAGGACAGTGAGGCCAACCAGTTGTCCCTTGGCCGAGCCTCTTGCGCGACACGCCTCCGCGGCAGCCATGACCGGACTGGCCTCTTTTTCAAACGCCGATTCTTGGGGCGGCCCGGCATTCACCTTGCGGAACACGTCCAGCTTCCCTGAAGCTGCCCCATAGCCGAGTAACCCGCCGACCGCCAGCATGGCGATCATTTGTAATCGAGTGCTTTTGAGCACGATGCTCCTCCTCTTGTACACAGGCTGGGATCGATAGGGCCCGAAACGCTCGAGCCGAACTGCCACTTCTCTCTTCCACCCCTCATGTTAGTCCCCATTATTCCCGTTCGATAAACACCTCCAGCCTTCCCGCGCGGACGGCCTTCAGGAGGATCTCGTGGTCGCGTTCGCTCTGGTCGGCATAGGCGATGGAAAAGTCGGCGATGGCTTCATCGAAGGCCTCGCTCTTGCCCAGGTAGCCGCTGATTTTCGCGGGTTCGCCAGCCCGCTCTTGAGCCAGTAGAGCTTCGGTCGTTTTCGGGCGTGGTCGTTCCTTACGAACCCGAGTTCATGACTCAGCAGCAGGGGTATTTGTGGCTGCGGTGGCACATCTGGCTGCAGCAGCAATCTACGGGAAGTAACTGTTCTTAGGGAGCGCGATTCAGGCTCTCCCTCCGCATGGGCTTTGACGCCGCCATCGTCACAGATGATCAGGCCTTTGGCCTCGCACTTGCGCATTGAAGGTCGCATGTCCCAGTTGCTAGCATCGTCCTCTCCGTCGGGGAGCTGGTTGGCGATTTCCTGGGGATACCTCATCCACGACAAGCAATCCTGCAGCGTGTATTGTGGCGCGCGTCGGTGCCTCATCGACGGATGCATCGAAGGGCATGTGCAATGAACCCAATTCAACAAAACTGGAGCCATCATTTGCCTTGCATTCCGGCACGGGTGAGGTACTCATGTGACCGCGTTGCATGAACCAATCCCTCACCGCCGGAGAGCACGCCATGCCTGCATTATCCACCTGGAACCTCGACCCAACCCGCATTCTGACCCGCCGCGAACTCACGACTGTCTTAGCCGACCTAACCACCCGGGCCGCACGTTACGCTAATTACCAACGCAACCTAATCATCGTTCGCCTGGCGTGCTGCTGTGGCCTTCGGGTTTCCGAGATCGCCGGGCTGCAGCTAGACGGCGTGGTGGCGGACGTGCAGCGCCCGCATCTCCGGTTGCGGCGACAGATTACGAAAGGGAAGCGAGCGCGCTGCGTGCCGGTGTGGTGGGATGGAGGGACGGTGGCCGACCTCGTGGCGTGGAAGGCGCGGCGGATGGAAGATGGCGCCGGCGGCACGGACCCGTTCGTGTGCTCGGTCCAGTCCAATCGGCGCGGCTTAGCACTTCAAAGAGCGGCAGTGAGCATTGCCGTAGTCGGCTGGCAGAGTTTAAGGTCCCGCGCCGCTTTACCGTCGCCTCAGGCCTGCCGCGTGGTGCAATAGGCAAAATCCTTAAGCGAGCATTGCGCGATTGGAAGGGGCATGGATGAGTCGTCTTCCGGCAAACCGATACCCGCTCCCACGGTCAAGAACATTGCCCGTCCCACGTAATTCTTGCCAAAGCATTAGCGGGAAATCCGGGTACACGCAACAGGCATTGACATAACACCAGCTCTCGGACTTGGCCCCATCTCCCTCGGATGGCCGGAGTATTTCACAAATGGTTGATCGTTGGCAGGACCCGTGACTGGCACATTACGGCGCTCCGAATTACTGGCATTTAAGTTCTCCGGCCGAGCGGAGCAGAAGGGGACGGATGGACACACCTAACATGTGCCCACTAGAGGATAAGGTCATGAAGCTTTTCAATCGTCTGTTCCGATCCGCAGCAGAGAAGTCCGCCGCAACTCAACGGCTGCCTGGGCGGGTTCGAGCGAAACTGTCACTCGAAGGCCTGGAAACCCGACTCGGCATCACATCGACACCGACTACGTGCAGTCGCTCTACATCAACCTCCTCGGCCGCACCGGCGGGCCGGACGAACTCACCAGTTGGTACAGCCAGATCCAAACACTGGGCCTGGCAGGCATCGCCAACGGCTTCCTCACGTCGCAGGAATACCGCGGGGACAGCGTCAGTGGCGATATCGCGGCCTTCCTCCATCGTCCTGCAACCGCAACGGAAGTCGGCAATTTCATCGCCACGCAGACCGACTTGCTCGGGCTCGAGGCAGCGGTCCTGAGCACGCAGGAGTATTTCACAAATGGTTGATCGTTGGCAGGACCCGTGACTGGCATATTACGACACTCCCAATTACTGGCATTTCGTTCTCCGGCCGAGCGGAACAGAAGGGGACGGATGGACACATCTAACATGTACCTAGGACGAGGCGGCATGGGAGTGGTCTACAGAGCTCGGCAGCTCCGGCTGGAGCGCGTGGTAGCCCTGAAGATAGTCTTGTATGGGGCGCATGCATCAACTGATCGGCGCATGCGATTTCGGGCCGAGGCGGACGCCATTGCCCGCCTCCAACATCCCAGTATCGTCCAGGTCTACGAGTTCGGCGAGCATGAAGGGGTCCCGTTCCTCGCGCAGCGCAATCAAATCGCGGCTCGCGCTCACCTCTCGACGGCGGCCAGAACGGGATATCCAATAGAGAGGGACGTCGGGGTGTGTCAGGCGCCAGTGTGTTTAATTAATCACCAGTTCTGCGACATCGGAGCAAATTGATGGCGACAACAGGTAAGCGATCAAATCCCATGATCATTGCGGGTGTGGTGTTCCTATGCGCCGGGGCTACCTTCCTCGCGGCTAATCTGGCCGTCGGAGTTGGTATGATCGTTGTTGGAGGAGCCTTAATCGGCGCCAGCGTAGTCGCCTCTCGCAAGGCCGATCCTCCTCCCGATGACCGCACGGTGGGCTCTCCTACCGGCGACAGCGGGGATGGCTGACCGGACGACGCCCGTATGGTTCAAGAATTCAAGCGAACGCAAATTGCAGTTAGAGTCCGAGATTGTCCTTGGCGATTCATACAGATCTCGACTGAAGAACGCAGAGCGACGATTCAAGGGGGAGTTTGGGCCTATACTTGCGCGCACGGTGAGGGCTTGCTGCACCCCTGCGGGTTGGACATATGCGATCCAATGGCAACTGCACAAACATTGCCGTTCCATCCAGTTCTTGGGATCTAGGGTGCGCAGCGATGTCCGGACCAGACTGACACGCGGGCTCGAGCGGTCAGGATTTTCAAGAGGAAGCCCGTACCCGCATGAAAGAGGGCCGGCACGTCCGCGACCGGGAAGCCACAGCCGGGCATCGTCCGCCTGTTCGACTGCGAGTTCATTCCGCGGCACGGCTGCGCCGTTTTGATTGGGCCGGCGGTAAATATAGATGCGAGTTTCGACGCTCTATTCCAGACCGAACGACAGGCAAGCGGTTTCACGAGGCCCCGGAGTGCGATCTTCCAGCTGGGTCCATGCAAGACATCTGGATGGGGCTGTCACCAGACCATTCAGAGGAGACGGTCAATTTCGTCTTGTCGAAGAAGCGGCTCGGTTGGTTTGAGGTTCGTGTTTCGGCGATGGTCCCTTGCAAGTCGTGGTCAAAATGTCACAAAGTTATGTTGTGAGTCAGGTGCATCATTCGTTCGGAAAAGGGCTTTGAGATCGCACTGCCTCGCCCCAGAACGCTCGAAGCAGGGTAAATATCGTCCTTCAACCGGGATTGGCTCTTTTTCAGCGATCATTACTCCTGGCTGGGTCGTCGTAGCACTGAACTAACCTGCGTCCAACCTCGACCGGCACGCCAAGTCTCGACACGTCTTCGATGCCAGTGGAAATCGCAATTAGAGAACCCAACAGCTTCCGCTCCTCCTCGTTGGGCAGTGTGTCGTTTCCCAGAAAATCCTCGTGGTAGGCAAGCCACGCCTTCGTGATCCTGAACCACAGGGCGACCTCCCTTTGCGGGTGCATGTCCCTCATGAAGCCGATCTCGAACTGCTCCAGGGTCATGCCGGTGTGCTGGCCGATCACGTCGAACACGGCCTTGATCTGGTCGAGGAATTCAGGCGACAACGACTCGTGGCGAATCGGCCCTGGTCGGAGTTGCTTCGGATCGACTTTACCGGGGGACCGGCCCCAGGTTCTAGCGCCGCAGGTCCCAGGTCCTGTTGCGGGCGTTCATCTCCAGGTCGGCGTAGTTGTGGTTGTTGCCGTCCAGGTTGAGGAAGCTCTCGAAGTGCGTCCCTGCGTAATTGGGGCCAATGTCCCGCAACCCTGATTAGGGCGAGCAAAGAACTGTCCCTTCCACCATGTATTTGCACGCAATGACAAGGAACTCGTTTGTGTCTCCCTGGCGGCAAATCCATAAGCATCTAGTCCCGTTGTTGTTCGACGTCATGGTTCGGTCGCCAACGAGGCACACACCAGCTCTCTGTTGGTGCGCGCATAGATGTGGCGATTCGCATAAGCCGGCGCCGCCCACGCACACTTTCGTCCTGAGAAAGTCACGGCCGGCTCCAGCACACGAGCCCGGCTGACCTCGTGATAACCTGTCGAGGTCACCTGGGCCCGGATCAGCTCGCCACCATCGTTGTAAAGCAGAACCGAACCGCCGATTACGGTTGGATGGACGCTGGCTCCACTTTTCCGATCGGTCACCTTGTCCGTCTCCCAGAGCTGCTTGCCGGTCTTCGCGTCGAGACAGACAAACTCGCCGAACGAGCGAGCGGAATAGATGTGATCATCGCGGAACAGAGCGGTCGAGGTGTCGCTCAGGACTCGGCGGGCCGTGGCCCGCGACTGGGGCCAGAGGATCACGGCGCCGGGCTTGTTCTGGTCGAGCTTCATCATCAAGCCGCCGATCAACAAATATCCGTCGTGATAAACGGGCGTCGAGACGGCAGCGTCCTGCGTCGTGTTGAGCTGCTGCCGCCAAAGCGTGTTGCCCGTCGCGGGAGCCAGCGCGGTTACCGATCGATCCGTCCAAACGATGAGTTGGCGCGTTCCGGCCGAAGTGATAACGACCGGCGAACTCGCGGTCGCTCCTTCGTCGAGCGCTTTCCAGACATGCTTGCCCGTGTGCTTATTCAATGCGATGACGGAAGCACCCGGTTTTGCGCCGACCAGAAGGATCAGGAGATCGCCCTCGATCAACGGTGACGGCGAGGGGCAAAGATCACTCCCGGGATATTCCTTAAGAAGATCCTTCCGCCAGAGCACGCTGCCTTTGACCGCCTCCAGGCAGAACACATTTCCGGACGCCCCCAATGTATAAATTCGCCCGTCAGCGGCGACTGGCGTCGCAATCGGGCCGCGCAGATACTTCTCATCGAACGCGATGTCCGGATAATTGACGTCATACGTGTAGCTCCAGAGCGGCTTGCCGGTCGCTGCGTCGAATGCATGCACGCGCTCGCGGGCCTTGGGCTTAGCCAACTCCGAGTCGGTGACGAAAACGCGCCCGCCAGCTACGACGGGGCTGGAAAACCCGATTCCGACGGCAGCGCGCCAGCGGATTTTCAATCCGTGGGGCGGGAATGTTTGGAGGATTCCCGACTCGCTCCACACGCCATCGCGGTTCGGCCCGCGCCACTGTGGCCAATCTTCGGCGTGCACAGCAACAGCGAGAATCAACGGGAAGATGAACACCAAAGTGAAGCCAGCCCTTGCAGCAAGGACCATCGCCTTATTCCTTCATCGAGCTGTCACGTATTGAGATCGTCACGTCATCAGCGCCATCTCGGACAAACGCGTCACATGTTCGTGCCGGTTCCCTCCGGCTGCGCCCCGACCACCCGTCAGCGCCAATCGAGACCTCGCCGTGGATCGTTTGCCAGAAGCTTCAGGCTAGTCGAAATGTCGGAAACCGGTGTTGCAAAATGGTCGATTTTCGGAATGTAAGGGAAATCGCTTGAGCCGACATTTTCCAGATGGATTCTCAATCGACGCTGATACACGCGATCGAAGCCCAGCCTACACCGATCGAATCGGTGAATCAACGAAATTCTCACTCTCGGAACGACTCGGGGTCACCTCCTTGAGAAACAAGCCCACACAAAGAAGCCGACGGACTCGTCGAGGGCCCCCTCGCAAACGTTCCAGATCTTCCGCATGCTCTTGCTACCTCTGGAGGAAGTCCAGCAATCGGCCCGGTATCAACACGTGATGGGCCTTGTCTTCCGCGTAGACCGTCAGCCTTGCGGGCAGTGATCATGACTAACAGCCGCCACAGATCCTCACTATCGAGCAGCTGGGGAAAACGACCCAGGCGGATTTTGATGCACTTCGCCGTGAAGAATATCTGCAAGCAAACCCACAGCTTGCTCCGGCGGATCAGGGAGAAATCCTGATGCGCGTGGGCATCGCTTGTTATTGGCCCCGGAGGCGAGGTGCTGAGATCGCATGACACCTTCGATCCGAGGGAACACCAGGCCGGTGCAGCTGAGGTAATCGCCCGCCCGGAAGCGCTCAACGGCCTTCTCGAAGATCGGGATGTGGGCGGCGCGCTCCTCCAGTTCGCTGCCGTAGAGGATGACCGGAATAATGACGCCAGCTAGGCCCGAGATCAATTGCTGGAGAGCGGCCTGTGCAACCAGGTCAGGAGCATGCAGGATACTCTTGATCTCGTCTCGAAGAGCGCTGACCAGCGCCTTTCGTTGCTCGCTCTTGTCCTGGTCCTGGACCAGTTCATAGGCCTTCACCCGTCGTGGCCGAATGTCAAAGGGTAGGTTGTCAACATTGCCGGTCGTTTTGTTGAAGACGCAGATGATGTGATCCCAGCCGAGCAAGGCGAAGACACCGCTACCCAAATCCCGGTACAATGGTGATGCGAAATAGAAAATCAACCGGCCCGGGCTTATATTCAGATATCTCTTGTCACGGCTGGAGACGCGACATGTACCGGTTCTTCATGGCCGCCAGTATCACGTTGCTCCTGGGTGCCTTGGCCCAGGCCGACGAAGTCCGACCTCCAATACACGAGCGCTTTGCCGCGGCTGATGCCGATGAGCCGGTGAGCTTCCGGCAGCATGTCCTGCCGCTGCTGGGACGCCTCGGCTGCAACGGCCGGGCTTGTCACGGATCCTTCCAGGGCCAGGGAGGCTTTAGGCTCTCGCTCTTTGGTTATGATTTCAAAGCCGATCACGATGCCCTCACGGCTGGCGCAACTCCGCGCGTAGATCGTGAGGATCCGAGTGCCAGCCGGATGCTCGAGAAGCCAACCCTGGCCATCGCCCACAAAGGCGGCAAGCGTCTCGTAGCCGGCAGCTGGCAATATCGCGTCCTCCTGCAGTGGATTCAGGACGGCGCCAAGAACGACGCCTCGGACAAAATGCGCTTCGAACAGCTCACGGTCGAACCGAGCACGTTAAAATTTCGGCAGCCGAATGAGAAGAAGCAAATCAAAGTGATTGCCCATTGGTCCGATGGCACGGCTGAGGATGTAACCGACCTGGCCCGTTTTCGGAGCAACGACGACGCGATTGCCGCCATAAGCGACCAGGGCCTCGTGGCGGTGACAGGCAAGGGCGATACGCATGTCGTGGCCTTCTACGACAACGGCGTCATGCCGGTGCAGGTGATCCTCCCCGTTTCCAATCAGATCGGAGCGCGTTACCCGGCCGTCCCCACGCCCACAAAGATCGACCAGTTGGTCGTGGCCAAGCTGTGTGAAAGCGGCATCGTCCCTTCCGGCTTATGTACCGATCTCGAATTCCTGCGGCGCGTGAGTCTGGACCTCACCGGCAGCCTCCCCACCCCGGCGGAAATCGAAAAGTTCCAGGCTGACCAATCGCCGAACAAGCGTTCCAAGAAGATTGACGAGATGCTCGAACGACCGTCCTACGTTGCCTGGTGGACCACAAAACTGTGCGACATGACCGGCAACAATGGGGTTTACCGTGAAGCCCGCTTCAGCCCGGGCTATTCCCACCAGTGGTACGACTGGATCTATCGCCGTGTGCAAGTGAACGAGGGATACGACAAGATCGTGTCGGGGATCGTCGTGGCAACTAGCCGTGGGGACGGGCAGAGCTTTGATGATTTCAATAAAGAGATGAGTTCCTATTTCGCCAAGGAACACCCGGCTGACTTCGCCAAGCGCGAAACGATGCCCTACTACTGGGCCCGGCAGAACGTCGCCAAGCCGGAGGATAAGGCTCTCGGTTTCAGCTACGCCTTCCTGGGAGTCCGGCTGCAATGCTCCCAGTGCCACAAGCATCCTTTTGACCAGTGGACCAAACGCGACTTCGAACAATTCACCACGTTCTTCCAGCGCATTGCCTACGGCACCCGCCCCGCCGACCGGGAGGCATATACGAAGCTGGAGACTGCTTTGAAACCAACCGATCCGGCTGCCAAGGGAAAGCAGCTCGATGTAATCAGGGAAGGGCTGGTCCGCGAAGGGAAAACCATTCCCTGGCGAGAAGTCTATGTGGCTCAGCCGGGCGACACCGGAAATGTCAAGGGACAGCCAAAGAAGCCTCCTTCGGCGAAGGCCCCGCCCAAACCAAAGCCGATCGTGGCCAAATTGTTCAATGAACGCGAAATCGCTCTCGATCCCAAGTCCGATCCTCGTGAAGTCCTGCTGAACTGGATGCTGCAGCCGGAGAATTCCTACTTTGCTCGTGCCTTCGTGAATCGAGTCTGGTCGAACTACTTCAATGTCGGCATTGTCGAACCCCCTGACGACCTGAGCCTTGCCAATCCCCCCAGCAATGCCGCCCTCCTCGAATACTTAGCCGACGGCTTTCGCAAGCACGGCTATGACATGAAATGGCTGCACCGCGAAATCGCGACCAGCCGTACCTACCAATTGAGCTGGAAGCCCAACGAGACAAACCGACTCGACACGCACAACTTTAGCCGGGCCTGGCCGCGGCGACTGCCGGCGGAGGTGGCTGTCGACGCAATGACCCAGGCAACCGCTGCCACCGAGAACCTACCAGGCTTGCGCGAGCAAGTGAACCAGCGGGCCATCGGCACCGGCACGGGCTTCAGCCCTAGGAACAAGACGAAATTGGGGTACGCCCTTGCCGTGTTTGGCAAGCCCGACCGAGTCCGCAATTGCGATTGCGAGCGCTCCAGCGATCCGGGCCTTCTCCAGACTCTATTCATGCTCAACGACGGGGAAATCCAGGGCATGATCAACCGCAAGGACGGCTGGATCTCCGAAATCACCCGCCGCTTGGACCCTCCGGTGAAGCCGGCCAAGAAAGAGACAACCATTGCCAACCATCCCAAGGAGGCGGCTGCACGGGCTAAGGTCGTCGCGAACTTGAAGCAGCATATCGGCGAACTCAAGAAAGCAGGCAAGGACGAGGACGCCACGGCCCTCCAGCGTGTTCTGCAAGCCGCCCAGAACAATCCTGCGCCACCGCCGGTAACGAAGGACGTAGCCAAGACGAAACAAGCGGCCCAGGCTCCGCCCGCGAATCAGCAGCATGCTCTTCCGGCCGAAGAGCAAAAGCTGATTCGCGAGGCCTACCTCCGGACGGTCAGCCGGCCGCCTTCGGAAAAGGAGCTGGCATTGGCCCGGCAATACTTGAAAGATTCGAAGAGCACTGTGCTAGGAATGCGCGACCTGCTCTGGGCCCTCCTGAACACCAACGAATTCATCGTCAATCACTAGGCGTGCCGCCCAATGACCGCCATCCAGAAAGGACATTCCCATGGCCTTGAATCGGACTTGCGACGGCGTTACCCGGCGCGACTTTCTTAGAGTAGGCGTGTTGACCGGCACCGGTCTATCTCTCGCCGGCTACCTGCGCATGGCCGAGGCGGGGACCATCGCCCCAGCGAAGGCAAAATCCGCCATCTTCATCAACCTGGGCGGCGGCCCTTCGCACATGGATTCCTTCGATCTAAAACCCGATGCTCCGACAGAATATCGTGGCGAGTTCAAGCCGATCGCCACGAACGTGGCCGGCATGCAGATCTGCGAGCATCTACCCAATCTCGCCAAGTACGCCGACAAGTATGTGATCCTCCGCGGCGTCAGCCACTCGTTGGCCGAACACGGACTGGGCACGCAGTACATGAATACCGGCAACCGGCCGATCCCGGCTCTGGAGTACCCCGGTTTTGGCGCCGTGGTTACCAAGGAACTCCCTGGCCCCGCCGACCTGCCGCCGTTCGTGGCCATTCCCAACACTCCTCAACGCCCAGGCTACCTCGGTGCGCCTTACGCCGCGTTGCAAACCAGCGGCACGCCTGTGCTAGGCAAGCCGTTTAATGTTCGCGGCATAACCATTAGCAGCGACGTGACTATCACCGACATGGAAAAGCGTGAACGGCTGCTTCGGGACGTCGATACCGCCTTCAAGGATGTCGAGACCAAGAGCAACCTGCTCGAAGGCTTGGATAAATTCAAAGAAAAAGCCTACAGCATCCTCAGCTCGAAGCGGGCCCGCAAGGCGTTCGATCTTAGCCAGGAAGATCCCAAGGTGGCTGAACAGTTTGGCAACTTCGGCTTCGGCCAAAGCTGCTTGCTTGCCGGCCGGTTGATTGAAGCCGGCGTGCGCTTTGCAACCGTGTCGCTAGGCGGCTGGGATACGCATGCCGGGAACTTTGCCCGGCTGAAGGGTACGGTGCCGACCGGCAAAGGCGCCAAGCGGCAGGCCGGACTCTTGCCGCAGCTCGATAGCGGCTTGTCGGCTCTCTTGAGCTGGCTGGCAAACAAGGGCTTACTGGAATCGACCGCGATCATGGTCACGGGCGAATTCGGCCGGACACCCAAGGTGAACAAGAATGCTGGCCGCGACCACTGGGCGCGTGCGATGTTCGTGCTCATGGCCGGCGGCGGCATCCGCGGCGGCCAGGTCATCGGCGCCAGCGACGCCAAGGGAGAAGGCCCTGCCGGCACCGGCCACAAACCAGACGACATTGCCGCCTCGTTCTACAGCGCGCTCGGCATCGATCCCAGAAAAGAATACCAAACTAGCACCGGCCGTCCCGTGATGATTGTCCGCGAAGGGAAGGTCATCAACCAGCTATTTGCCTAGGGCGGCAGCTCCGTCGTTTTACTGCTCCGAAGTAAGATGCCACGACCTTGAGCGTGGAGTCTCAAGGTGGCTTCTACTCCAACTCGGCCAGTTCTTTTTTCTGTCGTCATTCCGCTACTGCTCCGGCGACGAACCGGCTCGGGCCTGGGTGGGCGACCGCCTTCACACCCTGCGTGATCTCATGCCAGATGCTCATGGGATTTCTCCCTGCTTGTGACAGCCCTGACCGGCCTCCGGAGGCTACTTCTCCCAGATGAGGCGGTTAGATGAGTCGATGCTTCTCAATTCAGGGCGGGGCGACCTCGGGCACTGATCACGGCTCGGGCGATGGAGTTACTGCCACCACCTCCGGGGGTGAAGGGTTACATATACCCAGAGAACAAGCACGCCCCCGAGGATCGCCACGATCCAGCCGTGCCAGGCATTGCCGGAAAGAGAGAAAGGCTCAGGCGGCGCTCTGGCTGCTTGGCGCGTCATCCGGAAGAATGGTTCTGTCAAGGTTTGCTCTGGCCTCTAGGAGGCTACGCTCAGAGGCCGCCAGACGCGCCTTCGTTTCATGGAGTTGCTCTTCCAACCCATTTACCCTTTGCTGCAGTGGCGTGACAGCTTGGAGTTCTTGCGCTAAATCCGGACCAACCAGTGCAATCCAGTTGGTGTCTGCCCCGTCGCGACTGAGGTCGGCATCCGCAGTGCAGGAATAATTCAACTCCGAAAAAACTGTCGGGTGTGCAGCCGCGATTTGTCGGGCCTCGCGTGCCGGCAGCAAGCTCCGCCACAATCCAGGCCGCCCTTGCCAGAAGTGGTGGCCAGATTGAGTAATCTGCCGAAGATTTGCCATGGTGGTTGCCGCCAAAGCCTCCACGATGGACCTGTTGGTTCTCACTCCGTCCTGGTATCGCCGGCTGAGGCAACGCGGCAAGGACGTCGCCCGGTTCGTGTCCACCTTGGCCAGCTATGCTGCCCGCGCTGTCAAGAGCGGCCGCCGACTCTGTGGCCAGGAGAAAGCCAACGACGTGCTCTCGCCCCGTGCCCAACGGCGCTATGGCTTCCAGGTCGAGGGATTGCCCGAAGACCACAACCGCCTCAGGGAGCCGCTGCTCGACGCGCTCCATGATAATACCCAGACGCCGGTGCCCGACCAAGTCGTGTTCCGCGTCGATTTTCCGGAGTGGCGGAACAGCCGCAGCAAACGCGATCGACGCCTCATGGACGAACTCCTGGTCGGCGAGCGGACGCAAGACGTGTCCCGAAAGTTCGGCCTGTCAGCGGGGCGGGTGAGCCAGCTCCGTCGGGAATTTCACCAGGATTGGCTGGCTTTCTGTGATGAACCCTGAGCCGGCATCCCTTCGTGGCTTGCGGGGGTACTGAGATCAAGGGTCAGCCTACGGAGATGGTCTTGTTGCCGTCGCAGGCTCTGGTCCATCAGCACCCCCGAGTGGGGTTGGCTCATCCGCCTTCGTATCGAACAGGGCACACTTGCCGGCCAGCCACTGCCACACCACGTTTTTCGAAGCGAAGCGGGCCGAAAGTTACTGTTTTGCAAAACAGTAACTTTCGGCCCGCTGCACGAGCCGGGCTTACCCTACAAGCCTACCGACGCGACGAGCTCCAGAAGGGGCAGCAGGAAAAGTATTCTCATACAAAAGGCTCTGTGACCGATGCCGATTCTCATCTTGTCTCATTTTGCCTGCCCTGGAGAAAAGCAATTTGACAATACCATCGAGTCGTTTTAGAGTTCCTTGGTGGTCGATGCTGCAGCATGTCTCGATAGCCATGCCAAGAGTTTCCATTAGGTAACTTTTCCTCGAAAGCGCAAACCCGCTCGAAGGCGGGGATGCAACGTCATTGGCCTGCGCCCACAGGTATTTCTAGTGGGTGGATCGCCAGATTACCAAAAGGAAGAAGAAGATGCGCAAACTTGGTACCTTGTTCGCCGGTTTCCTCCACGAGGAAGATGGACCGACGGCTGTCGAATACGCCGTCATGCTGGCTCTGATCATTGTCGTATGTATTGGTGCCATCACCACATTGGGCACCAACGCCAACTCGACATTCACCTCGGTCGGCAATGCCGTGAACGTAGGGACTTAGGCCTTTTGCCCAGGGGATCTTTCGGATGGGAAGTCATTCGCGAGATCCCCAGTCGGGCCTTGGCATAAGCCGGCGCCTTGATCCCACGTGCTGCCAGTAATGGCGATGGCGCTACCTTTCGGAGGGCTGTGCCCCGCAACCACCGTACCGGCCAAGGCCATATCAAGAGGGATGGTCGCGAGATAGGCCAGAGCCGGCAAGGTGGCCAGTGCAAGGGCCGGGTAATGCAGCGGCGGCGTGGCACGATAAGATGGGCACCGGAGTAGGTTGCAGTCGCCTGGCGAGATAGGGGAGCGCTTGCGCCGGGGCTGCGGCCAAGTCCTGGATCGTTGATTGACTTCATAGAGCACAATGCCAATGAGGTCGTCGTTCTCATTACACTGGTGGCCCACCGAGCCTCCTGCTGCTTTACGACGATCTGCCGAGCCCCAAGCAATTGGCCGAGTTCCAGCAACGGGTCGCGGCCGCCCGCCAAATCCCGGCTCCCAGTGTTCGGATCGGCAACGTAGGCCACGTCCGGGCTGAGGCGCACTCCAAACTGCGTGTAGAGCTTGGAAATGCCAGCGTTGGCTTGATAGGAAGGCAGCGACTCGTACTGGCTGAAGCCGCCGCCGCTGCCGCCGAAATACGAACTCCAGAGGCCATATCCCCACCCGGTTTCACTGGCGATCGTATTCGACTTGGTGAGGTTCAGAGTCGTGCCGCCGACGCTTACGACATTGGGGGAGACGGCCGGCCAGATAGTGCCGGCACCGCTGTCACCCGATGCCGCCACAAACGTCACGCCCGGAGTCGAGAAATAAGAATCCCAATTAGTTTCTTTGGGAACCTCGCCAATTCCCCAGCTCATCGACACCACGTCCACGCCGGGATAGGTTGCCGCGGTTTTGACCGCGTGGAGCAGATCCGTCGGTTCGCCTGTCGAGGCATTCTGCAGATCGGATGCGGCTTCCACCAGGACGATCTTCGCCTTCGCCGGTCAGGGCCAAACTCGCCGACCAGGACTGCGTATTTGTCAGCCACGGCGGTCACTAAAGCGTCTCGATTCTTCTTCACGGGATAGATGTGCGTATCGTAAAGCACTCCATTCCCTTTCGGGTCGGAAAGGTGCGCGCGAGGTGACGAAGGATCTGGTAAAATTTCCCGTTGAACAGGTCAAAGCGACGCCGAGAACCAAATCCGTGTAAAACCAGGAAGCAGAGGATGACCGTGGCGAGCTTGTGGGCGCTCGCCTCTGCCCACTTCGTACTGAGATATCCCCTTCGCCAGGCTTCCCCGGCCGGATCGCAGCGCATGCGGTTCGGATCTAATCCTGCCGCTAAATCCTTTGCATCTTGCAAGACTTATCAGTAACGGCGCGCTGCAGCCGCCGGGGTTTCTCAAGACAAGAGAACTTTTCGGACGATACCGAATAAGCCGTCTTTGTCATGCTTGTCGAGTAGCACAGGTGGATCATGGGGCGACAAGTTCAGGTTGGTAAGTTAGGTGATCTAAACCGACTGGTGCGCCCATTCTTTTTAATTGTGTTCGCAGGGGCCTGCCTGGCGCAAACCACGGGTTGCACGCGGAATTTCTTCCGCAAACAAGCGGACCAGGAAGTGGCCGATGTTCTGGCCGAGAAAGACCACTATCCCGACTCGAGCATCGAGCAGTGGCACGTCTACCCCGACCCTCGCGCTCGCTTTGCCGACGACAGTGATCCCGACCATCCGCTCATGCCACCCGACGATCCGGAAGCTTGGCAACAATCGCCTCACCCACAGAAACCTGGCAAGGATGGGACACTTCGTGTGGTTGGAGCCGGCTATCTGGAGTTGCTGGGGCGTTGGAGCACCGAGAACCGAGCAGAAAAAACGAAAGCCGCGTCGGCCGAGCGAGCGCTTAGCGCACTTGGGGGAGAACCGGCGGATGTGACTGGGTTGCCTGGGGAACCTCCCGTCGGCCAGACGCCGCAAGGTGGTTCCGGAGAGGGACTCGCCGGAAAAGGTGGAGGCACGGACGACACCTACACCTCGACCATTCTCCGAACGGAACCCAAGCCTGGCGGGGTCCAGCCTTACCTTCTTAATCTAGATCAAGCGTGCGAATTGGCCGTCATCAACGCTAGAGAGTACCAGGACGCCCGAGAAGACTTGTACATGGCGGCGCTGCCGGTGACTCTTGAGAGATTCAGTTTTGCAGCCCAGTTTTTTGCAGCCGAGCAATCGCTGCGCGAGTGGGCGGGAGCCACGTCGCCCGAAGGAACCCGCAACGACTGGACTATGAACTCCAATGCCGGGTTCGCCAAGCTTTTCTCAACCGGCGCGCTGCTGCTCTTCAACTTTGCCAATCAGACGGTATTCAACCTCGGCGGTGCGGCTCGCCCAGTAACGAGCCAATCGACGATCAACCTTGACCTCTTTCAACCTCTGTTGCAAGGGGGTGGCCGGGCGGTCACTCTCGAGCCATTGACTCAGGCAGAGCGCAATCTGGTTTATCAGATTCGCACATACGCCCGGTTCAGGAAGTCGCTTTATGTTGCAATCGCGGGCGGCGGCGGCGGCAGTATCACCGGTTCTACTTTTCAGCCGCAAGGCGTCGTGGCCAGTTCTACCTTCTCGCCCAGTGCAGGCCTTGGAGCTTCGGGTCTGACCCCGGGAGTCATCACCCCGGTGCCGGCGTTTGCCAATCCTGGTCTCCAAGTAACCCCCGGGGAATCGGGACAGCTCTTCCTCAATACAGCCCTCGCCGCCCCGGTTTCCGGCTATTTGAGCACGCTGCTCGAAGCATCCCAAATTCAGGTTGACAAGTATAACATTCGAGCCCTGGAAGGCTTTTTCAGATTGGCCAAAGCCTTGCAGGAGGGTGGTGACATCTCGCAATTGCAGACCGATACCTTCGAGCAACAATTGCTCCGGGGTAGGCAAAGTCTGCTGGGTGATCAGCAGAACTATCTCCAAGCCATCGACAACTTCAAGCTGCAACTTGGGGTGCCAACGGATACCTTCCTCGAGCTGGACGACTCCCCATTCCTGCCTTTGAACCAACAGTTCGCCCGATTTGAGAGCCTCTTTCGGGAATTCAAGACCGCCAGCGCACAGCCCGGACGTTTCAGTGCACCAAACCAGGTGGGCCAGGTGCGCGTCGAGTTGCGCAAGCTGTTGACTTCGTCAGCCTTTGTGCGCGGTACGCAGTTCAAGACGCGAATCGCGGCGCGGTTGGATGCCTGGCAAAACCAGGCAGCGGACCAGGTGAAGAAACGGCTGTCTGACTACAATCAGGAGCGCAACAGGTTGCTGGACAAACAAGTTTCCTTGGGCATGAAGGGCCAGGGACTGAGTGTTGCCGATCAGGGCCGGTTAGACCAACTGGTCAACGAGATAGCTTTGGGCGAGTACGAGTCGGCGCTGCGTGAGTACGAAGCCCAGCCATGGAACAACCCGCTGCAGTCGGCCGAGACTCAACGCCGGCGCCAGCAGGCAATGTTTGGACATGTGGCCAACGAGTTCACCGTGGTATTGATCGAGGCACGCAATGAACGCCTCGTGCAGATTCGCGCTCAGTGGCCGGTGCTCAGCCCCGTCTGCGTGGACGGTGTTGACTTGCTCAAAGCCGACCTGGATGTGGCGGAAGCCGCCGCAGCCCAGCATGCCTTGATTCATCGCCTCGACCTCATGAACGTCCGCGCCCAGAATGTCGATGCCTGGCGACAGCTGAGGGTCTATGCGAACGCCTTACTGGCACCGCTCAACGTGCAATACGCGTTGACGAGCACGACGCCTGCGGGCTCGGCGATGCCGCTCGCGTTCAGCGGCAGCGGGACGCAGCAGCAGCTGATTTTCAATACCGAGCTGCCGATCGTCCGCAAGCAGCAACGAAATAACTATCGTGCGAGTCTGATCGCCTACCAGCGCTCGCGACGCGTCGTGCAGCGCGGCGAAGATGAAGTGTCCTATGATGTTCGCCAGGAGTTGATCCTGTTGCGTCAGCTTCTGGAAAATTACAGGATTCAAACCAGGCAAATTGAACTGGCCTATTTGACGGTGGATAACTCACTGGATACATTGCAAGCGCCGCCTACTCCAACCTCGGCAGCGGGGGCAACCATCGATACCGCGACACGGGCCGCCAGTCTGACGAACCAGTTGATCAACGCCCAGACCTCTCTCTATAATTCACTTTTCTCGATGACTACCATCTGGATCAACTACCTCAATACACGCGATCAAATTTTCCGCGATTTGGAACTAATGCCGCTCGATAGCCGGGGAGTGTGGCTGGATGAAGTTGCCAAGTGTGAGTGTCCTGCGGAAAACTCGGCGGCTGGCCCCATCACGCCGACGACTTCGGCCAGTCCAAGTGGCCCGGGAAATCAACGACCCGAAATGCTGCCTGCACCGCAGCCCGGCGCGACTGCACAACCAATGCCGCAGTCTCAGCGCTAGCCTATGTTTAACACCAGTCGCCGTAAGTCCTTATTGTGCAAGGGTTGAATTTCGTGTTAGTCATCAGGTCACGGTTTCTTCTCCTGCAGGTGGGGTTGGTGGGCGGACGTCGGTGATCTTCA
>Ga0316363_10001572_pt1 | contig 19642 bp, 13 predicted proteins | sample Sb_taG_3_FD_200459 | JGI IMG/M metagenome (GOLD analysis project Ga0316363, IMG submission 200459) | Peat soil microbial communities from Weissenstadt, Germany - Sb_50d_a_PC metaG (v2) (version 2) | ecosystem: Environmental > Terrestrial > Soil > Wetlands > Peat | place: Germany: Weissenstadt...
AGAAAGTCTCTCCGATAATGAAATCAACGCCTTCGTCGACCTGGACGGCGAGTTGCTCGTCGAAGGTTTGGCGGACGCGATCGGCCGCGGAGGGACTGCCCGGCTCGTACATCCAAGTTAGGCTCAGGTTGCCGGCGACCAGGCATTGGTCGCCCGCGACTTCGCGAGCCACGCGAACTGCCGAGCGGTTGAGATCTTCCAACCGGTTCTCCAGGCCCACCGTGGCCAGTTTGTCACGGCTGGCATAGAACGTAAGCGCTTGCAACACGTCAGAGCCGGCCTCGCGAAACTCCACATGCAATTCGCGCAGTGCGGTGGGATACGTCAACGCCACCTCCGGCGTGAACGGACCCGCGCGCACCCATCCCCGTTTTTCGAGTTCCAGTAAATAGCCTCCGTCGCCCAGTACGGGGCCATCCTTCAATCGTTCAAGAATTCCTCTCTTTTTCATGCCTGCTCCTGAGACCTCTTAGTCGTAACCCTATTCGAATTTATGCCGCCTCCCGCAATCGTCCCTTCTTCCAGTCTCGCAGCGCCTGATGGGCGGCATTGCGCCCAGGTGCTCCGGTGACGCCGCCGCCCGGGTGGGCGCCCGCTCCGCAGAGATAAAGTCCGTCAATGGGGGTCCGATATTGCGACCATCCCGGCACGGGCCGCATGAAGAAGAGCTGCTCCAGCCGCAGATCGCCGTGGAAAATATTGCCTTCGGTCAACCCGTAGGTGCGCTCCAGATCGAGTGGAGTCAACACTTGCTGCGCCACGATCGCGCCGGGAACATTCGGAGCGTATTCGGCAAGCTTCTTGACCACGCGATCGCCCAGCAGTTCGCGCTTCTCGTCCCAGTTGCCTTCCCGCAGATGGTAGGGTACGTACTGCACAAAGCACGTGAGGATGTGTTTGCCCGGCGGGGCCAGGGAATCATCCGCATTCGAGGACACGACGCAGTCGACCCATAGCTCTTCGGGAATTTCTCCAAACTTCGCAATGTCGTAACACCGTTCCGCGAATGCCAGCGACGGAACGAGCGTATAGAACGTGCGCTCGAGCGCCGTTGCCTGACGCGAGGTGCCAGTGAATCGAGGCTCTTCGGCCAGCACGAGGTTCACTTTGGCACACGGTCCCTGCATCTTGATTCCGCGCACGGCGAACAGAAAATCTTCGGGAAGTTCCTTGGCGTCCACCATCCCCAGAAACGTCCGCTTGGGATCGGCGTTGGAAAGTACCATCCGGGCGCGAAGTTCCGTGCCGTCTTCCAGCACAACGCTGCGCGCGCGGCCGTCGCACACCTCGATGTGAGCAACCGGTGCCGAAGTGCGAATCTCCACTCCGTGCTTAGTTCCCGCTGCGGCCAGCGCCTGCGTGATCGATCCCATGCCACCCATCACGTGTCCGGAAAACCCCTGCAGTGCATGCTCTCCGCCACTCAGCAGATGAAAAAGCAATCCGATCGCCGTCCCTGGCTGGTACGGCCCGCCATGCTTGCCGTAGACGTTGTTCGCCAGAAACATCGTCTTCATTTTCTCGGACTCGTAGTTGTGATCGAGAAATTCACCCAGGCTGCCGGTGAGGAAGCACACTAGTTGCGAAATCTCAGCGCTGGAAATGCCGCGAAACCGTTTGCCGACCCGGAACAAATCGGCCCAGCCTTTAACCGTCGAAGTGTCAACCTCCGGTGGGGGTTCCATGAAAAACGGCTGCAAGTAACGTGCCAGCTTTTTGAGCTGATCGTCGACTTGCACAAACCGCGCTGCATCTTTTGCGGAAATCTTCGAAAATTCTTTTTGTGCTCGCTCGCGATCCACCCACCACGGCACCACATGGCCGTCAGGGAAGGGAACCTGGATCGCCGGATCGCAGGGAATCATCCGCAGCCCGTGACTTGCCAGATGCAATTCGGAGATCACCTCGGGGCGGAGCATGCTCGCGATGTAAGAAGTGGTGGACACGCGGCAGCCGGGCGCGATTTCCTCCGTCACACAGCATCCCCCTACAATCTCCCGGCGTTCGAGCACCAGCGTCGACAGTCCCGCTCGCGCCAGATAGGCCGCAGCCGTGAGCCCGTTATGACCTGCGCCGATTACAATGGCGTCGTAAATGCTGCCGGGCCCGATTTGGCTGTTCTGACTTGAAGTCACCGTACGTATCCGGAATCGGACCAGCCTATCGCACATGGCAGCAAAAATGAAGTTGAAATCGACAGAGACGCTCCTGTATGCTTCTGTGACTTGCAGTCATTATCTATGCCGGGAATTGCCAGCAATCGCGTCGCTCCGCCGTTCTACCAACGCCAGGCTCCGGTGCGTCCGCGCTCGGAGGCGAAGCGCAGCCGCATCATCGAGGCGGCCACGCAACATTTTGCCGAGCACGGATATCACGCGGCTCGGGTGGGCGACATTGCGAATGCGCTGGGCATTGCCAAGGGCTCCATCTTCCAGCACTTCGGCAGCAAGGATGGGCTGTTCTTCGAAGTCTATAAACACTCCGTGCGCTCGTTCGCCAAGTACCTTGACGCGCCGGCGGACATCCGCGAAGCAGGCTTCTTCGAGGTGCTGCGCTACTGGCTGGTACGCACCGAGCACCTGGTGCATGAGGATTGGATTCCATACCGGATCTCTCTGCTCGGAAATTACGGCACCGATTTCGTGTTGAAGCGCGAGATTAACCGCTTCCTCATTAGTGAAGATCCCTATGGCACCGTGGCCTTTGTACGCTTCGGGCTGGAACGCCGCGAACTGCGCAAAGACATGGACATCGAGATGATCGTTTCGATTCTCGACTGGATGATGGAGCGCTTCCAGGATGCACTGCTCACCGCGGAGCTTGATCCCGGATTATTTCGCCGCCAGGGCGAACTGGCCGAGAAGAAGGAAGCCAGAATCCAGCAGTTTCTGGCGGTGTTGCAGCGGGCAATTGGCGCCGCGGCTGATCCCGTGCCCGGCGCGCGTCCCCAGGCCCGGTCGAGTCATCGCCGTTAGTCGTTGGGAATATCACGAAGGCTTCCTTTTGTTGGTTTCCTTCGTGTAACTTCGTGTCCTTCGTGGTAAAGGTTTTCAGGCGGACTTCGCAATGCCGATCATTCATTTCGAGAGCAAAAACATGCAACCTTCCATCGAACAGATTCTCTCCAGCTACAACGATCGTGCCCCGCTGGCGGAGGCCTCGACCATCCCTGCGCCTTGGTATGTCGATCCACGCATCGCCGAACTGGAACGCCTCAATGTTTTCAGTCAGAGCTGGCAACTCGTCGCCCGCACAGATCAATTGCAGAAGCCGGGAGAATTTGTTGCCACGCGGCTTGCCGGAGAGCCCATCGTTGTGGTGCGCGGAGGCGACGGCACGCTGCGCGCTTTTTACAACGTATGCCGGCACCATGCTGCGGCCGTTGTAACGCAGCCCTGCGGTCACGCGGAGATTCTGCAGTGTCCTTACCATGGCTGGAAGTACGGTCTGGATGGATCTCTCAAAGGCATGCCGGAGTTCGACGGCGTGCAGAACTTCGATCGCGCTGCGAACGGCTTGGTGCCTGTACGCGTCGAAACGTGGGAGTGCTTTGTGTTTGTCAACCTCGATCCCAAGGCCGTGCCATTGCAGCAATTTCTCGGGGGCTTGGTGAAACGCGTTGCTCCGCTTGGCGTCAGCAAGCTGCACTACTTCGATCACAGAACCTATGACATTCATTGCAACTGGAAAGTCTATGTCGATAACTACCTCGACGGCGGATATCACGTGCCCCACCTGCACAAAGGGCTGAGTTCCGTACTCGATTACAAGCAGTACACCATCGAGAACGAAGACCGCTATTGTCTGCAGTCCAGCCCCATGGTCGCGTCCGATGAAGATGCCGCCACCGGCTCCACGCGCAAAGGCGACCGCGCCTGGTATTTCTGGCAATATCCGAATCTGATGATCAATTGCTACGAGGGATACATGGACACGAACTATGTCGTCCCCGTCGATGCCGATCATTGTTCAGTGATCTTCGATTTCTATTTCAGTGATGTGAGCGAGGCGCGGCGCGCATACAACACCGAGTCGGTCAACGTCGGCAACCGCGTGCAGGATGAGGACCTCGGCATCTGCGAAGATGTACAGCGCGGCCTGAAGTCGCGGGCTTACGGCGCAGGCCGGCTCTCCGTGCGGCGCGAAGCCGGCGAGCAGTTATTCCATCAACTGCTCGCCGCCGATCTGAAGCGATAACTTTCAGCGTCCATTGTGGCCGACGATTGAGTCTTCCGGCTTGCTCGAAGAAAGGCACCATGAGACTGCTCCTGGCAGCAATTTGCACGCTAACCGCGCTGGCACACGCTCAAGTGACGGCGATTCGCGCCGGCCGTCTGGTAGACCCGGATTCTGGAACCCTTCTTACCGACCAGATCATCCTTATTCGCGACGCGAAGATCGAAAAAGTCGGAAAGGGCATTGATGTTCCCCCGAATGCCGTGGTCGTCGATCTCAGTAAGATGACCGTGCTGCCCGGTCTCATCGATTGCCACACTCACCTGGCCGATGGCGCGCATGACGGTGAACCGATGGGGCAGTTCAAAAAGACGGCCGCGCAGGTCGCTCTGGAATCCGTGCCCAATGCGCGCGCCATGCTGGAATCGGGGTTTACGACGGTGCGCGACGTGGGGGCCTACCGGGCCCTGGGCGATATCGCGCTCCGCGATGCCATCAACCGTGGCGATATTGTGGGCCCGCGCATGTTCGTCGCCGGCGCGTATGTGACCATTTCCGGTGGTGCCGGCGCGCTGACGGGTCTTGCTCCTGACATCCAGCTTCCGTGGGACCTGCGTTATGGTGAAGCCAACAGTCCGTGGGAAGTGAGAAAAGTTATTCGCCAGCTCGCCCACGACGGTGCCGATCACATCAAGACTCTATCCAGCGGAGCCGTGCTGACTCACGGCAGCGATCCCAAATCGCAGGAATTCACGCTCGAAGAACTGCAAGCAGCGGTCGACGAAGCCAGACACTTCGGACTGCGTGTCGAGGCCCACGCCCATTCCGCCGAAGGCATTAAGAACGCCATTCGCGCGGGTGTCGCCTCCGTGGAACACGCCACCATGATCGATGACGAAGGCATCGCCCTCGCGAAACAGCACGGGACGTATCTCGACATGGATATCTACGACGAGGAGTGCATTCAGGAGGGTGGAAGAAAGGGGAAGGTGCCGAAAGATTTTCTGGAGCATGATGCGCAACTCGGACAGATTCAGCGTGACAATTTCCGGAAAGCGGTTGCTGCGGACGTGAAAATGTCCTTCGGCACCGATGCCGGCGTCTGCGCCTACGGCACGAGCGGGAAACAGTTCGCGTTCATGGTCCAGTACGGAATGACCCCGATGCAAGCGATCCAGGCGGCGACAACGTCCGCGGCCGATTTGCTCGGACACTCCCGTGAAATCGGTTCGATCAAACGCGGGAAGTTCGCCGACATCATCGCCGTGCCAGGCGATCCGCTCGTGGATATCCGGTTGCTCGAGGACGTCAAGTTCGTGATGAAAGACGGCAAGATCTATAAGCAGTAAATCCGATTATTGATGATCGCGCGGAATCGTCACCTGCCAGCTCTTAGTCTTGATCATCTGCCCGTCCTTCAGCAACTCGCGCACGTATGAGTAGTAGAAGTTCTTCCGGTCGGTGGTCACCAGCAGATGCCCACGCCACACCAGCGTGCGTCCCTTCAACGCAAAGATGCTTTCCGCTTCACCGCGTACTGAGCAGGTTTCCGGATGGGCATCGTCGCCATCGTAAGTGAGATTCTCGAAATCGTTTTCCGTGCCCCACGGATACGTGTATCCATCCTTGCCTTTCCAGTGCACCGTCGTCTTCTGGCGAGCTTCATCGCGCTCGACCGTCCACTCCCCGGGCCAGGGGAAGCCTTCGCTCTTAATGTCGGTGCGTTCTTCAGAAGGCTGTGGCGGCGAGAATTCCGGCGCGGCCGCCCCGTGCACGGGAACCACCGGGACAACGACACGGGATCCGCCCGCGCCGCCCAGTTCGAGCGATGTCGTCATCGCATACGGCGTCGGCAACACCATCGGCCACAGCGCATTTGAAACTGCGACCCGAATGCGATGACCTTTGGGAAACACCCACGAAGTCAGGTGCATCTCGATGTCCAGCGGATAAACTTTCCCCGGCTCCAGATCGCGCGGTTCGGTCATCGATTCGCGCTGTGCCCCATTCAAGCCCGCGCCCGTGATCTGCGTGACTGTGCCGTCGGGAGCCACATCCGAAACCCGCGCGAACCAATTCGCCAGCGGCGCGGTCGCCGAAGCCTGCAAAAGCGCGCGGGGACGCCCAAGGATCGCGACCTCTTCCTCCAGCGGCGCGGAATCATAAACCAGACTGAACGCGTCCACCGGTCGCGGATCGCTCAACAACTCTCCCCACCAGAAGCCAGCCTCCACGCCAACTGTGGGAACGTATTTCAGTTGATGCGTCGCCGGAGCGGCGGCCGATCCATCCAGCGTGTGATTGCCCTGCAAGAAAAATGTAGTCTCCTTTGCATCCTTCGGAGGCCACACATCTTCCCGCCGCCATTCACCCGGCACGCTCGGCAGACTCGGATCGGGCGGATGCCAGTGCTGGATGTAGATCACGAGCCGCGGATCACTCTGAACTCCGGTGTCCCGTCCTTTGAGCCAGTAGTCGAACCAGCGTACCGCCTGATCGCGCCATTCGAGTTTTGGCCCGAAGTCTGGATCATTGGGGAAGGAATGGTTCCATGGGCCGACGATCGCCTTGATCGGAGCCTTGGATTTCATCAGCATGTCGGGAACGTTGTCGCGATAGCCGTCCTGCATGCCGCCGATCAAGAAACTCGGCGTCGTGATCTCGCTGAGTGGCCGCACGCGGTCGCGCCAGAACGGACCATCATGCTGGTGTTTCAAGTACAGCAGCGACCACGGTGGCGAGTCGAAACGCGGCCCCAGGACTTTCTCATCGAGCGAATAATCCGGCGCGCCCACCCAGCCTTCAGCCATATCCATGTTCAATTCAAATTCATCAATGTGCGCCATCCCGTCGATGTAGTGGACGTCATCGTGAAACAACTCTGCGGTTGCGTGCACCGCAACGATTGCCTTCAGCGCCGGCGGATGCCGCATCGCCATTTGCATCGCGGTGAATCCACCCCACGAGATGCCGAACATGCCGACATTGCCGTTGCACCAGGGCTGACGTGCAAGCCATGCAATGACCTGCTCGCCGTCCACTTGCTCCTGCTCGGAATATTCGCGCTCCGGCGGAACGCCTTCACTCGAACCAAACCCGCGAATGTCGACGCGCACGCCCACGTAACCACGCCGCGCGAAATAAGCGTGCTTGGGATAATCGCCCGCCGCCGTACCATCGTCTTTGCGATACGGCAAATATTCGAGCAGGGCGGGGAACTTCTCTCCCGCCTTCGCGCCTTCCGGCATGTAGAGAGTCGCGGCCAGGCGCACCCCGTCCCTCATCGGAATCCACGCCTGCTCCATGCGGACTCCGTAAGTGGGAGGAGAAGCCGGCTCGCTGGCAAATGTGTAGAGAGGAGATACGCCGAGAAGCGTTAGGCATCCGGCCCAGCGGGCAGTCCCAGTCAGAGTAGTTACCCACATGCGAAAGTTCTTCATGAGAGGTTTTGGGAAGGGCACGGCTTCCAGCCGTGCCGTCTAAGCCGCAACGGATTTGGGCTTCAGCCCCTGAGAGAGCAGTGACCGGCGGTCAATCCTGCGGGTCGTGCTCGCGGCGCATGGCGCGCAGATCGATCCCCAGTTGCTCCGCTTTCTTATACAGGTGACTGCGCTCCAGGCCAAGCGTTTTCGCGGCCAGGCTCATGTTCTGATGGCTGCGCTTGAGTTCAGCAAGAATCACTTCGCGCTCGAACGATTGCACGCGCTCGGCGAGCGCACCGGAGCCAATCGGAGCGGGCGTGACGCCAGCGCCTGCGGAAGTCTTCGGCAGCGCCATCTGCACGGTTGTCAGATCCACATGACCCTCGGTTGCCAGCAGCATGAGCCGTTCCACCATGTTGCGTAATTCGCGAACGTTGCCCGGCCACGGATGAGACTGCAGTGCCTCGATTGCGTCCGCTGTGAATGGCACCGGCTTCCACCCGTTCTGTGCGCACACCTGAGCCCCAAAATGTTCCACCAGAGCAGGAATATCGTCCCGGCGCTCGCGCAACGGAGGCAACACCAGCGGGAAAACGTGGATGCGGTGAAACAGATCCTGCCGGAATTTTTCCTCGCGCACGCGCGCTTCCAGGTCGCGGTGCGTGGCGACCACAACGCGTACGTTGACGCTAACCGGTTTGTCGCCGCCGATGCGCTCCACTTCGCCTTCTTCCAGCACGCGCAGCAGTTTGGCCTGCATGTTCAAAGGCATGTCACCGATTTCGTCGAGAAAAATCGTGCCCTGGTCGGCCTGCTCGAACTTACCGATGTGGCGCCCCGACGCGCCTGTGAACGAGCCTTTCTCGTGTCCGAAGAGTTCCGACTCGATCAACTCCGCCGGCACAGCCGCGCAATTCAGGGTTACAAACGGTCCACCCGAGCGCGGGCTGCGTTCGTGAATAGTCCGCGCCACCAGCTCCTTGCCCGTGCCGGTCTCGCCGAAAATGCACACGCGGGTCTCGCTGGCGGCAACGCGTTCCAGTTGCGCCATCACCCGCCGCATGGCTTCGCCTTTCCACACGATCTCATGCTTTCCCAGTCGCTGGCGCAGTTGCCGGTTCTCGCTCTCCAGGCGCTGCAGCTTGAGCGCATTTTCCACCGTGAGCATCAGTTTGTCGGAGGAGATCGGTTTTTCCAGGAAGTCGAGCGCGCCCAGTCGGGTTGCTCGCACTGCCATTTCAATGTGCGCCTGCCCCGACATCATGACTACTGGCGCGGTCACTCCCTGCCGTTTCAGTTCTTCCAGCAAGCTCAGGCCATCTTTGCCGGGCATGACCACGTCAGAAAGAATGAGATCGAAGTGCTGCGCTTTGGCCAGTTCCAGAGCCTTCGCCGCGTTGTCGCACACCGTGGCTTCGTGTCCCGCTAAGCGGAAGGCACGAGACAGTGAGGCGAGCGTGTTGGCTTCATCGTCGACGATCAACAGATGCGCTTTGAGTGGCAACCATCCTCCTCGCTAAGTTCGACCGGAAAACTGCCCGGTGTTCTCGTCTGTATTCTTCGTCGCTGGGATCTTCTGGAGTGCCTCCAGATTATCCGGCAAGTCGATGACGAATGTCGCCCCTCGCCCGGGCTCGCTCTGCACGCTAATTCTCCCACCGTGATCGCTGACCACTGACTGCACGATCGCCAGACCGAGTCCCGTGCCATGCTGCTTGCTGGTGTAATACGGAGTGAAAATGCGCTCGCATTCCTCACGTGTAAGCCCAGAGCCCGTATCGGCAACTTCAATGATCACCTTCCCACCGTCGCGCTTGCTTCGCAGAGTGAGCGTCCCGCCATTGGGCATCGCGTCCATCGCGTTGAGTACGAGGTTCGATAAAGCGCGGTGCAGCAAGTCGGGATCGGCCGCGATCGTACCGCAACTCTCATCCAATTTCAGCTTGCAGGCAATCGGTGCGCGCCCTGGCGTTTGCAGTTGCGCCTGGTACAGCTTTACGACGCCCTGCAGAACTTCATTCACCTGCATCGGTTGCAATTGCGGATGCGGCATTCTCGAAAACTCGCTGAAGCGGCCGATGATCGTCTTGAGGTTCGAAATTTCCGCCAGCAGAGTGCCGGAACTTTCGCTAAAGACTTCGTCAAACTGTTCGGGGCTCTGCGTGCGGGCGCGCATCAGGTTCTCCACCGTGAGCTGAAGAGGGAACAGCGGGTTCTTCAACTCATGGGCCAGACGGCGCGCCAGTTCGCGCCAGGCGGCGACTCGCTCCGTTTGTACCAGACGCTCTTTTTGTGCCAGCAATTCGGCTGTCATGCGATTGAAGGACTCGGCGAGTTGCGCTACTTCATCGCCACCCGAAATCTCCACCTGCGTGTCCCAGTGTCCTGCGGCCACGTCCTGCGCCGCGCGCGCCAGTTGCACAACCGGACGCGTCATCCGCGCCGCCGCCCAACTGCTGAGCAGGATTGCCAGAATGATCCCGCCACCGCCTACCAGCAGCGCGTACGCACCGATGCGGCGTTTCAGGTCGACATACGACCGCCGTGAATTTCCCACCAGCAGAATTCCCAGCAACGGACGATCCTTGCTAGCGCCTCGCAGCGGAAGCGCATGAAACACCTCGTCATCCGCCTGATCGGACGACCAGGAAACAATCCCAGTCATTTCCTGGTTATATTGCAGCACCGCTTCGATCAGACGCGCGAACTTCTCGGCGGGCCGGGCCGCGTCGGGGCCATTCGCCGGCGCAGACGGATCCAGCAGTGAATCCGGGGAAAAATGATCACTGCGATTCTGATATAGCAGGACCCGCATGTCCGCAGGCAGTTCCAGCCCGAAAAGAAAATTCTTGTCGAGCCGCCGCCCGCCGGTGACGTAGACGGGACGCTCGCTGATGCGCGTCGTCCGCACGGCAAAGAGTCCCAACGCAGTCGAATCCTGCAATTCTTCGCGTTTCAGAAACGCGCTCTCCCCGCTCGACGCAGACAGACTCTCAAACGCGGTGTCCGGATAGCCAAACTTCGCCGGCCACTGCGCCGAAGAAATAATGGTCCCGTGCCCGTCCAGAAACTCCAGGAAGTCGAGTTGGTAGCCGTCCGCCATTTGCTTGGCAAGTTCAAAATATTCTGCGGAATCCGCGGATGTGCCATGCAACGCGGTTGCCATCCGGCTTACCGGATCGGAGGCGGCGATGGCCTCCACCCGCCGCGCCACCTCATCACCCCGGCGGGTAAACTCGCGCTGAAACTGCGTGACCAGTGCAGTGGTGCGCTGGTCCTCGGTCTTCTCGAACGCATTGCGAGTTACCGCGATCACGAGCAACGCCACGGCCGCGACTGACAGGAAAACGGTCAACGCGAAAACGGTCACAAGTTTGCGGCGGAAAGTCATAGTTTACTGACCATTACTTACCGATCATTGCTTACCGATCATGGCTTACTGATCATTATTTGCCGATCATGGTTTGCCGGCCCCCAGCCATGCGTCCGCCAGAGTCCAGCTTCCGTCAGGGCGCAGGGCCCAATTTCTCAACGTCGCTGAGGCAGCATACGACACCGGCAGATGAAAAAGAGGGATCATGCGCTGCGGCGTCAACAGCGCCAACTCGGATGCATAAAGATCCTCCACCGATCCGCTATCTTTCCCTGCCGGTATACCGGCCAGCGCGGCCACATTCGCCAGCGCGATCCAGGGATCAGGTGACGCCAGGGGAATTCGCACCAGCCGCAAATCGGCGTTGGCCGCTGACGTAGGTTGCAGCGATAGCCCCGCATCTTTGGCGTTGAGCGCGATGCGTTCCGCCAACAATCGGGCCACCGGATCAGTGCCATCGTATCCGACAGTCCAGCTTGGAATCGTACGGACTTGCTCGCGCGCCTGCCGCGACCGCGGCAGGTCTGCGCCGGTAGGGAACACGAATCCGTAACCGCTCATCCAGTTCGGAAGAATGCTGGCGGTCGGCTGCCCCGCGCCCTGCAACAGAACGCTGCGAATCGACCCGCGCTCCACGCTCAAGGCCAGGGCCTGGCGCAGCAGTTTCTCGTCCGCGGAGGCCACATCGCGGGTGAACAGCAGGGCCAACAGTTCAATGGAATCTGAACTCGCCAGGCGGCGTCCTTCCTGCGAGACCCGATGCGCCTGTTCCGGCGCTACTTCCACCAGATCCGCTCTGCCCAGTTCCAGTGCGGTCATCTGATCGCGAAAACTTTTTCCCATCTCGATTTCGATAGCGTCGAGGTACGGACGCCCGCGCCAGCAGTTCTCGTCAGCTGCCAGCGCCAACTTTTTCCCCGGTTGCCAATCGACAATGTGAAACGGTCCTGTCCCGCTGATCGTATTATCGGGATTCCTCTTCGCAATTGCGTTTCGCGGCAACGCCAATTCCGCCAGCAATTCGGAATCGGGGCGGTCGCGCTCAATCACGACAGAGTCAGCATCCGCACTCACATTCCACGACGGGTTCGCGGCCCGCAACGAAGCAGCCGCAATCTCGGCGCTGAGCGGGGTGCCGTCGTGAAACTTCACGTCACGGCGAATTCGGAACTGCCAGCGCTGATCCCCCATCTGGTTCCCCTGCGATGTTTGCCATGACGTCGCGAGTGCAGGCTGCACCCGAACGTTCTCGTCAGCAGTCACCAGCGTGTCGAACATCAGAATGGTCAGACTTCGCCGGGCAAAGGAATCAGGCTGCGTGGTGTCCGCCGGATCCAGCGAAGTTGGCGCGGCCCGCATGGCAACGTGGACCACGCCTCCGTACTGCGGACGCGTCTCGGCCTGCACCGCCAGCGCCCCAACCATCATGCTACTGACTACAAGCGACCGCCAGTCGAAAAGCCTCATAGCTTCCTGTCTCTCGATTTCTTACCACAGCGACTGCCGTGTCGCCCTTGGCCTCGGTCCACAATGCACGAACAACGCCGCCGCCGGGAAAATCGATAGCAGCGCTGACCGTGACGGCATCGCGATCGGGAAACTCATAAGCGCGCACGGAATCCCCATTTCCCTCCTCCGAGCTTGTGGCCAGCACCTGCCAGCCGGCGCCGCACGAAGTCTTCACGCTCGTCAGCTCGCTTCCCCAGTCGAGTCTGGCGACTTGGTCGCTCACGCCGTCGATCAGATGCACACGGCCATCCGTGGCCGCGAAGAGCCACAGCATGTATTTCTCCCGCGGCAGCAACGCCGCCGAATAAAACTTAGGCACAGTCGTGAACTTGCCCACGCCCGGTGTTAAAGCGCCCGTGAAGAAGTTGCGGGTCGGAGTATAGAAAGCAGCCAGCTGTGGAATTGGCACCGAAGTGGAACCGGCGCCCGGAAACACGGTAACAGTTCCGCCACTCAGCGCCGCCGGAACGAGCGGCCACGGATCGTCGGTCTCGCGGCAATTCAAGGTCAGCGCCGCGCCTGTGGAGCTGTGGCAGACCACGCCCGGAAGGTACACATCCAGCAAATGATCTTTCGTCGGGATCAGCCTGCCGCGCAAATCCCGCGGCCACGGCCGCGCATGGACGATGCCCATGGCCTGCTCCTGCTGCCACTTTCCCGCCTGCAAACTGTAGACTGCCAATTTTTCCGCGCCGAGCACCGCAATACGCGTGGGCCCGGCACTTTCCTCCAACACGGCCACGTCGAGAATCGGATCATCCTGCGTCCACAGTGAAATCTTGCGCAGGCTGAGCGGCACAGACTCGCGTGGTACCGTCGAGCCTTCCGCGCGCGGTGCCGATACCATTACCACCGAAAATTCGCCCGCACCCTGACGAATCTCCGCCACCCACACGTACGACGCAGGATTCTCCGACAGAGAAATCGCAACCGTGGCTGCCGCCTGCTCGGCTCTCACAAACCGGATGCCGAGCCCTTCCAGCGCGCTCCGCAAGCCGTTTTGAATGATCTCTCGGTCGCGCCTTCCGAGGGACGAGCGGTTCTCCACCGTAAGCGTCACCGCACCGGGTCCGGTCACCGCAACAATCTTGCGCGCCAGTTGCTGTTCTGGTCCGCTCCAGTCCACCGCGCCCGCGGTGATCGCCAGTGCGAGCAGCGCACAAGAAACTTGCACCGCATAGCGAAGGCTGAACGCGGTGCGTGAAGCGCGATTTACTGACTTCGAGATGGCCTTTGGGATGGCTGAATTATAAACTGCTCTGCGCATCACACAGCCTTTCTCCCCTGTACTGTTTGGACACCATTCAAACCATGTGGGGACAGCCGCCTCGGCTGTCCAGCCTGGGCGAAGCCCGGCTGCCCCGTGCTGAAGCTGTCAGCCTGAAAGTTGCGGCAGCCCGCGTCTATCTTCCCCTATGGACAAACGGGCCGCCGTGCCGCGCGCCGGCAAATCTATCTCGGCGTTACTTCGGGTTGTTCCGCCTGACCGGTCTGGTTCGCCGCGCTCATGCTGCGCAGCACATCATTCGCAAAGAAAAATTTGCCATCCGCCGGAACCATCATGATCTGCAGTTTGTCAGACAATCGCTCAGCCACGATTTTGTTGATGAGCAGCGGATTCTGCTTCAAGATCGCCGCCTCGCTCGACAACCGCTCCGCATCGGCAGCCGCCGTCACGCGAATGCGATCCGCTTCTGCTTCCGCCAATAACTTCCGCCGCTCCGTCTCGGCCTTGCTGTCGATCACCTTGGCCTGGGCTGCGGCTTCCGCATTTTGAATAGTCGCTTCCTTCCGCGCTTCGGCTTCCAGCTTGCTCTGCTGGATTTGCTTTTCTTTCAGCGGCAGCGTGTACTGCATCGCATCCGATTCGCCCTTCGCCTGCAAGACGTGGATCTGCGCCTCGCCCTCAGCCTGCTTGATCTGCTGCACCTTCGTCGCTTCGGCCTCGAGTTCCGCGATGCGGACTTGTTTCTGTTTCAGTTCCGTCTCCACGCTCATGCGGTCGTTCTCCTGCTCTTTCAGCAGCAGCGTTTCCAGTCCTTTGGCATACTCCGCCGGCAGCTGGATATCCCGCAGCATCACCTCTTTCACCACGATTCCGTCAGCCGCTAGCTTCTGTGTGATCATGCCGGCCGCCCTTTGCCGCACTTCTTCGCGCTTCGCTGAGAAAACCTCGCGCACCGTGTAGTTCGGGACCAGCTCTCGCCACACGCTGGCCACGATCGGCGGAACAATCTCCTTCTCCACTGGACGCGGCAGATTGCTCTGAATGTAGTCCAGCCGTTTGGGATCGAGCCGGTACCGCACCGTGATCGCCAGGCCGAGCGTCAGTCCCTCCTTCGCCTGCACATCGAGCAGTTGAGACTTGGCCGAGACGTTGGCCGCGGCATTCTTTCCATCCTCGGCTACTCCGGTCGTGAAGACCTGATCGCGCGTGTCGAACAGCGTCACGTCCTCGACCAGCGGCGTTACAAAATGCACGCCGGGATACAGCGTGCCCGGCACTGTTCCACTGGTTTCGCTGATGCGGATTCCCGCCATGCCGCTCGGCACCACGACAATGCTGAACGCCAGCAGAATTGGTCCCCAAGCCAGCAGCGCCAGCGCCAGAGAAATGCGCCAGCGCCATTGCGGAAGAGGCGGCAGCGTGCCAGCACCGGGTGCAGCCAGTGCGCGCCGGTACAGCAATTCGCGGTACGAGTCATAGCCTAAAATGCTCACAGCCACGAGAATCATCCCGAGGCCACCGGCCATCAGCAAGTACTTCAACGCCAGCATCGTCGTTCTCCTTTGGAATTACTTTGTAATTCAGCGTTTCTGTTCTGATTTCAACGCGACTGTGTGCTGGGCCAGCTTGCCCGAAGCAAAGAACAGCCGGAACACCTGCCCGAAGATCAGTTCTTCCGCCAGCAGTGCCACCGCGAGAGAAAAGATCATTCCTCCCACGACCGCCATGAATGTGATTGCCATTTGCATAATGTCCTCCTGAGATTTCAGCTGCCAGTTGCAATCGCTCTCGTTCAACTTTTCCCCTGCGCTATTGCCCGCCGTCTTGTGCCGGATCCTGCGCTGTGGCCAACGTCGTGTCGTCGGCGCCCCTTCCGAATACCTGCGCCACTTGCTCATCACGCTCGCCGCGAATCTCGACCACATCGCCGATGCGCAGCATGGTGAACAAGCGCTCCATATCGCGATTGCGCAGGCGAATGCACCCGTGCGAAGCCGCATGTCCGATGGACCGCGGTACATTCGTGCCGTGAATCCCATAGCCCTTCTGGCTCAGTCCCACCCAGCGCGTTCCCACGGGATTGTCTTTGCCGCTCGGGATCACCATGCCAGGGTGGTAGTAGGTGGGATTGGAAACGCGGCTGACGATTTGAAATTCACCCGTGGGGCTGGGGCTTACTGCGGCACCCACCGCGATGGAAAACGTGGCAACGACGTCTCCGTCTTCGATCACCGCGAGTTTGCGGTCCGGAATGCTGACCAACACGACCCGGTGGACGCGACCGACGATGGGCTTCGCGGTCTGAGCGAATGAGGGGGCGATTGAGGGGAGGGCAAGCGCCAAAGTGAATAACGCCAGGATGTGTCTCTGTGTCCGCTTCGCCGTCGTCCTGCCAGCCGTGCGTCCCATTTCTGCCTCCTGATGAATTGCCATGCGCCAATTCAAGAGGCAGAACGGGAGCCAAATTGTATCTGATTGAAAACAATGCGGCTGGTTTGTGAAAGGGGAGGTTGGTCAGTGTGCCGGCAACCACGGTGTGTCCATTGACACACAAGATTCAGGTGCTAACTCGCATGGGAGTAGAACGGGGGTGGGAGGGCGCCGCCTCTTGGGAGCCTTCAAGCGCCCGGCCGCTGCCGTCTGGGGTAACGGCTTGTGGGGTTCTGTGGGTGCGGCCGGGCGATCCTATGACTAGAAGGCCTAGTTCAATTGTGCCTATTTAAACCCTGTCGACTCTGTATTTCTGTGATGTCGGTCACAGTTGCGCGTGATCGTCATCATTACTCCACTTCTTGGCCAGAATCCCAGCCATCTACTCCGGATCCGACTTCGTTGGCGCACAATCGCCTGTGACCACGATCACGGCCTTATCCTCGCGGTGCTTCTTACACTCATTCGTGAGCGCCGAAAGCTCTCATTTCATCTTTCATCCTGGAGATCGAATTACTATGGCCTATGTAATCACTGATTCCTGCATCAAGGACTCTCTCTGCGTCGAGGTCTGCCCCACCGACTGCATTCATCCCAAACAGGACGAGCCCGAGTTCGAAGCCGCCACCCAGATGTACGTGGATCCCGAAGGCTGCATCGACTGCGGCGCCTGCATTCCGGCCTGCACCTCTGATTCGATTCACGCCCTCGAAGATGTGCCCGAGGACAAGAAGGACTTCATCGAGAAGAACGCGGCTTATTACAAACACTGATCTTCAACAGACGATTGCCCCTGTTCCACTCCGCCAAGCGAATTTAGCAGGGGGTGCCTCGTCGGATCCTTCGACTGGGTAGGTGCTTCGCGTTCGCAAAGCATCTACTTCGCTCAGGATGACAACCAGGAAGAAACTCACTTCACCACGATGTTGACGAGCTTGCCGGGGACGTAAATCGTCTTCACGACCTGCTTCCCGGCGATGAGTGCCCGCACTTTCTCGTCGGCCAGCACGCGTTCCAGAACCGTCTCCTCGCTCGCGTCTGCCGGAACAACGACGCGGCTGCGCAGCTTGCCGTTGATCTGCACGGGGATCACGAGTTCTTCTTCCTTGGCCAACTCAGCGTCGAACTTCGGCCACGGCGCCTTAAGCAAGTTCCCTTTTTCGCCAAGCATCTCCCAGAGTTCGTGCGCGAGGTAGGGCGCGAAGGGCGCCAGCAACAAGACGAGATTCCGCTGTACGTCGGCCAGGAAGGCCGCCGGAACTTCATTCCGTGCGATCGCCTCCTCCGCGCCGTAGAGAACGTTCACCAGTTCCATGATCGCTGAGATGCAGGTATTGAAGTGCCAGCGACCCTGGAAGTCGTCGCTGACGCGCTTGATGGTCTGGTGCAGCTTGCGCTGGATGGCGCGCGCCGCCGGCTGTAGAGACGTTGCTTGCAACGTCTCTGCGTGCGGCGTTCCAAAAGGTGGCGAGGGAGACGTTGCCAGCAACGTCTCCACCGACGGAGCATTTCGCACCATAAAGCGGTACACGCGCCCCAGGAACCGCTGAATTCCTTCGATACCGGAATCCTGCCAGTCGAGGTCGCGATCCGGCGGCGCGGCGAACAAACTGTAAAGACGCGCCGCGTCGGCGCCATAGCGCGCCACCATCTCGTCGGGCGAGACCACGTTGCCCAGATTCTTCGACATCTTCCGTCCATCTTTGATCACCATGCCCTGCGTGAACAAACGGTCGACGGGTTCATCGTTCGTGATCATGCCCAAGTCGCGCATGAACTTGGTCCAGAAGCGCGAGTAGATCAAGTGCAGGATGGCGTGTTCGACCCCACCGATGTACTGGTCGATGGGGAACCAGTATTGGGCAGTCTTCGCCTCGAAAGGCGCGCGATCGTTGCGCGCGTCGGTGTAGCGATAGAAATACCATGACGAGTCGACGAACGTGTCCATGGTGTCGGTCTCGCGGCGCGCCGGGCCGCCGCACTTGGGACATGTCGCCTTGACGAACTCTGGCACGCGCTCGAGTGGCGATCCCCCGGTGAGCGTAATGTCGACCTTCTCCGGCAAGATCACCGGCAAATCTTTTTCCGGCACCGCGACGATGCCATCCTTCTCGCAATACAGCATCGGGATGGGCGTGCCCCAGTAGCGCTGCCGCGAAATTCCCCAGTCTTTCAAGCGATAGGTAATTGTGGCCTTACCAAACTTGTTTTCCTCGGCATAAGCCGACATCACTCGGATCGCTTCATCGCAGGAAAGGCGGTTGTACCGTCCCGAATTCACCAGCATGCCCTCGTGGCCCACGAACGGAAGCGTAGGCTCGGCTATGGTCTCGTCGGGGTCGTTCGACGTGGGCAAGATGACCAGGCGGATTTCGAGGCTGTATTTCTTCGCGAACTCGTAGTCGCGCTCGTCGTGCGCCGGCACGCTCATGATGGCGCCGGTGCCATAGTCCATCAGGATGTAGTTCGCGACCCACACCGGGACGCGCTCGCTATTGAACGGATTGATGGCATAGCGCCCAGTGAATACGCCGTGCTTTTCGATCTCGCCGATGTCGCCGGCTTCTCTGGCCTCGCGCTGCTCGGCGATCAACTGATCGACTTTGGCGCGCAGGTCCGCGTTCTCCGCCGCCAGATCTTTGGCGATGGGATGCTCCGGCGCAAGCTGCACCGAAGTCGCGCCGAAGATCGTATCCACGCGTGTGGTGAAGACCGGAATCGTCGATCCTGCCGGGCCGAAGCCCTTGTGGTTTTGCGCGTAATCGAGCTTGAAATCGACCAGCGTGCCTTCGCTGCGGCCGATCCAGTTGCGCTGCATGGTGCGGACTTTGTCCGGCCAGCCTTCCAGCTTGTCCAGGCCGCTCAGCAATTCGTCGGCATACTTCGTCGTACGCACGAACCACTGCTCCAGCTCTCGCTGCTCGACCAAAGTATCTTCATGCCGCCAGCAGCAGCCGTTGACGACCTGCTCGTTGGCCAGTACAGTTGCGCATTTCGGACACCAGTTCACTTTGCTCTTCTTGCGATAGGCCAGCCCCCGCTCGAACAGCTTGAGGAAGAACCACTGGTTCCAGCGGTAGTATTCGGGCAGGCAGGTCGTGACCTCGCGCGACCAATCGTAAGCAAAGCCGAGGCGCTTCATCTGCGCCTTCATGTTGGCGATGTTGCGCAGCGTCCATTCGCGGGGCGGCATGTTGTTCTGAATCGCCGCATTTTCCGCCGGCAAGCCGAACGAATCCCAGCCCATGGGATGGAGCACGTTGTAGCCGTTCATCCACATGTAGCGGGCCAGCGCGTCGCCGATCGAGTAGTTGCGCACGTGTCCCATGTGCAGCGCGCCTGAGGGATAAGGCAGCATCTCAAGTACGTAATACTTCTTCCTGGTGGCTTTGGTGTGGTCAGACGCGCGATCGGCGCCATAGAGCGAGGGATCCTGCTGCCAGCGCTCCGCCCACTTGGTCTCGACGCGCTGCGCGTCGTAGCGCTCGTCGTCTGAACGATCGC
>Ga0316363_10001575_pt1 | contig 19613 bp, 12 predicted proteins | sample Sb_taG_3_FD_200459 | JGI IMG/M metagenome (GOLD analysis project Ga0316363, IMG submission 200459) | Peat soil microbial communities from Weissenstadt, Germany - Sb_50d_a_PC metaG (v2) (version 2) | ecosystem: Environmental > Terrestrial > Soil > Wetlands > Peat | place: Germany: Weissenstadt...
ATTGCCGACCTGGAGTACCGCGCGTGGGTGGGGTACTACCTGCGTCAATGGCCTCAGGTGCTGGTCGCCTCGGTAGGGCTAGTCAGGGTGGGCTTCGGCATGGACTGGTACCGGACCCTGCACGGCGCCTGGCTGGTGCTGCGCGCCAATCAGCTGTGGGCGCCCTTCCCCGACAACGACCCCGACGGGGCACGGGCCTGCATGCGACGGTTCTATGCCCTGGTCAGGCTCAGCTACGGCGAGCCCGCCAACCCGGCGCACGCCGCCGAGCTTGAGGTCGACTGGTGGCGCGTGCACCGGGAACTCCAGCACTCCGCGGCGCCCAGAGGCGCCGGCGACGAACTGGTCGAGTCGGTGACCCGCCTGTACTGCTATCTCTATGGCGAGCCCGAGGCCGAGGTCAGGCCCGCGGCGGTGCACCGAGCCCGCGCGATGGACCTGTCCGATCAGTGGGTCGCCGAGGGCTGCCCGCCCGACAGCCCGCTGCTTGCGCTGGAGCATGCGGCGCTGGTCCGCGCATACGCCGCGCTGCTCGCCGCTGTGCACCACTGAGCGGCACCGCGCTGCTGGGTGGTGGATCCTTGCTGAACCGTCGGGAAGCTGCAGTACGTACTGCCTCTTAGCCAACCGGGGCACGGCCTCGATGAGGACCGGGCCGGACGTGAAGAGGATGCCATGGCTGCCAGGCAGATGACCCGTCGGTGCCGTACCGCCGCTGTGGCGGCGGCGATGGCCGGATGCTCCGTACTTGCCGCATGCTTCGTGCTGGCTGGTTGCCGTTCTTCTTCGCCTGCGTTTACCGCCACCGGCCCGCCGGCCACGCTGGTGCTGGACGACCTCCGGCCGGTGTCGGATCCAGCGGCGAAGACTTACCTGGGTACGGTCACTGACACAAATGCCGTCATCGGCTTGGTGCTCGACGGAGCACACGTGCGCGCTTACGTCTGCGACGGTACGCCAGGGCGGGCCGTGACTCTCGCTGACTGGTTCACCGGCCAGCTGCATGACGGTTCACTTGATGCCGTCAGCGGCCAGCACCGGGTCGATCTCCTGGCGCAGGTAGGCGGGCGGATCGCCACCGGGACGATCACACTCGCGGATGGCAGGGTCGTCCGATTCACCGCCGTCTTGAGTGCCCGAGCCGACCTTGCGCCAAGCCGGGCACACCGACCTGCTGGAGCGCTACCGCGCTACGTGATCTGCCGGGAAGCTAGAATCTCGGTTTTGGCAGCGGGATATAGGGTTCGAGTTCTTGGTCATGCCAGTATGGCGGCACCTGCAGCCACAGGCCTATCCGCACGTAGAGATCGTGCAGTGACTCGGCGACTACATGCACTTGTTGCGTCCGCCTCGGGTCGTCGTCACTCTGCGGGGCGTCGATGATCCAGCGATAGTGGCCCTCCGAGGCCCGATGCACCAGGAAGACGTTGGAGCAGCTGCCGACGGCCAGTTGGGCCAGCCGACGCGTTTCGCCAATGCTGATGTCCGAGATGGGAGCCTGTGCCCTCGGCGGAGTCGGCCGGCGCGGGACCCAGGTTTCGCTGGTCCCGCCCGAAGCTAGCCAGCCCTGCCACTCATATCCGGTGACTTTCATCGGCGGCACGCCGCAGGCTCGAAGGAAGCCAAGCGACGCGTTCATGATGCGGCCATAGGCCGGATGTTCCAAATCGCCGCCGGCAACTTCTATCATCAGACGTTCAGCACCGTAGGAAACCCAGCCTCCGTACTGTTCGGCGACAACCGCCAGCGTCATCAGGAAGATATCCTGGTCAGCCCGGTACGCGTAGTACATCGGACCGACGAGGTCCGCCCAGACCGACGGCCACGGAGACTCATCTGGGTCGTACATGTGACGACCGAACCGCTCGATATCGGCGACGGTAACGCCATTGCGCTGGAGCACGGCGCCGACCAGTCCCGCTATCCGCTTGAACAGCCCCATAACAGCTCCCGCTAAGTATTACCTGCCATTTGCGTTATTCGCATCGCCAGCTGACTTTCCGCTCCGTGGTGCTCGTTCTCAGTGCCCAGTTAGGGCGAATGGTGCCCAGTAGAACGGGTGCCGGTACGGCGGATGGTCGTTGCTGTTCTCCGGCGTGGCTGGCGGGTCAGCGTGCTCGATGCCGGAGTAAGCCCGCAGGTCGGCGTGCGTGGCTGTGCGCAGCCACCGCTGGGCTTCGGCGAGTGCGGTGGCAGCGGGCAGGCCCTGGTTGTGCCAGAGGTCGTGGAAGCGGGCCATGAGGTAAGCGGTGGACAGATCCTCGACGGGCCAGTGGGATGCGATCACCCCGGCGAATCCGGCCTGGAGCAGGCCGGCTGGCAGGCCCATCGCCTCGTCCGGCAGCCGGCTGTCGGACCAGTGCGTCTGGCAGGCTGACAGGACGGCGAGACGGCGCGGGGCGGGAGGCAGGGCGAGTATGGCCCGCAGGCTGAGCTCGCCGCCGCTGAGCAGCAGGGCGCTGTCGAGAATGCGCCTGGGCCGTACGTAGCAGTGGCAGGCGAAGTGCCAGACGCTGTGGCCCGTGAGCATCCGCTCGACCGCCGCGTGCGCGCCGTCGGTGATCGTGGCCGGGCCTGCTCCCTGCTTCCACAGCCGGGAGATCTGCTCGACTTCAGGGACGCTGGCCGGCAGCGGCCGCCGCGGATCGGCGTCGGGCGCGGCGACCGCCAGCAGGCTCAGCGCTTCCCCTGGCAGGCCGCCCGCCCTGGCGCGGGTGCGCAGCAGCGTGCGAGCGTTGTGCGCGTAGCGCACGGTGACCCGGTCGGCCAGGAACGTCCAGTCAGCCGGCGCCTGGCCAGAGGCAGTGGGGCCGCCGGCCGCGTGCACCGGCAGCAGGCTGAGATGGCCGACCGGAACGATGGTGACCAGCGCACCCGCCGGAAGATCACTCGCCAGCTCACCGATCCCCGCGCCCCATAGCCAGTAGGCCGTGGCAGCGATCACAGCGGGATAGCCCGCGGAGGCATCGGCGGTGGCTGCCTGCCTCAACCTCGCGACCCGGCCAGCGACCTCGGCACGGGTCAGCAGCGGCAGCGGCCAGTACACCGGCGGCCCCGCGGCCGGCACAATGACCGCATACCCGCCAGCACCAGCCGCAGCCAGGAACACCACCGGGCCCTCACCAGCGGCCGCAGCCAGCTCAGCCAGAGTCGGCGGCACACCAGGCATCTCGATATCCACCACAGCCGCGATCTCCCGCACCACAGCCTCGTACCCAGCCCAAGCACGCTGCGCCGCGGACGTCAGGCCATCTTCGGAGGTTGGCGCTGCCGCACGATAGGCATGAACAGCGACACGGTATTGCTCAAGCAGGTCTGGGCGCCGGGCTCGGCGCAAGGCCGGCTCAAGGTCAAGCCGTTCCCGGCCGAGCACCTCGGTCAGCGATACCGCCCGACCCAGTTCCAGCGCGATCGCCGCATCGCCGAACCGGCCAGCCTGTGCAAGCCAGTACCCGGCATCCTCGGTGGCCGACTGCAGGTCGGCGAGCGCACTATCGCGCTCGCCAGCCAGGTAGCGCACCGCCACGGCCGGCGGCACCACTGACATCAGGTACGCATAGGCCTCAGCGCACCAGGACGCGTTCTGCGTGGCCTCTGCCCACGCGACCCAGTCCTTGCCGACACGTACCCGCCGAAGCGGGTCGTCATGGGCGGCGGCACGCGCTGCTTCCCGCCACGCGCGAGCCGCCCGCTGATCGGCGTCCTGGCCGCCCAGGATCGAGGCACGTGCCGTGCGCGCCTGTGCCAGGACGTCAGCCGCGTCGCTGCGCTGGTCGAACCCGCCATACCGACGGGCACGGCGGCCCAACCGCTCGGCTTCGGCCAGGGCTGCGTGCAATATGGCCGCTGTCGCGTCGACGACTGTGTCGGCAGCGTCCGCTGGCAGCTCATCAGCGAACGTCTCGGCGCGGTCGATAAGCAGCGTGGCAAGCGCTAACTCGGGCTCGGCACGGGCCCTGGGCGAGCGGCCAGCGAGCCGGACCCCGGTCCGGCACAGCTCGATTCCGGTGTCAAGGTCGCTGGCGTGGGCACGCGCAGCGGCCAGGCAGAGGCCGAGCTTGGCATACAGCCCGGGCAGAATTCTGCGCAAGGACGGGGTTACTGCGTAGATCGCGGCCCATACCTCGGCGACGGCCGCGGCAGCCTGAGCGTCCCCTTCCTGGCCAGGCCGCAGTCGGCCAGCCATCGTGAGTTGGTAGTCGGCGCGCAGGCTGTGCACGATGGCCATCATGCCCGCGTCCGCCGGCGCGCGATCTGCGGCGTCTGCGAGAAGCTGGAGCGCTGTCATGTAACCAGACAGATCGCCGTGCTTGTCAGCCTTTCTGGACATGGCATCGACAAGGTTCACCGCCACGCCGACCAGCTCAAGCCAGTCCTCCGGTGGATCTTCGCGGAGCAGCTGACGGAGTTCGTCGGTGGCCTCCACCAGGCCGTCAGGCGCGTCGTCGCTGACGGACCGGGCGATAGCCGCCTGCGCCGCGTTGAGCCTGGCGACCCTCTGCTGATCCGCTGGGATATGGCCGACGCTCAGCGCGTACCGGCTGGCGTCGTAGGTCGCCTGGGCAGCGCGGCGGTCAGCCGGTCGGCGTGTCGACCAAGCCAGCGCCCGCTGGGTCCTGGAACGCGTCATGAACGCGCTGAACCCGGCGCCTGCGGCCGCCGCGCCTGCGGCCGCGGCCGTCGCGTCGGGCGCTGCCAGATGCCATTGGACGAGGGCGACGCCAAGCATCAACACGCCGGTGCCGCTGCCGAACAGGCCGCCGATCGCTAGGTGCCAGCCGAGCCGGGAGCGGTATCTCGCGAGCATGCAGTAGACGAAGAAACTCCACGACACGGCGCCGCTCACGCTGACGTACGCCGCCGCCGGAACAGCGAAGCGTAACGGAGCCATCGCGTCGAGCGAACTCAGGTACAGTATCGCGGTGAGCAGCACCAGGGCGAGCACAACGCCCGCTATGAAACGTCGGCGCCATCGCTCGCGGGCGACGGCGGAGAACGGCGGACGAAGACGATCCACAGGAAATTCACCTACGCTTCGCGACCCGAATCAGGGTGAATGAAAGGCCCCTGGCATGGGCCATCGTCAGCGTAGTTGCGGTGCCAGCGCGGACGCAGCCGATCATTTTCAATTGGCCTCCTCATCGCTGGCCCGGCAAGCCGTTACCTCGCCCCGCGCAACCCTGATGCAGAACGCCGGACGACCTCGACTAGGTCAGATAAGGCGTGGTACATCGCCAGTCCCTGCGGCCATATCTCGACGAGCGGATCGAGGAGCGAATCGCAACTCTGCAACAGGCGACCATCGTATATACCGTTCTTTCATGGCACCTCCCTCAGATGCCGACATGGACGTGCGAAGCCCAGTCGATCAGTTGCTCCGGTGACTTTGTGCGTAGCGTCCGAATGGTTTGGTGCAAGGCTGCGGCGGTGCCATCGGTCTCGGGCAAGATCGCCCCTCTTCGGGTCAGCCTTCCGTAGAATTCTACCGCGAGGGCACGGGCGATCTGGTCGGATATGGGCCACAGGGTACCGATGACCCGCCGATAGCCGGCGAGCTGGAAGGCGGCGGTGATGTGCACAGACTCGTCCGTCAGGCTGGGCGTCGTGACCGTGGTCTCACAGGCGGACAAGTACGCCAAGTCCGCGTCGGAGAGTTGCAACGCCGCGATGTCGGTGACGGTAAGCGGCGTCCTCACATGGTCGGCAAGGATGAGCCGGCTGGCGCCGGCATCAGTAGCGTCGGCCTTCGCGTGGCATGCAAAGTGGGCGATGCCGTACTCGGGCAGGGCAGCGAGCACGGCTGCCCGTGTCGGCGACGCAAGCACCCGCACGCCCTTCATGAGAGTGGTCAGCTCCCTGACCTCTGCTCGCACGCCGCCCAGCTGCGGAAGGCCGCGCACCTCGGGTGCCGCCACAATGAGAGCGCCCTCGCTGGGCGAGGGCTTCGCTTGGCGCCGGGCGTGCATAAGCGCGCGGGCCGTCGGAGTGTAGGAAGAGATCACGCGGTCAACTACCGTCCGGCGAGCACTGCTCGCCGGGTCGTCATGGTGGCCAGTCGCGTGGAACGGCAAGTAGGAAAGGAACCCGACCGGACACCACCACACCCGTGGCCACTCCTGGCCTGCGCCGTCGGCCACCGCATCCGTCGGCCCGGCGTCGTACCCGAGTTCCGTCAGGATTGGGCCGGTGATCGTATCCCACATCCAGGCCAGCACATTCGCGATGTCGCGGGCCGATCGAGTTCTTTCAGCGATACCAGCATCAGGCGACTGGGCGGCAGCGCGGGCCGCCATGCACCGGATGGTCTGCTCGATGGCCTTTTCGCAGGTCAGGTCGGGCAGCGGGATAGCCCGCACCGGAGTCTCGGGATTCGCGGTGAGGACGAGGGCATCGCATCGGGCCTGATCCGCGTAGACGTAGATGACTGGTCCATCGCAGGCGGCTGGGACAAGCCGATCGATCTGATCAAGTCGCAGGAAGTCCCTCAGCTCAGATATTGAACGAATGTTCTCTAGCAACTCCCGCCAGTCGGCGTCAGCCTTTCTGCGGGCAGCTGCCTGAGCCTCGGCACTCGGACTGGTTCCATAGATGACCAGCCTGTGATCCAGTGACGTCATCGGGTCGGGCTCGGGCACTACCCGCCGCTTGGCGTCCCGATCGAGAGCCTGGAAGCGTCGCTGCAAGGCCTCGAACCTGACGATGAGCCCGGCTGCCTGAGCGGCCCGGCTGTCGCGGAGCCTCGCCGACTCGCCGCTGCGGGCATTGAGCGTATCGGCTATAAGTATCCCGCGGCTCTGCTCGAGCAACTCGACGGCGCGGATCGGGCGGCCGGCAGCGGTGGCGGCTGCCGCGGCCTGTGCCGCAAGGCCAGCAAGGCTGCCAGCGCCATGCTCGCGATCGCCACTCGGCAGGTGGCGAGATACTGCCTGCGGCAGCAGGCCGACCGCGGCTTCAAACGCGGAAAGGATCAGATCCGGCGAACGCGTAAGAGGAAGAGCTGCCCAGGCACGGTGCGCGCGCACCCGGGTCAGTGCTGACGCAGTCCCTGAGTGAGCTGCCTCCAGGAGGTGCTTCGCGGCCTCGTCGGCCAATGCGGTCCGTCCGGTCTCGCTGGCCAGGCCGGCCAACGCGATTCCAAGATTGGTCTGATACCCGGCCAGGTTCGGATGTTTACCTGGCGTGGCGGCGACAGCCTCCCGTCCGATAGCGACAGCCTCTTCCAACAGACCAGCCTGACCTGTGCGCTCGTGCAGTCGCAGCAGGGCAGCTACCAGATTGCCCTGGTACAGGCCCCGGTCGAGGTGGTGCGCCGGACCGGCTGCTACCGCTCGCCGACCTGCATCGACAGCTCCGGCCAGCAATTCGGTGTCGGGTGCGTGTTCGAACAACCCAAGCATCGCGTTGGCGAGATTGGAGAAGCAAATGGCTCTCATCGGGCTGTCCGCCGGTGCGGCAGCCAATGCCTTCTCGGCCGACTCGACCGCATTCTTGAGCTCGGCAACCTCGCCGGTACGACTACCCAGCGCTTGCTGGATCCCACTGAGATTCGCCAGCAGCATGGCACGGTGCTGATGACCCTCCGGTACGACCGCCAAGGCGTCACGGTCGATCGCGGCCGCCTCCCGCAGGACGTCGCTTCGATCGGTCAAGTAGAAGAGAGCACGCAAGGTGTTCGCGAGGTTGCACAAGGCCAGAACGCCGTGCGGATGGCCCAGTGGCGCAGCCTTGACTGCCAGCCGGTGCGCGGCGACGGCTTCCTCAAGTACCGATATCTGGCCAGTGAACTCGGCCAGAGACCGTTGCAGCGCACCGAGATTGGTGAGGCACGCGACACGGTAGAAATGATCTTCGGGCACAGCGGCGACAGCCCGGCGCCCGAGAGCCACTGCATCGGCCGCCAGCTCCGCCTGCCCGGTGCGGACACCCATAGCCAGCAGTACGATTGCGAGCTGGGAAATGGCCTTCGCCTCGTAGGGGCCATCCTTATGAATGAGCCGGACCGCATCGCGGCCCGCGGCCACCGCGTCGTCGAGCAGCCCGGCTTGTCCGGTGCACTCTCCAAGCGCACGCAGGACCACTGCCAGATTCGCCAGGTAGCCAAATCGATTCGGGTGACCAGCGAGCGTCGCCGCAACAGCCCGTCGCGCGAGAACGACTCCTTCGGCCAGCAGCGCCGTATCGCCGGTCCGTTCGAATACGGCATACAACGCCATGGCAAGGTTAGACTCGATGATCGCACAGTCAGCTCTGGTACGTGGACCAGCTTCGAGCGCCTGTCGGCCCTCATCCACCGCCTCTCTCGCCAACTCGGTCCGCCCAGTGCGCTCGTGTAGCTGCAGCAGCGCAGCCGCGAGATCGCCAAGGAGCCCCGCCCGGTCGGATTCTGCCGCAGGCATGACCCGCTTAAGCTGCCCGAGAGCCTGCACGAGCTGCTCCAGCATCGCCAGCTCAGCTGTTCCCTGGCTGCGCTCGGCATGCTCACACATAACCTGAAGCGTCTCCGCGAGGCTGAGCAATGCGAAGAGATGATCCTGGTCTCCCTCCGGGGTGGTGTCGGCCATCAGCCTGGAAAGCTCGGCGACTTCGACGAGCACTGCGGTGTCGCCGGTGTGTTCGGCTTGCAGCCGCAGCGCGAGCAGCAAGTTGGACAGGCGACGGCCGAAGGATGGGTGATCGAGCGCCGTAGCCTTGAAGACGGCGCGGAAAGAAGCCACTGCCTCATGCAGCAGAGAAAGCCGCATTGTCCGCTTGTATGCACCTATTAAGCTGATGGCGCGCGCGGTCGGGTCAGTTCCGCCGGCTTGGCCCCGCATGCCCCTCCCTGGTAGCCGACTGCGGCCCGGTTATTTCCGAGGGAAAATAATGAGATGACTCGATGGTAGCTTGCCGAGGCTGATGACGGCAGCCCAAATTCGCGACAATATTCTACTACTATATGCTGAACTGACAATTATGTGACAACGGAGCTGACCTGGCTGTGTGCCCGCCCTTCCTTGGGCGGGCACACAGTTCTCGCTGGCGACCATGTCAAGAGGTATCACTCTCGGTGAACCGAGGTATTCCTTCGGTGCATCGGACTGGCTACATTGACAATGACGCCACTTGGTGGTGGGCTGGTGGCGCGGGAGCTATGGGCTACCAACCTGTCTCGCTCCCGTGTTACCAGGCGCGCCACACCACGATGGACAAAATCGTTGTCAGCAAGATGATGACGCCATGAGGTTCCATCGCTGTTATCTCACCTCCTCTCCTGAGAGGCCAGGCCGCCTTCGCTGCGGGCTATTTCACTGTCGCGCGGCGCATGACCGATAACCACACGTAGCCGGTCACGTGTAAACCCACGTAATTGGTCACAGGGAGAGGCGGAGGAGCGCTTCGCGCTCGTCAGCCAGGTACTCTCGTCACGCGCTCTGGACGCTGTCGATGGCCCGCTGAACGCGTTCGGCGTTGAATGAGCCCAGTTGCTGGTAGATCTCTAGCGCTTGCCAGAGGTAGCTGAGGCCCAGGTCAATATCACCGGCCTTGAGATGAAATTGAGCCACGCCTTCCGCGGCGCGCGCCTTCTCGGGCAGCGAGCCGATCCGGGACGCGATGGCGAGGGCCTGCTCATAGCGGGCCAGCGCGTCAGACGGTGCGTCGGTAGCCTGCGCGAGCGAACCTATGTGGTTAAGGACTCGGGCTTCTCCGGCTGGATTGCCGAGATCACGGAATAGTCGCAGCGCCAGCTCGAAGCGTCGGGCAGCGGCTCGATAGTCACCGGTTGCCTTCGACACAGCCCCGAGACCCCGGTGAGCATTGGCTTCACCGAGCTTGTTGCCGAGTTCATTATGCAGTTCCAGAGCGCTGCAGTAGCGGGCGGCGGCGCTTTGGTAGTCGCGGGTCACCCGCAGCGCATCACCGAGGTGATTCAAGGCATTGGCTTCGCCGAGCTTGTTGCCTAGTTCGCTGTGCAGTTCCAGCGCGCGTTCATGGCTGGCAATGGCCGACATATAGTCGCCGGTGTCCAACTGGAAAGTGCCAAGGTCGGTAAGGGCGCCGGCCTCAGCCAGCCGGTCGGAGGCGTGTCGTGCCGCGTCCAGGGCCGCACGGTGCAGGATGCGGGCCTGACTCCAGTGACCCTGGTTGCGAAGGAAGCCGTGCATAGCCGCAGCGACCGCGGCCGAATAGGCGGGCTGATCGTGAGCGGCAGCGTAGCCTGCTGCAGCCTGAAGGTTGAGCCGCTCGGACTCCATCCAGGAGACCGCGTCATCGCGGCTGACCAAGCGCGGTGCGTGCGCGGGAGCGGCGACGTCGAAGGACGAGGCCTTGGCCGGAGCCCGGCGTGCAAGGAACCGATCGGCCTGGCGAGCGGTGCGGAGGTAATAGGCAAGCAGGCGACCCGTTGCCGCAGTGCGCTCGGCCATCGGATCTGCCGCCGCCAGGGCACGAGCGTGCTCACGCAGCAAGTCGTGCAGCTCGTAGCGCCCAGAGGCTGTCTCTGTGATCAGGTAGTGGTCGTAAAGGCCGTTCAAGTGCTGGAGCGCCGTCTCGTGGTCGGTAGCATCTAGCGCGGCCGCGGCATAGGAGTCGATGTCTAGCCCTGGGTGCAAGCCAAGGCGACGGAACAGCCGTTGCTGTGCAGCGGATAGGTCCCGGTACGACAGGTCGAACGCAGCCGCGACTGAGATGTTCTCGGCTCGCATCAGCGCCAGTCGATCCCGGGCGGCGGCCAGGTCGCTAACCAGCCCGGCTACTGTCCAGACGGGGTGGTGATGAAGCTGTCGGGCCAGCATGCCGATCGCGAGCGGCAGGCAACCAGCCAGCCGAGTGATTTCCGCCACGTCGGCGTCATCGCCGGCCAAGCTTGGCCGAGCGGCCAGCCGAACCAGCAATGTGCCACCCTCGTCGGCGGTCAAGGCTTCCAGGCTGATCGCTTGCGCGTCCTCAAGCGCAGTCAGATGCCTGCGACTGGTCACTAGCACCAGGCTCCCCGAGGTGCCGGGAATCAGCGGACGGACCTGATCATGACCAGACGCGTCGTCGAACACAAGCAGCAGCCGTTTGCCAGCCACGTGTTCGCGCCACATCTGGGTTCTCGCCGCTAGCCCTACCGGGATCCGCGACGCCACGACGCCGACCATCTGCAGCAGGCTGACAAGGGCGTCCGCCGGCTCGACGGGTTCCTGGCCAGGGGCATGCGCGTGCAGCGACAGGAAGATCTGGCCATCCTGATACCGGTCTGCCAGCCGGTGGCCTGCGTGGATCGCGAAAGCCGTCTTTCCGATGCCCGCCATTCCCCCGATGGTCCAGACGCTCACCACTCCATCAGCCCGCGCGGTGCCAGCCGTCACAGCGTCTACCAGTTGCTGGAGTTCGGCATCGCGGCCGATGAACGAAGCGACGTCACGCGGCAACGTCCGAGTGCCCGCGGCGACACCGTCGGTTGCGGTCAGCAGCACCAGCCCGCCATGGCCGATGGCCCTGCCACGGGCTGCGGCCTCGAAGGCAGCACGAACCTGACCATCAATTCTCAGGGCATCAGCAAGCAGGCGAGTGGTGTCCTTGCGGGCGGTGCGGTTGACCCCACGTTCCAGATCACTGATCGATCTGGTTGCTACACCCGAAGCCTCGGCCAGTTCCTCCTGGGTAAACCCGGCAGCCACTCGCAACTGCTTCAGCATGCGAGCGAAAGACACAACGCGAGGGTCGCTCACACCGGTTCCCTGTCGAGTCATCCGCTACGACCGGCCGACCGCTTGAACGGCCGGCTGGTATGCGGCGGATACTGAAGCCAGCCTAAAGCCGGCCCTTATACTCCGCCAACCTGCACCCGGATCAGAGTCAAGACCTTGCTGCCGTCTGGAGATGACCAGGGTCCGGGGTTCCCCGAACCGAATGGACATGGACGCCGCGAGCCTTGACCAGGCAATCGGCGACCTTCGAGCGCGCTCAAAGACGACAAGGAGCGAGCGGACCGCCGCCACGAACTCGGTGTCCTGCTGCTGTGGTCACGACGACAGGCACGGAGATCGCGCGGCAGTCGATGAGGCGGGAGGCCTTGCGGCAGCATTCGCCCGAGGTGTGGGCGACCTACCTGAATCCGGGTGTCTAAGCCGTATGGAGCGCGCCAGCTCGGCGCTCTGCGCCGAGCTTGAGCTCAAGCAGCACCGACCGGGTGCCAGCCGTGATGCCTTCGCTGGCCAGCCGCTCAGCGATCCAGCGCGCGATGGAAGCCGGCTGTCCCCAATGCGCAGGAGTCCACGGACCGGGCATCCACACCTCGATGGCGTTGCGCGCGATCGCGGGCAGCCTCGGGTCGTCCAACCCGAGCGCATCCAGGGACGGCTGCCAGTCTCCGAGGTAGCACAGGCCAATCAGCCGACCGGTCACAATGCTTCGATGAAGACCCGACGGGTCGATATCGCGCAACAGCCGGTGTACCTCTGCCGCGATCCGGTCAGGGTTCGGCACCAGCCTGGCCAGGTAGCCAACCGCTGCCAGCGCCTCGGCCAGCGGAGCCACCTCGATCAGGCCATAGCCTGGCAGGGTCAGCGTCGCCGCCGCAGCTGACTTGAGGTGGGTGACCATGTCGCTGAGCGCGCGCGCCGGCGAGGTGCCGAACATAGCGGCCAGCGCCTCGGGCAGAGCGGCCGTGGCGGCGGCCCTGAGCAGCGTGACGACCTCAGGCGCGCCCGCATTGGAGCACTCCTGTAGTAGCCGGTCACGAGCACTGTCGCTCAGCTGATGCTGTCGGCCAGGTCCGCCGGTGAGCAAGAAGCTTGACGAAGCCAGCGCGTCGATCGCGATACTGACGTCGTCCTGCGAACCTGCCGATAGCAGCGCGTCCAGCTGCGCGGGAGTCCCGCCGTAGCGCGCCATGACGCTAGACCATGGCCAGCGCAAGCGGTCTTCGCGCCCGCGCTCGGCGAGCTGGCGATGTGCTTGCCACACCAGGCGGATGCCCGCCGTTTTGTCGCTGGCGGCCACCGCCCCCGCTAGCGCGGACATGGCTTCGATTGCCTGCGGTTCGCCGTCGCCGTACGAGCCAAGCAGCAGAAGGAAACAATTCCGCGCGGCGGTGAGCGGTACGCCGGGTAGCAGCGCAAAGGCCGCGGCCATGAGCGCCCGGTCGGCGCGATCGTCATCGGCCAGCAGCTCGAAGGCACGGTCGGCCAGGTCTTGCTGATCACGCAGCAAGCGGTGCGCCGCGGCGTGGGCTGTTAGCAGGTCTGGTCCGGTTATGGCGGCGAGCAGCTGCTCAGGTGACGGAGCCGATTGGCCGTCAATTGTGGCGAGCCAGTCCGGAGCAATGGCGTCCTGGCCGCTGCCCGCGGTCGCCCGACCCGCGTTGATCAGGTCAGCGATAGGCTCGCCGATCTCGAAAGCGAAGCGCCGTTTGAGCAGTTCGGGCAGCCGGTCAGGACCGCAGTTGGCATCGAGTAGTAGGTACCGCTCGGTCTGAAGCTGGTTCGCCCGCGCGGGAGAGGTCGTGGCCGGCAGCTGACGTTCTATCTCGGTCAGCCTGTCGGCCCTGGCCTGGTCATACGCTGCCCGCACGCCATCAGGCAACCGCACGCGCAGCTCTTCAAGAGCGGCCTGCGCTTCGCGCACGACCTCCCATGGGCCGTTCCCGTTGATCTGGTCAGCTACTAGCAGTTCCAGGCCGCGCACTGGCAGGTCTCCGACAGCGCGTATCGCCGCGATCCGCAGGGGCTGCGGGACATCGCTATCGGCCAGCAGCATGCCGATCTGACTGGTGAGCTCCGCGGACAGCCTGGCCTGATGATAGCCAGGCCGGCCGGTACTGTGCGCGCCGGTCAACGCGATGAGGCTTAGCTCACGCGCCGCTGGCTCGGCGGACGCGTCGGCTAGTATGCCCAGCAGTCGCTGATAAGCCTTAGATGTCGCGATTCCGGCGAGTGCTTGCGCCGCTCGTTCCTGCGCGACCCGGCCCATCACCTCATCGCGCAAGATGCGCTCCTGCTCTTGCGCGAACCAGTCCGTCAACGCCGATGGCCGGTCAGCGGCAGACCTGAGCAGCCGGGCGGCGTAACCTGGGTCCGCATCGACGACCGCATGGATCAGATCACGCAAGACATCAGGCGCCGCATGGGTAAACGAGACGAAAAGCGCGAACGCGTCCCGCCAGCCGAACTTTAGTGCCCGTGCGGTCAGCTCGTTCCGGTTCGTGGCCGCGATGGTCCTGAGCACCCGCGCGGCGAAGTAGTCCTGGTAGACCTGCAAGCGGAACTGGCTGCCCGAGCCGTCCCGCGCCAGGATGCCCAGCTCGACCAGTTGCTCGTGCGTCCGATGCCAGAAGGCGGCGAAATCGGCATCGGCATCGGCGAGTAGCAGCTCGTCCGTCATATCGACCCGACCTGAGTCGATGAGCTTCTCAGCCAGGGTCTCAGCGCACCTGACCCACTCAGGACTTGGACCATCCGCCGGAGTGGGCGCCAACGTTCGTACGAAAGCGTCGATGAGGTCGCCCACCGTGCGAGGCTGATCTGCCCTGCCGCTTGTACTAGCCAGCATCGAAAGCAGCAGCGGGATACGGGTCAGCTCGCCAATGTCGTGGCCAGCTGATCGGCCGGCAGCTGTGGAAACCAGGGCGGCCGCTGCGGCCGCACTCGGCCCGCTGGTGGCTGAACAGCGAGCAAGATAGCCGAGCACCTGCTCGTCAGTCGGTTCGCCGAGGCCAATCGCGCGCCAGCACGGCAGCTTGCCTGGTGCCCTGCACGTCAGCTCGGCTGGCGCCTCGCTGCCCCGATGACAGATGGTGACCAGGATTCGAGGAAAGCGGGCACATATGCTGTTCAGCCAATCAGCGACCACCCTCCGGTCGTCGACCGGTACTTTGTCGAAATCGTCGACCATCAGGTGGACCGCACCGAGCGCCAGCAGTGCTTGCAACGATTCTGCCGCCGGGGCGGCAACCGGAATCCACTTCCTAAGGCAGTCGATGGCTGCCTCACCCGAGTTGGCTGCCATGGTGGCTCTGTCTGCCAGCTCAGGTGCCGGTACCCGGACAGGAAGCCGACCGACCGCCACATCAGCTTGTCCGCCTTCTGGCGGGTGCCCGTCGCTGATCGAGACGATGCAGTGATACTCAAGCTCATCAAGCAGGGCGGTCTTGCCAGTACCGCTCCCTCCTACCACTACGATCTGCGAACATTCAGCCGCTATCGTCAGGGCGCTTGAACTCGGCGGCCGCAGCCCGATGACCGAGGGTGGCGCTGAGCCAGTGCGGTAGTCGGACTCAGCCTGCGGTTGGCTGCTGGCAAGCTCTGTCGCTCGAAGATCGATATAACGGTCGTGGGCAAGCTGGAGCGCGCTCATCCGAGCGGGCGTGACGGCTTGAATCGCAGTCAAGATACTGGCGTGAGCCCGTCGCAAGTCCTGTTCCAACTGGCTGCCGGGGCCTGGGCTACGCAGATCAAGCCCACTGTCGAGGTCGCCAAGTATCGACAGGGCGGATTGCGTCGGCGGCAGGAGCGGCAGGACCGCTGCGGCTGCGTCGGACAGGTGCGAGCGGGGCCATAGCCGCCACGGGTTGTCAGGGTTGAGCAGTTGCTCTGTAGCCACGGCCGCCGCTGCGACCTGGGCCCGCCAGGTATTTTCGGTCTGCGCATCGCCTAGCCATTTGCAGGTGCGATGAGCGGCCAGCACGAGTTGGGTAGCGTACTCGCGCCACCATGGCTGCGCCGCCCGTTCGTCGTCGGGGTAAATGAGACGAGCGTGGTGCCTGATCATGCCCAGAATGCGCAGCGCTGCGGTCAGCTGCGGCCGATTCTCAGCCATGCCAGCAATGAGCGCGTCATCGATTGCTGTACGTCCACGGTCAGGCACCACGCTGGCTATCCGGTCGCCGAGTGCGAGCAGGCGCTGCACGTGGACTAGTTCAGCGAAGCTAAGCGAGGTCGACAGCGGACCACGCAGCAGGTTGATCTCCAGCCAGGCTAGGTCACCGAGAATCGGCTCGTTGCTGCGCGCCCTGGCGTAGTCGATCAGGAACGGTTGCCCGTCGGCGATCAGTACGTTGCGCGGGTTCAGATCCCCGTGCACGGTCGCGGTGACAAGACCAGTCACGGTGCCCATCAGCAGCTGACGCAGGCCGGCGAACGGATGCGCGACGCGGGTGCCGGCCATTCGCACGTTCCCTGGCTCCACCATCTCAATGTCAGGAATGGCCCGGCGTATGCGGTCCCAGGTGAGAGCGGACCTGGTGGCGTCGACCGTCCCGTAGATAGTGACCTGTTCAAGGCTGGTCAGCGAGGCAGGATCGCCGTCCGCACCGGCTGGCGCGATCTCTACAGTGACGTAATCGCGGCTGGCGATCCATCGGCCATCGTCCCACCGCAGTCCGAACCCATTCAGAACCACTGGCGAGCCGACCTCGAACTGGCCTGCCGCCGCCCAGGGCTCACCCGTTCCCGCCAGTTCGAGCGCCGCCAGCAGTACATCGCGGGGCCGCAGGTGACGGGCGCTTCGAGAAGCGGCGGAACCAACGTGGGACAGCGGGCCAGAGCTCTCGACACGTTCCGCCCGGACGCGCATGGCCGGGCCGAGCGACCGGCTCACGGACTGCCGGTTCGTCCTTCCCGTCGGTGCGCAGTTGTCGTACAGGACGATACGCGCGAGATGAAGCAAGCGATCAACGACCGCCGTCGCCGCGTTGACGGCTTCAGGCTCGCCATCGGCAGCTTTTGTCACCAGATGCTCCAGGCTGGTGGCGTCAGCACCGGCGAATTGCCCGATGTCGGCGTACACCACGGCCTCGTCTTCGCCTGGCTGGGCGTATGCAGGATCAAGCACACCCACGGTGACGGCATCGATCGGCGGGCACAGGATAGTCCACTCTCGCCGGAAGATCTCATTGAATGCGGTCCACTCGGCCGCGGCATCGGAGCTTATCTTCGCTACCCTGGTGTGCGGTCGCTCCCCGCGCCCTACCTGAATCCTGAGCGCCAAGGCACCGCTGCGCCCATCGGTGAGTTCCTGAATGACCTCAATCCAATTGGGTGGCTCCGGCCAGCGGCCGAGGCCCTCCCCGATCGCCACGCGCTTCAGCGCCGCCTCGATCCTCGATCGGTCCCGCTCAGGGATCCGATCGCCAAAGACGACACCGATCTCAGCCATCTAACTGCCAGGACGATTCGGCCAGATGAGACGCATTCCGTGCCTCCTGTTGGAAACCTCAGCAAAGGTAGGTCTACAGTAGTCGTTCGAGAAGGACTTGGCCCGCGCGGGGACCACGGTAGGAAACCGCAGCGGCGAGCGTAATGGATCGAGAAATGGCAACAGCGGAAGAACTTGTTGGTGACGCCGCCGACGGCAGCGAGTCGGCGAGATGGCGCTCGCTATGCGAGCGCTTCCACGAGATCCAGCTCGGTGCATACCGTCATAACTTGATTGATACCTGGCGCAGGCTTGCATCGGCGAACCCCAGTGCGCCTGGCTTGCTTGCGGAGTGGGAACAGCTTGATGAAGAGATTCTCGTGCTTGATGAGCAGGAATCAGCCCACACCACAAGGCACTGGAATGGTGACATAGTCGGTGCGGAAGACGACGACTGGGATGACGAAGGCGACGAATATGTATGCCCAGAAGGTCGGTGTGATCGTAGGCTAAATTCCTTCCTTGAAGTAGTGCCACGCTGCGAACTGTTTCGCCGCGAGATGACGCCGCGTTCGAGCCGGCCACATATTTAGAGCGGCTCGCCGGCCTCGTCATCGGACAGCAGCCATCGCAAGTTTAGTAGTCCTGCCTTAGCCGAGTGCCCGCCCGACGTCCAGGTCGTTGGAGCAGCATCCGGGCGGCGCGGTGCCAACCGCTGCTTTCGGTAATGAACCGCTCCTCTCGCGCTTGCCACTCCTGCACCATCTTGACTGCGATGTCTCGCTCCGCCGCTATGATCATCCGCCTGATCTCCGGATAAGCGTCCTTCCGGTCTTCGGCCAGCTGGTTCGCCTGGTCGATGATGTCGTCGATCCCGATGATCTCCGCTGCCTGTTCGCGCCGTACTCTCTCCTTCGCGCTGCGCAGCCTCTTCGCGTCGCGCATCGCGACTAGCTTCTCGTAGGTGTTCTCCGGGCCTAGATTCAGCAGCGTCTTCACCAAGATCGGCAGGCATTCGATCGTGGTGAAGAGCAGGAAGAGCAGCCATCTGGCGAGCCTGAGCACGCCGTCATTCCCGGTCGCCTCGCCGAGCGCCTGCAGCCTGAGCAGCAAGCCAGCCGTGTTGGCGTTCTGCGTCTTGAACGCGCTGAGCAGGCGATCCTGCTCAGCGCGGTCGGCAGTCAGCTGATCCCGTGCCGCGGGTAGGCCGACCTTGGCCGTGGCGACGATCTTTTGGCTGCTAAGGCTCGCGCTTGACCTCAGCTGACGCACAAGCGTGGTGATCTGGCCATCGTATTGCGACACGAGCCTTTCGTCATTGATATAGCGCGTGTGGCTCGCCATCGCGAGCGGCCCGTTACCTGGCCTACACGCGCCACGGGGAATGCCGTAGAGCTGGCACTGCCATTGGTTGTAGTCGGCGGCGGCCTGCCTTTCCTCCTGATTGCGCTGCTGGACCAGCGCCTTGACCTGCGGGTTCTGATAGGGATCAGGGGCCGTTCCGCCGCTAGAATTAATAGTGCGCTCTAGCGCGGAGACTGCCGCTTGGTCGGCGATGACCTTTTTGTTAAGCGCACTGGTTCTCTGGCTGGTGTAGTAGGCGTTGGCTGCTTGCCTCTGAATAAGGACAATCTCTTTGTTGATCTCAGGGCTAAATACCTGCAGAACCACTGGCGTGGAGATAATGAGACCAAATAGCAGGCCAAGCGACAGCCGGACGAGAACAAGCAGGCCGTACGTCAGCTTGCCGTCCTGGCGTTGGAGCGACACCACAAGCCAGCGGTCGATGCTCATGATCGCCAGACCCCAGAGCACCGAACAGAAGATCGCACCGGCCAGGTTGATCTTGAGCGCCGTGTGCAGGGCGAACGTCATCGACATCGTGGCGATACCGGACGTGATCAAGACGGCGCTGCCGATGCCGAGATACCTTCCGTGATCTGACGTCTCTCGCAAGATGTCCGGCTGTGCGCCGGACAACCAGATCAGCGGGTTCTTCATGGCTGTTCTTCCCCGTTATGGACTGCCCCGCGGTCGTCGGCTCCAGGCGGGCACGGCAGCTGCGGAAGGCAGGACGGTGACAACCGGCTTGCAATACCGCCAAGTCGGGGCCCCGGCGGGCCGACTCGGACACCCGGCAGGCTGAGCCGCCAATTCGCTGATCCGATCGGGAGGACCAGCATGGCCGGGCGCAGGGGGCGGAGCGTCCGCCTACGCGCAGCTCGCTGGTCAGCCCGGAGCGCAGCCGGTGGTCCCGTCGGAATACTTAGGGTCGGCCAATGGCCGTGGAATAGCGGTACATTGCACCCGTAGTCGGCACTGGCCGTGACTACGTTGAAGTCGGTCGATTCTGCTCCTATCCCGCCATACATCATGGATGTTCCCTCCCATGGCGAACGCTCTAAACTCGGCGGTGAACTACGCTACCCATAGTCCCAATGTAGCGACTAAAGTGTGGTGATACTAACAGATGAACGGCAACAAGCAGCACGCAGCTGAACATCACTCATCGGAGC